>Ga0156797_136_pt3 | contig 48747 bp, 44 predicted proteins | sample RifOxyD2_FD_112098 | JGI IMG/M metagenome (GOLD analysis project Ga0156797, IMG submission 112098) | Candidatus Lambdaproteobacteria bacterium RIFOXYD2_FULL_50_16 | reverse complement strand
TTTGAAGACGCCGCTCTACGAATCGTAGAGATGGCCAAGGAGCATTATTTTATGGGTAAACCTGGACTCTTGCCAAAAGACCGGTGCGACTTTAACGCTTTTTATAACGCCATGGCCCTCGATATCGCTATGGGTGGCTCGACCAATACGGTTTTGCATTTATTAGCTATTGCCCAAGAAGCAGAGGTCGATTTTACGATGGCCCATATGGACCAGATCTCAAGGAAGATCCCTACGCTCTGCAAGGTTGCGCCTTCGAGTCATTATCATATCGAGGACGTGCATCGGGCTGGCGGGATCAACGCCATTATGGAGCAATTACTAAAAGCCGGGTTGATCCACGGTGAGGCCTTGATGGCCAGCGGGATGACCTTAGCCGAGCAGTGTCATGCTTATAGCCTAAATTCGGGAGAGAAGGCCCGATCCTTCTTTGCTGCCGCTCCAGGCGGGTTTCGGACGACGGAAGCCTTTTGTCAAAGTAATCAATACAAAAGCTTAGACGAAAACCGAGAATTGGGCTGTGTTCGTTCGGTTACTCATGCTTACTCCAAAGAAGGTGGGCTCTGCGTACTTTATGGCAATCTAGCCCTAGATGGCTGCATCGTAAAAACCGCCGGCGTCGATTCCTCGATTTGGCGCTTTGAGGGTCCGGCTAAGGTGCTACACAGTCAAGAAGAGGCGTGTGACGCGATTTTAGATGGCAAAATTCACTCTGGCGATGTGGTGATTATCCGCTATGAAGGCCCTCGTGGTGGGCCAGGGATGCAAGAGATGTTGTATCCTACAACCTATTTAAAATCGAAAAATCTGGGCAAATCTTGCGCCTTGATCACGGACGGGCGGTTCTCGGGGGGTACCTCGGGACTTTCGATAGGGCATGTTAGCCCAGAGGCCGCCAATGGGGGCAACATCGCGCTGATTGAAGAAGGGGACTTGATCTTAATCGACATCCCCAACCGCCTGATTCAGATCCAGGTCTCAGATGAGATCTTGACCCAACGACGAGAAAGGATGGAGGCCCGTTCAGATGCCTGGAGCCCAGGCCCAAGGCCGCGCGAGGTTTCAAAAGCCCTGCAGGCATACGCCCTGATGGTCACTAGTGCCGACAAGGGTGCCGTGCGAGACCTTAGCCGTTTGGAGCGGTAAAAAATGCAGACCTACCGCGGCCTTGGCGTCTCCGAAGGGGTAGCTATTGGGCGAATTTTGCGGATTCATTCGGCTTTTGTGAACTATCCGAGGGTCCAGTTTGATGACGACCAACAACTCCCCCAAGAGATTGAGCGCCTTAAACGGGCGCAAACCCTAACCGAAATTCAATTAGACGAGATCACCGGTCATTCAGAAGGATTGCTCGACGAAGAGATGCAACAACTCTTCACTAGCTATCAGTTGTTGCTGCGGGATAAACAATTTATTCCGGCCATGATCAAAGAGATCGAAACCCAGAAAGTCAACGCTGAATGGGCACTGATTCGGATTGTTGCCCACTTAGAGGCCCGCTTTTCCAAGATCGAAAATCCCTACATCCGCGCTCGGGCTGCTGATTTAAGGCAGTTAGGGGAAAAGGTTATGAACAACCTTTTAGAAACCCCGGCTCTTGACCTGAGTAATCTAAAGGAACGGGTCATCCTCTGCTGCCACGATATCAGCCCCACCGACGCCTTTCATCTTAGTAAGGACAAGATACTTGGGATCATAACCGAACTGGGGGGCATGACCAGCCACTCAAGTATCTTGGCCAGGGCTATGAACATCCCCGCCGTGGTCGGGGTGCGTGACATTATGCTTAGGCTGGCAGACGACCAAATCTGTATCTTGGACGGCTCCATCGGCGAGATCATCGCGGACCCAGATGATAAAATTAGGACTCAAAAACTCGATAAACAAGAAAAATTTAGGTTTTCCCAAGACCAACTTACTCTGCTTATTGGTCAACCAGGCCGATTGGCAGACGGGGAGGTGATTGAACTGGCGGCAAACCTCGACTTTATGGCCGAAGTTTCGCAAATCAAACAATTCCAAATCCCCTCGATTGGTTTGGTGCGGACTGAATTTCTTTTTCGCTTAGAAAGCCACTTTCCGACCGAAGAAGAGCAATACCTGGTTTATAAACAGGTGATTGACGAAACCGGCTGCAACCCCATTACCTTTAGAACCTGGGACATTGGGGCGGATAAAACTACTAAGTTAATCAAAGAACTGGTCGAAGAGGCCAACCCCGCTTTGGGTTTCCGAGGGATTCGCACTTGCTTGAATTACGAATCTATCTTAAGGCCCCAATTTCGCGCACTTCTTCGTGCCAGCGCCCATTGCCGCCTTAAGGTTATGTTGCCTATGGTCACCAGGATCGACGAGGTCACCCGTTCGGCCCGTATATTAGAAGAGGAAGCCATTAGTCTAGGGATGGAAAACCACAATCTGATATTAGGTTGTATGTTAGAAACCCCAGCAGCGGTGTATATTCTGGACGATTTATTGGACCACTGCGAGTTTATCTCGATCGGCACCAACGACCTGATTCAATACAGCCTGGCCGTGGACCGGATGAATGAAAACGTCTCCTACCTGTTTGACCCCTTCCACCCGGCTATTTTGAGGATGCTCGAACATTCGGTGTTAGTGGCCAACCGGCGCGGAAAACCTATCTCCATCTGCGGGGAATTGGCCGCTGACCCGATTATGCAAATGTACCTGATTGGCATCGGCGACATAACCTTTTCGATGAGCCCAAACATGGTACTTAAAACCAAGCGGGTTTTGTCAAAAGTAGATCGGGCTTTATGTAAAAAGATTGCCTTTAAGTTTATCAACAAGCACAGCTCGGACGAGTCCAATAATCTTGCCCAAGAGCTTCATCATCAATATGTCGAGGAATTCGGCGGATAAACAGGAGCAGTTATGCTAGACAGCAAAACAGCGATAGAATGGATTAAAAAGCACAAAAAGGTAGCCATTGTTGGCTTGAGTCCCAAGGATGACAGGCCTAGTTATCATGTGGGGCAATTCTTAATGGCGCAAGGGTTTGAGGTCACCCCCATTCACCCAGCCCATGCTGAGATTTTGGGCAGGCCTGCCAAGGCGTCCCTGGCCCAATTGGCCCCTGGTGAAATAGATTGGCTTGACTTGTTTTTAAACCCTAGCCGGTTGATGGATTTGCTACCTGAAATCACCCGACTTAAACCCGGTATGGTTTGGTGTCAGCTGGGGGTAGTGGACGAGGAGTTTAATCGTAAAGTAGAGGCGCTTGGAGTATTATTAGTATCTGACCGTTGCCCCAAAATCGAGTGGCGGAGCTAGTCCATGACCAACCCGCCAGGCCTCGAGGGCTACCGAAAATCCATCGACCACCTGGACAAGGCCTTGCTCTGCCTTTTGGCCGAGCGTTGCCGCATGGGTGTTTGGGGGGTTAATCGCCACAAAGTTTGGGGCGAGCTTGGCCATTATAACCAAGGGGAGGCTCTGGACTTAGACCGCTATTTTTTGGAGCAGTTGGGCGGGCTATTAGATGAAGCGGCCAACACCCCTGTAGCCATTCCCTTAGAATCTGGCCAGGACTTTGGTTCGAGTCTTTACACCTTAGATTTAACCATTCTCTTAACCCTTTCAGAGCGTTTCCGCACGGTCAGGCGAATTGGCCGAATTAAACGGATTTATCAAGTAAAGCCATTAGACCCGGACCGTTGGCAAACGCTTTTAGAAAACAGGAAAATCGAGGCTCAAGAATTGGGACTAGACCCAGACTGGAGCGCGAGATTGTTCGAAGCGATTCATGACTACGCTTTAGCCCTCGAAGGAGACCTTCAACATTGAGGCGGCTGATTATCCTCTACACCAAGTTCCCCACCCCTGGACAGGTAAAGACCCGCTTGATTCCTACCTTGGGGGCCGAAGGGGCGGCAAAAGCCCACCGGTTGATGGTGGACCACGCTTTATCTCATCTTGAAAAACTTGCTGGCACCACTCGCGAAATCCACTTCGCCGGAGCCCGACTGTCGCAAATGCAAGATTGGCTTGGGAGCCAATCCTTTGTTGAGCAGCGCGGACTAGACCTTGGGGCTAGACTGGTCCGTAGTTTTGCCGACTCCTTTAATCAGGGGCAGGAGGCAGTATTAATCATTGGCAGTGACTGCCCAGAGTTGAGCGCCCAACACCTAGAAGAGGCCTTTGAGGCGCTAGCTACAAAACCCTTAGTCCTAGGCCCCGCGCTAGACGGCGGATATTATTTGATTGGCCTTAACCGCCCTGTACCCCAGCTTTTTTCTGAGATTCCTTGGTCTAGCCCCTGGGTGCTTAAAGCCACCCTCGATATTGCTAGCCACTTGGGTCTTAGCTATCATCTGTTACCCCCTTTGGGTGATGTTGATGAGCCGGTCGATTTGGAGTTGTTTTACCGGATTTTCGGAAGGTTATGATCTCAGTGATCATCGCTAGTTTAAACGACAAAAATTCTCTTCTTGCTTGCCTTCCAAGCATATTGGCCGAGGCCCCTTTTGAGGTATTAATTGCCGATGGGGGCTCTAATGATGGGACCCAGGAGGCTGTGTTTGGCCAAGCCTCGCTGATTTCCACCTTGCCCGGTCGAGGTTGCCAATTTAACCAAGCCGCCGCCAAAGCTCAGGGGGAAGTGCTTTTATTCTTACACGCTGACTCAATTCTCCCAACGGGTTGGTCCGGTGAAATAACTAGGTTAATGGCCGAGCCAAAAATTCTCGCTGGAGCCTTTCAATTTAAAACAGATTTCCGCTCTTGGTGGATGCCTTTATTAGAGTTCGGCGTGGCCCTGCGTTCTAAATATTTTGAGCTGCCCTATGGGGATCAAGGTTTGTTTTTAAGACGGGCCGATTTTATGAGGTTAGGTGGGTACTTGGAGGTACCCTTGATGGAAGACTTCGAATTCTCACGCAGAATAAGCCGCCAGGGAAAGATAGCTACCTCTACCTTAGCGTTGATAACCAGCGGCAGACGTTGGCAGGAGCGGGGGTTTTGGCAGGTTACTAAAATCAACCTATGGATTGTTGCGCTTTATTTGTTAGGTTACCCTCAAGAGCACCTCAAATCAATTTACGTTTCCCACAAAAAGCCTTGAAATTGGATTGACAAACACGGGTGAGGCCGATAGGTATTTGGCTTGTTCGTCGGGGCCTTAGCTCAGCTGGTAGAGCGCAACGCTGGCAGCGTTGAGGTCAACGGTTCGACCCCGTTAGGCTCCACCACGGACTGTTTTTAGTTCTCCAAGGCTGACATTCTGGCCTGCTGGCCTCACACGGGGCAACTATTCCCACTTAATCCAGGTTTTAATTGGTCTGATAGATTTGCCTTTTTTATGGCAATCTCATGAAGCTAATATTTTATTAGGCTCCTTTTCCAACCCTAACCCCCTTTCAAGGCCAGGGTTGGAAAAGGGCTTATCAATAGAACCCCTTTACTTAAAACCCAAAACCAAAGTTCAAAGTGGAGGAATCCACCACCCTACTGGTAAAGGTTGTAGTGCCGTCAGTTAGCTCATAGCCTTTGGATACGATCTGATACTGATAGTATAGAGAAAAAGACCCAAAGTTATAACCCACAGGCAGCGCAATTTGAACGCCGCTTAGTGATCCTGAATCATCGTAGGTACCCGTGTCATCCGAAGAATAACCGATCGTCGGGGCGTCTAATCGGTACCGAAGAGAGCTTTTATAGGTAACCCGGTTGCCAATACCAAACCGAAATTGGGGTAAAAAGTGAAAATCTCCGGCAAATTGGATGTTGTACCCAATCGCAGCAAAAGGCCCGGCCAAGGAAAGTTCGACGGTTTTGAAATTATACTTTTCCGTATAGGCCACCCCAGATAGGGTCCCAGAATTTTCAACTTGATCCGATTCGCCAGAAACCGAAAATTGTTGATAGCCAAATCCCCATAAAAGCCCACTATCCAACGTATGGAAAAAACCCACCGCAGAAGCATTCCCAGATAGAGGATGATTTAATAAAGCCACGTCCCATCCCAAGCTGGTATCCGTGTCCGCAACGGTAACATCCCCTGACGAAGCTCCGACCTCAACCATTAACATCGAATCGGAAGCCATTACATTTAAACTTGCAAGCATCCAAATTGATACCAATATCAAACACTTTTTCATGAATACCTTAAAATAAAAGGTTGTTTTAATTACCTCCCCTTTTTTATTTAAACCAAGGAGTAATGGCAAATTAACACACAATCTCTGCCAGTTCAAACCACTTTTCGGCCAAAAATGGTCAATCCATAATAAATTGGACTCTAAACACTTAGGTTAAAACTCACCTGCGATTAGTTTTTGCCAGTCACAGTAAAAACCTGGTCTCGCGCTCTTTAAAGTTCGCACCTACTCTAAACCACTTGGATTTTAGCCGACTTTGACCGAAGATTTTATTTAGAACTAATACAGGAATATGGAAGATTGAGGTATAGCGGAAGGGCGATTAGGCCAAATTTCCTTGGTTGCCGTTTAAAATAGGTAGGGTAGGGGGGCCATGGACTTAATCTTCTAAGTTAAGATCTGTTTTGCTAATTTGGTTAGCTAATTCTGGCAAGCGGCCAGGCCTCCTCCCCTTAGAGGCCTGGCCATCTCCCTCTGTTTGCTCCTAGATAAAACTCCCTTTTTTTTGCCCTGTAAGGTTAACTCCATTGAGGGGCTGTACAGCTTTGCCAAAAAAACCTACGCTTTAGGAAAAACCTAAGAACAAGAGGCCTTCTTGAAGCTAAACCGGTTTGCCAAGTTCGCTTGGGGAATACTGATCTACAACCTCTGGGTTATTTTATGGGGGGCCTATGTGCGGGCGACTGGTTCAGGTGCCGGTTGCGGACGGCATTGGCCGACCTGTAACGGTGAGGTGATCCCTGTTGAACCTCGCATCCAAACCCTAATCGAGTTCAGTCACCGCTCCTCTAGCGGGTTGGCTTTAGTGACTATTTTAGTCCTGTTGTTTTGGGCATTCAAAGCCTACCCCAAGGGACATCCCGTGCGCCTAGGGGCCGCTCTGTCAACCTTGTTTATGCTCACCGAAGCGGGCTTGGGCGCAGGCTTGGTGCTCTTCGAACTGGTCGCGGAGGATACAAGTATGGCCAGGGTGTACTCAATGGCGCTGCATTTGATTAACACCTTTATTTTACTCAGTTCGATTACGCTAACCTGCTTCTGGGCTAGTGGAGGTCCATTTTTTACATTAAAAGGGCAAGGCAAACAGGGAGCCAAGATTTACCTTGGGTTGGCTTTTGTGATCTTAATAGGGGTTACTGGAGCGGTAACCGCTTTGGGTGATACCTTGTTTCCCCCCCAACAATTAGGCGCTGGGTTTATGGCCGACGGTGAGGGCGGGGTCTATTTTTTAAAACGATTACGAATCTTCCATCCGATTTTGGCCACTTCCTTGGGCCTTTATTTTGTCTATTTAGGTCTCTTTTTTAGAGCGAACCGGTATTCGGTACAAACAAGGCAGATGGGAGCGCTCTTAGCAATCATCTACGGGGTTCAAGTCGCAGTTGGAGCATTAAACATTTATCTACATGTGCCCGCTTGGTCCCAATTGATCCATCTGTTAGGCGCTGATTTATTGTGGATCACTTTGGTATTATTGGGGGCCAACGCCTTTACCCGAGATCCTGAAGGGGACTAATGGACTTTGATCGGCATTTGGTAAGAAGTAATATTGAGGCGGTTTTAGCCTTTTTAATCGAAAAAATTCAAGAGATTGAGGGCAGGGGGCTTTTAGAGTATTACCAAGAGCTTTTTGTCGATTTAAAAAACCTAATTGAGCCTATTTGCGAATATGGATCGGCCAAGCATTTAATGATGGTTTTGCCAGACCGGCTCTTGGATATAGAAAAGGAACTAGGCTGCCCACTGCCAATTAGCGAAGAATTAAAGAAACTGATACATTACCCCTAGTCAAACAAACCCTTCAAAATCTGGTTTACCAGATCTAATTGATGGGGCTGGATACACTTGGCATCGATCAAAAGGATTCCTTGTTCGATTCGACCTATCAGGGGTGGTTCCCCGTCGCGAAGGCGTTTAGCTAAAACTTCTGCTTTATTTTCAGAATCTTGTACCCCTATAGCCCAACTAGGCAACGATTCTTCAGGCAAGGTGCCGCCGCCCGGAGTTGCCAAGCTTTTAACCAACCGAAACCGCTGGGGATCGAGTCCAAAAAGTATCTTCTGGGCGCGCTCTTCTACCTGGGAAAGGGGTTCACTAAGCATCGCTTGAGTGGGCACCCTTTCTCCTCTAGCGTAGGCGAGTAGGCAGCGCTCTAAAAGGTAAAGCTGGGTTTTGTCACAACGCAGACATCGATATAAAGGATGCTTTGCTAAACGCTCCACTAAATCAGCCCGCCCCAGAATCAAGCCGGCTTGTGGCCCGCCTAAGAGTTTATCCCCACTCGCGCAAACCAAGGGAGCGCCTTGGGCCAGGATTTCCTTAAAACCGGGCTCGACCGGCTTGCCTTCTAACGCAACCGTCTGTAAACTCCCGCTGCCCAAGTCCTCAATGTAAATCAGCCCCTTTTCCTTAGCCAAGGCAACCAATTCCTTGCGGCTTGGTTCTGAGGTAAAGCCGGTTATTTTAAAGTTGCTTTTATGCACCTTTAATAGCACCGCGGTTTCTGGTCCTGTGGCGTTTTGGAAGTCTCTTAGATGGGTTTTGTTGGTGGTACCTAGCTCTTTAAGTTTGGCGCCAGAGGCCTCTAACATCTCAGGTACCCGGAAACTGCCACCAATCTCGACCATCTCCCCCCTCGAAAGTAATACCTCTTTTCCTTGGGCAAAGACCTGCAAACATAGGAGTAGGGCAGCCGCATTATTATTAACAAACAAGGCAGCTTCGGCACCGGTCAATCGGCAAATCAACCGCTCCGACTCCGAGACCCGTTGGCCGCGTTTGCCCGCCTCTAGGTCGTATTCGAGATTGCAATAACCAGCTAAGAGTTCGGGCAAGCCAGCAACCATGGCTGGTGAAAGGGGAGAACGACCTAAGTTGGTATGAATAAGGGTTCCAGTGGCATTGATCACTGGCCTTAGTCCCACGGGCCGGGATAATTCCTCGGCCAACCAAGTTAAAATATCCTGGCGCTCCCATTGGGCCAAGCGTTTGGGATCTTTGCGCAACTTGGCTAGTAAGTCTTCTATTCGACCCCGCTGTTCCACCCCATGCCCCAAGCCCTGCGCTTCCAGAAATCGATCAATCTCATGGATAGGCGGTAATTTTTTAAAATCCTCGCTCAACGCCTTCTCCCTTTGGGTTTATTAATTCTTCCTGCCACCGGCTTCTCTGGCGCAGGGACCGCCTTGGCTCCTTGTTTTAAAGGCTTTTGTGCTGGCGGTTTGGGTGTGGGGATTAGGCCTGTTAACAGCAACACCACAGCAACCCCTCTTAAACTCCATAAAAACCAGCTAGGGTGCGCTGAATAAAGACTGCCGCCCCACTGAGGGTCATAGGCCAAAGAAGCCAACCAGGCGCCTTGACGGAAAAAGTCCGCCTTAAAACCATAACTCCCGTCCGCATTAATCACAGAGGAAGGGCCGTTGTTTATCACATGAACCAAAGGCACCCGGTTTTCGACGGCTCGGAGCACTGAAGCAGCTAGATGTTGCTCTGGTTGAATACTTCTTCCATACCAACCGTCTTGACTCTGAACAAACAGTACCTTGCCCGCACCTTCAAGTCCAATCGCTTGCGCTACCTCTTCCTCAAAAAGGACCTCATAACAAATTTTAGGCACAAACCCAATCCCAGCGGCGTTCAAGGTCTCGTCTTTTTGACCGGCGGACAGGCTAGACAAAAATTCGCCCAATAAGTTTTTCAAAAGCGGAATGTCCCCGAGCACAGGGGTATATTCGCCAAAGGGGACCAGACGGCGTTTGTGATATTTACCCGCAAGCGAACCACCCACCGACAATAGAAAGGTTGTATTGTAATGGAGCCTTTTCCCACCTATATTTTCAAACCCTGAATCCAAAAACAAAAGTGGCACCCCAAACATGGCCACCTGCTGCCCAAATCCGACCTCAACATCCCTCCAATAGGCATATCCAAAAAAGTATCCCTCTGGCCAAAGCAGCACCTCGGCGCCTGCGTCAACCAGATTTTTACTTAGTCGCATTTCTAAGGGGAAAACCCTTGAATAACCGGGTTCTGGCTGGGGGCGGCCTAGTTGGGCGGGTCGATTTGGTTGGACGATCCCTAACTGCTTTAGTGGCATTTTTTGAATCCGCCGTTGCCAGAGGCCCCAAGTAGAAAGCCCATACCCAATCCATACCGAAAAGCAGACCGACGCCAACACCAAAGGAATGGCGTGCCCCTTTAGCTGGCCTTTGCGGAGCAGCATGTACAACCCTCCATTAACCAGCAATATCATCAAGTCCAACCCCCAAGGACCCACAAGGTCCAACGGTTGGATCAACGGCAGGTTGGGAGCTTGAGAATCGGCTAGTTTAAAGGGGAATAACCAAGGCCAAAATGAAAATACTAACACCCAGATCAAGGCCAACAAAAAGGGGTCTGCCCAGGCCAACTTTTTGTGGGACTTTTGAAAGATATAAAGGATCAAACCAAAGCATTGGGCGTTGACCAAGGCGTACGCCCCAGCTACTGCTTGGCCAAAAGGAGCGGGAATACCTAGCACTAACTCTGCCCAATTCCCAATCCAATAAAATCCGCCCCACAGCCCAACCGTTCCAAACACCACCCCCAAACGCCAAGCCCTTGCGGGACTGGCCCCATCCAGGGCCAGTATCAAAGGTAAAAGTGCTATCCAAGTAAGCGGAAAAAGACCTGGACCAGGAAAGGAGGAGGCCAAGATCGCCCCGGCGAGGGCGGCAAGTCCGTAGGCTGCTTTGCCCCTTGGGTCCATGAAATTAGTGGGGATACTGGGCCATGATGTCTTCGATCTCAGGCAAGATGGACAAAAACAGGTCCACTAATTCGGGATCAAAATGTTTGCCCTTTTCGGCTATTAAGAGCTCCACTACTTTTTCTACCGGCCAAGGTTCCTTGTAGGGTCGCTTGGAACTCAAGGCATCAAAAACATCGGCAATCGCCGCCAACCGGCCTTCAATGGGGATATCAAGACCCTTGACTCCCATGGGATACCCGCTACCGTCAAATTTTTCATGGTGATAGCTGGCAATAACTTGGGCGAGTTTAAGTAGCGTTGAACGCCCACCGGCCAAGATGGTCGAACCAATCAGGGCGTGGGCCTGCATGGTGCGCCACTCGTTGGGGTCAAGCTTTGCGGGCTTGCATAAAATCGCGTCTGGGATCCCAACCTTGCCGATGTCATGCATAGGTGCGGCTAAGCGAATCGCTTCGCAGTGTTCTTGAGGAAGCCCGTAGGCCATGCCTAACGCCGCGCAATAGCGTGACATCCTTTCCACATGGTCGCCGGTTTCTGGGTCGCGATATTCCGCCAAGAGACCCATTCTTTTTACCATTTCGATCTGGCTTTCTTGTAGGTCTTTGGTCCTAGCCCGCACTTGGTCTTCAAGGTCTTGGGTGTAGTCTTCAAGCTTGCGTTGGGCCTCTAGCAGTTTGATCTGGGTTTTAATCCTAAGCTTAACAATCTGTGCGTTAACAGGTTTGGCGATATAATCGACTGCGCCCAAATCAAGACCCCGAATTTCATTCGTCGCCTCATGCATGGCACTTACAAAAATCAAGGGGATATGGCTAGTTTGGGGATTCATCTTGATCTCGCGGGCCAGCTCGTAGCCGTCCTTATCGGGCATCATGATATCAAGCAGAATCAAATCTGGTTGATTTAAAATCAAATTCAATGCCTCTTCCCCGGATTTTGCGAAGGCCAGTTCGTATTCCTCCCTTAGGATTTCGGCCATTAGCTTCAGGTTGACCGATTCGTCATCGACCACCAAAATCCGGTATTTCTTTTTTTCGTTCATGCAGCTTCTCAAAAATCCACTGAGCGGCTATTGAGGCTCCACCACGTCTGGGCGGGCCTTTAGGGACTAGGACGATCTCGTTTAGTTGGTTTGCCCAATTTCCTTGGGCTATTTTTTTCCACGCAATCCGCCCAGAAGGGATATTTTTTTTAACCCACGCCTCTAACGGAGCCGATTCAACATAATCTGGGCGAGCCAAGTATAACATGGGAGTTTGCGATACCCAAGCCTCTGCGATGGTACTATAACCTAACTTGGTCACCACCAAATCTGCCGCCGCCATCAAATCAGGGTGATAAAATTCCGACTCTTTGGGCAGTTTGATCCAATTGCCTACTTGCTCAACCTGTTGGCTAGCGCCAGGACTTACAAACACCCAAGATTTTTCAAGCCTCCCCCTTGGCGGGCCCAGATGAGCGCCACCCCAACCACCGAGGGTAAGCAAACAAAGCCTTTGATCAGGTTGCAAACCCAGCTGTATTCGAGTTTCTAATCGGGTTTTTCTGGAGTTACGAGCAATCGGCTCGGTTACCAGGGCTCCCGAAAACTCCTGACAAAAGGGTTCCCCCTGGATATGCCAGTCGGCCAAATCAAACAAACCCTTTAAATACACCGCAAGCTGAACATAGGCCTGATCATATTCTTTATAACTCTGATAAATCCAGTCCCAAGTGAAATTTTCCAGTAAAAAAGAGGGAATTTGGGCCTGACGGGCCACTAACAGTCCCAAAGGAGCAATGTCCGCTAAAACAAAATTTGCGTTAATTTGCTTAAGCTCTTCGGCCAATTGCGTGACCCATTCGGCTTTAAAAGGCAAGCGAGACCTAAGCGCGGCCAAACTCTGGGGTAGGTCCACCTTTAAGGCGCTGGTCTGAATCAACCCCAAATCTACGTCAAGTTCGTGATATTCAAACCCGCCAGCTAAGGACTGTTCAAAAAACCGATAAGGGACTTGGGTATAGAGATGAATTTCTAGGTCTGGCTCTAAAAGGGCCAGTTGAGCGAGGACCGCCGAGGCTCGGGCTGCATGCCCGAAGCCGTGGGCGGTTATAAAACAGGCTAGGGTAGAACCCATTTAAGGTTAGACCCTAAAAGGACTTAAAGCTTTGCAGCGTTTTCAGCCAAATAGCGAGCAACCCCATCGCCGGTGGCGGTCATGCCTTTGTCGCCTTTATTCCAACCAGCAGGGCAAACCTCGCCGTGTTGTTCATTAAATTGCAAAGCGTCGATCATCCGCAACATCTCGTCGATATTACGTCCTAAGGGAAGGTCGTTAATCACTTGGTGGCGAACTTTGCCTTCTTTGTCGATCAAGAAGGAACCACGCAAAGCGATTTCGTCTCCAATCAAAACGTCGTAATCGCGAGAAATGTCTTTTTTCAGGTCTGAAACCAGAGGGTATTGCACGTTACCAATCCCGCCTTTGTTAATCGGCGTGTTTTTCCAAGCGAGGTGGGTAAAGTGGGAGTCAATCGAACAACCGATCACTTCAACACCGCGGTTTTTAAACTCGGCCAATCGGTGATCAAAGGCAATGATTTCAGAGGGGCAAACAAAAGTGAAGTCGAGGGGATAAAAAAACAGCACTACATATTTTCCTTTGTAGCTAGCTAAAGAAAAGTCAGCTTTGATAGTGTTGTCAGGCATCACAGCCTTGGCAGTAAAATTCGGTGCCAGTTTGGTTACCAATACGCTCATTGTTGTCCTTATGCTTTGAGGTTACAAGGAATATTTTTTGGATCGAAGGTCCAGGGATGGGCTGCGAACCTAGCTTTAGGCTAGACGCCCCTAGGGACTTTGGCAACAAAAATGTGTATAAAATACCCTCCACCATTCCCGCCGCCCCCTCAAAGTAAGCTTGGGGGTTGCAAAAGCATAAATATTTCGTATGATACGGCAAACCAGGGGGCAAATGGCTGAAAATTCCCAACCAATCCAGATCGAAAATAAACAAGAATATGAACACAACCTTGCCCGCGGACGCGACTGGGAAGAGGCTTTGGATGGGCTTTTCAAGCTTTTAGGGGCTCATCCCCACTTTTTGGGTATCGCCAGCAATACGGACCATAAAGAGGGCGGTTTTTTAGAGCATGGGGTCGATTTCAGTCGGGTAGCTGACAAACTAGCAACAGAATTTAAAACTATCATTGGCATCGAAGGCAATGCCTTTATTGGGCTTTCCAATAAAATCGACGCCATGAAACAAGCTAAAGGGGAAGATAAAGACCTTTGGGAATTTCCCAGTTCGTGGAGTCACCTGACCAACGGTGTTGTGGCCATCGAACTCACCCAACGCAAAGTGGCGCTGTTTGGTACCTCGGATAAACCCATGCACGCCTATATTATCTTTGATGGTCGCCTTCCTAAACTGGACCGAATGAAGTCGTTGATTATGATCCACAAGGTGATGACTGATAAAACCTTTATTGCCACCCATGTGGGGCAGGTAAGGGTCAAAAAAATCAAAACGGTCTTAGACACCAAAGATTGCCGCCCGCCAGCTGGATTGATTGTAAAGCTAATCAATGATTTTGAGGCCACTGCGCCCACCATCACCGCCGCTGAAAAATCAGTCATTGAGCAATACGTGACCGACCTGAAAAAGCGCAAGGAGTTACAGCCAGTGCATGAAGTGACTTTAAACAAACTAGACACCCATTTTGTCCACCGAAATTCGGACAAGGTTTAGCTTATATTCCATAATATTAAAGAAATATCCTGACAACCTTTTACCCCAGCTTTTTTATCACCTCAATAAACTGCTGTGCCACCTCTATTGGGCTATGGGTCAACTCGGCTGGAGCCAGCGAGATTCGCAGGGAAGACCGAATTTGTTCGTCTTTTAAGCCTAGAGCTTTGAGGCTTGGAGAAAGCTGTTTTGAGCGGGCTTGGCAGGCGCTGCCTTGGGAGAGATAGATCCCCTTTTGCGCCAGATGGTGCAGCAACACTTCGCCGAGGATTTTATCAAAGAGCAGGGTAAACAAGTAGGGGCTACGCACTGCATCAGAACCTGCCAATTGAACGGGCAACTCATTCGACAACGCTGCGATGAAGGTACGGCCCCAGTTTTCAACCTGTGACCCATTGGCCAACCTTTCAGAAAAAGTCAGCTGCGCCGCCTTGGCTAGGGCCAAAATAGACACCAGATTTTCCGTCCCTGCACGCCTTCCGCCTTCCTGCCCTCCCCCAGATAGCTGAGCCTCCAGAGCTATACGCTGGGTCTGAATTAAGGCCCCGGCCCCGGTCAATCCCCCAATTTTGTGCCCACTTATCGAATAGAGATCAATTCCTGTCTCCCGCAAAGCAAGAGGAAGCTTACCAAACCCCTGCACCCCATCGACATGAAACCAACATGCTGGGTTTTTAGTTTTAATAATTTTGGCAACCCCAGGCAAGTCTTGGATGATCCCGGTTTCGCTGTTAACCTGCTGGATGGACACGAGGCCAGTTTGAGGCCCAACTAATTCGCTTAGATGGTTCTGGTCCACCTGCCCGGTCTTAGGATCAATCCTAACCCATTCCACCTTGCCGCCCAGGCTTTCAAACCAGGAGGCAGTCTCGGTGACTGCTTTGTGTTCTAGGGGACTCGTGACTAACTGTCCCTTGATTTTGCCCCGATTAAACAGGACTCCCTTAATCGCCAGATTGATCGATTCCGTTCCACCAGAGGTGAAGGTTACCCCTTCTAAAGGCACGCCTAACAACAAGGCAAGTTGTTCTCTGGCCTCCTGCAACTGTTTGCGCTTAAGCATCCCCGCTGGGTGAACCGAGCTTGGATTACCAGCAGGCGACCTTAAAAATTCGGCGACCAGCTCCACCACCTCGGGCCGAGGCCTAGTCGTGGCGGCGCTGTCTAAATAAAGCATCAGGACTGTAGGTGGCGATAAGCGTTTTTGAAAAACCTAAGCCCTTCGCCATCGACGGATTGGGGCCGCTCTAGTCGAGTCCAATGGGGATGATTGGTGTAGTGATTGTAGGCCTCAGGGTGAGGCATCAGGCCTAAAATATTGCCCCCTTGATTGCCCAGCCCAGCGCACTGGGCCCATGAGCCGTTGGGGTTTTGGGGGTAATGCTCGGTCCTTTTCCCCTGCTCGTCGGCGTAGGCCATCACGTCTAGGCCACAGGCCAAGATCCGCTCTTCAGCTTCGGGCTTGACCACCAAGCGCCCTTCCCCATGGCGAACAGGCAGGTAAACCTCGTCCATCCCTTGGCAAAAAATATTTTTCGATTTGGGATTAATTTTTATATGGACCCATCGGTCTTCAAAAATCCCACTTCGATTATGCGCCAGACTCACCGACTGTCCTCCATTGGCCAATTCCTCAAAAGGCAAAAGTCCCAACTTTACCAATAGTTGAAACCCATTACAAATCCCCAAGATCAAACGTCCTGAGGCCGAAAATTCGCTAATTTGATCCTTAAACTCGCCAAATTGGTTGGCTCCATACTTATAGCGGTTCGCGCCGACCCGAGCGCTGCCCAGGTAATCGCCGTCTAAAAATCCGCCAATAAAAATCAAAAAATCGTAGTCTTTGAGGCTAACTTGGCCCCTAAGGAGGTCTAAGCTATGACGCAAATCCACTCGTTTAGCACCAGAGGCCAAGCAAGCGTATTCGGTTTCTTTTTCACAGTTGAGCCCAAGCCCGGTAAGGATCAAGGTGCCTTGGTTTTTCATTGGTCTGCTCCCTTAAAGTGTGGTTCTTACCCCCTTTTGGTCGTTCTGAAAAGGCCCACCTTGACTTGTCCCCTTTGGGCTTGGAGAATAGGCACCAACCTGAGCATAAAACCCAATGAACAGCACCAATAAAGCCTTACCCCACCCCCATTTTGAAACCGCAGACCTTATTGACCAAGGCCTACAAGCCCGCAAACAGGCCTATAAGCAGCGGTTTTTAGCCCTTTGGACGACCTACCAAAAAGAAAGTGCCTTGGCTCACCTCAAGGACCGGGAAGCCTTAGCTGGCCTAGAGCGTCTGACCACTTGGATGGACGGCTGGGTTTGTTTTAGTTGGGATTTTGTGCAGGAAGAAACCTTGATGTTGATCAAATCCCTTGCCCAAGAATCTAGTGGAAAGTTGAGTTACCTTAACGGATTGTTACCGGCCAAAGCCTTAAAAGCGGCCGAGCTATCCAGCCTCTTATTTTTAGCCGACGGCACCCCAGCGCCGATGGACCCCGCTGAATATGCCTATTATAATAATCTGTTACAGACTACCTTAACAGACAAAAAATCGGCTGAAGCCCAAATTGAGCTAATCGAAGAAACGTTACCTCAAATCAAAAACTACCAACACGACCCCCACCGGTTTACCCCCCATTTTGCCCTGATCGCCAGAGGGGGCTATGGGAGGCGGGAACTCAGTTTTGCCTCTGATGTTGATTTAGCCTATCTGGTTGATTTAGAGGGATTAGGTAAACTGGATCGATTAGTCTTACAAGAACAACTCAAGCGCTTAAGCGAACTCTTTGTCGAGGTTCCCCTAGAGGTAGCAAGCCAGTATTTTGAATTGGGAGAAGATTTAGAACGGTTTTCTCAAACCGAAGCCTTACACGCCATTCCTTCCCTATTAGAGGCCCGGTTAATTTCAGGGAACGCTAAGCTTTTAGACCGTTTTAAAAAAGAAGTCCGCGCAGCCTGCCCAACTGAGCGGATGGTCAGGTTTTTAAATGCGCAGGTTGCAGAGCTCAAGCTGGACCGGATCGAAGAATTAACCCTTAAAGAAGGGCGCGGAGGGCTTAGGCACCTTCAGTTTGCGCTTTGGATGGTGGTGTTGTTAACCAAGCCAAAAAAAACCGATACCTTTGGTTTGCTTGGCGAATTAGAAGAAAAAGGCTGGTTAACCCCGGTGCAGAGAGCCGTCGCCATCCAGTCCCTAGAGACCATCTGGGATTTGCGAAATTTTATGGGGCTATACGAGCAATACCGCCCTATACTTGAGAGCATGGGCGAAAAACTCTTGGCTCAAGAAAAACTTAGCGAGCGGTTTACGGACCGTTTGGCTATGGCCTACCTCAAGCTTAAACACCGCTTTACCCAAGTGGATCAACTGGACCTAAACCGCTTGAACGCCTCTTTGTCCCTGGCTACTTTGGCCGATAAATTAATCGCTAAGGTTTTGGACCGGATGCATGAGGAGCGTTTGCCTGGGTTCTTGTTAGTTAAACATTTAGGCAGTAATCAAATTCGCAAACTTTGGGACTACAACCGACCCGAGCGCGCCCCAGGTCAGATCGACGAGGAATTATTTTTAGATTGGAATAACCTATTTGCCCTTTTTGGTTATCTGGCTAATAACGGCAACGACCTCGCCGGGCCTTTGGCTGAAGGGTTGGCCAATCTCTTAAGCCGCCTTTATAAAAAACAAAGCGAACTGCCTAAAGAAGCGCTGCAAGATTTTGTGTTTCATCTCTTTTCAGCCGAGCATTCAGCAGAGGCGGTCAAACAGATGATGGACATTGCCTTGCCCATTGAAAATGACCAAGCGCGCACCCTTTTGGGATTGTTTTTACCCGAAGTCAATCAGATGCGATATCTCTTGCGGAACCTAGAGGTGCATCAATACCCGCTTTGCATTCATTCGCAAAAGGCGTTAGCCCGGATGGAGTTGGAGATTGTTAAATTTCGCCGAAACGAGCCTGAACTCTGGCGTTTTATAGGACCAGGCGAATTGTTCGCCCTTAAATGGTCGATTTTTTTTCATGACCTAGGCAAGATCAACCTGTTTCGAGACCATGAGCAGCTGGGGCCTAAGTTATCTGGGCGGATGCTCGACCGTTTAGGTTTTGATGTAAACTCAGACTTGGTGGACTTGATCCGGTTGTTGGTGCAGCACCACCAATCAATGGTCCGCTTCTCTAAACTTTCGACCCATCTCGACCTTGGCCTGCTCAAATTTTTCGAATTAGCACAAAGGGACCCGAGAAAGTTGATTTTGCTTTATCTGGTCAATATTTCCGATTTCAAATCAGTCAGCGAACAAATGGCGGATAAAGCTGGCCACTTGGATGAGTTTTTTCAACGGGTTTTAAGTATTCTCGAGGTAATCCGCCATGGGGCGAACCTCACGCAAACCATTAATGAATTTTTAGATCAAAAGGTTGAGGAACAAAAAGAAGCGGTCATTCGCGATTTATTGCTGCATCAGGCCTGCAACCGGAGCTTGGACGAGGTTTTATTAGAACCTTTGCGCTTAGCTGCTCCTAAAATCAGTGAGCAACTTTTAAAAAATCGGTCTGAATTATCTTCAGCGGTGCATTATTTGGCCCTCGGCGAATTAGACCCTAAAAGCCTGGACAAACACTACCAGCGATTCAGCCGGATATTGGCCGATCAGGTTCCTAAAGATCAGCTTTTTAACCTAGCCCGACCTTATTCTAGCGATTGGCATTGGTTTTTTACGGCCATCCCCAACCGTTATCTATTATCGGCTTCCCCACAACAGCTAACCCGCCAATTATTAGACTTTGATAACTTCAGAGAGCAAACCCTCAGGTTTTCTTTTATCAAAGGTTCTGCTGGGGAATATGACAGTCTCCTGTTTTACGCCAACGAAGACCCTGGCATCCAAGCAAAAATCGCTTTTGCCCTCAACTCAAAAGGGATCAACCTCGAACTAGCAAAAATCAACCGGGTGGTTTATCTCGACGGCAGCCAAGGGGTGGTTGGCTTTTTTCAAGGGGTAAGCCTCAAGGGCGGTGAAATCTCGGTAGTCGAGTTAGAATCAATGGTGTTAAACCTACATCTACCCGACATGGGGCGACCAAGTTGGGTTGCCAAGCATCAAGTAAAACTGCAGGTTAGCTATTTCTTGGAGCGCGAAAAGGGTTATCAAGTCACCGAAACCGAACCAGGCCAGTTTTTAAGACAGCCCGTAGAGTGTTGGGCGGTAAAGGTTTCTATGTTAGACACGGCTTACGCCTATTTCAAGATCATGATGGCTTTAGCCAGCCTAGGGGTAACTCCGATACAGGTTACCGTGACCACCATCGGGAATCAGTTGGTAGATTATTTTTACGTTAGTGCCGAAGAAAAACAACTGCTTGAAGACAAGCAGTTTGATCAGGTATTGGCGAAATTTTTAGACAGTGAAATCCATCAATAGGTTAACATGCCAAAAGAGATTAAAATCGGGATATTTGGACTGGGCACGGTGGGTCAATCCGTGGTCGAACAAATTAGAGTCAATGGTCTTTTGATTGAGGCCCGCACCGGGATTCTACCCAGGGTAATCAAAGCGGTTACCGCCAACCCTCACAAGCCTCGATCTGTCGATTTAACCGACATTGAGGTGAGTGCTGACCCTAATTTTATTTTGGACGATCCTGAAATTGATTTGGTTATTGAATTAATTGGGGGCTGTGATTTGGCCAAAGAGATCTTGCTCACTAGCTTTGCCAAGGGCAAAGCGGTGGTAACCGCCAACAAAGCCTTGCTAGCTGTTCATTCGAGAGAGATCTTTGGTGCCGCCGCCAAGACTGGAGCCCGCTTGGGTTTTGAGGCTTCCGTAGCCGGCGGAATCCCGATATTACGGATGATTAGAGAAGGGCTTAGTGGCGACCGAATCACCGGGGTTTCAGGGATTATCAATGGCACAAGCAACTATATTTTAACCCAAATGAGCGAGCAGGGCCAAAGTTTTGCGGACGCGCTCAAAGACGCCCAAGCATTAGGTTACGCCGAAGCGGACCCGACCTTTGACGTAGAAGGGATCGATCAAGCGCACAAACTGTTAATTTTAATGAACCTAGCCTTTGGTGGGCTCTTTTCGTTTGATCAGCTTTACGCCGAAGGCATCACCCAAATCGAGTCGATTGATATCGCCATGGCCAAGGAATTTGGCTATAAAATTAAGCTGTTAGGCAAAGCGATTGACCGTGGCGGTTCCTACGAGGGGCGGGTTCATCCTGCCTTGGTTCCTGAAGACGACCTTTTGGCCGCAGTTAATGGAGCCTTTAATGCCGTTTCGGTCGAGGCTGATTTTGCAGGGCATCTAATGGCCTATGGCCGGGGCGCTGGTGGACACCCAACTTCGTCCGCCGTTGTTGCCGATCTAGTTGGAGTCATCAGAAGCTTCAAAGGTGAGGCCCCCCCACCGTTATCACTTTTACCAGATCGGTTAGTACCCAAAGAAATTCTGCCCATCGGCGAAATCAGCAGCGAATATTACCTTCGGTTTTCCGTACTTGACCGGGTCGGGGTTTTGGCAAAAATTACCAGGGCTTTAGGGGATCAAAATATTTCGATATCCTCTATGATCCAAAACGAACGGGCCGCCAAAGCCAAGGACGCGGTAGATGTAGTTATTTTTACACACCAAGCACTGGAGCGGGATATTCGCAAGGCCTTAGAAGAAATAGGTCAAATGGATTTTATTGCTCGACCCACCAAATTGATTAGAGTAGATTCGCCGTAAAATCTTTTACAATTTTTTCCCGAGGGGCTGGTTGTGAAAGTAATGGTAGTCGATGACAGCGCAATGATGCGCAAAATCTTGAGCCGTGAGTTACAAGACGCAGGATACGAGACTTGCGAAGCGGTGGACGGATTGGACGCCTTAGAAAAGATTCCCCAACTCCGACCTAATCTGGTCACCCTTGACGTGGACATGCCGCGGCTAAACGGCTTTGAAGCCTGCTTCCGGCTGCGCTCGGATTTTGGACCTGAAAACGACTATTTTAAAAACCTACCGGTCGTGTTTATCACGGCCAATGATACCATCGAAGGCCGTAGCCGTGGGTTTGAAGTCGGTGCTTCGGATTTTATTACCAAGCCTTTTATCAAAGGCGAGGTGGTCGAATCGGTAAACCGACTCTTAAACCTCAAACAGGGTCTTTCAGGTCTTAAGGTAGTGGTCGCCGAAGACACCAACATGGCCCGTCAACTGATCGACAACATCTTGCGTGCCGAAGGGGTTCAAACCTATCTGGTCTCTAACGGCGTCGAGGCCTTTGACCTGATCAAACGTAAAGAGCACGAAATTGATCTACTTTTGACCGACTACTTTATGCCCCAAATGAACGGCGACGAGTTGTGTAAAAAAATTAGAAATGAGTTGGGAAACAAAAGCTTGCCGATAATATTCCTATCAGCGATGAGCGAGCGCGGTGAGATCTTGCGAATCTTCAAAGCCGGGGCTTCGGATTATGTTATTAAGCCCTTTGCCAAAGAGGAGTTGCTTAGCCGGATTCGAGTTCACCTCGAGGCTAGGCAATTAACCAAAGATTTGGAAAACAAGGTTCATCAGCTTAAAAAACTCAATAAACTAAAAGACGAATTTTTAGCGGTTACCAGCCACGATCTACGCGCTCCCTTAAACGGAATCATGGGTTTTTCCCAATTGCTCTTAAGCGAAGAAGGATTAACCGAAATCCAGCGTGAATACTTGGGCCACGTACAACAATCAGGCGAGTTTTTATTAAGCCTAATTGGGGAGATCTTGTATTTAGGGCGGGTTAACTCAGAAAACAATGTGTTAGACTTCAAACCGGTTGAGGTTTCAGATATCATTAAGTCTGCCACCGAAACCCTGCGCCATATGGCCAGCCCTAAAGGTTTGGAATTAATAATAGAAAATCGCTGCGAACAGTCGGGAATCTCGGGAGACAGGGGCGGTCTGATGCGGGTCTTTAACAACCTACTCTCCAACGCCATCAAGTTTACCCCCAAAGGCGGCAAAATCCGTCAAATCATCGAACCTGTCGGGGATGATAAAATCAAAGTCTCAGTGATTGATTCGGGGATCGGTATTCCTAAAGACAAAATCCAGTTCTTATTTGACAAATACAGCCAAGCTAGCCGCCCAGGCACCGCCGGGGAAGCCAGCACAGGCTTGGGCATGTCAATTACCAAGGAATTGGTTGAACAACATGGGGGCGAGATTTTGGTGCAAAGTGAAGAAGGCAAAGGTAGTCAATTTTCGGTTATATTACCCAAGCTATATAGCGCCCCTGTTTTAGAACCGGTGGTCGCGCCGGCTATCGATTCGTCCTCCGTATTTGCAATAAAACCGGCAAAAAAACTGCACTGCCTTTTGGTTGACGACAACCAACTCAACACCAAACTAGGCTTAACCATGTTAAAAAAGCAGGGTTACTCTGTGGATACGGCGGCTGACGGACAAGAAGCAGTGATGAAATACATCGACTACCGCATGCAAAAGCGGACCCTAGACTTGATCCTGATGGACGTCCGTATGCCAGTGATGGATGGCCTGGAAGCGACTAGGCGGATAAGGCAATTTGAAGAGCAAAAAAAGGTAGCTCGAGTGGCCATTTGTGCTATGACCGCCGGGACCTCCGAGGGAGAAAAGCAGGAATGTTTGTCCGTGGGAATGGATAATTTTGTAACTAAACCTATCAATCTGGCCCAGATCCAAGAGGCGACTCAAGGGTTATAGACCAGATAAGACTTGCAGAAGTTGAACTGAAAGGCTAGGGTCAGTTGGTTTACTCCTGATTAGCGAAGATATCCATGACCGAAGACAAGTCCATACCAAAAGAGGTTGAAGAAGCGCTGGCCCAACCAGTGGACGACTTCTTTTTCCATCTGGCCGATTACTTCTATCGCAAACGCAAGGTTTTAATCTCCTTTGGACTGGGGCTTCTGGTTCTAGTGGTTGGGTTTTTAGGCTGGCGCGAATGGGTATCTGCGCAAGAAATCGCCCGTAATGTCGCGCTATATCAGATTGAAAAAGGCTTAACCGACCCTAATCTCGACTTCAAAACTAAAAACGACCGCGCTTTAGACAGGCTGGCAGATTTTGCCAAGACTTATCCGAACACCGCGCAAGTGCATATGGCCCGTTTTATGAGGGCTAACCTTTTTGCCGGTCAAGGGCAGTATCTTAAAGCCCAGATGGAACTTGAGATCCTGATCGCTTCGATTGAGGGCGACACTGGCTTTAAACGAATCGCGCAGGTCGTCTTGGCGAACCTCTTAAGGGATCAAGGCAAGGTAGATGAAGCCATCAGTTTCTTAGAAGCGGTTCAAGGTTCGGTGATGCGTGACGCTATTTTACTGGAACTCGCTGAAGCCTATTTGAAGGTTAAAAAAAGCAAAGAGGCCAAGGCCACCCTCGACGAATTGCTAAAAGATTACCCCGACTCGCTCTATAAACATAGGGCTCAACAACTGCTTCCCCTAGTATCGCCATGAAAAAGAATTACCTTGACTTGATCGAAGAATACAAATTCGAAACTCCGCTCAGCCAGTTCGAAAAAGTTTTGGTTTTATCTAGCCGGGCCAAAGACATCTATTCTGGGAAGTCTTGTATGGTTTCTGGTCTTGAAGGGCGCAAGCCTACCACCAAGGCCCAGTACGAAATGCTAACCGATTTGATCGAACCTGTAATCACGGACAAGATCGAAACCCCCGAAGATTACGACTTCGACGAAGAGGAAGACGAAGGTTAAGGTTGGTGGAGCAAATCCGCTATCCACTTGGCCCTGGGCGCCGTCTCTCGCGCCCGGTAAAGGTGGGTTCTTTGACAATTGGAGGTAATAATCCAATTGTCCTGCAATCGATGATCACCGCCTCGGCTACCGACCCCAAACGGGCGCTAGCCCAGATTTCAGCCCTGGACCGGGCTGGTTGCCAATTAATTCGTTTAAGTATTCCCCACCAAAAAGAACTTGAGGCCACTGGCAACCTTCGGCGGTTAATGACTGAAGAAGGCATTGACCGGCCCTTAGTGGCAGACGTTCACTTTGTCCCCCAATTGGCTATAGACGCCTGTGAGTTTTTCGAAAAGGTTCGGATTAATCCAGGCAACTTTTCTGACCGCCCCAAAAACAGCCGCCCTAGCCTAGACAACTTTGCCGTGGGGCGAGAGCGCCTCAAAGAGGCCTTGATTCCCTTAGCCTTGGCGGCCAAAAAATATGGCCGTGCCTTGCGAGTGGGGGTTAACCAAGGTTCGTTGTCTGAACGAATGATGGCCCAGTTTGGGGATTCCCCTATAGGGATGGTGGCTTCTGCTTTGGAGGCGGTGGACCTCTTAGAGGACTTAGGGATTTTAGATTTAGTGGTTTCTCTAAAATCTTCGAACCCCTTGACTGTGCAGAAGGCCTACCGGCTTTTGGATCAAATGCGCGAACCCAAGGAACCCCTGGCGCTTCATATTGGGGTAACCGAGGCTGGTGAGGGTTTGATGGGCCGCGCAAAAAGTCTAGTCGGGATTGGTCCTTTGCTGGTTGACGGACTCGGTGACACCATCCGGGTCTCGCTAACCGAACCTAGCGAACATGAGATCGAGTATGGAGGTCAACTTTTGGCCGCTTTACCCCCTCAATGCCCACCATCAACGAGCTATTGGACTAGGCCCCTGGCTCAAAACCGAGTAGGCAACGCGGTGGTTAATCTGGGGGAGGTCACTCTTGGGGGGACTTCCCCTTTAGCGATTATTGCTGAAATTGGCCTTAATAAAAATCCTCAATTAGTTCCAGACATCACGGTCCAGCAAGGCGCTGAAGGATTTGAGATCGAAGGACACTTACTTAAGGTTTACCCTTCTCCTATCCCACTTCCCGAAGCTTGGGTTTTAGACCACCCTTCGCCTCTATTTACGCTTCGAGCCTTTTATGCCCAACTGGGCCCAAGCCCCTGCCCTATTGGTCTATTAGTCTCGAATTGCGCCTTAAATAGCCTATTTACTCAGATTCAAATAGCCGGGGTTTTGGCAGAAGGTTTGGTCGATTTTCTGGTAATCCAAGCCGGTCTTAATATAAAGGAGCAGACCCTACTCGCTTATCTCTTACAAGCGACCCGAGCCCGCATCTTTATGACCGACTACATCGCCTGCCCCAGTTGCAGCCGCACGCTTTTTGACCTAGAAGAGACCACCGCCAAAATCAAAGCCCAAACCAGACACCTTAAGGGGGTCAAGATTGGGATTATGGGATGTATTGTAAATGGCCCCGGCGAAATGGCGGATGCTGATTTTGGGTATGTTGGCTCTGGGCTCGGCAAAATCGACCTTTACCTGGGCCAGAATCGGGTTAGCCGAGGCCTCGACGAAGCCGAAGCGGTTCCGGCGTTGCTTGCACTGATTAAAACTGAAGGACGCTGGGTTGAGCCCTAATTAACTTGACCAAAAACCTCCAATAGCTTTTCTGCTTGTAGGGAGGGCTCGAAATACTTTATAGTGGCAAAGTCTCGCAAATTAAAAGCTTAAGGGGAGTGATATGCCTGAATATATTAAAAGTCTGCACTTTGGTGGTTATGGCGGAACCCTGTCTGATAGTTCAGATACCACACACCGAGAAGGCCCCGCCTTTGATACGATTAATAGCCTTTCAATCTATTACCGAAGCGAAGACAAGTGTCCATGCGGGATTATGGTAGATTTTGAAACAGGTGATCCCTTTGTGGCCGGTTTGCAACAAGACAAGCCCTCGAAGATGGTCCGGCTCAAACCCGGGGTCATCATTGAAAAAGTGATAGGCCAACTGGACGTGACCAAAGGAATTTACGGGGTAGTTAGCTATCTCAAATTTACTTTTAGTGGGGAAAAGGCGCCAGAACCGATGGAAATCGGTGAAGCCTTGACCTCGCGGCCCATGGTTACCTTAGCAGCCAAACTCAAGCCCAACGGTTTTTATTCCAGCTTTTCTAGCCACATGGACTCCATTTCCATTTGGCACCAGCCAGAGTAAACTTTCTTTTTTTGGGATTGCTTAAGGCCCCGTTTGGGGCCTTAGTGCTTTGCTGCGCTAGCGGTTTGGCTAACGCGACCCTCGTTGGTATTTGGCAATACTCACCTCTAACCGCTCCAAGACCTCGTTGAGTTCATCCTTACTCATCAGCAGGTTGTTTCGGTCGGGCATTACAGCAAAGATGTACTTAAAATATTCAGGCATCAGGTGTAATAAGAGATTATTTTCGCCGTGATGCACCTGTCGGTTGATAAAGCTGTTCATTTGTGATTTACTCATTTTTCGAAAAACTGGGGTAAAAAGCCCCACCTCTTCTTCAAGTTTAGCAGTCACGTCCTTGGGATAAAAGGCGATAAAGAAAAATTTGCTACAAAACAATTTCGACCAGCCAATCATCATTACACTAATTAGCAGTGCGTCAGGCAGGTCTAAAGGCATCAATTGCAAATAGGAGGTACCTACCGCAATTAGTCCCATTAAAAAACCCAAGACCTGTAAGGTAATCCGCACCTTTTCAACGGCTAAATATTTAAAATTGTACCGTTTTTCTACCCAATAATAATACAGCCCCATGTTAAAAGGAGCAGCAGAGGTAATCACTTCTTCCGCCCCTGCCTCCCGCTCGCGCAACTCTTTTTCAAGTTGTTTCTTTTTATCTAAAGCGTGGCGGTTCATAATGTCTTGGATCACGTAACGACGGGTGCTACGCATCCGGTCAGCCAAGACAATAATAAATTCGTTGGGGTTTTTTTGGTTTAAGTTGTCCGACTTAAAATCCCCACGAGCTGAGACAAAGTCAATAATATCATCGTATAATTTCTTGGGGTTAAAGTTGCGTTTTTCCTCTTTTTTCTTCGGGGAAGTCCCTTTTTTTCCCTTCCTTTCGTCCTCGTCTTTCTTGCCCAGGTCCCGAGTCATCTCCATCTTGATCACGGAGGTATAAATATCAGTAACTAGGTCATACAAATCAGCCGAAATTCGCATCATCTGGATAAAAACCTCACCCATATGCGTAGCAAATGCTGAGAAGTATTTTCCCGTATCTTCATGTTCCTTGGACTCCCTTGCGTTGACTAGGTGAGCGTCAACATAGGTCTTAATCAAGGATTGCAACATCTCGCGGTATTCAGAATGCTCTTCCTCATGCCAGATTAAACCCGCCCAGGTGGTGGCCGCATATTTGGAAGTATCTGGATCCGATAAGAGTAGGTTGACCATATCCAAGTAGTGCATGTGCATGTCCGCATCTTTAAGATTGCGGAACACTAACTCGGTCACCCGTCCACTGGCGATAGACTCGTCCATTTCCCGCTCGTTAATAGCGGTAATTCGGGTAGCGACCCGCATAGAAAAGTCGCGTGGTACCGCCCTCGGCTCGATTTCTCTAAGCTCGCCCTCTAGTTCTGATTTTTTACGCTCTTCTGCTGCTTTGGCCGCAGCTGCACTCCCGCGGCCCCCACTTTTAGTTTTTTTAGGCTGGGACACATCGGCAGACTGGGCGGAGGACTCCGGGTGCGGTGGGGGAGTGTTTGCAAAATGGGGCTGGTCAGTGTTAGCCTGGGCGGCCTCTACATCCGGCTCTGTAACCCCCTCGTGGGCGTCCATATTCATACCAATCGGGCCTCTGCCACGGTTCAATTAACCCCTACCCGCCCACTTGGAGAGTGGCTAGGGGGGACTATTTTAAAATACAATGCAACGCCAGTTCCAAAAGCAAGACTAGCATATCTTAATTTGACCTGTACGCCTAGCTATCCCAACAAAAATGCAAAAATTGGGCTGTTCAGCGGCTTCTTTTCCTGATATTGAGAATTAAACAGACCTTCTTTTTCATTTTTTTAGGAGCATACCTCATGGCTATTAAAGTAGGTATCAACGGTTTTGGCCGAATTGGTCGGCTTGCCTTTCGGGTGATGATGGCACGCAAAGACTTCCAAGTGGTTGGCATCAACGACCTCATTGATGTGGATTACATGGCCTATATGCTCAAGTTCGACTCGACCCATGGCCGCTACAAAGGTGAGGTGTCGGTTAAAGATGGGCATTTGGTGGTTGACGGACAAGTGATTCGTATTACTGCCGAGCGCAACCCCGCAGACCTCAAATGGGGTGATATTGGCGCTGATTACATCATCGAATCGACCGGCTTGTTCACCGAAGTTGCCAAAGCAGAGGCCCACTTAGCCGCTGGAGCAAAATGTGTGGTCATTTCGGCCCCGTCTAAAGATGCACCAATGTTTGTGATGGGGGTCAATCAGGAGACCTTTAATCCCAGCATGAAAATTATCTCTAACGCTAGCTGCACCACCAACTGTCTGGCCCCGATTGCCAAAGTATTAAACGACAATTTCGGTATTATTGAAGGCTTGATGACTACCATCCACGCGACCACCGCCACCCAGAAAACGGTGGATGGGCCTTCGATGAAGGACTGGCGCGGCGGTAGGGGTGCTGGCCAAAACATCATCCCTAGCTCGACAGGTGCGGCCAAAGCGGTGGGAAAAGTGATCCCTTCTTTAAATGGCAAGTTGACCGGTATGTCGTTTCGGGTGCCAACCCCTAACGTTTCGGTAGTTGATTTAACCGTTCGTTTGGAAAAGCCGACCACTTACGAACAGATTAAAACCGCAATGAAAGCGGCGTCCGAAGGCCCGATGAAAGGGATTCTGGGATATACGGAAGAGGCGGTTGTTTCAATGGACTTCTTGACCGATTCTAGAACCAGCATTTTCGACGCCGACGCGGGCATAGCCTTGAACGACAACTTTGTGAAGGTTGTTAGCTGGTACGACAACGAGTGGGGTTATTCTAACAAGCTGATCGACCTCATCGCCTACGTCAATACTAAGTAAGGGCCCAAATGGCTGAAAAAGGAGAAGAACCCATGCAGATGTATGCTCCCAAAACCCGGACTCAACTCCGGTATGATCACGCTTACATTTCGCTGAAGGTCCAAATTAATGACACTTGGCACTGGGTCAAGGCGTTGCATTGGAACGAAATCGGGTTTAATTTCTTTTTCGAAGAGGCCTTGGCATCAGGGACTTCCCTTAGTTTCAAAAAGGGAAACACCCTGTTTACGGGGAAGGTTGTGTGGCAGCGTCAGGAAATCACGTCGAAAGATTTGATTGATATGGCGCTAAACATGATCCTTCTTGAACAGCTATTAACCGAGTACCATCAAAAAGACCCGGTCTTGGTGCATGAGATTATTGATCTAGTACGAGACAGCAGCCGCACCGAAACCAAAATCGATTACTGCAAAGAGCATTTTGGGCTTTCGATCGCCCAAGAAGACCTAAAAACCAAGATTGTTGGCAACCAATGGTCTGAATTAGGCCAAGTGGGGATTGAGGTTGACTCTGGCGATTGGAGCAGTGTAGTCCGTGAGGCGTTAACCCATTCTGAAGGGATCATGGCGTTAGATGAAAAAAACTCCAAAACCTTCGAAAATCTTTTTAAATCTTTAAACCGGATGTAGTAAGGACTATTTGCTTTCTTCCCCCCTTGCTCTCCGGTCCATTTCAAAACTTTTTTTAAACTCGCCCAAGCCCGCCCAACTTTGTAGCCTAGTTGGCCTTAGGATTTGGGGGTATGTCCTTGCTTAAGGCATATTCCATTTTTCCACTTGCGATAGGGCAACCAAAAAGTAGCTGATTAGGGGACTAATTAATCCTATTTAATAACTGTGCAATTTAAGCTAATCATCCTTTTAATGACAAATTATTCACGACCTTGTAAAATCTTACCTTGTTGCAATTTGCTTTTACAACCAAATACCCATTTTTTAGGCGCACCATGAAATACTTTTTTGTTTTTAAACAAAAGTACCCTTGGTTATTTCCGCTCTTTTTGATGGCTTTAATTTGGTCTAGTCCAAAAGAGCTTCGAGCTCAAGATAACTCGGACCGACTTGAATTAAAAATTTTCGCGCTTTCTGGAACGACGCAATCCACTTTTAAACGCTACGACGCCACCACTGACTCCTACCGGACCAACAGCGGCTCCGGTTTTGGGGCACGGATCGTTGGTAAACAATTGTCATTCAGTGCGGTCAATCATTCCTCTCCGATTTCTACCATCTGGTTCGGCGGCGATATTTCCCATGATTTTTCAGGTACCTGCAACGAGAAATTTCGGACTATCGAACAAAACTGGTTTTCAGAGAACCCCCATGATCGAAGTCAATGGACTTTTGGAATTGGGCTGGGGAGCGGTGAAGTGGCTTGCAGCGCTACTAGCTACACCACCCAAAAAACCATTGATTTTAAAATAACTTCACAAGTAGTTTCTGCCGTTTTGGACTACACCTTTGAAAGTAGTGTGTTTATCGGAATATTTGGTTTTGAGAGTATTAATCCAAAAGCGACCTTCAGCGAATCCACTTATAAGGACTATTACAAATCGGTCAATCGATACGGAACAGGTGGCCTGATTTTGGGATTTGCTTTTTAGTTTTTTAGCTAACCCCCTCAAAACCCATCAAACCATAAAGCTCATGGCAGTGGGTGTATGACGGGGAGGTTCGTTGTATTGGTTGCCACGGCTTCGATCTAAAAGCTGGGACAACGGCGCCAACTGGAGTGGCGGCGGCGATTAGCTTAAGGCGCCTCCCCCCTGGGGAGGATCAAGGGGGAGGTTCTTTAAGCTCTACTGGTAACAGAGGCAAAGGATGCTGTAGGCTGAAAAGTTCGCGCAAGTGAAAACGTAACTGGTGATCCACAGGCTAGTAGTCAGGTTTTTAAAGCCCCCTTCCGCTGAACCGCTAGAACTCGTCCAACCAGAACAATTGTTGGCATGCAGTGCCCCGGCAGCATCACTTCCTGAAAACCAACCTGCACTGTTGGTGTTAATCCCCGCATCACTTAACGAATAACTGACCGAGCCATCCAACAAATCGGCCCAGTTGGTGCCAAAGGGAAGGCCAGTGGGGCCAATAATGGGCAAGCTGGTAGAGACACTATAATTGGTGGGCATATCCTGGATCTCATCTGTACCACTGACCGAGATAAACGCCCGGATATTGGCGCAGGTCAAATTGGAGTAGTTATTGGTTTTAGAGGTGCTACAAAGGGTGTCGGCTCCGCTACGTCCACCTAGACTGCCCGAGTCAACGGGGTTGACCTCAAACAGGATGATGGCATTGGTCGTGGTCGTGCTGACGGGGGTATAAACCGTTTTATTCCCTGCGGCATCACTTACCAATAGGTTGAAATAATAGGTCACTCCTGGTGAAAGATTATATACACTCGCCGAAGTAGTAGCTGTGCTAGCCGTCGTCGCCGCAGTGCCATTGGCCGTAAGATTTGCGACTGAGTCGATGTTATTACTCGTCGAATAATAAACCTTGTAGGTCAGATTTGCCGCCGCCGTGGTCTCGTCACTAGCCGCCGAGTAAGATAAAAGCAAACTCGTGTAAGTCTGAGTCGATGCGGTAATTACCCCCGAACCGCCTGCAACTGGGCTAGTGGTATCGGAGGTGCTGGTGGCGGCACTAGTGGCTTGACTGGCAGCAGTATAGGCGGTCTTATTGCCCGCTTCGTCGGCAACCACTACATTAAAATAGTAGGTGGTGGAGGCAGTAAGCCCGGTGACGGTCAAACTGGAGATGTCTGCGGTGGCGTCGGCGATACTGGTGCCATTGCTGGCGGCAGTACTGGTTGAATCAAGATTATTTGAGGTAGAATACCAGCCCTGATATTTAAGCGCCGTTTGGGCACTTTGGTCATCGGTCGCTTTGCTCCAACTTAGGGTCAAGCCACTGCTGCTCACGCTGGAAATACTCAAAGTCCCGCTGGAAACTGTCGGGGCGGTTTGGTCGGTCGTGGTCGTAGTTGTGGCGTCGGCTGTATCATCGGTATTTTCAATTTTTTTACAGCCGAATAAAAGCACCAGTAGGATTAGGAGCCCAATCCCTAACTTGTATCTGTTCATTTTTCTACCCTGGCTAGTAACGGTTTCTTTCGCCCCCCCAAATTATTCCACTGCAAATAGAGGGCCCTTTTTTTTTGACTACTCTAACAGGTCTCGCCCACACTATAACACATCTGGCGGGCTTTAAAAGGGGGGGCTATTCTTTTTTTCCAGTGGAAGGGGGCCTGCACTAACCTTAAGGTAAGTCGAGGTGTCCTAGAAGATCGAAGGGGAAAAAGGGATTATACACTAGCTCCCAGAGATGGCCGTCTAGGTCGGCGAAGTAGCCTGCATATCCTCCCCAAAGGGTCGCTTGGGCAGGTTTGATCTCTTGGGCTCCCTGGGCCAAGGCGAGGTCCATAAAGTGATCGACCGCTTCGGTCGAAGGCTGGTTCCATCCGAAGGCCACCCCGGCAAATCCCTGACCGACTGGGCTAACCCCTGCGTCTTGGGCTAGGTCGTCCCGGCCAAACAAGGCTAACGCTGGGACCCCTTTGAAAAAGATGATCTCTGGCGTACTTGCCGAGGAGCGTTGCCAACCGAGCGCCTCATAAAAGGAACCAGCTCTCTCCAGGTTTTTAACCCCTAGGGTGATTAAGTGTAGCCTAGATTCCATTTTTATTAAGAAGGTTTTGGATTAAATCGGGCGGGGCATCGCCGTACACCCCATACAAACCCTTTTTGGTCAAAATCAGTTCTATTGGACTATTGTTCAGATCATGCCCCTTATAGGAAAAACCGCCCCCTGTTGTGGTTTTTTTTACAAGAGTTAGGTGTTCCAAGTAAAGCTTCAAAGCGGCCGGTCCGGGGTCTAAAAACCGGGCGATTTGAAAGACAAACTCCCCATTTTCGTATTCCCGGAAAACCACGGGCCCTACCCAATCGAGACCTTTAAAGCCATTTTTTTGATACCAGCTCGCTTTTAACCCTTCTGTACCGACAAATCCTTCAAATTCCTCAAGCGGGGGTGCGGGGTCCAATTCTAAGAGAAGCTTGCCCATTTTTATAGCCGTGGAAAGTTCACCCCCTACAGACAGACGGTAATAGCGGCCTCCTTGATAAAACAAGATCAAATCCCCCTTTTTCCACCCTACCTGCCCAAGCTCAATGGCCTCACCGCCTTCCCCTTCATCTGAAAGTACCCCGAACGCATTGAGTGCCTTATCAAAAGTAAATATCTCTAAGGTCACCAAACTAACATCTGGTTCCATCTGGGAAACATATTCGGCGACCACCAAATGTTTAAACCCCATGGAGATGTAGTAGTCAGATTGAGACTCAACCCATTGCCAAAGATTAGAACGGTCAAAGTGTTGGGTTTTCTTAAGGCCCAGGGTTCCTACCTGTTCAGGCAATTGGCCTTTTTTCCCCTCGGTGACGGGTATATTTTCGGCAGTTTGGTTTTTATGCCCTACCAAGTAATAGGCTAAAATTAAAAGCGGCAGAAGTGCCACCCACCACAGTCTGTTTTTCATATTCTTTTTATACCTAAAAGCTTCGGTTGCTTGAATTATAATTAAACAGACAAACTCGGCAAGGGGCAAGTCAATTATTAGAAAAGTCTCCTTTGCTCCTCCCAACGGTTTAACCGCGTTTAGCTTTTTTCTACTTTCAATCTTGATCACTTTGGTTTATTGATTACTTAAAAAAGTTTCCCCTTTAAAAAGCTTTGTTATGACATTCGATAAAGATTCCCTTCACAAGATTGTTCTGGCCTCATTTATTATGGCTGCTGCCGATGGGTACATGGACGATTCAGAACTCAAAGTAATCGAAAAATTTGCCGAAGAACACTGGCAGCCCGGTTGGGGCACAGTGCGCGGTATGTTCCGCGAAATCGACGAAGAAGTAGTCGCATTTTTCGAGGCATCTGAAACCAAAGAAGGGGAGCTTTCTAAAGAAGAGTTGTTTTTCGCTGATTTTTTACCCACTATTAGCATCGAGTTTCGCCAAGTTTTGGTTGATTTAATGGGAGCGGTGATGGGAGCGGATGGCGTATTTGAGGACGAAGAACTTGAGCTATTAGAAAAGCTTAAAAAAACGCTTTAACTATACCCCCATTAAATTGGGTAACAAAAGTCGTTTTTTGTAGATTTGCCGCTGTCAATCGGGTAGCTTTCTAGCATGCGCCTCGTGAGCGCTTCAACTGCTAGAGCACAGAGCCGATGTCGTCCCACGCCGACCTAGCCCAAAGAGACCAAAGCGAATTAGACCAGCTCAAACAAACGCTGGCTGATTTGAAAGCCCGTCATGAGGCCTCCCAAGCAGAATTGACCGAGTTACGCTTAGCGAGGGATAAATTTCAAGTAGCTTTTGAGTTATCTCCAGTTTCGGTCTCTATTGTCCGCATTTCCGATCAAAAAATCATTGAAGTCAACGAAGGTTTCTGCAAGCTAACTGGGTGGAGCGCCCTAGAGGCTATCGGTAAAACCTCCAACGAATTAGGTCTGTGGGCCGATGATAGCATTAGGGACCGTGTTTACCGCCAATTGAAGGTAAAAGGTTCTATAGATGGTGAAATTTTGCGTTACAAAATTAAAAACGGGACCTACGCTTATGGCTTGACCTCGGCAAAGGTCATTGAAATGTTTGGCGAGCCTCATATCCTGTTTGTGGCCAAAGATGCCGGTCAGATGGTTGAGACCAACGAACGTTTACAGCTTCAAGAATCACGCACCCGAGCCCTCCTTGATGCGCCTTCGAGTATTAATCTTTTAATGGATAAGGCCGGGACGGTTATAGAAGCCAACCGGATGGCTGTCCAGCTTTTTGGTCATGAACTGCAAGGTAGTCAGTTATGGGACAAAATTGAACCCACCCAGGTTGAGGCCGCAAAAGAGCGTTTTAAAAAAGCACAAGAAACCGGCGAATCCCAAAGTGGTATCGTAGATTGGAATGGTAGGTGGTATGATCGGATCTTTTATCCAATTGGAACCAGTGGAGAGGTAGCGTTAGTACTTCGTGATGTGACCCAAGCCCAACGGGCCAAAATCGAAATTACGAATCGAGAAAGCAAATATCGGATGCTTTTTGAAACCATGCTCAACGGGTATATCCTGTTTGACGTGATTTTAGGAGCCAACAATCAACCTATCGACTTCCGATTTGTTGAGACGAATCGGGCGCATGATAAAATATTTGGCGTCACTGAAAGCCGGGTAGGTCAACTTCTAAGCCAATTTGCTTCGGTCGAAGGTACCAACTTTAAACAGATGTTAGAGGTGGTTTTAACTGGCAAACCAGCCCGCTTTCAGGTATATTACCCAAGCCTTGACCGGCAAATTGAATATTACGGACTTTGCCCCAAACCTGGTCAATATGCTTGTGTGTTGGTCGATGTTACGGAACGCGAAAAGTTAATCCGTGAACTCGCCCAGGCTAAACAAGCCGCAGAAGCAGCGGTCGAAGCCAAGAGTCGGTTTTTAGCGGTAATGAGCCACGAGATCAGGACCCCTCTTAACGGTATTTTAGGGATGGCCAGTCTCTTAGAACAAGCCCCGTTAAATGAAGAGCAAACCGAATTTGTCCATATTATCAATCAGTGCGGCGAGTCCTTACTAGCGGTTATCAATGATATTTTAGACTTTACTAAGCTCGAATCCGCCAAGATCAAGCTTGAAAAGTTGCCCGTTGATCTCCATTTGTTGATTGAGGAAGCCTTTACCCTGTCCCAAACCAAGGCAGCTGAAAAAGGGTTAGAGCTAATCTACCGAATCGACAAAAAGGTTCCCCTGGTAGTGATTGGGGACCCAATCCGGTTAAGGCAGATCTTAAATAACCTCTTGGACAATGCTATTAAATTCTCCGATGGGGGAGATGTTTTGGTGCGAATCGCAGCTCCAAATCCGGCAACTGATTCTAAGATTAATTTGGAATTTTCAGTTGAAGACAAAGGGATTGGTATCGCACTAGCAGATCAAGCGAGGCTCTTTAAAGCCTTTACCCAGCTAGACGCCTCAAATACGCGCAAGTACCCTGGGACTGGACTTGGGCTGGCTATTAGCCAGCAACTCATTGAACTGATGGGGGGCAACCTCGGCGTCAATTCAGACACCGCCAAAGGTGCCACCTTTTATTTTAATTTGCCTTGCGAGGTCGGCCAAGCGGAACTGGCAAGTATCATTCGCCGACCTTCGCCCCATATGGCTGGCAAGCGAGTCCTTTATTTCGACTATGATCTGGTTCACCAGATTCATTGGGCTCAGGTCTTAGAAGAATCTGGTTTTTTGGTGACAAAATTTCAATTAACTACGTCTGATATTAATCAGTTAGGACCAAAAGACCGAAACGCTTTAATTCTATTTAATCTACCGAGAACTAACAGTACCTGTCTAAAAGAGACCTCCGCTCTTTGCGCAAAAGTGAAAGAGTTAGAACTCTCGATGGTGAAAATGGGGTTTTTAAATTACGAATTTTACGACCGAATTTGTCCAAGTGGGATCTTAATTTCCAAACCAATTCGCTTAGGTCCGTTGTTTGAAGTTATGCAACAATCTCTAGGTGTCGCATCGGGAGCTAAAGCCGTGATTCAAACCCTTGATAAAACTTTAGGTTCGCGTTTACCCATGCGAATCTTAGTCGCAGAAGACAACGAACTCAACCAGACCTTAATCCTAAAACTCCTAGAAAAAATGGGATATTCGGCGGCCCTGGCAGAGGATGGGAAAGAAGCTATCGAGAAGATTTCCCAAGAAAGATACGACATGATACTGCTGGATATCCAGATGCCCGAGATGGATGGGATGGAAGTTACTCAACACCTAATGCGAAATCTTGAGCCCAGGCAGCGCCCCTTTATTGTGGCCATGACCGCCAATGCTATGCGAGGCGATCGAGAAAAATACCTCGATGCCGGGATGGATGATTACGTATCCAAACCCATTGATCCCTACGCACTGCAAGACCTTTTAGGGTTATACGCAGCCCAACTTCACAACGAATAACTTTTTAGGAGATTGTTTTGAAAACAAACCGTTACTTGATCAACGGACGCTCACTCGAACGCATCCGAAATATATGCGAACTGATGGTGATCGAATCCATTAAAAAAGTGATGAACGAATACCCGAGCTTCGACCAGTGTTCGATGTGTGTTGAAGATGTTTACGCTTTGGCCTTATCGCGCATTCCCGCCACCTATGCGCATCTAGGAAGCATCATTCTCAATAAAGAGGTGACCGATGAGGACGTGGAGTCGGTGGTTCGCTTTGCTATAACCCAGGTCGCTGACCACCCCAAGCACAACTAGTCTAGGTTGCGGTTTTTATCGCAACTAACGAGCCTTTTTGCTTATTCAAGTCCGGTATTCTCGGCTAGCCCCAGCATTAAATTCAGGTTTTGCACCGCTGCTCCTGAAGCTCCCTTTCCCAGATTGTCCAGCCGCGCTACTAACTGCACCTGCTCTGCGTCACCAAAAACCATCAGTTGGCATTCGTTGGTGTCATTTAAATCGGTCGCCGACAAATACCCTTCTTCGTCCCCTTGGCCAGGCTCTAAAACCTCCACAAAGGGTTCACCACTATAGGCCTGGGTCCAAATCTGATAAATCGCTTCCAACGGTTCTTGGTCGCCTAAATCTAGTAAATCCGTAATTAGAGGCACCTGCACCAGCATTCCCTGTTTAAAATCGGCCACCGCTGGGCTAAACAGAGGGGTGTATTCGAGACCCGAGTAAAGCCCCATTTCAGGCAGATGTTTGTGACCGAAGTTTAGCGAATAAGGCCGGAAGGCCCAGGCTTGATCCAGGGGCTGTTCATATTTTTCGATCATCTTGCGCCCGCCACCTGAATAACCAGAAACCGCGTGGATCGTGACTGGATAATCCTTGGGAACCAATCCAGCCCGGACCAAAGGGGCGATGGCCAATAAAAAGCCGGTTGGGTAACAGCCCGGATTGGCCACCCATTTGGCCCCTAAAATTCGCTCTCGCTGGCCTTCTAGTTCCGGTAATCCATAAACCCAATCCTCGTGGACCCGGTGGGCAGAACTGGCGTCCAAGATTCGGCAATTTAGATCTGCATAGAGTTTGACCGCCTCTTGAGCGGCATCGTCTGGCAAACAGAGGATCACTAGGTCAGCTTTCGCGGCCAGCGCCTTTTTAGTTTGGGGATCCTTACGCGCCTCCTCACTCAGTACCAGCAACTCAATCTCGGGCCGAGTTCCAAGCTTTTGAGCAATTTGCAGTCCAGTGGTGCCTGCCTGTCCGTCTATAAAAACCTTATGCATCTCTCAAATCTCGTTAAGCCTTCGCCTAATAGTGCGTTGGCTGATCCCCAAGAGGCGGGCCGCCTCACTGCGGTTGCCGCCGACCTGATCAAGTACTGCTTGCAAAATAAGCCCTTCGGCCTCATCCAAGCGGGTTCCCCAAGGGATAAGAATCCCCTCTTTAGGGGCCTCCGTCAATTGGGGGCTTAATTCGATCACCCCATTAAGGGCCGGACGTTCGTTCCTTGGCTCGGTGTTTAAGGCTTCAGGAAAATAGGCCAGCAGATGTTTGGGCTCAATATAGCCAATCGAGGGGGGCAGCAACACCGCCAAGCGGGTCATCAGATTTCGCAACTCGCGAACATTTCCCCGCCAAACTTGAGCGGACAAGATAGAAATAGAGGCTTCGGTCAAACTCGGAAAGGGCGGTTGCCGCTTTGCTTCTAAAAAGGCTCGCTCTAAAAAATACCAAGCCAATAAAGCAATATCCTCTGGGCGTTCGCGTAGGGCGGGTAGATGCAGTGGCAAGATATTTAGGCGGTAATATAGGTCCTCTCGAAACAGTCCGTTTTCCACCGCTTTAGCTAGATCTACTCGGGTCGCGGCCAAAACTCGCAGGTCCACCGGGATTGGCTTCTCCCCCCCAATCCGGTACACTGCTCGCTCCTCTAAAACCCTAAGCAACCGGGCTTGCAAGAGCAAAGGCATCTCCCCAATTTCATCTAAAAACAGGGTGCCTTCTTGGGCTAATTCAAACTTACCTTTGTGTAGATTCCCAGCGCCCGTGAACGCCCCCTTTTCGTGACCGAAGAGTTCCCCTTCGATCAAGGTCTCTGGAATCGCCCCGCAATTGACCGCGATAAAAGGGCCGTTTTTGTAGCGGCTTAGGTCGTGAATGGCGTGGGCGGCCATTTCTTTACCGGTCCCCGTTTCACCTGTGATCAACACCCCATGGTCGCTGGCGGCCATTTGAGGTAACATTTGCAGCCGTCGCCGCATTAAAGCGGAGCGAAAGATCAAGTAGGGCCGCAAAAGCTCGGTCAGAGGATCTAATCGGCTTACAGGAAGATGTTGGGCGGACTCGTTCGGAGCGGTCTTTTTTAACACCTCCACAATCGATAGTGGCTTGACCAAAAAGCCATCCACCCCTTGGGCCGCTTCACTGCCCTTACCGGACTTATCGACCAATGCAAAAAACCGGGCGGCCCGATTCAATGTCTGATAATTCAATTTGAGTTCAGCCCCCGAAAAGGGAAGCTGGGCCTCAAAAAAAACCAACTCCACCGGGGTGACACTTAACAGGCTCAAAGCGTCTTCAAGGCTATGGGCCAAATGTACCTGCGCCCCAAGATCACTAAGCAGACCTTTTGCTTGACGCAAAAATCCCGAGTCTCGGTCAATCACTAACAGTGATTTGCCTTTAAGGTCCCTAGCCATGGGGCCTAAACCAAGGTTGGTTGTCATTAAGACCCATTAACTGCTCACCGTTAAGCCCTGGCTGCTGCAAAAGTGCCTTGGATAAGGGTTTAACCACAAGCCGACTAAAGGCGCTGTTAAGGGGTCTGGCCCCATATGATTCATCAAAACCGGCGGCCTGAACCCGTTCAATCAGCGCTGGATCAAGGCTAAGTTTTAGTCCCCGATCCTCTAAACGCTCATTTAGCTCAAATAGTTGCCGGTCAATCAGTTGGTGCACTGTTTCAGCACTGAGGTGTTTATACTCCAAAACCGCATCTAACCTTCCCAAAAGTTCTGGTTTCAGCCAGGATTTAGGGTCTTTGAGATTGGTGGTAATAAAAATAATGCAGTTTTTAAAGTTCGCCGTGCGCCCGTGGTTGTCGGTCAAACGCCCGTCGTCTAGGACTTGTAGCAGAATATCAGCAAAGTCTGGGTGGGCCTTTTCAATCTCATCAAACAACAATACGGAATATGGATTTTTCCGTACTGGCTCGGTCAATACGCCCCCTTCAGCATAACCCACATACCCTGGCGGAGCCCCAATCAGTTTGGCCACCGCGTGGGACTCGCGGAATTCCGAGAGATCAATGCGGATTAAATGGCGGTTCGACTGGAACAAAAAGTCTTGAATTGCTTTAGCGGTCTCGGTTTTCCCCACCCCTGAAGGCCCCATTAGTAAAAAACTACCCATGGGCCGGTTTTGGTCGGTCAGGCCTGCATGGGCGGCGATCAAAGTATCGGCGATTTCACCTAAGGGGCCTGACTGGCCAAGGACCCGATCGTTCAAAAAATCTTCTAACTTGAGCAAATTTTCCTGATTCGAGCGCAAAACGCGCTCCACCGGCACCCCGGTGGCCCTGGCGATAACCTCGCCAATATTGAGCCGGGTTAATTTCCAGGTAACCTCGTATTTTTTAAGCTCGGCCTCTAACTTTGGAAGCTCCCCATATTGCAAACGGCTAGCCGCTTCAAAGTCATTGTCTTGTTTTGCTTTTTGCAATTGAAATTGCAAATCTTCATGGTGTTTTTTGAGTTGGGCCACTCGTTTTAGGTCTAACGTTTTTTCGTCCCATTGGCGTTTTTTTTCAGCGAATTGGGCCTCTAACCCCTTAATCTCTTGCTCCAGGTGTTTATGAGGGCTGGCAGAGGCCAGAATTTTTTTGGACTGAATCGACGCCTCCAACTCGGCCAGTTCGGGTGGCATAGAGTCGGCGCTTAGTTTTAGGCCTGCCGCAGCTTCGTCTATAATATCAATTGCTTTATCCGGCAAAAACCGCTCGCTTATAAATTGATCTGAAAGATAAACCGCCGAAACAATCGCCTCTTCAGTGATTTCGATTCCGTGGTGTATTTCCAGGCGTTCTTTGAGCCCCATAAGAATTTGGATGCTGTCTTCCTTAGTGGGTTCATGCACTCGCACCTGATGAAAGCGCCGCTCTAAGGCCGAATCGGCCTCAATATGTTTTTGATATTCATCAAGGGTCGTAGCCCCAATACAGTTTAAATCTCCCCTGGCCAGCGCGGGTTTAAGTAGGTTAGCTGCGTCCATTGCCCCTTCGGTCTTGCCCGCACCAATAAGCAGGTGAATCTCGTCGATAAACAAAATTGCATCTCGTCCCTTGTCTTTGACAAACTTAAGTAGTTCCTCAATCCGCTGTTCAAAGTCACCTCTGAACTTGGTACCTGCCATCAGGCTCCCCATCGACAAGCTATAGATGGTTTTGCCCTGGATAATATCAGGTACTTTGCCTGTCTGGATTAAGCCCGCCAAGCCTTCGACAATGGCGGTTTTACCCACCCCGGGGCTGCCCACTAATACGGGATTATTTTTGGTGCGGCGGCACAAAATCTCTTGTACTCTTCGAATCTCTTGCGCCCGTCCAATAACCGGGTCTAACTTCCCTGAATCAGCCAGTTCATTAAGGTTGGTTAAAAAATCAGGCACCTCGCTTGCTCCGGGACCTTCGGGCATTTCAAATTGGAGCTGAGGGAAAACCTTGTTTAGGTGCCGCAAGAGGTCGGCTTCAGCGATCTGGTCGCGTCCCGAGCCGATGGCATCGGCTGCGGACAGGGTGAACCATTCGGAAAGTAGGCTACTGGGCCTGATTCCATCAAGACTTTGGTGGCTTAGGGTAGGAAGTTTTTCGAGTAACCCTTTTAGAAGCTTTTTTTCCTCACCAAGCCGTTTATGGCTAACTGTTTTAGGATTGCCAATCAGGCCCCAAAGCAGATGGATTTCAGTGAGTTCTGGGTTTTTTCGTTTAAGTGCTTCGGCCTGAGCCAGTTCGATACTGCCTAAGACGATGGGATCAAAGTTGTTCATAAGCCTTTTGAGGAGATTCGAGATGATTAGCACTCTACCATTAAGAGTGCTAATCTATCAACCCCACCTAACAAAAGGGGCCTCCTGATAGGGTGGTCCAGGCTAGATTGACATTAACTCTTTTTCTTTTGCAGCCAACTTTTGCTCAATCTTAGAGATTGCCTCGTCGGTGACCTTTTGGATGCGAGCTTCACCGGTTTTAAGCTCGTCTTGGCCAATCTCTTTGTCTTTTTCCATCTTCTTTAAACGCTCATTCCCATCACGCCGAAGATTTCTAACCGCGATCTTGGCCTCCTCGACCATTTTTTTAACCTGTTTTACTAGGTCCTTACGCCGATCTTCGGTCAGAGAGGGGATGGGCAAGCGGATAATATTGCCGTCGTTTTGCGGCGTCAGACCCAGATCGGAACGCAATATGGCCTTCTCAATCTCGCTTAACATCTTTTTTTCCCAAGGGGTAATCACGATCATCTGGGGATCGGGCACACTTAGATTGCCCACCTGATTTAATGCGGTAGGGGTTCCGTAATAATCGACCATCACGTGGTCCAAAATCTGCGGATTCGCCCGCCCAGTGCGGACCTTACTGAATTCCAGGTCTAAGTGTTCAGCGGCCTTCTTCATTTTGTGGCCGAGTTCGTTAAAGATTCCTTCCATATTTTACTTAAGGGTTGGTGGTTGGTGTTGCCGTGATCTTACCTAAAACAAAGTGATTGAAAAAGCCCCAATAAACTTAATTTTTAACCTAGCCAAAATGAAGTAATTTTTGGTTGTCACCCAGATAGGGCTAGGGTATAGTCGGGCCGATATCAAAACTCTAGGAGGGAATCATGTCTCACGAAATTGAAATCTTGGCAACTTTCGGTGCCATCTGTGCAGTTTACTTGGGTCTATTTTTTCTGTACGGCAAAGCAGTCGAGAAAAAATGAGCGCCAAAGCTTTTTTTATAGGGTTAAGCGCCGGTTTGGCTGCTGGCTATTTTGCGCAAGCATTAGCCAATAAAAACCAGGAAGAGTTACAAGAAATCTTGGACGGGTTACCTAAGTCGTTTAAGCTTGGTAGTGGACTAGACTTAGACGAACTTTTAGCCCAAAAAAACAAGCTTGAAGAGTTGATCAAGCAAAAAGCGGAAGACCTAAAACGCTACGCTGCTGAAAAAAAGGGCAAGTCTGGCGACAGCGACCCACAAGCAGGTTAAGGGGTAAGATTCAGGCTTTTTATTAAGAAGTTAGGCCCCGGTCCGAGTTCGAGGATGGGATCAGGTCTAGCGCCTGGAGGTGAGACTTTTAGTTGTCTTGAGTTTGAAAAGTCTGGACCAAATCCCTTTTTTTAAAAAAAAGGAAACCACCCTGGCTTTTTTTGGGTATAATCGCACCTAGGTAGAGCCAACTTCCACCACTTATTATATCGTTGATCCCCGTTAGTTCAAGCTATTAAAGGCTTCAGCTAAGCGGTTGATCAAGTGGCTGGCCGTTAGGCTTTCTTGGGAACCGGATTGGGCCTCTAAATCTCCAGCCTTGCCATGGAGCCAGCACCCCAACCGGGCGGCATTCCAAGGGCTGAGTTTTCGCGCCAAAAAAGCCCCAATGATCCCACTTAAAACATCCCCTGAACCGGCTGTAGCCATTCCAGGATTCCCGGTACCATTGATCCAAAGCTCACCCTCGGGATTGGCTAAAATAGAAGGCCCGCCCTTAAGCAGCAAAACCACTTGCTCCCGCCCAGCATAGGCCAACGCTTGACCGATCCGTTTTCCATTACTTTTAGGCGCTTCCAAACCCGAAATACGGGCAAACTCACCTGGATGAGGGGTTAAAACCATCCGCTCTGGTTTTAAACCATGGATTCCCTTAAGCCCTGAGAAGGCGTCTGCATCAAGTAACACAGGACCAGGATAGCCCGCTATATAATCGGCATATTGGGCCCAATCTTGAGGATTTCGCCCTAATCCAGGGCCAATCACCAGCGCATCAAAACGCGCAAGGTCCTCTGGGGTTAACACCTCGCGAGCTTGGCTCATCAATTCGGGGGCGGCTGCGAGACCCGCGTTTAGCTCCGCCTTAGGCACCAAAAGTGTCACCAGTCCTGCACCTGCATAAAGTGCCGCCCGGCCAGCCAAAATGGCCGCGCCCATCATACCTGGACTCCCGGCCAAAACCCCTAAATGCCCTAGTTGCTGTTTATAAGCGGTTGGGTCCCGGCGGGGCATCAGGGCTTTGGCTTCTTGCTTGTCTAAGAGGAAAAATTTTGACGCTAACGGCTCCTCCCAAATACTGATTTTACTACAAATCAATTCGCCCCGGTGCGCCTTGCCTGGGTGCAAATGGTGACCGGGCATTTCCATTTGAAAGGTCACCGTTCGCTCGGCCTTAATCGAAAGCCCCAATTCGTCGCCTGTACTCGCATCAATCCCGCTGGGCAGATCCAAAGACAGCACTCGGCCCTGCGCCCGGTTGATCCATCCGACCGCTTCGGCTATCTGACCAGTCAAAGGGCTGTTGGTCCCAGTGCCTAAAAGAGCGTCAAAAATAAGGTCATGGGGCTCTGGGCGGATCAGGATAGACAGCAGATCGTCAAAACTAATCACCTTACCAAACTGCCGGTATAGCTGCTCATTTTTGATTGCGTCTGGGGTGCGCGGAGCGCCCAAAGAAATCAGATTGACCTCCAGGCCATGGTTGATCAAAAGCCGCCCTAAAGCGTATCCATCTCCGCCGTTATTGCCTGGACCGCAAAAAATCCAGCAGGTGGGCCCAGAAGCCAGCCAATCCCGGCAGGCCTCTATTACAGAGCGAGCCGCATTTTCCATCAAGACCAAGCCAGGGATTCCCTTTTCAGCAATGGTTTTTTTGTCCAAATCGGCCATGGCCAAAGCGGGTGCTAATTTCATGGGGTCCTTTTGCCCGAGAGGGGTCTAGTTTGGGGGTCTGTAAAAAGGCGGGGCGGGCGATATAAATTCACTCGTTGCGGGGCTTTTTGGTTAAGGATTTGGACGGAAGCCAATTTTTCGGACTCTCGCTGACTTAATTCAGACTCGTCGGGGTAACGGCCCAGTTTTAACCGCGACGGCTCCTCTGCAGCCCATTGAGCTTGGGCACCCAACTGGTTAAAGTGGGCGAATTGCGAGGCTAGGGCTTGGGCCCGTTTGGGGGCTAAATAGGCCAGGGAAGGCCCCTTAACCCCTTGAGGGACAAAGGCAGCCAAGGCGAACCTGGAAATCTCTGGTGACTCTTTAAAAAGCAAGAGCCCGGCTTTTTCCAGTGCTACCACCAAACCTTGATAAAGCTCTGGCTCTGCCCAAGGCCCTTGGCGTTTAAACTCAATTGCGACCCCTAAGGCCAATTCTAAATCCAATTCGTCTTGTCCTTTAATGGCTTGGGTATAGGGACTTTGAGCGGCAAGACTCAAGGGGGGCAGACTCAAATGCCGAGTTCTAATCTGTTTGGCTACAGTCCGATCAAAATGTTTTTCTGGGTGCTCCATCCAAGACTCGACTTCAATCAGGATCTCCACCATTTGTGGATCCAACAAATTTCCCTGCCACCGGCCAACAAAGGCCGCGGCCAAAGGATCGGGATTAGGCCCCCCCACCCTTTGGTAGGCTAGGTAAAACCGCCGCCAAAAAAGCATCCCCTCCAAGCGGAGTACTGATTCGGGTTCTAATTTTGGTGCGGAAGCATAGACATGAGGAAAGCCATGAAGCCCCATTCCTTGGCGATGTTCACCCTTTAATTTGCCAATCTCGCCCAAAAATTCGCGGTTGTGCTGAAAAAGTGAAAAATCGACCATCCGAAACCTGGGCCTTTCGATGATTCCTGTACGGTCCAGCAGTAGGGTTAGGTAGCCCCCTTGATTGATCAGTTGATAATCGGTGGGCAACGCCCGGACAATCTCGTTCGGCAGGTCTTGAGGATCGGTGTAAATAACCCATTCTTTTTCTCTAGGTCCTGCAAAATGGCTCGGAAAGGCCTCTTCCATTGTGCGGGTTTCGCAGCCCATTAGAACCAGAGCCACCCCCCCAAAAAGCATCCATCGACCCATAAAAGACCTTGGGGAAAAAAGTTTGTCCCATTATTGCGCCAAAGGGCGCTTTGGTAAAGCCACTTATTGTCCGAATTGCCGGACCCTGCTAGTTTCCCATTACACTAAAGGATTTCAATGACCAGATACCGCTTTTTATTTGCCCAACTTGCCCGGCACAAGTGGGCCTACAGCACCGGAATCTTGGCCATTTTCGCGACCAACCTAATGACCGTCTCGGTTCCTGGTTATTTAAAAGAGGCGATTGATTTTTTAAGTAACAACCCCCAAGGCCAAGATCAAACCCACTTGCGCCACGTGCTCACCATGATCTTGCTATTGGCCTTGGCTGTGGTTGGGGTGCGGACCCTCTCTAGGGTGATGTTTTTTAATCCAGGCCGGCGGGTTGAGGCAGAGGTTAAAAACCGCCTTTTTGAAAAGTTGACCCATCTAGAGAAAAACTATCACGACAAAAACGAGGTCGGGGCGATTATCTCGCGGCTGCAAAACGACATTACTGGGCTGCGACTCTTGGCGGGTTTTGGGATCATGCAGTTTTTTAATATTCTTTCGGCTTTGAGCCTTACCCCTTATATGATGTGGCAGCTAAGCCCCGAGCTGACCTTGTTTTGCGTGTTGCCAGTGGTGTTGGTGTTCGGGCTGGTGCGCTTCGGCATGAGTTATATGGTAGCACATATGCACCTGCGCCAATCAAGGCTACAAGAGCTTTCTGGGTTTATTGTCTCCTCCTTGAGTGGGGTCGAGGTCGTGAAAGGATTTAGCTTGGAAGGCTGGACCGCAGGGCGATTTAACGGACAAAATGACCGATTGATCGATGAAACCCTAAAAATTAGCCTGCTTAGGAGTTTTCTAATGCCCATTTTAGGCAACCTCGAAAATATTCTAAAGGTTTTGGTTTTGACCCTGGGTGGATATTATGTAATCCAGCACCAATTCAGTATAGGCGAGTTGACCGAGTTTATCGCCTACGCCGCTCTCCTCACCCACCCGATCATGGGCTTGGGCTGGCTGACCACGCTGTACCAACAGGGAATGGTGGGGATTGATTCGATTGAAACCATTTTAAAGCAAGAGACCCCCCGCCAAGACCTCAAACGCCATCCCCAACCCACCCAGCTTTTTGAGCAAGGCCTAGTGGTGGACAACCTAAGCTTTGCGTACCCAGGCGGTGAACCCCTGCTAAGAGGAATCAGCTTTACGATCAAGCCTGGGCAAACCTTAGGGATTTTAGGCAAGATTGGCTCTGGCAAAACTACTTTAGTAAACTGTCTCAACGGCCATTTGCCGGTGGGTGCTGGCCAAATAAGGCTTGGCAGCGAGGAATTGGTCAACCTTCATCCCGCCGATCTGCGCCAAGTGATCCGCACCGTCAGCCAAGAGGTGTTTCTCTTTTCAGACAGCGTCAAAAACAACATCCTGTTTGGGGCACAAGGGGATTTGAGCGACCAGGAACTATTGGCGATCGTACAAAAGTCGGCTCTTAAAGACGAGGTCGCCCGCTTTCCCTTAGGATTAGACACCCTGGTAGGGGAGCGCGGGATCATGCTGTCAGGTGGTCAAAAACAACGAATCGCGTTAGCCCGCGCTTTAGCGGCCAAAACGGGGCTTTTGATTTTGGACAATGTCCTTTCGGCGGTGGACTATGAAACCGAGCGATTTCTTTTAAGCCAAATCCTAAAACGAGATACTGCGCAAAGCCTTTTGATTGTTAGCCACCGGGTTAGGGCCCTAGAATCAGCGGACCAGATTTTAGTACTAGATCAAGGTCAAGTGGTGCAACAGGGGCGGCATGCGAACCTCATTGAGCAACCTGGAATTTACCAAAGTACCTGGGCTTTGCAGCAGGAGGGCAGCCTTGCAAAACACTAAAAAAACAGATTTACGGTTGCTCCGCTTTTTTTGGGAATATGTCGTTCCCTACCGTAAGTGGATTTGGGCTTCCGTCTTAGCCTTACCCTTTGGGATTGCGACCACCCTCTTTTTACCTTGGCTGATCGTCCATATTATTGATGTCGAGCTGGTTAAAACCAACACTCAAGGGCTTTTAATCTCGGTCGGGGCCATGGCGGGGGCGGTGCTGGTGGGGTATCTGGCCGATGGGGTTTATACCTATAGTTTGCAACGGGCTGGTCAAATGGCCATTGCTGATTTACGCAAAGACCTTTTCCGCCACTGTTTGGCCCTGCCTCGCAAATATTACGACAAAAACCCAGTTGGCAAGGTATTAAGCCGCTTGACTAGC
>Ga0156797_124_pt3 | contig 48798 bp, 46 predicted proteins | sample RifOxyD2_FD_112098 | JGI IMG/M metagenome (GOLD analysis project Ga0156797, IMG submission 112098) | Candidatus Lambdaproteobacteria bacterium RIFOXYD2_FULL_50_16 | reverse complement strand
ACCGGTATGTTTGGTATGCTCGGAGCCCTTAAGGACCCAAAGGTCCAAAAGGGCCTGGGCGTCGCCTTGCAAATGGCCGGGCTTTTAGGCGCTTTAGCGGAGGAGTAAAAGTCAAGAGCCCACTTAAGGGTGGGCTTGAGGCAAAAAAAAACCCGCAGAAGCGGGTTTTTTTTTGTGGAGGTTGGACCTACCTGGAGTTTAGGAACGCTCCCCACAAAAGAAGGCTACTATTTAACCTGTACATACCAAATATATTCACCGCTTTGTTCTTCGGACTTGAGGATCGGGTTCCCGGTGCGCTCACTCCAAGAAGGCATGTCTTTGTTCGAACCAGGATCGGTGCAAACCATCCGCAGCACCTGGCCACTGGCCATGGTGCCAACCGCTTTTTTGGTTTTTAAAACTGGCAGGGGACAACCTAGTCCCCGGCAATCCAACTCTTGATCGACTTTAATATCGCTCATCTCTTTTCTCGTGCTCCGAAGGGTTAAATAAAAAGTTGGATATCCGTATCAGCAGCGTAATCCAGGAAATTGGCCGCCCCAGCGTACTCGATACCATCGATAAAATCTTTTTTGTCAAAGCCGAAGACGTCCATCGTCATCTGGCAAGCGATCATAGTCACCCCGACGTCAATACACAACTCCCGCAATTCTTCGATGCTGGCAACCCCGTTATTTTTGAAGGTCTGCTTCATCAAGCCCGTCGCCACCCCTTCGAAACCGGGCATCCCGGCCATCAAAGCGTTGGGGATGGGCCAATTGATATTTTTAAACCATTTGGGCCCAAAGGGCATGTTCATGGGCATTGCCGGGTTGCCCAAAGGCGAGACCTGGGCGTCGATTTTGCGTTTTAACAGCGGCAATCCGTAAAAGGTAAAAAAGATCTTTACTTCCATATCCATTGCGGCGGCGGCACTCGCTAAGATAAAGGGGGGATAAGCCCAGTCTAACGTTCCCTTCGAGGCGATTAGCGCCATTTTTTTTGGTTCAGCCATGGCATTACTCCCAGTTGGCGTTGTTGGCTTAAAGCCAAGTGTTTACTTTGTGTTGTTCGACCAGTTCGACAAAGCCGTCATAATCAATAACCTGGACCGCTTCGTTTAAATCCTTTACCCCGCGCGCCTCGACATCGGCTATCAGCGCGTAAAACTCATGTTGGGACAAGGCGTTAGCTAGTTTTTCCGCCGAACACCCCTTGGCCCGGCCCGCGTAAATCCCGTCCTCGATCAACAAGACCGGGTCTCCAGGAAGCGCGAAACGCAAGGCCATGTCAAAGCTGCCGTTGCAATAAGGCGATTTGTTGATAATATGTAGCATAGTATTCCCCTTTTTGTCCTTGGATCTTCTATTGCGGGATGATGCAATCTTGCTCGGCCATCTTCTGGCCCATTTCGTCGGGCTCTAAAACCTCGACGGCGATACAAAAATCGTCGGGGGTCAGGCCCCGTTCCGCCATCGACTTCGAATCGACATAGATTTGCTCGACATCATAGTCTTCGAGCACCCCCAGGGTTTTCATAAAGCCTTTGATTTCCAGTTTGGTGGTGTCTTGGTCCTTTAATAGGCAAAACAAACCGTCCCCAATAAAGGCCATGGAGATCTCTTGGTCGTAAGCGGCCATGATCAGCACCATTTCTAACCCTTCGTAAGGATAGATGGTGCCGTGCGGTGGGCGGCGCACCACATGCATGATTTTTTTTACTTCTTCACCCATGGCCTTTAGTCTCCAAAAATCATTAAGCGGTCCACTCGAATGGCGATGTCTGTCAACACACCCAAGCCCGTGATACTAGCGTTTCGAGACAAGACCTCATCAGCGATGCCACGGCGTTTGGAGGCGGCAATGCAGCTTAAAATCTCCACTCCTTGGTCACCTAATTCAGACCATCTTTGCACAATGTTACGGTCGTCTTGAGGAGGGCTGGCTAGGTTGGTGACGTTATACACCCCGTCGTTGTATAAAAAAACCGCCTCCACTTCATGCCCGCGAGCCATGGCCGCTTTGACAAATTGATAAGCGGTGTCAGCCGCTTGGTGGTTATAGGGGCCTTCTTTAAGTAGAATCCCAAATTTCATCTCTCCCTCTGAGTAGAAGATATATGCCTTGCGCGGAATATACAAATATTTGCATACGCACTTTTCCGTAATGCTGCTATACGGGTTGTAACCTTGTCAACAAATTTTAAAATAAATAATATTTCTAATGCGAGCTATATGCTTAGTCCTTTACTGGCCTTGAATTCAGATCAATTTATAAAGTTAAATCCCCTATCAAATAGGTCCCCGAGTCGGCCCAATGGCCAGATTTTTTAGCTTGCCTTTAGGGCTAAACCCAACACCTATCCTCTCACTCTGTTTCTCTTGCGGTCAGCTTAAAGGGTGGGCAAGACAGCAATTTTTTCTTTGACAGTGAAACCGTTGGATGGTACTTCTTTTATGTCTATATACATATATACCTATAATTTAACAAAAATAGGTCGGTCAGCCCGTCCAGGCCCAACCAGAGGAGCCCATGAACTACGGCTTTTTGATCAACAACTCCAAATGTATCGGCTGTCACGCCTGTTCGACTGCCTGCAAATCGGAGAATCAGGTCCCACTTGGGGTCTTCCGCACCTGGGTCAAATACACCGAGGTAGGCCGCTATCCCGACGTCAGGCGCAATTTTCAGGTTAATCGCTGCAACCATTGCATGAATCCCCCCTGTGTGGAGATTTGCCCGGTAGCCGCCATGACCCAAAGGGACGATGGAATTGTCGGCTATAACGCCGATTTGTGTATTGGATGCAAGTCCTGTATGCAAGCCTGCCCTTACAACTCTATCTATATCGACCCTGAAACCAATACTGCTCAAAAATGCCATTTCTGCGCGCATCGGGTGGATAACGGGATCGAACCCGCTTGTGTAGTAGTTTGCCCACAACATGCCATTGTTGCTGGAGACTTAGACGATCCGGCCTCTGAAATTAGCCGAGAGATTTCCAAGCACAACGTGACCGTCCGCAAACCGGAACAGGGAACTGCGCCAAAGTGTTTCTATGTGGATGGACACCAAGCCGCCTTGACCCCTACCGTAACCGAAGGCCACTCGAAAAGCTTCCTTTGGGGAGATATTCCAAGCGAAGAGATGAAGCAAGCTGAACCTAGCTGCGAACCCCTCTTGTATATGGGTGACGGCGAGCATATGGTGCAAACCCGCGCCAACGTCGGGCACAAGGTGCCTTGGCATTGGCAAGTACCCGCTTATTTAGTAACCAAGGGAATCGCCTCTGGCACCTTTATGTTAATGGCTATGGCCTTTATCTACCATCTCGCCGACCTTGGCGGACCAACCAAGGTTGCGGTAGGCCTGATTACTATGGGATTTTTAGCTCTAACCGGGGTCTTTTTGATCCTGGATTTAGAGCGCCCAGAGCGGTTTATTCGGGTTATGTTAAGACCGCAGTTCAAGTCTTGGTTAGTAAGAGGTGCTTATATTATCAATGCGTTTGCCGGTTTAGTGGCCCTTTGGTGGGGTGCCGAATTGGCGGTGTTGTTCGGGATGATCGACCAAGTCCCGGTCGGGCTGACCCATGTGACCATGTACCTAGGGTTTCCACTGGCCTTGGCCGCTTCGGTTTACACCGCCTTTTTATTCGGCCAAGCCGAAGGCCGCGACTTTTGGCAAAGCCCTCTCTTGCCCTTCCATTTCTTGACCCAATCCGTGATGGCAGGGGGAGCGGCATTGTTGATTGCCAACCTGTTTGTCCCCCTCGACCCCGATTTTCTCGGGCTAGCTAGCCACGCCTTGGCGATTGGACTGGTTACGAACCTGATGATGATCTTTTTAGGCGAATTTGGCATGAGCCACCCCACGGATACCGCCAGATCAGCCGCCCATAAAATCACCCATGGCGAATACAAGGTCCATTTTTGGGGTGGGGCAATTGTTGTAGGGGGCTTGCTCCCGATTGGTCTGATGATTGTGGGTCTGGCCCCGGTAGCCGCGTTGGCCGCCCTGGCTGGGCTATACTTCTATGAACACGCATTTGTCATGGCACCCCAAAAAGTGCCCAACAGCTAGAGAGCGACGATGAAACCAGATAAAGGACACGCCGAACAGCGGCCTCAGTTCACCGTCGTTGGTGGCGAGCCGGTACAAATGACCCAGGTCAAACACCCAGACGGGCGGATGTCTAGTTATCCGCCGCCTGAACATTGGCACGATTGGAAAGAAGCAGACGCCAAGGCTTGGCCAAAGAAGCAGACGAATCAATATACCCTGGTGCCTACGATTTGCTTTAACTGCGAATCGGCCTGTGGTTTGCTGGCTTATGTGGATAAAGAAAACTACGAAATCCGCAAGTTTGAAGGCAACCCGTTGCATCCCGGTTCAAGAGGCCGCAACTGCGCCAAAGGCCCTGCAACCCACAACCAGATCTATGATCCCGAACGCATCCTCTACCCCTTAAAACGGGTGGGCGCGCGCGGCGAAGGCAAGTGGAAGCGGGTTAGTTGGGACGAGGCGCTAAACGACATTGCCCAAAAGATGAACCAGTCGCGGCAAAAGCGGCTTGACGGGATTATGTACCATGTTGGACGCCCTGGGGAGGATCACTATATCAACCGGGTGATCAAGGCTTGGGGCACCGATTCACACAACAGCCACACCAACATCTGCTCGGCGGCGGCCCGCTCTGGTTATTTCCAGTGGTCCGGCTGGGACCGGCCTAGCCCGGACTATGCCAACGCCAAGGTTATCTTGTTGATCTCCAGCCATTTGGAGACCGGGCATTATTTCAACCCCCACGCCCAAAGGATCATTGAGGCCCAGCAGGCAGGCGGCAAGATTATTACCATCGACCCCAGGCTTTCGAATACGGCGTCCAAGTCAGACCTATGGATGCCCGCTTGGCCAGGATCAGAGCCCACTATCCTTTTAGCCATCGCCAATTATTTGATCCAAAACGGGCTGTATAACAAGAAGTTCGTTGAAGATTGGGTCAACTGGGAAGACACCCTCAAAGCCTTTGTAGGCGTAGCTTCCAAAGAGTTGGCCGACACGGACGCGCTCAAAGCGTTGCAGACCGAATTCAAAGCTAAAAAGAGCTTTGAGTTTGCCGACTTTGATCGGTATATGAAGGTGACCTACGGCGAGTTTACCTTCGAACGGGCAGCCCTGGAGTCAGAAATGCCCATGGACCGCATCATTGAAGCGGCTAAACTAGTGGCCGAGTCAGACGGTCGCTTGGCAACCCACGTTTGGCGGGCGGCTAGTATGGCTCACTTAGGTGGTTGGCAGGTGGCCCGGACCCTTTTGTTTTTAAACGTACTGACCGGATCGGTCGGCTCAAAAGGCGGGGTCAACGGCAACAGTTGGAACAAATTTGTGCCTGAACCCTATAAAAATCCGCCTCACGGCACCGCTTGGAACGAACTCCAAATGCCCCACGATTGGCCCCTCTCTTTTTATGAGATGAGCTTTTTACTTCCTCACTTTTTAGAGGAAGGGCGCGGTGAGATTGATGTATATTTCACCCGGGTTTATAACCCGATGTGGATCAACCCAGACGGCTTTATGTGGCTCAAAGCCCTTAAAGACGAACAAAAGATGAAACTGCACGTCGCCCTTACCCCCACCTGGAACGAGTCGGCTTGGTTCGCTGATTATATCCTACCCATGGGGCATTCTGGTGAACGGCATGACTTGATGAGCCAAGAAACCCACAACAGCAAGTGGATCGGTTTCCGCCAGCCCGTAAGGCGGGTGGCCATGGAGCGGGCGGGGAAAAAGGTGAAGTACACCTACGAAGCCAATCCTGGAGAGGTTTGGGAAGAGGCCGAATTCTGGAACGAGGTGACTTGGCGAATGGACCCAGACGGCTCTTTGGGTGTGCGCCAATGGGTTGAGTCCATCGAAAATCCAGGCCAGCCAATCAGTCAAGACGAATATTGGGCCTACATTTTTGAACATTCGGTGCCCGGTTTACCAGAAAAAGCCAAGGCCGAGGGGATTACCCCATTGGCGTATATGCGTAAATACGGCTGTTTCGAGGTAATGAACGAGCCTGCGCCCCCTTATGTCAAAGAGGTGAAAGAAGGCGGTGTCGATGTAGCCGGGGTTCGTCGAGCGGGCTTTGGCACCCCTTCGAAAAAGTTAGAATTTTACTCACCTACGATGCATGAGTGGGGTTGGTCGGAGAAGGAGTATTGTTTACCTTGGCAATTAGAAAGCCATGTGCACCAAAATCATATTGACCGTAAAAAGGGCGAGATGATTTTGCTACCCAACTTCCGCTTGCCCACCTTGATCCACACCCGAAGTGCCAACTGTAAATGGCTCTATGAGATCAGCCACAACAACCCTTTGTGGCTCAATCCCCTCGATGCTAAACGGATCGGAGTGGGGCCTGGGGACTTGGTACGAGTAGAGACCGAGATCGGTTATTTTGTTGATAAAGCCTTTATCACCGAAGGAATCAAACCGGGCGTGGTCGCCTGTTCACACCATTTGGGCCGCTGGAAGCTTAACGAAACCGGACCAGGTATCGGTTCGGGAATGGCCAGTGTCGTTGATTTGGGGCAACATGGCGAGGAATACACTTTGAAGATCAAAAAGATGGGTGGACCTTGGAAAAGTTGGGACCCGGACACCAGCCGTGTTTGGTGGGAAGATGTCGGGGTTAACCAAAACCTAACCCACGCCGCCCAACCGGACCCAGTTTCTGGGGCCCATTGTTGGCACCAAAAGGCGATGATGGTTAAAAAGGCGGAGCCTACCGATAGTTACGGTGACGTTTGGGTGGACACCCAGAAGTCGATGGCTCATTACCAAAAGTGGGTTGGATACACTCGGAGCTGTGTTGAAAACAGCCCGGACGGCACCCGTCGGCCTATGTGGTATAACCGCCCATTAAAGCCGGTCAAGGAAGCATACAAAATCCCGGGTAAACCTTTCGGCCGCTAATCCTAACCCAACCACCCTGGGGGTGGTTGGGTTTTTTACCTAGTTCTTTAACTCTCCGCGAGCTTCGAGTGGCACCCCACCCTTAGGCAGACTTTTGCCTCCAATATTGGGAAGGATTGGTAACCGGACCTGAACTAGGGCATCACTATTAGCAGTAAGGGCACCAAAAATTTAGCCCTTACCTATCACTGTAAGGTTTGGCCTGAGCAGAAGCAAAATCGATCTGCTAACCATCCATTCCTAACAATGTTTGGTTGCGGTTTTTTTCCCCTTACCTGAACCCGTTGGATTAGGGGGTTTTCCAAAACCAGCTATTGCTATATTCTAAAGCCCAAAACCAAACAAGACTACTATGAACTTGGCCCTTCTTCGACAAGTTGTCCCTTTGCTGACCGGGGAGTTTACACTAGCTACCCTAAAACAACTCCGCCAAGACCCGGTTTTAGGGGAATATTTTTTAGCCCATTATGGAAACGGTCCTGAAAACCAAATTTTTGATGCTTTGGCTGCGGACCACTATCACCTCTTTGGTTTAGAGGTTTTTCCTTATGGCACCGTCTTTTTTAATGAGGACGCCCAGCTAGGGGGGCCCGAAGCGGCCATGGTGGCCAACGCCTTTTTGGAAGCCCAGCTCGAACCACCTAGCGAACCGGACCAATTGGGCCAAGAACTTTCTTTATTAGTCCATTTGCTGGAACAAAAACCGCAAATGGCTAGCGACTTTTTGCGCTCCCGCTTGATGAGTTGGTATTTTTGTTTTTTAGCGGCGGTGGTTCGGATGGAACATCCCTTTTTTAACCCCCTTTTCCAGCAGGTTACCCAGACCCTAACCGAATTAGGTTATGCGCTTCCTGGAGAAGCTACAGCTATTCCTGAACCCAGCCTAGGAGGAGCCGAGCTTTTGTCTTTAGAAGACACCGGCTTAAGTGATATCACCCGTTTCTTGGCAACTCCAAGGTATTCAGGGGTCTTTTTGAGCCGTAAGACAATCAAGGATTTGGCTGATTTAGTTGAGATCCCAGTAGGGTTTGGGACCCGTAGCCAGCTCTTGCCCCAGCTTTTTTACTCGGCAATTGACTATGGCCACCTACCTGAATTACTGACCCAGCTACTGGAGTATTTCCGCGCCATTCTTGAGGATTATCATACTTGGGAAAAGACTTGGCCCGGTGGGCTGGACTACTGGAAAGAGCGTTGCCATCAATCAATCGACCTTTTAGAGCGGATGCGCCAAGAAGCGATGGATTCCCGCATTCGGCCCTAAACTTGTTAGGTGGGTTTTTGACCATCTACAGACTAACGAACCACGCAGCAATTCCCCTTTTCCTGTTCCCTTTACCTTGGAAAAACTTTAACTGGCCCAATAGGATAGGGGCTAGTTGGGGTTGCCTATTCAAGGAAAAGGGACACGAACAGACCCCACTCCCAGATAAACATCTAATTCTTTTGTGAACCTCCCCCGCCATAATTCCTGACCTGCTGACTCAATTCAGAGCCTAACTATGTTAGCTGCCGAACAGGTGAGCAGAAAAACCCCAACCTAACAATGTTAGTGCTGCCCCTTTTAATGTTGAATCTCGGCTTCCTTGACCCGGTTAAAAATCATCTGCTGGAATAGGGTCAATATGTTTGAAACCACCCAGTAAAGCACCAGCCCTGAAGGCATGTCGAGGAAGAAAAAGACCAACATCAAAGGCATAAACTTCATCACCTTTGCCTGGGTCGGGTCCATTGCCGGTTGTGGGGTCAAGTGCTGCTGAATAAACATCGAAATACCCATTAAGACGGGCAAAATCAGCGTGTAGTCCGAGGCCGAAAGGTTACCCATCCAAAAAGCAAACGCTTGGTGTCTAAGTTCGATGGCGGGCATCAAGGCTGAGTAAAGCGCGATAAAGACAGGCACTTGCAGTAACAGTGGCAAACAGCCACCCAAGGGATTGATTTTGTTTTTCTTATAAAGCTCCATAATCTCTTGGTTCATTTTTTCTTTGTCATTTTTATACTTCTCGCGAAGCACCTTCATCCGTGGGTTCAGTTGCCCCATCCGGCGCATGCTGCGCATCCCTTTGTATGCCAAGGGGAAAAGCAAAATCCGCACAATAAAGGTTAACAAAATAATCGCCACCCCCCAGTTGTGGGCTAAGGGATAAAGCATCCGCAAGAGCGCCAACATCGGGTAAGCAATAAAGTCGAACCAGCCCAAGTCCAAGGTTGCGGGCAGGCTCATATCAAAATGCTCCATCTCCTCCTGGACCTTCGGGCCCATATATAAGGTGAAGGCTTTTTTATACCGCTGGCCCGGCTCTAGTTCGAAGCTGGCCTCTTGGTACTCCATCCGAGGGACCAACAAATCATTCCCCTGAACCTTGGCCGAAATTCCATAGAAAGCTAGGCTAAAGTTTTTTTCCTCTTTAGGCCTCATCGCTGACACAAAATAGGTGTCCGTCACCGAGGCCCAACTTAGCTTTTCAACGACCTGCACCTTTTCAAAATCATCGTCTTCAAGATTTAAAAAGGAGCCTTCTAGGTAATACCCAGCCCTTGGGGGATGGCTCATTTTGTCAAATTCGACCGGCTCTGCCCCGGCTCCAAAATTAAAGATAGGCTTTACGGACTGCACCGCGCCAGTAGGGTTGTCCAGGCGGTATTCTACGTCGATCAGATAACTATTCGGGCGAAAGGTGATCCGTTTTTCCAAAACCATCCCACTGGGTAAAACCGCAGTTAAGGTCAAGGTCTCAGGCTCGGTGATCAGTTCCAGATTATCCCGGCTAGCTTGGAAAAATTGCTGCTGGTTGTCGGGTTTATCCGCCAAAAAGGGCCGCATCTCCCAAACTCGGTTAGTTATCGTTGGATGCCCAACCATCTCTACTAAACGATCTGGGTCATAATGAACCTCTGGACTGTCACTAAAAAGGGCGTAAATCCAGTTGTGATGAGACTTTTGGTCAGGACCTGCGTAACGATATTTTTTAAGTTGAAGGCTTTTAAGTTGGCCACCGTCGGTCGAAAGGACCGCCTTATATAAGGGGGTGTCCACCAAAATCTCTTTGGTTTCAGGCCGCCCAGCAGGCAGCACCATTGGCGAAGCCGCCGCAGTAGGCGCTTCCAAACTAGCCGTGGTTTGACTCGGTTCAGGTTGGGCTGAATCGGCGCTCGCTTCTACTTTCTCCTTGACTAGGGCTTCTTCAGCAGGCGGGAAGAGGGCATAATAACCAAAGATGACCAATGCGGATAACAAAAGGGCGGTCAGTAGATTGCGATCCATGGGGCTTATCTTAGGGATTGGTGGTCAAGGCCTAGGCTTAGGCGTTTTTTTCGGTAATTTAAAAGCAAAGGTTTCAGGCACCGGATCTATTCCGCCCGCGCCAAAGGGTTGACAGCGCAACAGTCGCCAAACCGCCAACAGTCCCCCTTTAATCAATCCATGTTTTGCCAAAGCCTCTTGGGCATAATGGCTACAACTTGGATGGTAGATACAGCTTGGGGGCAAAAAGGGACTGATCAATTTCTGATAAAGCCAGATCAAACCCAGAAAGGGGCTAACAATAAGGGTGCCTATCTGGGATTTATTCATGGCAACTCGCCGAAGAATTGTTCCAGGTGGCGTTGCACCTCTTTAAGCCGGGGGGGCTCTGTTATCGGGCTAGTCACAAAGATGGCCAGATGGATCGAGCGTTTTTCCAGATACTGGCCCAGTCTTAACGCCTCTCGAACCAGCCGTTTAAGCCGGTTTCTACAGGGCGAATTTCCCGCTTTTTTGCTGATCGAGATCACTACCTGCCCCTTTGGTTCGGAGGTCGCAATCCACTTAATCTTCAAAAAACCAGCCCGAGAAAATCGGCCCGTTTTAAAGATTTCGCCTATTTCGGTCTGGCCGGTTAGGCGAAAATCTTTAGGGAACCCGTAATTAGGCACTCAATACTTTGCGGCCCTTGCGGCGGCGGGCACGTAAAACAGCGCGACCCCCTGGGGTGGCCATACGGCTGCGAAAGCCGTGCTTCATCTTGCGGCGGCGGGCGTTTGGTTGAAAGGTACGTTTCATAATTCCTCTGGGTTGGTTCGTGAACTTTATTCACGTATCAGGGAAGTATTACCCAGAGAATTCGGGCCTGTCAACCAATTTGGGCAGTTCTGGAGGTTATCTCTTGCTCGGCAAGAAGGATTAACCTATGCTGGGACACTTTAGTGAGCAATATGATTGAAGAAATCAGCCTTGAGGGCAAACGAATCTTATTGATTGGCACGGCGCATATTAGCCAAGAGTCGGTCGAATTGGTCCGCCAAACGATTGAGCAAGAACGCCCTTCCCAAGTTTGCGTGGAACTATGCTCTGCAAGGCTCGACGCTATACAGAATCCAGAGCGCTGGAAAAACATGGATTTGATCCGCGTGGTCAAAGAGGGCAAAGCCCCCATGTTAATCGCCAACCTAGTGCTGACCGCCTTCCAAAAAAAGATGGGTGACCAACTAGGGGTCAAGCCCGGCGCGGAGATGATCGCGGCCTTAGAGGCAGCCAACCAGGTGGGCGCCCAAGTTATCTTGGCAGACCGAACGGTCTCTACCACCCTCAAAAGGGCCTGGGGCAACTTGGGATTCGTGGGGAAATTCAAGGCTCTATGGCAACTGCTCTCTAGCATCTTAGACAACCCTGAAATCAGCGTTGAAGAGATCGAGGCACTCAAGCAAAAGGACCAACTCTCTGAAGCTATTGAGGCATTGGCAAAGGAACTGCCAGGGATCAAAGAGGTCTTAATCGATGAGCGGGATCAATATTTAGCCCAAAAAATCAGTGCGGCCCAAGGCCCCTTAGTGCTAGCCGTGGTCGGAGCCGGTCACGTGGCCGGGATTAAGGCGTGGATGGGAAAGACCATCGATTTAGAAAAACTCGACCAAATCCCCCCGCCCTCCCCCTGGACACAAGTCCTCAAGTGGGGACTGCCCCTTTTTATCCTAGCTATGATTGGCTATGGTTTTACCTTTACCGAGGCCGAGGTTAGCACCGAGATGATCAAACGTTGGGTGCTTGCCAACGGCCTACTTTCAGCCTTTGGCGCTGCGCTAGCCGGGGGTCACATCTTAACTATTTTGACCGCCTTTGTGGCTGCGCCTATAACCAGCCTAAACCCCACTATTGCCGCTGGCTGGGTTTCGGGCCTCACCGAAGCCTGGATTCGAAAACCGACGGTTGAAGACTTCGAAAACCTGGGCCAAGACATCACTACTTTTAAGGGCTTTTGGCGAAACGAGATCACCCGCATCTTATTAGTAGTGGTGCTTTCGAATCTAGGCAGCAGCATTGGCACCTTGATAGGGATTCCCTTAATCGCCTCTTTGCTGTAATCCTTGATCTGCCCTAGTTAAAGTGACAGGAACAAACTATTCAAAAATCCTTTGTCTTCAATATCAAAAAAAGGTAACCTAAAGTCCAACCCCAAGAGAATCGTTATGGAACCAAAAGACGGCATTTTCGGAGACTTCCTCCCACAACTCAAAAATCTGATCAAGTCCGAAACCGTCTTTGGCGAGCCCTACGAAATCGGCGGGATTTCGATTATCCCGGTTAATTCGGTTAAATTAGGGTTTGGTTTTGGCGGCGGAAGCGAGGACAAAAAAGACGGCCAAGGGGGCGGAGGGGGCGTAGTGTTAAGCCCGGTTGCCTTTTTGGTGGTCAAAGATGGGGAGGTGAGCATTCATAATTTGTCGGCCGGATCGGTTGAAAACATTATGCTGAAGGTCCCAGAAATGCTCGAAAAAGTGGCAGGTCTATTTGAGCGGGCAGGGAAAAAGAAAACGTCCGAAACGCCATGATCTGGGCCTGGGCCCTTTTATTGTTGATTCCTGGGACGCTTTGGGTTCCGTTGCGGTTACGCTTTTGCTTGGACCCCTTTTTCCTTGAGGTCCAATGGCTAGGGCTTGGGGTACAGGTTAAGCGGGGAGCAGAAGGGTTAGAAAAAATAGTAAAACTGCTGTTTTTTAAGGCAAAATTGAAACCTAAAAAAACGGAAGCCAAACCCGACTCCCCAAAGCCACTTAAGGCCAAAAAGACGAAAAAGAAGCCGAAAAAAAAGAAACTGGCTATAAATTGGGCGAAAGCCAAAGCCATCCTTACCGGCCCACTGCCCCCACTTTTGTGGGCTCGGCTAATTCGGTTTTTTAGAGGCCTGTTCAAAGCCATCGGCTGGGAGCGGGCGCATCTGGTTTGGGGAGGGGATGACCCTTTCCGCCAAGGGATTCTGACCGGAGCTTTAGCTTTATTACCCAAAATGCCGAAGCTCAAAATCGTTCCTAGTTTCCAAACGCATACCAACCTGGAACTGTCCTTTGTTATCCGCCCTTGGCGACTGGTTTGGTCGGTTTTGGCCTTGATATGTACACTTCCCTATTGGCAGGTCTGGCGTTTGTACACCAGCTTGCTTGAACCTACATAAAAAAGACCCCATGGACAAGCATTTCAGCACCGAAGGCATGACCCTGATCCAAAAAGTGGGACCTTTTGTGGAGCTTTTTTTTGATTTTACCAAGCTACCAGGGCTAAACCTCGCTGAGGAATACTTCACGGTCCGCGCGGTACCTAGCGCCTCTTATTTGCCAGTAGAATGGGCTCGCCCCAATTCAGAGGGCCCCCTATTTTTTGGTCTGCGTTCTGGCACCCATTATAATGTGGAGTTACTCCGCACCCCACACCTTCGCTACCGAGTTGAGTCGCAGATCAAACCCTTGCCTTGGGTTGATTTGATTATGGAGCACGAAAACCTTTGCCGTCTGGTTTGGGGTAATCTCGACCTAGGCAGCTTGGGCCAAGGAAAGGAATGGTTATTAATCGAGGCCGACGGGAAGCAAGTGGCCCGATGTCATATTCATGGCCTTCCTGAAGCCCATATCAGAAACCGCCCGAACCACCTCAAGATTAGCTTTGAGGGAGGTTCAGAGATTTTCCGGGTCGAAACCAACCTGAACCAAACCCAACTGGTAGCCAGACTACAGGTGGACCTAGAAAAACGGACCCCTGATTTTATTTTTTCTAAGGTGACCGGGCCTTCCAGACGGCTAAAAACCCGCGCCGAGATCGAAGCTTTTTTCGATATGGACCGTTTTTTTGTAGAAAGTTTCCGAAAAAAGGTCCCCAACTGCCCGGCCGAACAGGTCGGCGGACTTTTGCGGTTTATTGAAGACGGCAAACCCGTTTGGGAGGTGCGCCAGTCGGGTTATGCAGCAAAACCGAATTTGGGTTTGATAGACCAGATCCAAACCAAGGAGTGGGGCTTAGAAAAAGCCTTGCCCGTCAAGGCGTTTCGGGTTGGGTTACAAATAACCACTAGGCACCGAGAAACCTACCGCTTCACTCTGATCGAAAAACAGTTTGACCAGCCCCATGCCAATGGCCTCTTAGCCTTTGGTGAAGAGGAAATAGGCCGAGCCAAGGCACGCCTCGCCGAGACCCATCCCCACTCCTCTTGGGACCAAGCTTTTTTAGAACTGGTTTTCTATTTTAAGGTCGAAGGCCACCCCTGGCAAGAATTCCAACGAGAATCGGCCCACAACACCCGCTGGGACTGGGAGCCCGGCGATTCGGGAGAATCCTATAGCGCCGAATGGGTGTTGTTTGACTTAGCCGATCCCAGCCAAGAATTGGTTTTGTTCCGCTCAGGGCAGGTCCACCGGGACCACTTTAAACCCAAGGTTGTCTTAAAACCCCATAACGACCGGCGCTTGTTGGTTTGGTGGGAATTAGAGCGACCTGGAGTAGAAAAATTTATTAAAGAAACCTGGGGCGTTGGCCTTGATCAAGTTGGGTTTTATCTAAAGCTTCATGAGGAACACTTAGGCAACCGAACCTTGCGGCCCGACTTAGAAACCCCCATTGTCGATCTGCTTGGAATATACCAAAACCTGTACATCGACGTGGAGCCTAACCGCTGTTATTCTGCCGAGATTGTCGCTCGGCACCATCACATGGAAGCGGCCTTGACCCCGGTCTCAGGTAATATCGTTACCCCTAGAGGCAAAGGCGAAGTATCGAGCCATCTGGCCGGGGTTCGGCCACTTGGGGACCATTGGCACCATCCCAGTCAAAGGGAGGTTCGGCAAAACGGCCATGATTCTGCCAATCGCGCCAAGGTGATGCTTCATTTACATATGCACTCGCCCAACCTCTTTCGGGTCGAACCCTTCCGCGACTCCTACTTAAAAGACGTAGTCTGGCCCATTCGTACCCCACACGGTGAAGAGGTGCATAACCCACCTGGAGAATGGGCTTTAAAAAATTGCCTTGATGCTTGGCTGCCTTTGCTAATGGTCTTTAAAAAACTCGCTGACGAAGGGGTTGATTACCAATGCAGCCTCGATATTTCGCCGCCCGTGGCTTATATGATCAGCCACCCCAGGTTTAAGGATTACCTTTGCCGTTTGTTAATTAGGATGCAGGCGCACACCCAAAGCCAGATTGCTTTGATGAAGTCCCGCTTGGAAGCTCCGGCATTTATCTGGGCCGCACAAAAACACCTGGATCAACTCAAGGCGCTCGACTTTTTTTACAATCAAGTTATCCACAAAGACATGATTGGTCAGTTCAGAGCGTTGGAACTCTCGGGCTTTTTAGAGATTTCTACCTGCACCGCTACCCACGGGATGCCCGCCTGTTTAGAATCTATGCCCGATTCGTTAGACGCTCAATTAACCTTGGCCGCTCGCGCCCATCACCGCATTTTTGGCGACCGCCCTCGTGGTATCTGGCTGGCTGAAAATAGTTGTTTCCCATCGGTGGATCGGTTTTTAGATAAAGAAGGGTTGCATTATTATTTTGTAGAGGCCGAGGCTGCCCTTTCGGCTTCTTCTAGGCCAGGGCCTGAAGAATTTAACCCCTTGGTGCATCCTGAAAGTAACGTGGTCGCCTTTGGCCGCTCTCGTATGGGGCGGGTGCAGGTCTGGGACGCCGAGATTGGTTATGCTGGTCACCCAGACTTCCGTGAGTACCACCACCGCCATTGGGGCTTGCCGCTGAAACGGATCACGAGCAAAACCAGTGAACACAAAGAGGCTTATGACCCCGATCGAGCCCACCAAACTGCGCGCGAAATGGCGCAAGATTTCTATAAAAAACTTTGTTCTAAAGCGGGGGAATTGGAGCATTGGGAGATACCTAATCAGCCCTTGATCACCTGCACCTACGACGCCGAGTTGTTTGGCCACCATTGGGCCGAGGGGCCTGTCTTTATCGAGGAATTGCTGCGCGAATTTAATCGTGTTGGCGATTATATCGGGTTGACCACACCTAGCCATTATCTAGTGGGTTATCCTAGTTTGCCCGAGGCGATCCCTAACCCTAGTACCTGGGGCCACGAATCCACGCATATCCGGTGGACAGACCCCAAAGTCGCCTGGACCCAACGCGAGCTAGAACGGGCCGACGGGATTGAACAACACTATCTGGGCCGGGCTATAAAGGGGGAGTTAAACGCGTATCAAAAGGAATTGGTCGAGCAAATGGGGGTCGAGCTTAACCGAGCGATTAGTTCAGACCTGACCTTTGTGATTATTTCTGGAGACTTCGAGGAAGACATGCAACGGGAAATCCAGAAGTATTTGGACTACTTTTATAAGTTGAAATACCTAATCGACAACGGGGTAGAAGACCAGGAATTTTTAGCTTTCCGCCGCTATGAAAACGATATGTTCCCTGAAATAAAGGATTATTATCGAATTCGGTAGGTCTTATTTTTTAACTTGACTTACCTGCTCGGCAAATAAGACTATTATTTTGCTTTCAAGCATCCGTATATTGCTATACACTAATAATCGGAAAGCGAGCATAGAGATGAACATGAATAAAAAGGCTATTGAAGCCGACCCGAGCCTAGTAAAACAATTAGAAGCCCTCTTTGACGATCAAGAGGACAATATTGATAAAGCAGTTCGCTGCCTTAAAGTATTAGCCCATCCTCAGCGGCTAAAAATCTTATGTGTTTTGCAAACAGGCGAGCATTCGGTGCAACAACTCGAAGCCTATGTGGGTATCGCACAGGCCACCTTGAGCCAGCACCTTTCCTTGCTGAAAGATCGGGGTATCTTAACCAGCCGCCGTCAAGGGAACTTTTCCCTTTATTCGGTAGCAAATCACGAGATGGTGGATTTATTTGCAATGATCCAAAGAATCTTTTGCACCGAAACCCACTAGTTTTTTAGCCAGAAATCCCGCCCAATCTTCACGCCGATAAGTAAAATCGGCCAGCTGTGAAAAAAGAGGTCAAAAATATCGATTGGCCTCTTGAGGTCCCCATGAACCAGCATCCGCAGCTTCTCAAAGAGGTGGGGCTCGGGAACAAAGGGGGCTAATCCCAAAAGAATCGCCGCTGGAATCAGTAAACGATAGGTCAGAATCTGGTCTAAGAGGCCACTTGACGACATAGGACTTACCTATTATGATGTTATCGGCATATTTGAATATTATTATATAACCATGTCGGGAGCCCTTGTCAAGCCCCCGCCCCAAACCAAGGCCCCCTAATGAGTATCACCCTATACCACTTAGAAGACTGCCCTTATTGCCACTTGGTTCGCCGAAAACTCGAATTTCTGGGCCTGCCCGCCCTGGTTATCCCGGTCAAACCCTTAGGTGCAGACCGAAAAGAACTCAAAGAAAAAACCGGTCAATCCTTTGTCCCCGCCCTAATCGACGAGGGTCAAGTCCTGGTTGATAGCAGCGTGATCCTAGAGTATTTAGACAAAAAATATGGCCCCGTAGAAATGCCCAGTAATGACTATGGCATTGCGGTCGAACTAGAAGGAGAGTTTGGCGCTATCCGGGAAAAAACCATTGCCGCTTTAAAGGAAGTGGGTTTTGGGCTCTTAACAGAGATTGATGCGCAAGCGACCATCAAAAAGAAGATTGATAAAGACTTAGAGCCCTACTCAATTTTGGGTTTTTGCAACCCTGGATATGCCTATCATGGGATGACCAACGAAAAGGACATTGGTCTCTTGCTCCCTTGCAACGTCTTGATTCGCGAGCTTAAGCCTGGACGGTTTAAGGTAACCGCGCTCCACCCGGTCAAGATGTTCCAGATCGTGGGCAGGGCAGATATGATGCCCTTAGCCAAAGAAGTGACCGCGCTACTTAAACAAGCGATAGCAACCCTTGGCGCTTAAGTAGAGCGCGGACCCTAAGCCCTAGTTCGCTGCGGCTAAAGCCAACGCCTAGGGTTTTTTCTAGTCGCAAAAGGTTTTGATAAACCCGCTCGACCCCCTCCCAGTGGTTTTGGTCCAGGTATTGTTTAAGCGCTTTGATATAAAACCGCTCCCCCTCTTTAGGGCGAAAGAGGCGGCAGAGGGAAAAACTTAATTGCTCTAAAATCCAGCCCAGCAGTTCTGGGTCCGCCTCGCCCCCTTGATGTAAGGCGAGATCGAGCGAATCTAAGGCCCGGTCGTATTCGCCCAAGCTGGCTTGCCAATAAGCCAGATGACCCAAAACCTGGGCAGCCATGGGCAGACCTTGGGCCAAGGCCTGCGCTTGACGCAGGCGACTTAGCCCCAGATGGACATTTTGACTAGCGGCGGCTAAATTAGCCCAATCGATTAAAAGCCGAATCTCCCCCAATCGGTCATAAGATTGCCGGTAACCAGCTTGAGCTGTTTGCGCCCAATTTTCGAGTTGTTCTGGCGAGTCGGTTGAGCTTCGTTTTCGAAAACGCAAATGCAAAGCGAAGGACTGCCAGCGAAGATCGCCAATCTGAGCAAAGCAGCGGGCCGCCTCTTCTAATAAGGCCCCCCCCGTTTCGGGAGCGATTTGCGCTTGCTCGATTAAGATTTTACCTTTAACCAGCCAGGATTGGTATGCTTGTGTCATCGATTTTTAGGGGTCTTTTTTTCGCCAATCTTCAAAGCCCAGCCTTGCCAATGGGAGCGACATGACCATATATCTCGGCGCCGTCACCGTTAGTGATCGAGCTTTTAAGGGAGCTTACCAAGACCTGGGCGGTCCGGCTATCGCCGATTGGTTTTCGAAGGCTTTGGTTACTAAATATACCTTGATCTCTAGGCTGGTCCCAGACGAACAGGATCAGATCGAGGCGGTATTAAAGGAGCTTTCGCAAACCTGCTCTCTGATTCTCACCACCGGCGGAACGGGCCCGGCGCTGCGTGATGTTACCCCCGAAGCTACCTTAGCTGTGGCCGATAAGGTATTAGACGGTTTTGGTGAGCAAATGCGGCAGATCAGTCTCAAATACGTGCCCACCGCGATTTTATCGCGGCAAGTTGGCGTGATTCGGGGCCGATGCCTAATTGTTAATCTCCCTGGCCAGCCAAAATCGATCAACGAAACGCTAGGTGAACTCTTTGCGGCTATTCCTTATTGTATCGAGCTTATTGGCGGACCGATTTTGGAGACCAACCCAGAGGTGGTCAAGGCCTTTCGCCCGCCGAAGAAATGAGGGGTTACCAGAACAGACTTGCCCCGAAGCGTGCAAACAGCTAAAACCAAACCATATTCCTAACCTGAATCAGCAGACTACGATGGACCCTTTAGAACAGAAAATCAGAGACGCCTTTTCCGAAATTGCCTACGGAGACACGGGTCAAAACATCTTGGACGCGGATGTTATTTATTCCTTAGAGGTCAACGGAACCAAGGCTGAAACGGTGCTAGTAGTGCCTAAGGACTATGAAAGTTTTATTGGTGGTTTGACCAAAGCGGTTGAAGCTGCGCTGAAATCAATTGAAGGCATCGAAGAAGTCGGGATTCGGGTGGTTGACTCTGCAGAAGAGGCAGAAAAACCGGTTCACCATGCGGCCCCCCCGCGAAAAACTGCTTATTTAGAAGAATACGAGCATGTGATCCTGGTGGCTAGCGGCAAGGGTGGGGTAGGTAAATCAACTACCGCTGTCAATCTGGCGCTGGCCCTCAAGTCCTTAGGACGAAAGGTTTCGCTGCTAGACGCCGATGTTTACGGCCCCTCGATTCCAGCCATGATGGGCAGCCGGGGCGAGTTTTCTGAGGTTATTGGCCGCCGACTGTTGCCGTTATCACGCCATGGGGTTGAGTTTATGTCTTTGGGCAATTTAGTGGGCGAAGACGAGGCGGTCGTTTGGCGAGGACCGATGATCCACCAAGTGATGGAGCAGATGTTGCGCGACACCGAATGGCCGGGCGGGGATTATTGTATAATCGACCTGCCCCCAGGAACAGGAGACGTGCAGATCACGCTGGCCCAACTAACAGAAGCCACGGGTGCTTTGATTGTTTGTACCCCTCAAGATGTGGCACTTTTAGATGCCCGCAAAGCGGTTAAGATGTTTGAAAAGGTCAACATCCCTCTGTTGGGCATGATTGAAAACATGTCGAGCTTTATCTGCCCCCGCTGCGGTGAGGAAACCCCGATCTTTTCAAAGGGCGGCGCGCAGGCCGAATCAGGCGAGCAAGACATTCCCTTTTTAGGTTCGATCCCTATCGAACTTGAAGTCCGCCTAGGCGGAGACGCGGGCTTGCCGGTGGTTTTAAGCGAACCTAAAAGCGCTTCGGCCCAAGCGTTTGTAGATATTGCCAAGGCCTTAGAACAGCAATTGGCCGAGGTCCAGTGATGGCCCGGATGCCACTCCAGTTCCGCACTAAAGAGGTTTTTTACGACGGGAAGGTTAACATCTTGTACCAGGACGGGACCTTGGCCCGTTTTGAATATTTCAGCCTTCGCTGTGCTTGTGTTTGCGCTAGTTGTGTTGATGAAGTGAGTGGGGAAAAAATCTTAGACGACTCGAAAGTCGCCAAAGACATTCATCCGTTAGATTCGGCCTACGTGGGCAATTACGGGCTTCGCATCCATTGGAGTGATGGGCATGATACGGGAATCTATAATTTCCGGTGGCTGCGGGAGTCCTTCCCCCATGAATCGGAAAAGGTAAATTAGTTTGGGGCGGCTTAAATTTCAGCTAGAGGCCGAAGACGGGCAAGCTCGTGCGGCCCGATTTTGGCTAGGCCCAAAACAAATCCAGACCCCCTTATTTATGCCGGTGGGCACTGCGGCCACGGTAAAAGCCATGACCAGTGAAGAGCTCACCCAGATTGGGTTCCCACTGATCTTAGGCAACACTTACCATCTTTTCCTGCGCCCTGGTGACAGTTTGATTAAGGAACTGGGGGGGCTACACAAGTTTATGAACTGGCCTGGGGCGATCCTGACCGATTCTGGGGGATTCCAGGTGTTTTCCCTGGCAAAGTTAACCAAGATCACCGAGGCCGGGGTCACCTTCCAAAGTCATTTGGACGGTACCAAATTGGCTTTTACTCCTGAATCGGTAATTCAGACCCAAGAAAATCTGGGTTCTGACATTATGATGGTCCTGGACGAATGCCTTCCCATCCCTTCTGAGCGCGAGCAGGTCAAAGAAAGTATCGCCCTGACCCACCGTTGGGCAGAGCGGAGTCTTAAGGCAAGGCGTAGCGAAAACGCCATGTTTGGGATTGTGCAAGGAGCCGATTTTGAGGAATTGCGCCGAGAATCGGCATTGGGGTTGGTGGATTTGGGATTCGACGGCTACGCCATTGGCGGGCTAAGTGTGGGCGAATCCAAATCAATTATGGCCGAGGTTTGCGGCTACACCACCCCCCTGCTACCCAAAGACAAACCCCGATATTTAATGGGAGTTGGTGACCCGGTTGATCTACTCAACGGAATTGAGGCGGGAATTGATCTTTTCGACTGCGTGTTACCTACCCGCAACGCCAGAAACGGTGGGCTTTTTACCAGTTTAGGCAAAATCAACATCAAACATTCAAGTCACCGTACCAACCCAGGCCCCCTAGATCCCAATTGTGGCTGTTCGGTCTGCCAAAATTATTCTCGCGCCTACCTACGCCACCTATTCCAAAGCGGCGAAATTCTCGCCAGCCGTCTGAACACCTACCACAACCTCCACTTCCTCCACGACCTCATGAACCAAGCCCGCCAAGCCATCCTGGCCAACCGGTTCGCCCAGTTTAAAAGGGACTGGCTGGCAAGGTATTTGGGGGATTAACTAGGAATTATTGTTCTTTATCCACTGGTAAACCACCTCGCAAAAGTCGGCGTAAGACAACTCATTGAGGTCCAGTTGCGAAGAATGGCAGATACTTGGAAGCTCCCGGCGAAAGGTAGAATAATATTTAAACAAGATACTACCGCTAGGCATATGTTCAACTTTCGGCCTGAGCCAGTCGCGAATGAGGGTAACCAGTTTTTTGACTTCGTTATAGTGCGATTCTGGATCTTGGCCAGCGATATCAGATAGATATTTCTGGTGCGCGTGGGGTTTTTCGGTTAAAATTAAAGTTTCTTTGGATTTATGCTTCGGTGCCCCGAAACGTTTTGCCCCTAAAAACAAGCCCAATTCCAAGGGCATGTTAAATCGGGGTAACCCGTTAACTTCGTCTAACTCGGTTCGCGAAAGGTCGTGGATTCCGAACTGACAATTTTCGATCAAATAGGTTATTTTTTCAATACGGGTCGGACCACAATCGTTTATATTTTTGGTGGTCCGAGGCAAGAAACCGCTACAATAGACGGTGAAAATAGCGGCTTCTAAAAGGGGGGCGTATTCAGTGTCGAAGGGGCAGTTTATAAAAACGTTGCTGTCGTAGGATTCTTTCATCTGGCTAGCCTACGTCAATCACGCCCGCTGTCTGGCCACCTCTTTAATGGCTTTGACCAACTTAGATCGGTCTAAACCACTTTTGCTGGCGGGCTTTCGCAGCTGTAAACGAACCGGGTTACCCTCATCATCAACCAGTTTAGGCAATTTTTTTAGTCCGGTCAGGAGCCCGGGTGGACAGGGCTCTACCTTAAATTTAAACTCGTCCACTTCTGCTTCGGTAAAAACACTTGGTTTCATTGTACCCTCCATATACGCCTTTTCTCCGATCAATTCTACCACACACCCCCAATTTTGCAAGAGAAACCTAAAACTTAAACCTGAAGTGGGCTAGGGGCATGCGGGGGGTTTTGTTTTTTTTGTCGCCTGGTCGGTATAGATAGCCTTGGGGACCGAAGGGGCTCGAATCGTCGAATTCGTTAGAAGGGGCGGGGTAGTCTTCGTAATAGGGGAACACCGCCTGCTTTTGTAATTGCATCCCGCCAAAAATCAAGCCCGCAAAGGTTCCAACTGCGAGCCCAGTAAACATAGAGTTTGTAAAATCAGAGTTCGGGTTTAAAGGGTCCAGCATCCAAACCGCTACGCCCAGCGCAGCACCCCCAGCAGCACCACCCACCGAAAACAATGCCATCGTTTTTAGAGCTGGTTCGCCTTCGTCTTGTGCCCTGGCTGGTTGTGCCGCCACAAACACGCTGAGGATCAATACCATACTGATGAATTTTTTTACCATAATCTTGTCCCTTTTTTGGGCCAGTTTAGGCCGGGGCCTTATAAAACTCAAGGGGCCACCTAGAAGTAAAATGCAAGATTTGTTCACCTCTGCTCAATTTGCGCCAAAAAGTCTAAAAAACCTTGGCCAAAGGGGTTTAGGGAAAACCGCTCTAGGTAGTCTATTCGGGTGTTGGCCCTTAGTTCCTCAAGGTGGTTTAACGCTTGTTCCATCGCGGTTTTAAAAGCTAGCGCGCTAAAATCTTTTGCTAATACCGCCTGATTTCTCACTAGCTCTGGCAGGGTGCCTGCGGGGCTGACCACCACTGGGATTTGTTGGCTCAAAAACTCAACCATCACCCGGCAATTCACCTCGCTTCCCAAACTGGGGATCAACCCTAAATCAACCTGGGCCAGCACCCCGGCCAGATTGGCTACGGGTCCTTTAAGGGTCACTTGGCCAGCCATCCCCCAGGTTTTGATATAGGCCTCAATGGCTTTTAATTGCTCTGGGAATTCGGCCAAATCCTTAATTAAAAACAAGAGATGTAGATCCTCCCGATTAAGAAGCCGGAAGGCTTCCAAGCATTCCAGGTGCCCCTTGACTGGTTGGTTTCGACCCAAAAGACAACAGATTTTTTTCCCCCTGGGTAGATTCAATAGCACCGCCTCGCCACAATCTACCAACTCTGGAGCGCCATAAAACAAATGGCCTACCGGTTGGTCCTTTATCCCCAACCCCTCGATCCAACCCTGCACCAGTCTGCTCACTCCCAAGACCCCGTCACAACCAACCGGACCGTAAGCCAAGCGGTTTAGCCAGTTCCGTCTCGGTGCCCTAGCTTCCCCCCTGATTTTGATATGCTTCATTCCGATAAACTGCCGCCGAGCCGGACCAAAGATCCAGGAGCCCGCTGACTTAAAACTAACCAAGTGATTAAAGCCCCCGGCTTGCAGGTGTCTTAATAACCGTTGGTAATTATTCCACTGCACCCAAGGCTTTGAATTATCCAACTCCAGATCGGTTATTACCTCAAATCCCTGTTCTATAGCCCGTTTGCAAATAGGCGAGCCTAGATTTATTAAAAAAACACTTTCGTGCCCAAAGGTACGCAAGGCCAGACCCAAATTTAGGGCGTAATGGGCCTCGGCGTTCCACCAGCGGGTATTTATGGCTAAAAGAAATCGTAGGTTTTTCATGGCTTATTTATAAAGGATTAGCCTTTTTTTGGCAAAGGCTTGTGCCTTTTTGGGCTGCCCGTTAGGATCAGGAACAGGAGAAACCGATGCGCCAATATTTAATCCGCCGCTTTTTGTTGCTGGTCCCCACCTTGATTGGGATCACCCTATTGACCTTTATGATCACTAGGGTGGTACCTGGAGGGCCCATTGAGCAAATGTTAATGGAGCGCCAATTTTCTGGCGCCGAACAAACTGGCAAACGCTCTAACAACAACGGAGCCCGCGAGGGTTTAAGCGAGGCGGATCTTGAATATCTCAAACAACTCTATGGTTTTGATAAACCGATCCTAGTCGCTTACTTGGACTGGATGGGCGATATCTTGCGGCTCGATCTGGGAGAGTCCTACCGTTACAACGAACCGGTCTGGGATTTGATCAAGGCGCGTTTGCCCGTTTCTTTGTATTACGGTCTAGTGACCAGCATTTTGACCTATTTAGTATGCATCCCGTTGGGTGTGCTCAAAGCGGTTAAAGACAAAACCTGGATTGACAGTGTCACTTCTATTTTAATTTTTACCGGCTATGCAGTGCCCGCCTTTGTTTTAGGGTTGATCTTGGTGGTCTTTTTTGGTGGGCGTTTAGAGTGGTTCCCGATGGAGGGCTTCACTGGGGATCACTTTGACGACCTATCTTGGGGGGGCCAAGTTTGGGACGTCGTTTATCATTCTATCTTACCCTTGACCTGCTATTTAATTGGGGCTTTTGCCTCTATGACTGTTTTGATGAAGAACTCGCTTTTAGAAAACTTAAGCACCGACTATGTGCGCACCGCCTTTGCAAAGGGATTGCCTGCCAGCCAAGTGATCTGGAAACATGCGCTCCGCAACAGCTTGATCCCGCTAGCGGCAAGTTTTGGAAATAATATCAGTCTAGTATTTACAGGTAGCTACCTCATTGAGACCGTTTTTAACATCGACGGATTAGGGCTACTCGGGTTTCAAGCGATCACCGAGCGGGACTACCCCGTGGTCTTAGGTAGCCTTTTTTTAACCAGCCTAATTTTTCTTCTTGGAAACATCCTCTCCGACCTCTGTCTCGCTTGGGTGGACCCACGGATTCGATTTTCATAAAGGTAATAAAAAAATGTACAACTTTTGCATGAGTGGGAAAAGGCATTGCGAAACCTTTATTTTTAAGGAGGATAATGTTCGCTCCCAAAATGCAACCCAGCCCTGGTTTAGTTCAGTATTGGGCCAAACTAGGCGACCAGTGGAACCAGATGGGTCAAGACAAACAGGCCTACGAATACTACAAAAAGGCGCACGAAATGAGTGCCCAAGTCTTTGGGCCGGGTCACCAAACCACTCGCAACCTGTCCGCCCGTCTAGGCAAGATCCCCCAAACCCGTTGATCCCAGGTGGGTTTTGAACGCCCGCCCTGGTTCGACCTGGCAGTGGCAGGTACAAAACCGCCTAACCACCCCCCAAGACTTTGCCCAAGCATTTGGTTTGGGTGAAGACTGGCAGGCCTTCGCCCAGCAGGCCTCTAGCAGGCTAGTTTTGGGTGTTACCCCCTATTATGCCCAACTTTGCCAAGCGGTCCCAGCACTGTTAAAAACCATCCTTCCTGACCCTCAAGAATTGGTTTTGGCCGCCAACGAAACTAGCGACCCCATGGCCGAAGAAGCCACCCGCCCAAAGGCCGCCATTGTCCGCCGTTACCCTAACCGCGCCTTGTTCCTGCTTTGTAACCAATGCGCTACCTATTGCCGGTACTGCACCCGCGCTCGTTTGGTGGGGGACCGAGCGCAGCAATTGGGCAAGAAGCAGTGGCAAGAAGGGCTTGATTGGCTAGCTCAAGAAACCGAGATTGAAGAAGTGATCTTATCGGGCGGGGAGCCGCTGATGCTTTCAGACGCCCGTCTCGAATGGATTTTAGAGGGGTTAAAAAAAATCCCTCACCTCCGTTTTATCCGGTTTTCAACCAAGGCCTTGGCCGTGATGCCTCAGCGGATCACACCCGACTTGGCCCGGCTTTTAGGCCGGTTCAAGCCTCTTTTGATCAACGCCCACTTTGTGCATCCTTGTGAACTTACCCCTCAAGCCGCCCATGCGGTTGAGCTTTTGTTAGCTCAAGGGATTATGGTTTCTAGTCAGTCGGTATTACTTAAAGGGGTAAACCACCAAACCGAAATTTTAGCGGCGCTCTTTCGAGAACTATATTATTTGGGGGTGAGGCCCTACGCCTTATACCTCTGCGACTGGATTGCAGGGGCATCCAGCTTTCGAGGCGACCTGGGCGAAGCCCAAAAAATCCACGGTGCCTTAAGGCAAATTCTCAGCGGCCCCATGCTGCCCAAGCTAATCGCCGATCCTCCAGGGGGCAAGGCTGAATTGAGTGCTCAAGTTTTAGAGGGGAACCAAGGTTATTTGCTAACCGACTGGCAAGGCAAGCTGGTCCCCTATCCCAAAGTGTCCGGTCCTAACGAAAAACAGGACCCTAGGTTTTTATAGACCCACCCTTTATTTTCTGGATATTAAAGATTAAGGAAGGTCATGGAAAAAAAATCGGCGCATCTTAAAAAAAGAGTACAAGCTGAGCAGCGGCTAGCGATGGCTGGCTATTTGGTCCCCTTCTTTTTTTTGGTGTTTATCCAAGAAGTGGGTCTGGCAGATTTTGGATTTTGGCGTATCTGGGTTTGGACCCTCTGGGTTGCGGTCAGTTCTGCTTTTTTTTATGGGTTAACTACCTGGATAAAGGAGTTAAGTACCAACCAAATCCGTTGGATCAACTTCGGGATTTTTAGCAATTGGGCTTTGTTGTGGTTTTGGACCCTAACTTTTCTGGGGCCCATGCGGGTGACCGCTTTGTTTATGGCCTTTTTAGCCCTTATCTTCTTTTTATCTTCCTCCAGTTTTTCTTTTTCCTTGGGCCTAACCAGTGTCACTACTGCTGGTTATCTGGTCTTGTCCGTTATTGATTTCCCTGATCTGCATACGCTAAAAATTAATCTATTTTACGGGGCCTGCTATTTTGTGGTGGGGCTTTACCTGTCCCTAATGGCCGGATATTTTGAGCGCCAACGCCAAAAACTTAAACAGGTTAATAAAAAACTAGAGAAAAACCTCAACGCCAAGGCCGATTTTTTAAACCTCCTTAGCCACGAAATCCGCACACCGCTAAATGCCGTGATAGGCATGACCCAGCTCTTAAGCGAGGTTGAGTTGCCACCTGATCAAAAAGAAAACCTAGTCTTGGCCCAAGATGCCGCCCAGGCGCTCTCCAGCTTAGTTAATGACATACTGGATTTTTCCAAGCTCGAATCGGGCAAAATGTTATTAGACCCGCAGCCGATAAATTTGCCCCAAGAGCTCAAAACCTTAATCAAAGGTTTTGAGCGAACCTTTGCGGAAAAAGACTTGGACCTTGAGCTTGCGCTAGACCCCAACCTTTCACCTTGGGTCCAGGGTGACTGGCCCAAGCTGCGCCAGGTATTGGTAAATCTGTTAAGTAACGCCCTCAAATTTACCCCTAGGGGCCAAGTTTGGATAGGCGTCAAACTCGATCCTTTAGGGGTGTGTTTTGAAGTGGCAGATACGGGAATTGGGATTACCCAGGACCAAGGGCGGTTAATATTTGAATCCTTTACCCAAGGGGACCCTAGCATCACACGCCAATATGGAGGGACTGGCTTGGGCCTAGCGATAGCCAGCCGCATGATTGGCTTGATGGGTGGTCAGATTGAGTTGGACAGCCAATTAGGAATGGGCAGCCGGTTTTCCTTCACCCTTGATCTAACCCCCGTCGAGGCGCCAGCCCCAGAGGTGGGAACTGAAAACCTTGCCCCCTTGCAGGGGCTTAGAATACTTTTGGCCGAGGATAATAAAGCCAATCAGCGGTTGATGCTTAAGATTTTGGAGCGGTGGGGAGTGGTGGTCACTATTGCTGAAAACGGTCTGGAAGCGGTTAAAAAACTGGGCCAAGACCAGTTTGACTTAATCTTGATGGACCTCCAAATGCCTGAAATGGACGGTATGGCGGCGGCCAAGGAAATCCGTATGGACGGCGGAGACCAAGCGAATATCCCGATTATCGCGCTAACCGCCAACGCTATGGCCATCGACAAAGAGCACTGTTTAGCCGCAGGGATGAACGACTATCTAACCAAACCGGTCAACCGCCAAGAGTTGACCAAAACCTTGCTCCGCTTTGCCCCTAGCCGACCTTACCTTCGCTAATCTCCACACTTTTGAGTGGCCCAAACGCCAAGGACAACCCTCGCCCCTCAATCTCAAAGCGGTGATCTTTAACCCGGATTTGCGCCGCAAAAAAGGTGTCTAATTCAATTTCAGGAAGGGCCCTGTTGGGAGACTCTCCCTCTAAAAAGGCGACCTCTCCAATCTCGGCCTCTTTCAAATCGACCACTTCGAGGCGCTTCCTTTTTTCCACCGCCAAAACCATCCCCTGACTCCACACCCCGCGAAGCAGGGCAGGTTTAAGGTTACTCGCGACTAAAACCTTGCGGCCTAACAACTCTTCTGCTGAATAGTAGGCCTTCAGCCCTGAAACCAAAGTCCGGGGCTGATCTTCGCCAAGGTCGATTTTTTCGACATATAGCCTATCGGCTTCAGGATGGGGTTCAATATGGATGATTTTGCCCACTTTAATTTCCACCTTGGCCCAGGCGGCAAAAGGGTCTGGCCCTTCCTCAACCAGTTCGCGTTTGCCTGAAAAACGATCTTTAAAGGAATCGATTCGTTTTTTCTCGAGTTTTTGGAACAAAATTGCTGGCGCCGGTAATTGGGCCCCGGCCAAGCTCGACCAATCTCCCAAGCCAGTTAGGCCCCGTTTTTTTTGGCCTAGCATCCCTAAAATTTCCTCAGCAGTTTGGGGCATATAGGGGCTAAGCAACTGCCCTAGGTCGTGGAGCAGGTATATCAGGGCGACCAAGATTTCTTTGGTTTTTTCCGGGTCTTCTTTGATCCCCTTCCAAGGCTCCGAGTCGTGGAAATATTTGTTACCCAGACGGCCCATAGCTAGAATGGTCTTAAGCCCATCTTTGATCTGCACCTGATCCATCAAGCCCAAAGCGGTGGCCCCTAACTCTTTGACTTGGTCCAAAAACCCAACTTGGCTGGCGGGAATCGCGCCGTCTAAAGGCTGCCCGTAGTTTTTTTGATAAAAAACCAACACCCGGTTAAGGAGATTGCCAATATTGTCGATAAAATTAGAGTTAATGTCTTCTAAAAACCCATCCCAACTAAAATTGCTGTCTGAACGTTCAGGCCGGTTAAACAACAGATAAAATCGCCAAAGGTCAATTGGGATATCCAACTCTTTTAGGTCGGTACCGAAAATCCCTAAGCTCCTACTTTTAGAAAACTTACCACCCTCGTAGTTTAGATATTCGGTGCTGGCGATGTGATGAAGCAAGGTCCAGTTTTGTCCTGAACCAATTAAGCTGGCCGGAAAAACCACCGTATGAAAGGGGATGTTGTCCTTGGCCATAAACTGGTACAATTGGGTACCTTCTGGATCAAACCACCAATCCTTCCAGGTGTCTGGGTATCCACTTTTGGTGGCCGAGATGTAACCAATCGGGGCGTCAAACCAGACGTAAAACACTTTGTTCTGAAACCCTGCCTTAGGCACGGGGACCCCCCACTTCAGATCCCTGGTAATGGGCCTAGGCTGTATTCCTCGCTCAATCCAACCCTGGGTAGTGGTGATTGCGTTATGCGCCCACTTGCCTTGGATGCTTGATCGCTGGTGGAATTCAGAAAGCCGGGATTCTAAACTGGGCAGATCGAGGTAAAGGTGCTTGGTTTTTTTTAAAACCGGAGGATTGCCACAAACTTGGCACTTGGGATTTTTAAGTTCAGTCGGTTGCAAGAGTTTGCCACAACGGTCACATTGGTCGCCCCGGGCGCCTTCATAGCCACAATGGGGGCAGGTGCCCTCGACATAACGATCGGCCAGAAACATCTGGTCCACCTCGCAGTAGGTTTGCTCTGTTTCCTGCTCTAGCACTAACCCCGCTTTGTCCAGATCACTAAAGATCGCTTGGGTAACCTCTATATGTTCGGGATGGCTGGTTCGCCCAAAAAAATCGAAGCTAATATTAAAATATTGGTAAATCTCTTGGTGGATGGCGTGGTATTTATCGCAGATTTCTTTTGGGCTTAGCCCCTCTTCACGGGCCTTGTTTTCGGTGGCCGTGCCGTATTCGTCCGTAGCGCAGATGTAGAGGGTTTCGTAACCCGCCGCCCGGCAGTAGCGGGCGTAAACATCGGCAGACAAAACGCAGCCAATAATATTGCCCAAATGGGGAACGTTATTAACGTAGGGCAGGGCCGAAGTGATCAGTCGCTTTTTTTTCATGCAATTCCCAAGGGTTTAAGGCCCTCGGCAAACTGCGCTAAACCGAGGCCAATTCGACCAATTCGGCCGGTTCCAGAATCAGGATGATATCGCCGCTTCCCAAGATTGTCGAGCCGCTAATCCCAGGAATTCGGGTTAAATAAGGTTGCAAGGGTTTAACCACGATTTCTTGTTGATTGTAGAGGTCGTCCACCACAATCCCCATCGTTTTATTGCCCACCTGTACAAAAACCACTGAAACCACTCGGTTAGGGTCCGCCTCTTTTTCAGGTAGATCAAGCAGTCGGGCCAATCGAGCCACCCCAATAATCTCGCCGCGCAGATTGATCGCCTCTTTTTGCTTCAGTTGGTGCAAGTCTTGTTCGCGAATCTCGATAGATTCTTTGACCGCTTCCAAAGGGATTGCAAACATCTGCTTGTTTTCGATCACCAACAAGGCGTCGATTACGGCCAAGGTTAAGGGTAATAAAAGCCTAACCCGACAACCCTGACCTCGCTCGGACTCGACATCGACCGAACCATGAATCTTTTGGATGTTGGTTAAAACTACGTCCATCCCAACGCCTCGGCCAGAAATATCCGAAACCTGCGCCGCCGTAGAAAATCCAGGATGAAACACAAAGGCGTTAATAGCTTTGTCGTCCATCAGTTCTGCCTGTTCAGGCCGAATCAGCCCGCGTTCTAAGGCTTTTTCCAAGACACGAGGGGTATTAATCCCCGCCCCATCGTCTATAATATCAATGGCTATACTGCTGCCTAAGTGGCTAGCTTTTAAAATAATATTGCCTTGCTCCGGCTTACCTGCCGCCTTCCTGACCTCAGGGGTTTCGACCCCATGGTCGCAACTATTGCGGATAATGTGAACCAAAGGGTCCCCAATCATCTCAATAATTGATTTATCAATCTGGGTATTCTCCCCAACCATCTGTAGGGTAATATTTTTCCCAGTTTTGCGGGAAATATCGCGGACAATCCTTGGAATCTTTTGGAATACAGTTTTTACCGGGATCAGGCGCATGGCCATTAACGTACCTTGCAGATCCTCTGAAATCCGGTTAAAAGCCGCTTCGACCCCACGTAAATTAGACACCACCGCTGCAGGTAAATTAGACCCAGCCAACTCTCCTAAGGTGTGGTTGAAGCTATTGCGGGCAATAATCAATTCGCCGATTAGGTTCATAAAGATATCCAGCCGGTCGGAATCGACCCGCATGGTTTTAATCTCTGATTCCTGTTCTGGAACTTTGGCTTCAGGTGCCGGTTTTTTAGCGGGTGCCGCTACTTTAGCTTTGGCTGGTAGATTAGCAGAGGTGGCTATGGCTGCTTCCGGTTCTATATTTTGCTCACCGTTTTTCATTTGGCTATAACGGAGCAATTCGGACTCAATCGAGGCCTGCAAAGTCGCTGCTTCCGCGCTCACTTCGGCTGCGCTTTTTTCTTGTGCCAAGACCGCCAAGACCAACTCCCCATACTCCTCAAGCCAAGCAACCATTTGTTTGGCCCCAATTTTCTCAGCCCCCCCGTGAAGGGTTTTGATCGCCCGATTAAGCACCATCAAGTTTTCTTGGGAAATCTCGCCAGAACGCAGTTCCCCACCTGTCACACCGATGGCAATAGCCTGTTGCTCACAGATATTTTTAAATGCGTCCAAGGGACTAACTGAGTCGGCATGTGCCTCTGCCGGTACTGCTTTAGCGGGAGCCGGTTTATCTGGAGCTGCCGCCGCCGCACTGGCCACTTTGCTCCCACTCTCTAAATATCGATCCAGCAGGGCAATCACTTCATTGACCTGGATTACAGCCACGCCTTCGCCCATTTTGATCATAAAAATCAAAGTGCGAAGCAGGTCGAGTCCTTTTAGAGTCAGGTCGGCAAGTTCAGAGGAATAACTTCGAGAACCTTTTCGCACCTGGTCGAAAACGGTCTCCATTTTGTGGCCTAGCCTGGTGATCTTGCCCACGTTAACATAGGCCGCGGTGCCCTTGATTGAATGGGTCGCACGAAACACCTCATTAATCGCTTCAGCGTTGGTCGGGTCCTTTTCTAAGGCGAGCAGGTTTTCCTCAATCGTTTGAAGATGTTCCTCTGCCTCTTGCACAAATTCGGGAATCAACTCGGTGACGATGGGCCCTTCGTCGTCTGGATCCGGCTCAAAGTTGACCGGTTCCAGCTTAACCGGTTTGACCGGGACCTCAACTTTTGGGGGCTCCTCTTCAACCACCTTGGCCGGAATCGCACCCCCCTTAGCCAAGCTTTCTAATAACTCCATCGTCGATTCCAGCCCGTATTCAGAGCGTTCGGGCTGAACCAATTCAAAAACCATCAGTTTTAATAAATCTATCGCCGGCAGCAAGATGTCCATCAATTCTGGATTGATAGACATGGTTTCCTTGCGGATCATATCAAACAACGTTTCCAACTTGTGGGCCAGATGGTTGATATCATCGAGCCCCATAAACCCAGCGGTCCCCTTAATGGTGTGCAACACCCGGAATATACCGTTTACAATACTTACATCTTCGGGATTTTCCTCAATCGCCAACAAATCGTTTTCGATGGCTTCAAAGGCTTCGTGGGATTCTTCGACAAATCCCTGTATCAGATCATCCAGTTCGTCGGACATCTCTGTCTCCTAGGGGTTATTGAAGTAGCATTTTGGCGTTTTCGATCAACTGCTCGGCCTTAACCGGTTTAACTAAGTATAGGTTGGCCCCGGCTCTAAAGCCTTGCATCTTGTCTTCAGCTTCGGCTTCGGTGCTGACGATTATAATGGGTACGTCTTTGTGTTCTTCGGACGCCCGCATCTCCCGACAGAAGGTGAAACCATCCATCTTCGGCATGTTTACGTCCACCACCATTAAATCGTAGCGAGATTGCATCGCCTTTTCCAGACCATCAAACCCATTTTCTGCTTCGCTAACCTCGAATCCAGCGGTCTTTAACATTACCGAATGCAGGTTCCGCACGATTGGGGAATCGTCAATGACTAGCACTTTCTTCGACATCCCTTTTCCTTATCCTTCGAGTTCGTAAATTGCTTGTTCCAACGCTTCTAATAGGTCCTCGTCCGCATCATCCATTAATTCTTGTAAATCGGGCAAGACCGATGAATTGCCAATCGCCCGTAACCCCTCGACCGCCTCGATCTTAATCCAGGTGGAGGGAGAATGCAAAAACGGCTTTATTATTTCCAAAGCCTCAAGCAAACCAGAGCGCACCAAGAGTTGAATTAGTTCCACCTGAACCCGCTCATATTTCACTGGACCATATTCTACGTAGCTTTTCAAGGTTGGGATCAATTGATCACCTAGATTTAAAAGGGCCAAGCCCCTAATAGCCTCGACCTGCACCGTGGGGTCTTCGTCGGCTAAAGCATGCTCAACGATCGGCAAAGTAAGCAATTTCAAGTTTGCCAGCACCTTTAAGCCGATTACTCGAATGTGAGTATGTTGGTCCCCAAGGCTGGCGATAATTTCTTTTTGGCGGCTCACCGGATTTTCGTACCCATAAAGCTCTAGGGCTATACTTCGCTCTTCTTGGGTAAAGGACTGGATATAAGGGGCAATTGAGTTATTGCTACCTGAGGAGCCAATTTGAATCAATGCGTTATCAATGGCGTCTTTAATATCTTGCTCACTTTCAATCTGTAATCGGGGAACCAGAAGGGGAATAAATTCGGGAGCAGCCAATCGACCCATGGCCAAGGCTGTGGCCAAGCGTAGGGACAGGTCTTCAGAGGTCAAATGTTGAGCAAGCTCTCGGCTCAAAGCTGGGCCCACATTAATGGGTAGATAAGATAGGGCACCTTTGATAGTTACTTTGTCGGCACTTTGCAAAGCTTCTAGCAAAAGAGCGTCCCGCTCGGGCAGGATTGAACTGGCAATAACCCGAATCGCTCCATCTCGCTCTAAATCGGTCTTGGCAGTATCCCTAGCTAAAACAGCAAAGGGTTGTAAGTTTTGAGGAGCCAGCTTTTCTAAGCACTGCAAAGCTAACTCACGCAAGTCTTCATTATCGTCTCCCAAGGCCGGAATCAAGGCCTCTGCGTAATCTTTGAGATTTAGGATCGAAAACATTTCAATCGCTTTCATCCGTTGGTCAGAAGCCCCTGAAACCACCAGTCGAGAAAGATTGCCTATGACTTGGACTGGCTCTACGCTGGGGAAATGATCCCGCTCTAACTGGCCCAAAACCTGATACAAAGCCGTCACCACCTCGCCGCCATAAAAGCCCAAGTCGTCTAGGGCCAACATTTCTAATAAAGCTTGGGCCGAATCGACCAACCCAATCTTGCCCAACCCTTGGATGCTGGTGATTCGCACCACCATGTCCTCATCATTCAAATAAGGCCTAACCAAGCGCAGCGCCTTAGGACCACCAATGCTGGCAATACCTCTAACCACCGCACACTTCATCCATTGGTCTTCGGTAGTTAGATAGGTCGCTAATATCTCCAGATGATTAGCCGTACCGATTTCCCCTAACCCATCTGCAGCCGTGGCGGCGATATTAACATCGTTATCGTCTAAAGCGACCACCAAGGCCTTCATAGAGGCCTCGCTGCGGATCATTAACAAAGAATCCACCGCAAACTTGCGAACGTCTCGGTCTAAGGACTGTAATTGATTGGCCAAGATAGGTACCGCCGCATCACCAAGGCCACTCAAAACCTCACTGGTCAAATTTCTAAGCCGCACATCTTCAGAACCTAGATTACTGACAATGGCCTCGGCCACCGCCTCGCCACCGATAGCTATCAAGGCCGCAGAGCAAGCCTCCGCAACAGCAATACTAGAGTCACCAAGCCCTTTGGAAAGCGCAGGGATGGCCTCGAAATTCTTGCCAAATTCGATATCCTCAGCCGCAAACCGCCTCGTAGTCTCGTCGCCGTGTTCGAGGTCGTGGATCAAACGATTCACGTTATGTCTATGCTCGTCGTTCATTGCTGCTCCATGAGCCCCATCTATTTGCGATAGGACAAGGATTTTTGAAACTTAACCAACTTAAAGGCTCCGCTCAATTTACCCACCGATTCAGAGTGTCCCAAAAAGATAAACCCACCGGGATTCAAGGCGTCATAAATCCCATTAACCACCTTTTTCCTGGAATCTTCATCAAAATAGATCAGCACGTTGCGGCAGAAAGCAAAATCAAACCCTTGCATACGCCGCATGGCATATCGATCCATCAGGTTTAGATGGTGAAACTGAACCAGATTGGTCACTTCGGGACGCACCCTATGCCGCCCACCTTGGTTTTCGAAATATTTGTTAAGAACGACCGGTGGGACATCCTTTACCGAACGCTCATCGTAGGTGGCCATTTGCGCTTTGGCGATGATTTTGGTGTCGATATCGGTTCCAACGACCTCTAGTTTCCACCTAGCAAAGTCATGCAGGTGTTCCTTAATCAACATCACCAAGGTATAAGGTTCCTCGCCACTAGAACAGGCGGCACTCCAGATACGCAAGCGGTAGTCTCCAGCCTTGCGTTTTTCCTCAACCAACAACTGTAGGGCCTCTTCGGCGAAAGACTGCAACTGGGGGATATTGCGATAAAAATAGGTCTCGTTGGTGGTCAATTCCTCAATTAATTGGCCGATTTCATCGCCACCGCCAAGCTTTAGCAACCGGTAATACTCCCTAACCGAAGTGGAGTTGGTCGCTTGCATCCGTTTTTGAACCCTTTTTTCGATAAAATAAAATTTCTTTTCCTCGAAAAACATACCCGTTTGCTCCAGAATTAAGTCTCGAATTGGGACCAATTCTGAAATTTCGATCGGCGGTGAACTGGCAAACATACTCATCGATATTCCCCGATCAACTCCACGATTTTTGCGGAGATCTGGTTTTCGTGTAAAATAAACTCAGCCCCTCCCATCTCCACAACTCGACCAGGCATCCCAAACACCACACAACTTTCTTCAGATTCACAGATACTATGCCCACCGTTTTTGTAGTGGGCGACCAAAGCCTGAGCCCCATCAGCCCCCATGCCGGTCAACATTACTCCTAGCCAAGCATTTCCCATAGCCTCAGAAAGGGACTCAAACAAAATATCCACCGAAGGGCGGTATATCTTTCCCATTCCTTCTGAAGTGGTTTTGATCATAAATATCTTATGATTGCGGTGGGTTATAGACATGTGCCTACCACCGGGCGCAATGTAAACCGTTCCCGATTCCAAAACCTCGCCGTCTTCTGCCTCTTTAACCCTTAAAGGGCACAGATTATCCAAGCGTTGGGCAAAGGAAGCGGTAAACTTTTCGGGCATGTGTTGCGCGATCACGACACACCCAGGAAAATCGCCGGGTAATTCGGGCAAAAGGGACATCAAGGTTTTAGGCCCACCTGTCGAAACCCCAATCCCCACCACCGGCCCCTGAGGACCGACAACTGGGTCCCTATTTAACCCATCGGCTCTTACTACTTTTGCCGAAGCAAAACTAGGTGCCGGTTGGCGCAGGATGGTTTTAACCGGCACTGAAGGCCGTCTAATAAAACTCTTATTAGCTCTACTTTTAGCGGCCGCTTTTATTTTTTCTCGAATATTGTCCGATTGCCGGTCAATATCACGCGAAATACTGCCAGACGGCTTGGCAACAAAATCCACCGCCCCCGCTTCCAAAGCCTTAATAGTTTCTTCGGCACCCTCTTGGGTCAGACTGCTGATCATCACCACTGGTCTAGGGAATTCGGCCATAATTCGCTTTAAGGCCTCTAACCCGTCCATCACTGGCATATTAACGTCCATGGTAACCACATCAGGATCAAGGCTTTTGATCTTATCAAGAGCAAATTGGCCGTTAATCGCGGTGCCTACCACTTGCAACTCACTATCTTTTTCGATGATTTTACTAATCTCTGAACGCATCAGAGCCGAATCATCTACCACTAAAACTTTATAGGGCATTCGCTGCCACTCCCCCTTTAATGGTCACCAAGGAGTTTGCGATCCTCTGCTTCAAGCCTTTCCAATTCTTGCTGTACCCCCAAGAGGCCTTCACCGGATACGGATGTTTCTTCATTCATCCCTTGAGCTTGTTTAAGCGTATTTTCTAAATCCATCAGGACCACAATGTCGTCCGTTTTATCGTCTTTACTCATCCCACGGATAAAGAGGTTGCCCCTTTGCCGCAACAGTCCCGAAGGGGGCTCAAAATCAGACAAGAGAACCGGACGAATCCCCACCACTTTTTCAACAATCAACCCGGCCACTTCCCCACCAGAGTTAACTATCAAAATTTTGGTATTATCCGTAAATTCATAACTATCATGTTCAACCAGCTTAGGCAGGTCCACCACTGAAATCACTTCCCCTCGGAGGTTAATTACCCCCTTGATATACTCTGGGCATTTAGGAACCGGCACTATTTCTCGCATCGGGATGATCTCGTTGGTCTTCGAGACCTCAATGGCGTACTTTTCTTTGTTAAGCACAAACTCCAAAATCGGAACCTCTGCTTCCTTTTCCCCTTCAAACTTGTCTTTTTTGTCCTCGCCGTCGGACTCTAATTCTTTTAAAACACCATGCTCTTCAAAGCTAAACATTTTTTCGAGCTTGAGCAGCATGACAATCTGCGTTTTTTCGCCGCGCTCTAGTTTGATCACCCCTTGAAGCTGTTCCATTTGCTTGGGATTTAAGGTAATCGGGGGCTCGACTACCTCCGTTTCTTTAATCAGATATACCTCAGTAATTTGATCCACGATCAAACCAACCTTTACCCCATGGATGCGAACGATAATCACAGGACAGGAACTATCCACCTCTTTGCCCTTAACACTAAGGCGCTGGCCTAATCGAATCACTGGGATGACAGATTCACGCAAGTGAAAAATGCCTTCAACAAATTCGCCCATGTCGGGCACCAACGTGATTTCCGGCATCTGGATGATTTCCTCAACCATCAAGGACTCAATAGCGAATCGCTCTTTACCAATGGCAAAACCCACTAAAAAGATTTCCGGTATCGCCTCGACCTTATCTTCAACCTTGCCCGCCAGATGGTCACGCCCACCAGCAGGAGCGCCAAGCTCTTGTTGAATGTGGAAATCTTCCTCATCAATAAGCTGCTCGTGATCTAGCAATAAAAGAATATGGTCATCTGAAAGCTTGTAAGACCCAGCGATGTAGCGCTGTTTATCACTAGAAACAAACCGACTCGCCGCTTGTATGAGGTCCGTTTGCAAGGTGACAATACTGGCAATTTTATCGACTAACATGCCTAATTTGCAGCCGTTAGAATAAATCACGATCACCCGTGATTCCGTGCTGACCTCATGGGGGGGTAGGTTAAAACGCCGTCGCATATCAATGATAGAGATCACCTCGCCACGCAGGTTGATAATGCCTAAGAAATAGGCCGGGGTGCGCGGGATGGCCGTTGCTTTGCGAGGGATAATAATCTCCTCAACGCACATGATATCAACGCCGAAAACCTCGTCGGCCACGTTAAACGTGATATGTTGCACCGTTTGATTTACGGTGTTCTCGACTAAGGCTGGTAGATTGCTCATGGTTGTTCTTTTATCAGTTTCGCGATTGCAGTTGCCCCGACTCTACCGTAAACTTTAAAAACTTTCAAAGGGATTTACCACTTATTGTGGCGGCTTTGACCCCTTTTATCCCTTTTTACCAGGGGAACAAGGAAAGATTCCCTCGCGCCCGAGATCCTATTCTAATAAAGATGCAGATGCAACTACCCGAAAGCTTAGTCGAGGAAGCGGTTTTAGTCTGGCAAGTTGAAACCACAGGCATCAGGCCCTTACACCCTCAAGAACAGGCGATTGCCCGAAATTTTGGCTCCCAAAAGAGACAGGAGGAATTCGCCTTAGCGCGGCAGGCGGCGCGGCAAGCGATGGAGGCGCTAGGGTACCCGCCTTTACCAGTAGGCAAGGGGCCTAGAGGCGAGCCTCTCTGGCCACTAGGTCAGGTGGCTAGCCTTGCTCATAACCAAGGGGCGGCGGTCTGTGTTCTCGCCAAAAGAACCAGCTCGTTAATTGGCCTGGGAATCGACCTGGAGCCGGTTGGGCGTACTTTAAGCGGAGGTGCTATCAGCAGCGTTTTTAATCAAGCTGAAAGAAGCCTACTCAAAACTGATCAAGACGCCCTTGTCGCCTTTGCTGCCAAAGAAGCAGTCTTCAAGTGTTTATATCCATTGAGTGGGGTGTGGTTTGGCTTCGCAGGGGCGGAGCTAATCAACCTGGAAAAAGGCCACTTCCAAATGAATTTAAAGGCCGAAGTTTGGCCGGGCAAGCTGCCTTCTCAGCCGCTAAGGGGCCATTGGTGGCAGGCGCAGCAACGTATCTTCGCTTTAGTGGGGCTCGACCAGTCTTTAAAATGGATTTGAGGGGGGAAAAGGAGCCCGCGTGCGCGGGGCTCCCTCTACTCGTACTTAGTGCTGAGCCACGACAAAGTCGAGGGCTTTGTCCAAGCCGCTACCAGCCACGATTTCAGCAGCGTTGTTGTTATTAAGCCGCTTCATGGTGCCAGCCATTACAGGGATCAAACTCTTGCCAGTGGGGGTCGTCGCCACACGGGTACCAGCCATGATTTCCAAAGCTTTTCCGGTCAAATAAGCTTTGTCGAACCCAACCAATTTAGGTCCCGAAGCGCCACCAGCAGAGGGGCCATGGCAACCGGCGCATTGACCAAAGTCACCAGCGTAAGCCGGTGCCGCTGCGAACAAAAGAGATACACCCAAGATGATTCCTAATACTTTTTTCATGACATCCTTACGAATCTGGTTACTTGCCAATCGGCAAATCGGTTAGTGTCCATTGCCATGGACCCAGCGGGAGCGGGCCGATTTGGCAATGCTACTTAATTACTGGCCTAAACCGACTTTGTAAAGTTTTTGTTAGCTTTTCGTTTTCACTTTTTGAGACCTTTTTAAGCAAAAAATATTTTAGCCTTTTTTTTTCAAATAGTTATAACTTTATACAATGGGAAGTAGGACACAAAAACGACTCCCTTTTCCGACTTCGCTTTTAACCTCAACTCTCCCCTGATGTAACTCAATAATGTTTTTAACAATCGCGAGCCCAAGGCCGGTGCTGCTATCTAAGCCACTTCTAGCCTTGTCCACCCGGTAAAACCGCTCGAATATTCGCGGGAGGTCGCTAGCGCTGATTCCTTGTCCTTGATCTGATACCGCTACCCAGGTCATTTCTCCATCTCGACCAAAGTCGAGCTCAATTTTAGAACCGGCAGGGCTATATTTTACGGCGTTGTCGATTAGATTAACCAAAACCTGTTCGATCAAAGGGCGGTTGACCTGCGCTATCCAAACTTCGCTCGAATTAAGGACCAACGCCATTTTTTTATCGCGTGCTTTGTGTTGGCAAAACTGCACGGCGGCCTTGGACGCCTCAATCAGATCAACCTTGGTGGTCTGCAACCGTTCGGCAAACCCTTTTTCCTCAATCCGCGCCAAGGACAACAGGTCCTCAACAATTAATTCTAACCGCCCAGTTTGGCGTTCAATGATCTTTAAAAATCGGTCCAGTGCCTCTGGATCGTCCTTGGCTCCGTCTAGCAGGGTTTCGACAAACCCTTTAATACTGGTTATTGGGGTTTTTAATTCGTGTGAAACGTTGGCCACAAATTCTTTGCGAATGTTTTCTAGCTTTAACAGATGGGTCAGGTCATATAACACTAAGACCACCCCTGCTGTCCCCCCTTGAGCGTCCAAGAGCCGAGAACCAGTGGCACGCACCACCCGGTCGGTTTTAAAGATCTCGATCTGACCACTAACGACAACGGCGCTTTTTTGGGATTTCTTGACAAACTCTTCTAGTGCCGGGATACGGGCCGCATCGGTCAATCGCTTGCCCCTCATGTCAGTCAGGCCCAAGAGTTCTAGGGCGGCCGGGTTGAGGTTTATCACCCGCCCTTCTTCATCGAGTACCAACAAACCTTCGCCGATCCCAGTAAAAATCGCCTCTTGCTGCTTTTTGCGGGCATTGATTTCCTCAAATCGGGCAAAAAGTTGCCCCGCCATTTCGTTAAGCGAACGAGCGAGCCTAGAAAATTCAAAACTTTGGTAAGAAGGTAAGCGGTGACTTAATTCGCCTTTAGCAAACCGGCGGGCGGCGTCTTCAATCTCTGAAAGAGGAGAGGTCAACTTGCCTACCAAAGGCAAACAAGCCAAAGCCGCCAAAATCCCCAGACCCATAACCGGCCAAAACAGCCCTGGCCGTGCCCAAGAAAGGCTTTCCTCAAATAACCCAACAGGCACACCCAAACGGAGCGCCCCAATACTGGTGACTCCATTATTTATGGGCAAAGAGACATACAACATCTGCTTTTGTTCGGTGTTACCATAACGTAACGAACGCCCCTCGATGCCTCGTAAGGCTGCGCGGATTTCAGGTTGTAATTTAAGCACCTCGGCGGTGGATAGGTGCCCCAAACTGTCGGCCAAAAACCGACCTTGCTGATCTACTAAAGTAATCCGCATTTGGCCTTTGTCACCCAGCCGGTCCGCCAGCCCTGCGAGTTCAATCCAACGTTTCTCCTGGATCAACTCCACCATTTCTGTTTGCAGGATTTTAACCCTAGCAAGCATCTGGTCGCCCTGCTCCTTTAAAAAAAGGTCTCGGTAATAGTTGGAGATCAACATCGCCGAAAGCAGCAACGCCGCTAGCATGATAATCAGCAAGCCAGGAAACAACTGCCAAAGCAGCTTTTTGGGCTCCATAGAGGTTTTGGGTTAACCAAACAAGGTTTGTAGGTTTTCTTTAAAGGGGGGTTTAATCAGGCCCTTTTCGGTAATAATTCCGTGGATCAAATGATTAGGGGTCGCATCAAAGGCGGGGTTTCTAACCTGAATCCCTTCAGGACCGGTCCTTTTGGCGCCGAAGAAGGTCACCTCTTCGGCGTCGCGCTCCTCAATCTCCACCTCTTTTCCCGAAGGGGTGCTTAGATCGATGGTCGAGTAAGGGCAGGCGACATAAAAGGGGATGTTGTAATACTTCGCCAAAATGGCCACCCCGCTGGTGCCGATTTTATTTACTGCGTCGCCATTGGCGGTCACTCGGTCCGCGCCCACAATTACTAGGTTAATCGCTCCCGAATTCATCATAAAGCTGGCCATGTTATCACAAATCAGGGTGACGTCTAGCCCGGCCTGTTTCAATTCCCAAGCGGTCAACCTTGCGCCTTGAAGTAAAGGGCGGGTTTCGTCGGCGTAAACCTTAAATCTTCGACCTTCGCTAAAGGCGGTGTACATCGGGCTCAAGGCGGTACCCAGTTTGGAAACTGCCAAGTGACCGGCGTTACAGTGGGTCAGAACCCCCATCCCGTCTTGAATCAAGGGGGCGCCATAACGGCCAATGGCTTCGCAGCAAGCGATATCTTCTTGGTGGATGGCAATAGCTTCTTGTTCTAAGGCGGCAAAAACTTCTTTTGCCGACTTGCCCGCTAAACTCTTAGCCTTTTTAACCTGGCGGCGCAGCGCCCAGCCCAGGTTTACTGCTGTCGGGCGGCAGCCCTCTAAATATTTGGCTACCTCTTCTACTTTTGTAATAAAGGCTTCGGGGCTGAGATTTAAAAACCCTCTTAAACCAACTAGCAAGCCATATCCGCCCGCCACGCCCAGAGCCGGGGCCCCCCTAACCTTTAATTTTTTAATCGAGTCCCAAACCTGTTCCACCGTTGTTTGTTCGTCGATTTGTAGGTGGTTAGGAAGTTGGGTTTGGTCTAAAAAATATAACTTTCCTTCCTTATATTCAACCGAGAGGGGCAGGTTTAAATCAATACTCATTTTTTCCTCTGAGGGGCAGTTTAACCCAGCTGGGGGCGCGATTTGTTCTGCTCGTTCTAACATGGCCTCCCATTTACAACAAGAGGCTTGGTGAAATGGCGCTTTGGAGGTTTGACAGGCCCTTGGCGGTCTGGTATATATTAGCACTCAACGATGAGGAGTGCTAACTGCGGAGAAAATATGGATCCCAGAGCCGAACAAATACTTGATCATATCATCGAGCAATACATCCAAACTGCTGAACCGGTGGGTTCTCGGGCGATTTCTAAGCTAACCGAACTCAACCTTTCGGCGGCGACCATCCGTAACGTGATGAGCGACCTCACCGAAGTAGGGATGCTTTCGCAACCACACACCTCCGCCGGACGGGTGCCCACAGATCGCGCTTATCGTTATTATGTAGATAAGCTGCAAAAAAACAAACCTGAAGAAACCATCCAGGATGAGGTTTGGCCTGCTAAAAGGCCTTATGAGCGGCTCGAAGACTTGCTATACGAGGCCGCCCAAGAATTAACCGAAGAAACCCACTGCACCGGACTCCTATTAAGCCCGCGCCCAGCTTCTTCGAAGTTAAACCGCGTAGAATTGATTGGCATCAGCGGAACCCAGGTTTTGGTGGTATTAGTTACCCAAGCGGGAATGGTAAAAAACCGGATTATCACCCTTAAAGAATGCCCTGAACAAGAAGACCTCAACCTAGTCGCCAGTAAACTTTGCGAACTTTTTTTAGGTCACGCTATTGGGGATATTCATGAAGGGCTCTTAGAAACCCTGGCAGGCAAAACAGACCGACTTTCGGCCCACGCAATTCGCATTGGTAAAAAAGCCCTCGAGATTGAAACCTCGGGCGAGGTGTACATTTCTGGAGGAGCCAACCTTTGTGGGTTTCCAGAATTTAACAACCAAGCCTCCTTAAAAAAGGTTTACCAAGAGTTTGAAGACAAAAGGGGCTTAAGCCGTATTTTAAACGAGATGACCCGCTCCGCCGGGTTACACGTAACCATTGGTTCTGAAAATCAAGCTGCCGGGCTTGAGAGCTGCTCGATTTTAGCTCGCACCTATGGCACCACCAACAGCCTTTTGGGCAGCATTGGGATAATCGGCCCCACTAGGATCGACTATCCCAAGGTAATCAAGGCGATTGACCGTTCCAGCCGCAAGTTATCTTATGCGGTTGACCATTTTTTAAATTCGAACACTTAACCTAGTTGTTTCATGAGCAAACCCAAAGTAACTGTTGAAAACACCGAAGAAACTTCGGCCCAAGAGGTTGTTGAATCCGGCGAAGAGGCTATTAGCACCCCGCCCCAAGCACCTCCTGCTGAACCTGCGCCAGCGCCCGATCCCTTGGTTTTGGCTAAAGCCCGAATCACAGAACTCGAAGACAAGGTTTTGCGGATCAGTGCTGAATTTGAAAACAGCAAAAAGCGGCTCCTGTCCGAAACCGAATCTAGGCTGAAATATGCCAACGTGAATTTGGTCCGAGGTTTGTTGCCAGTTTTGGATAACTTAGAGCGGGCCTTAGGCCATGCTCAAGAACAAACCGCACAAAACGAGGCCCTTAAAAACTTTGTCGCCGGGTTGGACATGGTTAAGGGCCAACTGATGGAAGCGTTTAAGTCCAGCCAGGTTGAGCGGTTTTCGCCCCTAGGCGAACCCTTTGACCCCAATCTACATGAAGCGGTGGGCGTGATTGATACAAATGAGTATCAACCCGACCATGTCGCTTTAGTTTTACAGGCGGGATACCGAGTACACGACCGGGTCGTCCGCCCTGCTATGGTCCAGGTGGCCAAAAAGTCATAATAAACCTTTTTCCGTATTAAGGAGAAACAAAAATGGGAAAAATTATCGGTATTGACCTGGGCACTACCAACTCTTGTGTGTCCATCATGGAAGGGGGTGACCCTAAAGTTATCACCAACTCCGAAGGCTCGCGCACGACCCCTTCGGTTGTGGCCTTTACAGATTCGGGAGAGCGGCTCGTTGGCCAAGTGGCTCGCCGCCAAGCGATTACCAACCCTGAAAAAACCATCTATGCGGCCAAGCGTTTGATTGGTCGCCAGTATGACACTTCTTCGGTGTTAGAGGATCACAAAAACCTTAGTTATAAGACCGTCAAGGGCAAAGGTGGGGAGGTTTTGATTGAAGCGGGGGGCAAGACCTATAGCCCCGCCGAGATCAGCGCGTTTATTTTGCAAAAAATGAAGCAAACCGCCGAAGACTATCTTGGCGAGCCGGTTACCGAAGCGGTTATTACGGTTCCCGCTTATTTTAACGATGCCCAGCGGCAAGCAACCAAAGACGCTGGCAAGATTGCGGGCCTCGAAGTTAAACGGATTATCAACGAGCCCACCGCCGCTGCGCTGGCCTATGGTTTGGACAAAAAAGAGGAAGAACTCATCGCCGTCTTTGACCTGGGCGGGGGTACCTACGATGTAACGGTTTTAGAGATTGGCGACGGGGTTTTTGAAGTCAAGTCCACCAACGGCGACACCCACTTAGGCGGGGAAGACTTCGACCAAAGGATTATTGACTGGTTAGCCGCCGAATTTAAAAAAGAGCAAGGGATCGACCTTCGTGCCGACAAAATGGCCCTCCAACGGCTTAAAGAAGCTGCCGAGAAAGCCAAACATGAGCTAAGCTCTTCGACCGAAACCGATATTAACTTACCCTTTATTACCGCTGATCAAACCGGCCCAAAACACCTTAACGTCAAGTTAAGCCGAGCCAAGTTGGAGCGGCTCGTTGAAGACTTAATTAACCGCTGTCTGCCTCCGATGAAAGCCGCGCTTAAAGACGCTGGGGTAACGGTTAGCGATATTTCTGAAGTGATCTTAGTGGGCGGGATGACCCGTATGCCTAAGGTAGCGCAGTTAGTTGAGGATTTTTTTGGCAAAGCTCCTCACAAAGGGGTTAACCCAGACGAAGTCGTGGCTATTGGTGCCGGAATTCAGGGTGGGGTTTTGGCGGGTGACGTGAAAGACGTGCTGCTTTTGGACGTAACCCCCTTGTCGTTGGGGATCGAAACCTTGGGTGGGGTAACCACCAAGTTGATCGAGCGCAACACCACCATCCCAACTAAAAAATCGCAAACTTTCTCCACCGCCTCGGACAGCCAACCTGCCGTTTCGATCCATGTGGTGCAAGGGGAGCGGGATATGGCTGCTGACAACAAGACCTTGGGTCGCTTTGAACTGGTGGGAATCCCCCCGGCTCCGCGTGGAGTACCCCAAATCGAAGTAACCTTTGATATTGATGCGAACGGCATTGTCCATGTTTCAGCCAAGGATTTAGGCACCGGGAAAGAGCAGAAGATTCAGATCACTGCTTCTTCGGGGATCTCGGATAAAGAGATCGAGAAGATGGTTCAAGAAGCCGAACAGTTCGCCGAGACCGACAAAAAACGCCGAGAGGCCATTGAATCTAAAAACCAACTAGATTCGCTGGTTTACCAATGCGAAAAGGCCTTGAGTGAATCAGCAGACAAGTTGTCAGACGCCGAAAAAGGTCCGATTGAGTCCGCCTTAAAAGAGGCCAAGGCGGCTTTAGAAACCGACAATGCCGAACGGATTAAAGAAGCCAATGAAACCTTGACCAAGGCTTTCCACAAAGCCAGTGAGGCTTTATATAAAGCTGCTCAAGGCGGTGCCGGAGCCCAACCAGGCCCTGAGGCGAATCAGAAAGAAGAGAAAAAATCTTCTGACGGCGACGATGTAATCGACGCCGATTTCGAAGATCTTTCAGATAAAAAATAACCCCAAAGGCCCCGCCTAAGCGGGGACAACAAGGAGCCCTTTGGCTAAGCGCGATTACTACGAGATTCTGGGCGTCAATCGGTCGGCCAGTAAAGAGGAGATTAAAAAGGCCTATAGAAAACTGGCCCAACGCTATCACCCGGACAAAAATCCGGGTGATAAAGCCGCCGAGGAAACCTTCAAGGAGTGCAGCGAGGCCTACGAGGTTTTAAGCGATGTCGAACGACGCAATCGCTATGATCAGTACGGCCACGCAGCGGAACAGATGGGCCAAGGAGGGGGCAACCCCTTTGAAGGATCTGGGTTTGGAGATATTTTTGGAGACGTTTTTTCCGAGTTTTTCGGTGGGGGTAGCGGTGGACGCCGCCAATCCCGCGGCGAGCGAGGAGCGGACCTCACTTATAAAATGGAACTAACCTTCGAACAGGCGGTTTTTGGCTATTCCACCGAACTGGTCATCCCCCGTCTTGACGAGTGTGGGCAGTGCGGTGGATCAGGAGCTAAAAGTGCTAAAGACATTGAGGTTTGTACGGTCTGCCAAGGCTCTGGGCAACAACGGATTCAGCAAGGCTTTTTCTCAGTGGCCACGGTTTGTTCAAACTGCCGGGGTACAGGCAAGATTGTGCGCAACCCTTGCGGTCATTGCCATGGCCGAGGCCGGGTTAATGTTCGTAAAAAGCTCAAGGTTTCGATCCCGGCGGGGGTGGATTCGGGAGCCCGGGTTAAACTAACCGGCGAAGGCGAAGCCGGGACTGGCGGGGGTTCACGAGGGGATTTATATTTGATTATCCGCGTGATCGAACATTCCATTTTCGAGCGGGATGGTTACGATATTTATTGCCGCGTGCCCATAAGTATAACCCAGGCCGCCTTAGGGTCAGAGATCGAGGTGCCCACCTTGGAAGGCCGTTCACGCTTGACTTTACAGCCAGGCACCCAAAACGACCAAATCTTCCGGCTTCGCGCTAAAGGGATTCAACGTCTCCAAGGAAACAGCCGGGGAGACCTCTATGTTAAAATTATTGTTGAAGTGCCCACCAATCTTTCGAAGCGGCAAAAGGAACTTTTAGAGGAGTTCCAATCGATTTCCAAAGAGGATTCGACCCCGATGAAGAAAGGTTTTATGGATAAACTAAAAGACCTCCTCACCTAAATACTATGGGACCATTCGGGGAGATCTATTGTTTGGTTAAAAAAAGTGAGCTCGACCACCACCGAGCCACCCCCGAACGGGCAGACCGGCTGCTCAAGCTAAGCCGGGCTAAGCAGGCCGCCATAGCCGATTCGGCCCAGAATCAAGCGGATTTTATGCGCAGCCTGGCAGGGCTGGATCAAAAGCTGGGTCTGAAAATCCGCTACATTAAAGAAGAGCAGATCAACCAGTTCACCCCTCAAGCTAACGATTTAGTTTTAAGCGCCGGGGGAGACGGCACC
>Ga0156797_153_pt8 | contig 49233 bp, 46 predicted proteins | sample RifOxyD2_FD_112098 | JGI IMG/M metagenome (GOLD analysis project Ga0156797, IMG submission 112098) | Candidatus Lambdaproteobacteria bacterium RIFOXYD2_FULL_50_16 | reverse complement strand
CGCAGCCACGTTATGATTAATCTTCAAGCTCATGACTTTCCTTTTTTACCGGCCCTTTTGCCGAGGGCTGGTGGTTTCGCTGTGAGGCATTGCCGCCCCTATGGACTCCTTATCGGAAGCCTTTTAAAAAACTTTAATGGTTAGGTTCACTTTTTTTAAAGCGACCTGTTCTTAGTTCTCTTTCGGTCAAACCACCTGAAAACTTTAGGGCGAGCTGCCCAAACTATTTAGTCCTTTTGTTTTTATGGGGGCTGCGCTAAAAATGGGGAAGTTTGGAGGAGCAGGATGAACCCAGTTTTTTTGGAGATAGGAAGCCTACAGATCCGCTATTATGGCCTGATGTACGCCATGGGGATTTTGGCGGCTTACTTTTTGATCAAGCGCGATCTCTCTTGGGCTAAGGCCCAGGTGGACGCAGACGAGATGTTTAACTTGATCATTTATACCTTTTTAGGCGCCATTTTAGGGGCCAGGGCTTATTACGTCTTGTTTAACCTCGATTATTACTTTGGTGAGAAGGTGCCTTGGTATGAGTTTGTGGCAGTCTGGCATGGCGGGTTGGCTATTCATGGGGGGTTGGTAACCGGGCCTTTGACCCTATTCTTGGTTTGCCACTTCCGAAAATATCCCTTTGGCCGCATCTCGGATCTGTTCGCTCCCACCTTGCTCTTAGCGCAGGCCTTGGGACGGGTAGGCAACTTTATGAACGGCGACGCTCACGGCATCCCGACCGACTTGGCTTGGGGGGTGGTGTTCCCCTACGGCCCCGCAGCCCACGAGTTTCCAGGGATTCCCCTTCATCCGGTGATGTTTTATGAAGCCATCTTAGATGTGTTGGGATTTGCTCTCCTTTATTCGATCCGCAAAAAACACTTCCGGCCAGGTTTTATCTCGGCCCTTTATGTCGTGATATATGGGGTGATCCGTTTTGTGGCGAGTTTCTTCCGCGCCGACGACCTCTATTTTATGGGGCTACGCGCCCCTCACGTGGTCTCGATCTTGGGGATTATTGGTGCCCTAGCAGTGATCTTGGTCTTGCGCCTCTTCGAACAAGAAAAAGCCCCCGCCCCCAAAAAAGAGCAACAGTTCCTCCCTAAACGACAATGGAAGATGTAGAGTGAGGCGCGGAATCTGCAATGCGGTTTGGGTTGGAGTTTGATTGGGAATGGGGTACAATAGAAACTCGAAGTTTGGCTTTGGGCCAAAGGGCTGCAAAAACCAGATTTAAGTTTTGGCTTCAAATGCCGATAGAGAAAAAAAGGCCCTTGAGGGCTTGGATCCACTAAGCAGGTAAAAACGATGTCACAGGTACTCAGCCAAGACGAAGTCGATAGCCTACTCAAAGGTATAGCCGGGGGGGATGACTCCGACGACTTTGACATGCCCGATATGGACGCCGATGCGGTGATCCCCTACGACTTAACCAGTCAGGACCGGATTATCCGGGGTCGTATGCCGACCTTGGAAATTATCCACGACCGGTTTGTGCGGATGTTCCGCTTGACCCTGTCTTCGGCGCTACGCAAGGTGGTCGATATTTCGGTCCGTTCGACGGAACTTATCAAATTCGGCGAATTCCTAAAAACCCTGCCCGTTCCCTCCTCCTTAAACCTATTTCGTATGAACCCGTTACGGGGCAACGCGATTTTGGTGTTGGAGACCAGATTAGTTTTTACGTTGATCGACATCTTTTTTGGGGGCACCGGGGAATTAGAGGTTAAGGCCGAAGGCCGGGACTTCACCGCCATTGAGCAAAAAATGGTCAAACGGGTGGTCATTTCTGCCCTAGAAGACCTACAAAATGCCTGGAAGCCCGTGTTCCCGCTCCAGGTCGCTTATACCCGTACTGAAATCAACCCGCAGTTCGTCGCTATCGTGCCTCACTCGGAAGTGGTGGTGGTGATCACCTTCGATGTGGAGATGGGCAAAGCACCGATGATGCTGACCATCTGTATCCCCTACTCGATGGTCGAGCCGATTCGGGGCAAGTTGGACTCAGGTTTCCAGTCGGACCAAAACGAAGAAGACCACGTTTGGGGCAAGCGTTTCCGCGACAACCTCGCCGAAGCAGAAATCTCGCTTTTAGTGGAACTAGGCCGGTCCCAGATTACGGTGCAAGATTTTTTAAATTTGAAAAAAGGTGACCTACTACCTCTGAACCACGAAGCGGCCAAGCCTCTGGATGTACAGGTGGAAGGGGTGACCAAGTTCCGCGGATTCCAAGGGGCCTACAAGGGCAAACAGGCGATTCAGATCTCCGAAATGGTCTATGTACCGCCGATTGCCGACGAATTCGAATAAGCCTTGGGCCTGCTTGCCTAAGCTGGGGCAATCCCCTAAAGTGGCAACATTCCAAATCAGCCCAAGGCCATGACCGCAAAAAAAAACATTGATCCCCAATCAAACGAAGCCCAGGCGCTAGTGACCGAAGCGGTGAAGCGGGTTTACCTTGCCCCACAGCCAAAAATCAAGGAACAGGAAATCAAGATTTGGGACCTACTCCTGCCGACCCTTGAATACAAGTGGCAGGTCTTAGGTGTGGTGTTTTTGGGACTTTTGACCGGGATTTTGGCATGTTGGATTTACGGGGAATCGGTTTACCAAGATTATATTGAATATCAATACGAACCACCACCAGCCTATGTGGCCCAACCGGTGGACGTCAACCTAGAAAAACAACTCAAATCCAGACCGATCATCAAAGACCTCAAGGTCTTGCAGATTAAGTACCCTGAGGCCTACTACCCTGATCAATACCTCCTACGCCCCGAAGAACTCTGGAGGGCTAAAGAAATCTTAGAAAAAAACTTCCATCTGCCCAAGGCGGCGAGTGCCTTTAAATTGGCCCAGACCTTTAAAGGGTCTGACCGGATTCGTTTTTCAGATTGCAAAGGTTGCTTGGTGGGCTCTCAACTTCGGGTTTCAACCAATCAAGTGCAAACCACCTTTGAGGCTTTAACCGAACTCAACCAGTTTATCCAGACCCGCAACCAAGAGATTTATACCCAACTCTATCAAAGTCAATTAGACGAGGAAAACCGCCAGATGTTGGCTGCCGATCAGAGCCTACTCAAGGGGTTGGAGCGGCTCGATGACTACGCTTTTGTTCCTTTAAGTCGGGGTGGGCGTTATTATCTCGAGAAGGAAGGGGTCCAATACCTCTTAGAGGTTGAGGAGGGCAAAGCCAAGGCGGTGCAGTTTGATTCGGTAGCGGCTTTGGGCAGTTTAAGTTCTGAAATCAAATCTAAATTGACTCCCTTGACCGGGCAAAAAACCGGGCAAGCTGCCCGCTTGGTGAACCTGTACCAGCACTATTTCGAACTGGCCCAAGAGCAAAGGGAAACCTTGGTTAAAAGGGAAAACCAATGGGCCGAACTTAAAAAGGCCCAAACCACCGCGGGCGAGGTAAGCGACTTGGAGACCAGCCTAGCCCAAACCGAGGCAAAACAAGACCGTTTGGTTGCGGAAATGAACCAGTTGGAGTTTAAGGCCGGGCTTTTGTATGAAAGGTTGCAACAGGTGATGTCCGCCCGGCTGCAATTGAGCACTTACCCAAAAAACCGCTGGGTTGAGGTAGATATTGTTAAAAACAAACTACCCACCGAATCCGAGTCCCAAGCCCGGCGGCCTAACGAACGGCGGCCTGACCAAATCGTGGATTTAGAATATTACCATGAATCCCAAGGCTACCGCCGACAAAATCTCGCTAGTCTGGCCGAACTGGTTGCCACTTACCGCTTGGGCCTGTTCAGCCCGATCCAAGTGGTCAAGGCCCCTAGCCTCAATACAGTGCAGGTTGCCTTTCGGCTCAATTTCAAAAAAGACCAAGAGGGCGACCTAGCCAAATCGCTGCGATTCGAAGATTTTGAACCGGTCTATTTTTCGACCAAGGCCTTGGTGTTATTTGGGATCATCGCCTTCGGGTTAGCCGTGGTGAGTGTGCTCTTGCGGGTTTATCTACTCGAAGCCCAACAAAAAGGCCACCTCTCCCAACTCAAATCCCAATTGATTAACGCCCTCAAAAATTGGCGGTTTTAAAACCAGGTTGTTGAGGATTAGCCTCTTGGTATGATTCCAGGTCCTGCGCTTCATTGATCTTATAATTCAGATAGGTGAAGCAAAGAAAAAAAGCTATAAACTTGTTGTAGTTAATCCGTTTGAAGCCGTATTTTTCGTTAAAATAGGCTTGTAGTGGGGGAATGAGGCGGAAGGTTAATATAATCAGATAAATCCAAAAGGGGAGGTTCAATGCAGAACTAGCAAAACCTAATACGACCTCCACCTCGCCTCCTGCTGCTGAACCAGCCAAGTCTATCATGTCCCCAAAAAGGGATACGCCTAATAATATAGATAAAATCTTCAAAGATTTGCTCGAAATAACTTCAAATTTCAACAAATCGTTGATCCGGTCCCTCCGTTCAGCGAGCCAAACAATAGCATAAATTCCAAACGTAACCGCCTGCAACAATAAAAAAGAAAAGGTCGAAAGGCGGGGGATTGATTTGACACTTCTGCTTGGTTCCATAGGACACCTATAATTGTTCGCAAAAATCAACCGGGCCCCTAACAGGCCCGGCGCTGTTTATGCGGGTTCAGGTTCAGCGGTATCGGTAATAACTGGCTCTTTTGCTTGCACCGGATCGGCGGGATAAAACTTCAATTGCGCCACACCAAGCGCCCCGGCTATCATCGACTCAGGCGCATTTTTCTCGCTCGAAACTACCAAGTACCCTTGTTTAAGTAAGCCCTGGAAGTAAAACTTATTATACATAAAGGCAAAGACCCAGGCTGAAAGTCCAAAGGTCACCAAGCTGGCCCCGAATTGAATAAAAAGCCATTTAAAGTCACCCCTAAAAAGGGCCGGAAAGAGCCCAAAAAAAAAGGTTGTCCAGGAAAATCCAACTGGAGCCCGTTTAATTTGATGGGTTTGGGGGTTTCTTAACACAAGGATGTCAAAGGCCATATGAATTTCTCCCTTTATAATTACCGAATATAGAAATCAATTAGCTTTTGGCTAAGTTAATTGATTGAGTTTTTGATAATAAAGAGGTTCTCAAAACCAGCAAGGTTTAGCAACCTATAGAACCTATTAATTCGAATATATTCCTCTATGCAATTGATATCTTATAATTAACAAATATTTTAAGCATAATTTACTATTGAACTGATATTAAACAAATTAACCATTAATACGTAAATATATATTTACCCCGCACCGCAATAAAACTTGCCCTATCCCCCCGTATGCTGGTCGCCAAATTGGCGGGCGATGGATTTGAATTCGTCTTCGGTCGCCAGGAAGGCCTCGATCAACTGGGGGTCGAAGTGGGTGCCTTTGCCTTCGGTGATAATCTGGGCGGCTTTTTCGTGGGAGAAGGCCGGTTTATAAACACGGGCGGAGATCAAGGCGTCATAGACGTCGGCCAAGGCCATTAGGCGGCCTGACAAGGGGATTTCTAACCCTTTAAGACCGGCTGGGTAGCCAGAGCCATTCCACTTTTCGTGGTGGGTTAAGGCGATTTCTTTGGCGAATCCTAAAAAGCTGTTTTCTCCTAGTTGCTTGACCGCTTGCTCTAATGCAAGAGCCCCCAAGGCGGCGTGGGTTTTCATAACCTCAAATTCTTCGTCTGTATGTTTGCCCGGTTTGTGTAAAATAGCGTCAGGGATCCCTACCTTGCCGATGTCGTGGAGTGGCGCCGATTTAAACAATAAATCAATCACATCCTCGCCAAGTTGGGCGCTATACTCTGGGTCTTTGGCTAGATTAAGGGCTAAGGCTTTAATGTATCTCTGGGTGCGAAGCACATGCGCCCCGGTCTCGTTATCGCGAGTTTCAGCGAGGTTGGCTAAGGATAAGATGGTCACATCCCGAGTTCTGGCCAGTTCAAAGGTTGCTTGGCGCAGACCAGTAATCATGCGGTTTGTGTAGTCCGCTATCCGGCCAAACTCGTCTTGGCTCACCACCGGTACTTGAACCCCCAAATCCCCGCCCGAGACCCGTTCTAAAATCCGGGTTTGGTTGCCTAAAAACAGGGTTAGATTTTTGCCATAGCTGTGAATCAGATTTAAAATCTCTAAAATCGCTACGAATAACACAAAAGCAAATTCGCCCAAAATCGAACGCCCCGCTTGGGCCCGCTCTAAATTCTGGACAGATAGCCATTCCAGGTCTTTGTTAATCACTAAAAACAAAATCAAGGCGATTAAGATCGAGCTACTCAAGGCCACTTGAGCCAACTTTTTTGGAAGACTTGAGAAGCTTTGGTTAAGCTCTAATTGTTTACCTTGAGCCTCCAAAACACGAGCTGCGCGGCCCATTTGGTCTAGGGCTAGGTCGAGACTAGCGAAGAATCCAAAAAAAGCAAATCCCAATAGCAGTTTGGCCCCGCTACCTAAAGGGAACTGGTGAACTACAAAGTTGTAGGTACCCAAAATTAGGGATGCACCGAAAAATAGACCTAAGTGGGTCTTAAACGCGAGCCGGGGCCAGTCTTGGGGGGGTGCTGACTCCAGCCGTCTTTGAATGAGGGGCTGAATAACTAATAATAGCAAAAACATCAAACCTAGGGGCAGGCCAAACTGCCAAGGGGTTAAACTGTCTAAAAATGGGCATACCTGCCCCCCATACACGCCGAGTAACAGGGCGGCCGCTAAATAATGGAGTAAGCTTTTTGGATTCATCGGTGCCTACGAACGCTGTTCCGCTAAATCTACGGTCCGCAGCACCCATTCGAAGGGGTGTTTGCCTTCGTGACGGCCCGTAAACAAAGCATGGTTAAATTTGATGGGGTTCTCTACTGGCGCGGAATGCGCCGCCTGGACTCGTATTTCTTCGGCAAAGCCCATTACCCCCGAAGCGGTCGCCCCGGGCATCATCAACATAAATTCCCCAGGGGCGAACCGAGAGCCCAAATCCGTATGCAACAACGCCTTTTTAATCACCCCTTCCGCCGCTTTTTGGACCTGCTCCGCCGCTTTGGACCCCTTGCTTGAAACCAGTTGTTCAAAGCCTTCGATTTGCAATATTAAAATCATCAGTTCACTTCCGTCCTGAAGCGCACGGGAGACCTCTTGGTGATACCGACGTTGAAAAGAACGGGGGTGAAAGTGGCTCGCCGAAGAGCCTGAATTCAAGAGGTTTTCGTGGGCCAAGGTGGCCAACCCTTTTTTAACCTCGAACACCAACTGTTCCGAATCGAAGGGCTTGGTCAGGTAAACATCCGCTCCCGCTAGTAAACCAGCTACCTGATCCTCTAATTGCCCACTCCCCGACAAAAAAATGATATAGGGCCCACTCCAAGGCTCGGATTTGCGAATCTGGGCGCAAGTCCTCAACCCGTCCATCTCCGGCATGAGCGTGTCTAAGATGATGAGGTCCGGTTGGATCCCAGCGAGCAAGGTCAAAGCCTCAATCCCGTTGCCTGCTTGGAAAATTTGATATCCAAAGGGCTTTAAGAGCCGCAAAATAGACCGGCGCAGGGCCGGCTCGTCATCTACGATCAAAATTCTACCAGCCATCATGATCTCCAGGGTAGATTGTAGGAACATCGGGCACAGGCCCGTTGCTTAACGTCAATCCTCCCCCCCTGAAGTGTTCATTGTATCAACTTTTCGAGCAAAAAGTCTATGGAGGAAAACAGGTAATCTAAAGGCCGAGACCCGACTCAATGCCGCCGGGCCTGGAGAGGAAATTCGAGGCTAAAGTGGGGAGGAACAGTCCCAGCCTTGGCTGTCCTCTAGGAGGGTGACTGCCCGCCGGTTAACGCTCCAGGCAGATTCGCCTTCACCGTCTAATTCAGGTTGCTCCTCTCCACAAGAATAGGTGTGAATATTATCCGGCAAAAGCCCCCAAACCCGCACCAAATAATCCTTTACTGCTTGTGATCTATGCCCGCCTAGTGCAAGGTTATAGGAGTTAGACCCACGTGAATCGGCGTGACCAATAATTTTTAACTTGATTTGGCTTGGCGACTTTTGTTGGCCAAAGGCTTTATCTAAAATTTCTTGGTATTGGGCATCAATTTCGGCCCGGTCAAAGGCGAAACGAACCTTATCTACTTCTAATAAACTATTGCTCGCTCCTTCTTTTTTGGTCTGATCCGTTTGTACTAAGTCTTTTACCCGAGCCGCTTTGCCCGTAAATATCCGGTTTTTCCCATTGGCGTCGGTGATGTAAAGTAGCAAATAATCCCCATCTAAAGGGCTATTTTCGGCGACTTGGATCAAGGGATTGTCCACAAAAGTGGTGAATTTTTTGCTGCCTAAAAGCCCTAATTGGCCCGTTTCGTCTATGGAAGAAGACCAATAAACCTCGTAAGTGTCATATCCCGTAGGGCTGGTCACCCCGGTGAGTACTACGCCACCCGAGACCTGTCCTTGATCTGGGTCAAGATCCTCAAAACTAAAATCCACTTGATTGCCAAAGGCCGACTGCCAAGGTGGAACCGTCGGTTCACTGCTACAACCGGAAAAGGCAAACGCGATCAGCCCTAAGGCGGTGAGTATTCGAAATAGTGGGATCGGGCGCAAAATACTCCTTGAGTTTTTTTTATTTTTAAGTTTAAAGCTTGAGGCAACCCCTTGTCAACCCGATGTCCAAGAAGCCTTTAAGCGGTGGTCCAATCAGAAGGAGCCGACCTAAACTGAACCTGTTGCCCAGGCGCGAAACAAAACAGGCAGTTCATAGCATTTTTTTGGTCAAACCGGTCTTGATTTGACCTTCAGAACCGGGTTTTCACTCCTTTTTGGGGGATTTGCCCCATTTTTGGGCAGACTGCTCCCTTTAAGACCAATCCTACGGCCTGTTTAAGGTGGTAGGCAAAGCCGTTGAGGTAAAACTCCAGCTCTACCTTGGCTTTGCCCAGATAGCGAGTCCGATCAAACCTTTGGTGCAGCTTTAAGCAACCGAAGCACCGCTCTACCCGGTAGCGCAGCTTGGGCCCGTTTTAGACTTTTTTCTTGTTCGGCCAAGGGCTTGCCCCACACTGTCTTAAGACTGTTTCATAAGGCCCGGTAACGGGCCCGCCAAGGATAGTAAGATTTTTTGTCCGCTCTTTGGCACCCAAACCACCAAGCAAGGGCCTCTGACCCTTGAAAAACCAGAAGGTTTGCTTCTCTTTTCCTATTTTCAGTTAGGTTACAATCCGAAGGTCGAAATCTTAAAGGCTTTTTGGACTCGCATTGACCTTTTTTGAGACGTCTGTAATGTTAGCCCGAAGACCGAATTACAAGTATTCAAATTGGGAGAAAAACCGCAATATTCATGAAAACTATTCCCTCTTTTTTACTATTAATATTAATTACATACAGCTTTTTTGCTTGGGATAAGTTTATTAGGTTAATCCCCTTAAGTGCTCCCCAGTTAGAAGTAGGCGAGGAGCCCCTCTGTTACTATCCCTTACACAACTCCCTTGCCGAAGTGGAAGGTCGCTGTGACAAGCTTATTTTTCATCAAAAATCACACTTTACCGGTGAAAGCCTGATTTTGAACGGTGATTCACCTTCAAACCTGCACTTGTCAGTGGCTCATTCAGCTAAATTTGTCACTTCCAAAACGCCGTTTACCCTTGGTTTTCGCGTTAAAGAAAATGATGAATATAAGCAGGCACAATTTTCCAATCATTATCGGCAAATCCTTTTACTTAGTGCTTTTGATATACGAGATTCTGCAATCAGCATAAGTCGGGAAATAGAGAGCCGCGTCATTTGTATGGAAGTTAATTGGCAAAGCCGCAACTTGTGGAAATGCCAAGAAAAGGCCAGTCTGCTTCCCAAAGAAGGGCAATGGTTTACCTTAACAGTCGATCCAAAAGAAGGATGGGTTAAATTATATTTAGATGGGGAACTCGCCTTTGAAGAAAATGAAAAATTTTCGCTTCGCCCGTTTATCCGTTTGCGTTTGGGTGCTAGTATTAAGTCGATAATAGGTTTAAAGGGAAACTATTCAGACCTAAGGATCTTTTCTACAGCGTTGACCGAGGAGCAAGTGAAAGCCCTATTTTTATCTGATCAAACAACGCAATCTTCGGAAAAAACAAAAGCTTTATGGATTAAATTGGCTTATTACTCTATTTGCGTGTTGGCTTTGGTGGCGTGGAGTCGATGGTTGCCACTGTTTTCTATTAAACGTAAACGCGAGTATTGGGAGAGCATTTTTTTTCCTACTCGAACCCGGTTACTCCAAACAGCTAAAGAACTTGGAGTACCCCATAGTGGGATTAGTACGGAGCAAATCGCTTACAACATTTTATCTAAAAATCAACTACCTATTCCATCGGAACCAGAGTTAACGTATAAACTTGCTTTGGCGCAACGTCCAAATACAAATTCTAATTTTGTTAAAGGATTAAAGTGAAAAAAAGACTTTTAGGCATTCTCTTGATCACTGGATTATTATTGGTTTGGTTTTATTCCTTTGCGTTGGTAACCCTTTGGTATGGAAGAAATAGTGCCTCCCAAACTTATTTTGCACCCTCAGCGCTCTCAAAAAACCTTAATAAAGAACTGAAGTATTTTTTGCCTCTTGATCAACCAGATGAGCCCCAGGGAAACACCGTAATTCGAGGCACAAAGCAGTTCCTAGCGCGCGAAAATTTTAAAGGGGTCCATTTAAACGGTCCTAAAGGGGATTTCATCGATCTTTCAAAACTAGATAATATCGACTTTCAAAAAGAGTACACGATCTCGTTTTGGGTTTGGCCTGACGAAATCCAGGAAGGAGAAGTAAAAAGCCTTTATAATCTTGTTTGGATAGGCAACAGCCAACATACCACCTCTCCCCTGTTTTCCTGCTGGATTCGCATGTGGAACCAGTCTCTTCACTACAGCGCGCAGGGAAATTCGTTTGATGTGGATGGTATTTCATTGCATACATTCCATCCATTTGAGGTTGTAATTTCAAACGATTTAACTAAGGGAATTAGCCTTTGGATTGATGGCAATCAGATAGAGAATCCTTATATTTTGGAGTCCAGCTCAATTTCTGCCTTCGACTATCCCTTAGATACTGCCCAAATCGGCCTTGGGAGTTCGCCCCAAACCGGACTGTCCGGCATTTATGGAGGGTTATTGGTTTGGTCAAGAGCATTAGATGAAAAGGAGATTAAGGAATTGAGTCAAGGTGGTGGACTAGATATCTTCCGCACCTCAAAGGTTCAAAGGTTTAAACTCGTTGAGAAACTAGTCCGGTTTTTTGCGGTGGCGGGGGTGCTCAACTTAATCTTGATTAATTTGATACTAAAAGTAAAAAATTCTAAGCAGGAACTATTTTTATTACTTTTAGTCAACGATGCCTTCTTTTTATATGCGACCCTGTTTTTCTGATGAAAAAAACTTCCTTTTTTAATACAAAGCCGACTGAAATTAAGGTATTGTTGTCCTTTATTTTGCTTAACTTATTTTTCCAAAAAGGCCTGACCGGCCCATATCGGTTTGTTTCAGGCGAGGTAACCGAGGATTTTATTCGTTACTTATTTTCTCTTGAATCCTTAGCCTCCGGCCAAATCCCTCTGTGGAACCCCTTTGTCGATAATGGACAGCCCTTCTTCTTTTATCTTATTTTAACCAGTTTCCCCTCGCCAATTGATTTTGCGCTGGCAGTTGTATTCTGGATCGCTCGGTTCATCCCAGGGTTAACCACGGTCGCGCTGGGGCAGTTTGTCCAATTGTTCGCCATTTCACTGGGTAGCTTTATCCTATATAAATTGATCCGTTTATTAATCCGCCAAAGTGGGATTCATACAAATTCCAATTCGGGAGAGATTATTTTTAGTTGGATCGGTGGTTTTATGATCATGCTGTTTATGTGCGAGCGGGGAGTGGCGGGACTTAACGTTGTGTTTATCGATCTTCACCTGTTCCCCTTGTTTTTGCTTTATTACCTCTTGCGATGGTTATGGGATGGAGCCCAGGTCCAGACTTTGGCGAAAGTGGTCTTATCTGGCCTATTGAGCCTGCACTATTCTGGCTCTTACGCGGTTCCTTATGCCATTTTTTTGCTTTGTTTGGTCGCTTTTATGCTTTTAATCCCGGGAACTAAGGCTTTTTTACCCTATTTTATTAAACAGGCTAAACCACGAATAACCAAAGAAGTATATCAAAACCTGGGAGTATTACTCCTTGCGGGATTATGCCTGAGCCCGTTTATATACGTTTATTTAGTCGATTTCCCTACCATTGCTCGCTATGGTCGTGAGTTAAGTTTAATCGACTTTCGGGAATTTGTTCAGGCACAAAATGGGCAAGACTTTGTTTATTTTTCCTATAATTTAAATTATGAAGGTCCGTACCCGATGTATTTGCGGACAGGTTTACTATTTTTTAGTTTATTAGCTTTATTCCACACTAAAACTTGGCGGACCTATTTACCTTTTTTGCTGGTGATTGTACTGGTCGGATCGGTGTATCAAGGGGTGGAGTCGCCGTTTTTGATTTTGATTTATTCAAAATTAGCCCCGGCGTTGCAAAAAATATTTTATCTGAGAATTTATTACGATATCGTTTGTCTAATTATCTGGGTTTTCGGTTTTGTGGGGATTTGGATCTTTTGCGCAAATCGCCCTAATGCGGGCGAAATTCTCGCTTTTGTGCCCTTCCTAGGCTATCTATTGTATATGCAAAAGGACTTGGGGCTGTTTGGGGTAATGGCATTCACTTGGTTTTTATTAGTCCTGAATAACTTATTTTTGGTCAGGCGCTTTAAATTCCCTCTCCAATGGCTGATGGTAGTGTGTGTTGTCGGCATTGGTATGGAGCAAGCGTTCGCCTACAAATCGGCCATAAGTGGGGTAGGCGGTAATAGTGAGGGATGGTCCGAAATTATTAACAAAGAGCTTTTGTGGCATCGTCCCTATCCCACCTACCGGACCCACCGATTAAACTACCCTATTGAAAGGTGGGGAAACGGGCGGCCACTGTTGCTTGAGGAGGTTTGTTATTTAACTGAGCCCAACTTCCTGTCGTTAAAAAAACAAATGGCTCTTCATGCTCTTTTTTCAGAGGAACAAAAAGCGAAATTTTTTTCCAAAACAGCTCCTTTGGTACGCTGGAGCGAGCACTACGAGACCTTTAGCGAGGAGGAGCGTTTGCAATCCCGATTAGCTGAAGGAGTCCTGTACGACGTTTTGCTAACCCAAGAAGAATCAGACAACCCCGCGCCTCCACAGGGGAATAGCAGCGTTTTGGATTTTGGGCTAAACCATATTTTGATTCAGTCCTATAATGCGGGGCCAAATTATCTAATTTGGTCCGATGCTTGGTATCCTGGATGGAAAGTTTGGGTTGACTCTAAAGAGGCGACTATTATTAAAGCCAATGGAAATTTTAAGGCGGTTTGGGTCCCAGACGCAGGCAACCATAAAATTGAATTTCGATTTTGGCCAGCGATTGCCAATTTTTATCTTTTAGATGTGGTGGGATTTTGGATTCTTTTGGGTTTTATAGGATTTAAATCTGACCTACCGAACTCGTTTATTCGAAGAATAAAAATTGGGTTTCAAAGTTGGAGAGGTTCTAACAATTAGGAAAATAGCCTCAACTTAGAACCAATCCAACCCTAATCTGCCAATATTTCAAGCCTTTTAGTTGCTTGGCGATGGACCCTGCATTTGCGAGGGGGTGCGAAAGCAGAGGCCCTTTTTGAGTCGAGGTGAGTGTGTTAAACCTCCGACGCGCGGACGGGTGGACGCCAGGCTACCAACGGGTATTAGGTTTTGGTCGGGGTGAGAGGAGTTGAACCTCCGACCCCTTGCTCCCGAAGCAAGTACGCTACCAGGCTGCGCTACACCCCGCCAAAACTTCACTACTAGCGAAAAAACTGATTTTTGGCAAGGGGGACTTGGTTCTAAATTGAAACAGTTGTCTTAAATAACCCTTCACTAGCCGCTAAGATGTTGTTAGACTGGTAACGAACCATTCCCACTTAAGCAGACATGTATATTTCAGCGCTTTATTTGTTGTTTGACCCCCGGGTTGAAGACCGGTTGCGAGGTTATCTTGTTGAGGCCACTGACCTGGAATTGATGGCCGAAGAGGGACAAAAAATGATCCTTACCTTAGAGTCGACCGATGAACCTACTGCTAGGCGGCGACTTTCTGAACTAGAGGCTTTGCCCGGTGTTTTGGGTGTGCAGGTCAGTGGTTTTTATGTTTCTTAACAAGCCCCTACCCTAAGGAGTTGTGATGGATTGCCAAAGACGAGACTTTATCAAGGCCAGCTTGGCCGCCTCTGCGGCTTTGGCCGTGGGTATGGAACTACCTCCCAAACTGCTGGCGGCTTTGGCTCAAGAATCGGAGGCCGGATGGCAGTGGGACCGGGCGGTCTGTCGTTTTTGTGGGACCGGTTGCACCCTGCAAGTGGCCACCGAAAATAACAAGCTGGTCGCGGTTAAGGGGGACCCTGAATCCCCGGTAAATCGGGGAATGTTGTGTGTTAAGGGGTATTATAACGCCAAGATCCTTTATGGTGCTGACCGGCTGACCAAGCCACTTTTGCGAATGTCGGGCGGGCGGTTTGATAAAAATGGGGAATTTGCCCCAGTTTCTTGGGATACCGCCTTTAACGTGATGGCCGAGCAGATCAAAAAAACCTTAAACGACAAGGGCCCTGTTGGGATCAGTATGTTTGGTTCGGGCCAATATACGATTGATGAAGGATACGCCGCCAACAAACTAATCAAGGCCGGTTTCCGCAGCAACAATATTGAGCCCAACGCTAGGCACTGTATGGCCAGCGCAGTAGTTGGTTTCTTCCAAACCTTTGGTATTGATGAGCCTCCTGGGAATTACGACGACATTGAGTTGACCGATACCCTGGTGCTTTGGGGGGCCAATATGGCCGAAATGCACCCGATGCTTTGGGCGCGGGTTACCGCGACCAAGTTAAAGAGGCCCAATCAGGTTAAATTGGTCAACCTCTCTACCTATCAAAACCGCAGTTCCGACCTGGCGGACTTGGAGATAATTTTCAAGCCCAATACCGATTTAGCCCTGTTTAACTACCTCGCCAAGTATCTGATCGACCATCAGGCGGTGGACTGGGATTTTGTCAACAAATACACCACCTTTGCTGCCGGGCCGACGGACATTGGCTACGGCCTGGAGCCCACCCATCCCAAAGAGAACGAGATCACCCTTTCGCCAGCAGAAGCAGTGGGGATGGGCCTGGGTAAGTCTGGGGCGGGCACCAAGGTCGCCCAAAAAAATACAGGGTCTGCCGCCAAACATTGGACCATTTCTAAGGCCGACTTTATCAAAGGCTTGGAGCCCTATACTTTGGACTATGTGGCCGAGCTGGCCAAAGGCGATGCCGACGAACCGCTTGAATCTTTTAAAGAAAAACTGGTGGTCTTGGCTAAACTCTACGCCGAAAAAAGCCGCAAGGTGGTCAGTTTCTGGACCATGGGAATGAACCAACATGTACGAGGTTCTTGGGTTAACGAACAGGCTTATATGGTCCACCTTTTGTTGGGAAAGCAAGCCACTCCCGGCAATGGGGCTTTCTCTTTGACTGGTCAACCCTCGGCTTGTGGCACCGCGCGCGAGGTGGGCACCTTTGCCCACCGGTTGCCCGCAGACACGATGATCGACAATCCAGACCATAGGAAAAAAGCCGAATCTATCTGGAAGCTTCCCGCAGGGACCCTAAACCCCTTCCCCGGCAGCCATGCGGTCAAGATGATGCGGGAATTAGAATCTGGTAAAATCGACTTTTTCTGGTCCCATGTGGCTAATCCTTTTCAGGACTATGCCAACGCCAATCGCTGGGTAAAAGCCGCGCGGCGACCAGGAAGTTTTATTGTGGTTTCTGATGCCTACCCCACGGTTAGCTGTAAGGTGGCCGACCTGATTTTACCCTCCGCCATGATCTTTGAAAAATGGGGTGCCTACGGCAATGCCGAGCGGCGGACCCAACATTGGCGCGAGCAAGTGAGCCCACCTGGAGAAGCCAAGGGGGACCTTTGGCAATATTTGGAGCTCTCTAAACGTTTTACTCTCCTCGATGTTTGGGGCGAGGTTAAGTTGGAACAGGCTGAAGGGGGCTATCTGCCCAACCTGATCCCTAAGCTGTCAAGCATGGGATATCAAGAAACAGACAGCCTCTTTGATGTGCTGTTCCAACGTCCAGGTGAGGGTTCTCCCTGGGACCCTAAAAGTGAATTGGCCAAAGGGCACAAGAACCATATTGCGGAAGAACAAGGCTTTTTTGTTCAAAAGGCCTTGTGGGAGGAGTACCGCCAATTTGGCCAAGGTCACGGGCACGACCTCGCCTCCTACGAAACCTATTTTAAGGTCCCAGGGCTACGCTGGCCAGTGGTTAAAGGCAAGGAGACCCCTTGGCGTTACAATGAACAATATGACCCTTATGTTGCATCTGGAGAGACCTTTAACTTTTATGGACCGGCCCTAAAAGAGATTCCCCAAGGGGACCTGAACGGACCCAACCTAGAATTACCCAAGGTCAAATTGTTTGCCTTCAAAGACGACCAGGGCAATATTCGGGGTGGCAAGGCGAAGATCTTTTTTCGCCCCTACATGGATCCACCAGAGATGCCCGATCAAGAATATCCGTTTTGGCTCTGCACAGGGCGGGTGATTGAGCATTGGCACTCGGGGACTATGACCCGCCGGGTGCCCGAACTTTATAAAGCCATGCCTCACGCCACGGTGGCGCTTCATCCGGCAGACGCCCGGGCCTTTGGATTGGCCAGCGGCGACTTTGCCTTGATTGCCTCGCGGCGAGGTGAGGTCCGGGCGAGGGTGGAGATTGCGGGGCGTAACAAAATGCCCAAGGGTTCGATTTTTGTGCCTTGGTTTGACGAGCATGTGTTGATCAACAAGTTAACCTTGGATCAAACCTGCCCACTTTCGAAGCAGACCGATTATAAAAAGTGCGCCGTTAAAATCACCAAAGCCTAAGGAGAGCCATGAAAAAACAGCTAATTTTGATTGGCCTCTTGTTATTAACCTTGGCCGCTTGTGACCCTGCGCCTAAAGGAATTGGGTGCGAGGAAATTTCGTTGCGGCATGATTGTTTAGACCTGTTACCTAAACCAATCGACGCCCCTCGGTATTCTGCGATTAGTCCGGGAGATTCGAAGCTTTTACCACGGAGTTTCAACGGAGTCCCGCCCCAGATTCCGCATACTATCGAGGGGATGGATATCAATAAAGACGGGAATATGTGCCTCGCTTGCCATCAGTTTGGCGGTGAGGGGGTCCCGGTGATCCCGGAATCGCACCACAAAGTGCCCGTGGTGGCCTTGGGTAAAGTAGATACCAGCCCCCAAACCACCAGGATCACGGGATACGACCTAGTCGCGGACGACTACAACCCGGCCCGCTACTTCTGCACCCAGTGCCACGTCCCCCAAGCTGGCAACCTGAAGCCACTGGTCCTTAACCGGTTTTAACACCCCTCTATCGAGCGCCTAAATCAAGAGAGATTTAGGCGGGGTTAGATTTTGTGGAAAAATTTGAAGCTTTTCATAGCCCATTTCGCGCATGAAGCCTTCGAGTTGGGAGGTGAGGATAGGTTTGGGCAGGTAGAGGTCGCAGCCGAGTTGGAATCCGCGCAGTACATGCTCGGTTTCAGAGAGGCCGGTTGCCATAACGATTTTGATTTTTTTTTCAGGCGGGACTTCGGCGTCTCGTTCCCACTGGCGGATTACAGTTTCCACCGTAAAACCGTCCATTTCGGGCATCATAATATCCAGAAAAACCAAGTCGTAAAAGCCCCCCTGCTGGTAGGTTGCTTTAAAGACTTCGAGTGCAACAAGTCCGTTAAGGGCCGTGTCCACTTGACCATAGGCCTTGAGTACATGGACCATGAAGGTCAAGTTTGAAAAGTCGTCCTCTACGATTAGCACTCGCATTGGTTTCCGAAAGTTAACGGGCTGGCCCCTTACCCATTTGTTCAAACGCATGTCGGTCCAACAGGTTGCCTGCCTTTTGGAATAATTCAATTGGTTTAACCTCAATTGGCCAGGGCTCATGGGCCAAAAAACAAAATAAGGATTGGTCGTAGGTCAAGGCTTCCTCTAAAAGAGGATCAAAAATAGGCCGGCAACGAACCGTTTCAAAAGCCTCGATTTTAAAGCTAAGTCCATAACCGTCCACCCCTTTGGCAAAGGCTTCTAGGGCAAGCGGGTAAAAGTCCCCATGGTTACCCAGGACCAACCCCAGCACCATAACCGGATGAGTGAACCCGTTAGTCACCCAAAAGTCCAATTGTGGCCCAGAATCTTCAAGCTTTTGCCATCGAATTAGGAGTGTAGAGCTCATTTTATTTCCCAGTTTAGAAGTTTAGAGTAAATGGATTGCACCGCTTCGACAAGCTCCTATATACCCTAGTGTTGCCCACCTAGGGTTTATATTGGCTTATCCAAATAGGTGGGTTTCGACCCAATCTAAAAGGGGGAAACAGGATTGATAAAAGTATAAGGTTTCCTCGACTAGCTCGTTGCCTTGGCCAACCTTGGCGCCTAGATTTGCCTTGTGGGCCCAAAGGGCACGGTAAAGGAGCAGACCAGCCGCTTCATGTTCGGCGACAAAGCCTTTGGGAGGGCGTTTATAGTAGGGCTGGGCGGTCTCATAGCCAGCAGTTTGCAAAGCTTGGAAAATTTTGTCCAATTCTAGGGCGGGTCCAGGATTGGTGACTGATTGTCTGAAGGCTTCCAGGCGGGCTTTGTCCAGTTCCCAAAGACCAGCGTAAAGCTTCACCCCGGCCTGGTTAAGCTCTAAATAAAATCCTGGGTTATCTTTTTTGGGCAAACCTAAATTGAGCCAAAAAAGCACCCCTAGATGGGTTTTATAGGGGGTTTTATCTTTGGAAAAACGCAGGTCTCGGTGAATCCGAAAGATCGACCCCCTGCCATGGGCGGAAGCTTCATAATGAATCCCTGGACGAAGGGTGGCCAGCTTTGATCCAAGGATTTCAACTAGTCTTAAAGCGGGTTCCAAAACCTCGACTTCGTAGCGGGACTTGTTAGCCTCAAACCAAGTTTTTTGGTTGTTTTGGGCCAAGTCGATAAAAAATTGCTGGGCGCCTTTACCAAAGCCAGAAAATTCCATACTTCCCTTTAAGGTTCGGGTAAAACATGGAGCCACTCCCCCCTGATCAATGCCCCCCGAAGGGCCTCTTCTGCTTGTTTTAATAGGTGTCCGGGTTCTCCTGAAGCAAGGCCAATCCGTAAAATAATTTTACCTTTTTTAGGGAAATCGGAGGCTTTGACTAAAGCGACAAATTCTTCGAGTATCTGTTTGGCACCGTAGGGCTCGGATTCGGGCAACAAAACGGCTAAATTCCCCTCTCCCAAATAGGCGAGCAGATCACACCGGCGAAACTGGCTTTTCATTAAATGGGCTAAGGTGCTCAAGATAGTGTCCCAGCCCAGTTTGCCCACCTCTGGGTCGGCCATGCCAAAACCATTGAGGTCAATTAGCGCCAGCGAAAGTCCCCGGTGGTATAATTGGGCGCGGTACTGTTCGTCGCCTAATCGCAGGTTAAAATAATGGCGATTGTAAAGCTCGGTGAGGGGGTCCAGAATGGCTTGGCGGGTCTGGGCCTTTGCCGCAAGTCCGACCTCGACCGCCTCTAAAAGCGCCTTGGGTTCAAAGGGTTTGGTTAGGTAATTATCTGCCCCTAAATACAACCCTAACACTCGGTCTTTTAAATCGGATTTGCTGGTTAAAAAAATCAGATAAACCTCGCGCATCTCTGGCACCCGGCGGACCTGACGGCAAAACTCAAGGCCGTCCATAACCGGCATCATAATATCGAGTAAAATCAGGTCGGGTTTGGTTTCACCCAAAGTTGCCAGGGCTTCCTCGCCGTTGCCTGCTTCAAAACACAGGGCCTCGGTTTTTTTAAGGTGACGCAAAATCGAACGCCGCAACGCCTCTTCATCATCGACCACCAAAATTCGCTTGTTTTGCATAACTCCTACAAGTTCGGTTTGCTCTGTTAAGAAACTTGAGTATAAAACGGTACCAAGCTTTCTTCCTACCCCTTTTTTAAAAGTTGAAGCGGTTGCTTCCCGGTCAACGCCCTGCTAGGTTTGCTTATATTTAAAATCAACCTAGGTGCCATGTTAGAAAACAGCCTCATTTGTATGTTGTTCCTCCTATATAACCTAGTCTTGCCTGGTTTAGCTTTGGGGCATATAGGGTGGCGCAGAGGTTACTTTCCTGTTCCTGGGGTAGGGGCGGTATTAGGGCTGGGTATAGTAGCCCACTTCTTTGGGTCACTATTTTTTCGGTGGATTTTAGGCCTACTGGGCTTACCCTTTCAGATCTTTTATTTCATCGAAGCCAGTCTTTTATTTGGCTGGGTATTAACCTATCGCCAAGTCTTGCTGGGCGATATGGCCCGGATGTGGGAGATTGGGTTTTCTTGGGTGACCAAAGAACGTTGGGTAGCTTTTGCTATCGGTGCCTTCGCTATAGGGATCGCAGCATGGTGGGCCAATCAGATTGAACTGTACCAATATTACGAAGACGAACTATTCCGTTTGTCTCTGGCCCAAGAGATCTTAAGACATTATCCACCCCAAGAATTTTTAGTCGCTACCGAGGGTCACTTTGGTTATTATCACCTGACCGAATTATTTGCGGTTAATCTAAGCCAGTTTGGCCAGATCAGTTTGCCAGAGGTGTATTTACGCTTCTTGGTTGGGATCAACTGGATGCTGATTTTTGCCGGATTTTGGGCGGTGCTTTCGGCTAGGGAACCGGTTCCGCCTTGGTTAGGGCTGGGTTTGACCCTCTTTTTTTTCACCATCCAAGGGATGGCCAGTGGCCAAAAGATTGCCCATTTTGGTTTTCGCGAGGACACCCTTGGGCTGGCTATAATGTTTTTTGCTGCGGCGGCGGTGCTTCGCTACGGCGCCAAAAAGTTGCCCCTAGACTTGGTATTGGCGGTCTTGCTGTCATCTCTATTGGTAGGGATTAAGGTGGTCGCCTTGGCTCCACTTTTGTTGGCGGTTCCTTTAGTGGGACTTTGGGCTTTTTTTAGGCGGGAGGCGGATTGGCGATTGATATTGACGGCCCTAGTTTTAGGGTTAGGGGCCTCTGGTCTGGTGTACATCGCCTGTTTTGGATTTGATACGCAATCGGTGCAAACAAGTTTAGAATATTACAAAGGTCACGACTGGATCGCGATTTACTCAGAGCGTATGGTACAAGCCTCGCCAGTTTATGCGTTCCTGCTTAATAAAATCAATAATTGGACCGGCTTTGACTATAAAAACAGCTTGTTTCCTATTTTTTATCTCGGCGATAGCTTAATCTTATTGTGTTTGGCGCTCTGCCGCCGAAGCCGAGTGGGGTTTGACCCGGCTCCTATCCTCCTGTTTTTAGGGGCAATAGGCACGTTACGAGTCTTTTTATATTACCAGTTTACCCACGCGCCTAGTTCCATCTCCTACTTCCTGTTTTACGGTTCTTGGGCCTTTTCGGCTTGGGCGGCGATGGTTTTTGCCCGCAGGTGGGCTGGACGCCCGAGGTTGGGGCTGGTGCTGGTTTTATTACTGGTAGCCTTTGCGGGCTATCAATACGCCTGGGAAAGGCGGAACGATTTTTCAGCTATGTCCCAATATTCCTACCATCCTGACGAGGTGGAGGCGTTTGCCCAGCTAAACAAAAAAACCAAACCTAGTGCCTTGGTACTACATAATTATTATCAAGGCCCCAGAGCCTTTGGAATATCGGCTTTAACTCACAACCGGTCCGTGATTTCAAGCCAATATGATGACGCCCTGTTTCAAGACCCAAAGGTTTATCAAGCCGTTCAAACCCAGGCTGATCTATTTTTTGCAGGCAAGATGGATCAAGAGGAACAAACCGTGTTTTTAGAAGAGTACCGAGTCCAGGCGGTCGTGTGGATCGAGAAAAACAGCCCTATATTACCGATTAAGTTAGAGGGCTTTGAGCAAACTATGGCCGAGCCCCAAGTAGCAGTTTGGGTGCGGCGAGAACACTAAAAAAAGTATTTTTAGTCTATTCCTTTATGCTTCTTATCCAAGGAATATGGCTGCGATTGATAGGGACTAGAAATTTTTAGGTTAATCTGTTAAGTTCAAAGCGCTGTTTGGTACCATGCCCCTCTAAACAATAAAGGCCTTTTGTTACAGCTAGTTAACCAAAGCCCGCAGGGCACCAAGTTGTACTTAGAAGGTCCGATCACCTCCGGTGCAGAGGATACCCAATTTTTAACAGGCGTGCACTCGACCCAAGGGCTGCTTGAAGTGACGCTGGTAAATGTCTCCGAGCTTTCGCGCACGATATTAATTGATTTGGCCAACCATAAAGACCGATTAAAGTTTAAGGTGGGTAACCGCCGACTTTGGCTTTATTTGCAGCAACTGGGTTTTGACGCTAGTTGGACCCGCCCTCTTGTAACCCAAACCCTCAAGCCCCATATTCGAGCCCTGGTCATTGGGGGCAGCACCGGAAGTATTGAATGGCTTAAGTCGGTATTGCCTGGCCTAGAGCTGCAAGAGGTAAGTATTTTTTTGATTTTACACCAGCAGCCTGGGCGTAAATCTGACTTAAAAAGCATTTTACAACTGAGTACGACCTATAAGGTAACTGAGCCCAGTTCGGGTACCCCCATTGAACCTGGATACCTATATCTGGCTCCCGCTGATTCGCATTTGGTCGTTTCTGGTGGCGTGATTTATTTAACCAAAGGGCTAAGGGTTGCCGGAGCGAGGCCCTCAATTGAGGTGGCCTATAAAAGTTTAGCCATGGAATTTCTCGATAACCTTTTGGCCTTGACGATTACCGGGTACGGACAAGATGGCGCGGGCGCCATTAAAACCCTAAAACAATGTGGATCGTTAATCTGGGCCGAAGATCCATCCCAAGCCACTGCCTCTAGTTTACCCAAAGCGATTGTCGATAGTGGCGAGTGTCACCGGGTGATAAAAAATGAAGAAATAGTTAACGCATTAAATGATATTTTGACCCCCAGCGAAGTGGCAAAGATCCTTCCTGGGATCGAATCCTTGTTGGAGCAAGTAAAGCAGGTTTATGGGACCAATTTCAAAGAATACGATTGGACCAGTATGTCGCGCCGGGTTAGTATCTCTATGGGGCGAAACGGCCATTCGAACCTTGCTCATTTTCAAAAAGAACTTTTAACCGACCCCGCGCTTTTTGAAGACTTTTTAGATGATAGCTCTATTAATGTTAGCAGTTTTTTCCGCGAGCCCGAGCAACTTACTGGCCTAAGGGAGCGGGTTTTTAGATATTTAGAAACCTTTACCCATTGTAAGGTCTGGTGCGCCGGTTGTGCTGGTGGGGAAGAGCCTTTTTCGTTGGCTATTTTATTAGAGGAAGCGGGACTGCTCGAAAAAACCCAGATCTATGCGACTGATTTTAATCAAACCATTCTAGCCCAAGCGCAAAACGGATTGATCCCAGAGGAAGGATTGGCCAGCTATAAAGACAACTACCTTAAAGCTGGGGGCGCAAAAAATTTCGAAGACTATTTGATCCCGCATGCGGGTTTTTATGAAATAGTCCCGCAAATTCGCAAAAAGGTTCTATTTTTTCAACATAATTTGGTAAGTGACTCCGTAATGAATGAATTTCAATTGGTTTTGTTACGTAATGTAATGATCTATTTCCAACCTAGTTTGCAAACAAAAGTCCTTTCTCTGGTCCACTCCTCTTTGGTGCGAGGGGGATTTTTACTTTTGGGACAATGCGAATCCTTGACCTCACCGCACCAATCAAACTTCAGCCAATTAGAACCTCGACTTAAAATTTTCCAAAAAAAGTTTACCCCACAAGCTGGAATGCTATGAAGTTTGAACAAATTATCAGAAAGTTTGGCGTTGGTCCCCGCTTAGTCATTGGGTTTACTTTGGTAATGTTGATCACTTCGACGCTTGGAATAATAAGCTTATACAATATTTTTACGCTAAGTGAATTAACCCAGTCGCTTTATGATCATCCCTTAATAGTAGGCTACAATATCCGCGAGATTGAATCAGGAGTTTTGATTCTGGAGCGGGATTTGCGGGTGATGCTCCATTCAGAAGATCCAAAGGAATTACAAACCCTGTTCAAACGCAGTTCTTTGAAGGAACAGGAAGTATTGGACCGTTTCGAAGTGGTTTTAAGCAACTATTTAGGGGATAAAACTGGGATTCTAGAGACTAAAGCCACCTTTATCCATTGGGGGGAGCTTCGGCGTGAGATTTATTCCTTGCTCCGTCAAGGGGACAGAGAGGCGGCATTAGCCTTGTTTATGGGGGATGACAAGGTATTGGTCGAATATTTTATCGAACAGGCTGAATCGATTAAAACCTTTGCTTTTGCTAACGCGAATAATTTTTTGCAACAGGCCCAAGAGCAGCGGGATCAAGCCTTCCGGCTAAATATAAGTATCTTAATTGGACTTTTGGTTTTTGTACTACTGATTGCTTGGAGCTTGATCCGAAGTCTTACCCAGCCCTTAAAGGTGATGACCGATTGGATTGCAGAAATCGAGGCGGGAAATCTTAAGTTTAAAAAAACTCAAAGTACCGACGAGTTGGGGATGTTAGTTGGAGCGATCAACAGTCTGGTCCATTTTCAAAGGAGAAGTCTTAAAGAGTCGGCCCAACAAAATTGGTATAAAGACGGCCTCGCTCGGTTAAATGGGGCGCTTTTAGCCGAGGTTGAGCGTCAAAATTTGGCTGACCTAGCAATAGAGGTCTTGGCGAGGCACCTTGGTGCTGGGGTGGGGACCTTATATTTGCTCAACACTGAAGGAAAGCTGAAGTTAACCGGTAGTTTTGCCTTGAGCTATTCTCTTAATTTTAAGTCTGAAATCGCTTTAGGTGAGGGGATTGTTGGGCAGGTTGCTAAAGACGCCAAATCGTTCAGCATGTTACTTGTCGGGCAACACCCATTGTTGGTCGAGACCTCCAGTTCGAAATATGCCCCGATAGAGATTTTTGGGGTTCCGGTGGTTCATGATAATCAAATTATCGGGGTGATGGAGCTAGGGCTGGTCCGGCACTTTAAAGATTTTGAAAAAGCTTTTTTAGAAGAAGCCGCCCACCTAGTGGGCAACTTCATTTTTAGTCAGCAACAGCAAAATAAAATTGGTTATCTCCTGCAAGATAGCCAAGAAGCCAACGAGCGGTTGCAGATGCAGACCGAAGAGCTCAACCAAACCAACCGCCAATTGATGATTCAGCAGCAACAGCTTGAAGAAGCGAATCAGCAAATGGAGGAAGCGAACCAGCAGATGGAAGAGCAACAGCAGATGCTTCGCGAGTCAAAAGAGGAATTGACCCAGCAATACGAAGAACTGCAAATGGCCCAATCAGCCTTAAACCAAAAAGCCGAGGAGCTGACTAATACAAGCCGCTATAAATCAGAGTTTATGGCTAACATGTCCCACGAGCTTCGAAGCCCGCTCAACGCCATCATTCTCCTAAGCCAGCAATTAGCCCGAAATAAAGACAATACTTTTACCGAAGACAAGGTCCGGCTGTTTAAAATTATTGAAGATTCGGGCAACGAATTGTTACGTTTAATCAACGATATCTTAGACCTTTCCAAAGTAGAAGCTGGAAAAATGGAGCTTTTCGCCGAGACCTTGGAATCTAAGGAATTTATGAGCTCGGTCCAGGACTTGTTTTCACTACAAGCAGAGGAAAAAGGACTAAAATTAGTGGTTGAGGATCAATTTAATGGGGCTCTGGTAAATGACCGTTCACGACTAGGGCAGGTGCTTCGGAACCTGCTTTCAAACGCCTTGAAATTTACTAACCAAGGTCAAATCGCCATTAAATCCAGACGCGAAGCAGGCAACCTGCCCTTTGTGTTAGAGGTGATTGACACGGGTATTGGGGTTTCAAAAGACAAAAAGGAGCTTATTTTTGAAGCCTTCCAGCAGGCAGACGGCAGCACCAGTCGGCAATATGGCGGTACGGGCTTAGGGCTTTCGATTAGCCGCGAGTTGGTGCATTTAATGGGCGGGCAAATCGAGCTCGAATCCGAGGTGGACCAGGGAAGCGTATTTAGGCTTCGCCTACCTCTGGCTATCAATGCGGCCGCCCTACCACCTCAGCCAGTGAGGCCTAAAGCGACTAAGCCGTCGGATACTCAAGGTCGGGTGTTGATCATCGAAGACGACCTTCTTTTCGCTCAATATTTAGGGGAAAAGTTAGAAGGACGGGGCTTCACTTTTGTGCATGTATCTTCAGGCAAAGCGGCGTTTGAACAACTGGCTAAAAGCCGTTTTGACGCCGCGGTTTTAGATTTAGGGTTACCAGATATGAACGGTCTTGATGTGTTTGCCCAGTTACGCAGTCAAAAAGCGAGTCAACATTTACCCATTTTTATTGTCACCGCCCAGGACCAAACCCCAGAGACCCAAAAGCTAGACAGCCTAGGATTTTGGACTAAACCCCTGCAAGACCGCGATTTTGACACCTTAGTATCTACCTTGACTTCGAAAATGGTGACCAAAAAACATCGGCTTTTGGTGGTCGAAGACAATACCCAAGAGGCCGAAGTAGTGGTAGCTTTGGCTAGCGAACTGGACCTAGAGGTTTTGTTGGCCAAAAACTTAGAAGAGGCCGAAGAACACTTGCGGCACCACCAAATAGATTTAGTGCTACTCGACCTACGCCTACAAAACCAGGACGGCACCGAACTTTTCAGCCGGATGCAAACCCGTGGGGTTCGCGTGCCGGTGATTGTTTACACCGGTAAAGAGCTAAGCTCTTTAGAAGAAGACCGTTTGCAGGCCCAAGCAAAAAGTATTATTGTTAAAACTGCTTTTTCTCGCGAGCGTCTTTTAGACGAACTCAAATGGGCTTTGGATGAGCCTGCGACACCGCTGCCTAAACCAAAAACAGGAAGTAGTCTTAAGGGAAAGCGAATTTTAATTGTAGATGACGATATCAAAAATATTTTTGTGATCTCTTCGGTGTTGGTGGAAAATGAAGCAGAAACTTTGCACGCCAAAAATGGGAAAGAGGCCTTGGACCTCTTGGACAACGATCCGCTAGTTGACCTGGTTTTAATGGATATTATGATGCCAATAATGGATGGTTATCAAGCGATGCAGGCTATTCGCCAAATTCCTAAATTGGCTCATTTGCCGGTCATCGCGGTTACCGCCAAGGCGATGCGCGAAGACCGCAAAAAATGCCTCGACGCTGGGGCCGACGATTATTTAAGCAAGCCCTTAGATGGAGATTTATTAGTAGGGATGATCAAGGCTTGGGTGAACAAATCAACCGAGCCAAAAGCCCATGGATAAAACAAAAGCCAAGATTCTGATCGTGGACGATTTGCCCCAAAACCTAGTGGTGATGGGAGAGATCTTAAGTGAGGTTGACGCCGAGCTAGTCAAGGTTACCTCTGGGGAAGCTGCGCTAGAAGCCTTGTTAACTCACCGATTTGCGCTGATCCTTTTAGATGTGCAAATGCCTATCCTCGATGGTTACCAAACCGCTGAATTAATCAGGCACAATCCTAAAACCAAAACTATTCCCATCATCTTTATAACGGCGATTAACAAAGAAGATGTTCACGTTTTTGAAGGCTACAAGGTCGGAGCAGTGGATTATTTATTTAAACCAATTAACCCGGATATTTTAGTTAGTAAGGTTAGTGTGTTTTTGGCTCTTTTTAACCAGCAAAGGGCGCTGGAATGGGCCAACCAGGAATTGGTTTTGGCCCGTCAGGAAGCCTTTAATGCCATGGAAGAAGCCAAAATGGCCAATTATGCCAAAACCCAGTTTCTTTCCAATATGAGCCATGAAATCCGCACCCCGATGAATGCGGTTTTAGGCTTTGCCGAGATTCTGCTCGAAGACGCCCAAGGGGAGGATCAAAAGCGGTTTCTTCAATATATCCATAAAGCCGGGCAGTCGTTGATGCGGATTATTAACGATATCCTTGACTTAGCCAAGATAGAGTCGGGGGTACTTTCGGTGCTTTCGGTTCCGATTAGTTTGATTGAACTGGCCGATGAGATGAAGGGGTTGTTTAGTCTGATTGCCGAAAAAAAAGGGCTGGAGTTACAGGTAGATTTTCAGCCGCAAAACCCTCCCTGGATAATGTTTGACCGTTTGCGGATCAATCAAATCCTGTTTAACTTAATAGGAAATGCCTTGAAGTTCACGGAATCTGGTTTTGTGCGACTGGTTATTAAAGTCGAGCCAGAAGGGGCAGATTCTAAGACAGTTTGCTTGACTATATCGGTTGAGGATTCAGGAGTGGGCATTCCTATAGAGTTGCAGGGAAATATTTTTGATCCCTTTGTCCAGGTTAAACAAGGGGCTAAATTTATCGAAGGTACAGGGCTGGGTCTGAATATTGTTCAAAAATTAACCGAACATTTTGGAGGGAGTTTAACCCTTGAAAGTGTACCTGGAAAAGGTTCGCATTTTACCTGTAAATTTAGCGGGATCGCCACAGCTAAAGCTGAAAAATCAGAGACTTCTGAAACCTACTGCCCCCTGTTCCCCCAAAACAAATTGGTCTTGGTGGTGGACGACATGGCGATTAATAGTGAGCTGATTATCCAAATTTTGCACAATTATCCCTACCAGGTCGAGGTTGCCAGTGATGGTTTAGAGGCGATTGAAAAGGCCAACCAATTAAAGGTCGATGTGATCTTGATGGACCTAAAGATGCCTTTGATGGACGGGTTCGAAGCCACTAGGATACTTAAAGAAGGGGAAAAAACCAAACATATTCCCGTGGTGGCGGTTACGGCAGATGCGTTTTCTGTAAACGAGCAAAGTCAAAAATTTGGCTTTGCTGCGGTGATTTACAAACCGCTAAAACCTAGTCAATTATTCGAGGTTTTAAATAACCTCTTGGCCATTTAAGGCCCATAGAGCCCTCTGTTCTTTAGGGTAGCATGATTTGTGGTTGGAGTTTTTAGACCCTTGAACTATGCTGACCCCAAACCAGGGTACCTCTTCCAGGTTCCTCCGAGTTTCCCAATATGAGTGTATTAGACCGAATCCTAATAGTGGACGACGAGGTTCGCGCTTTAGAGGCGATGAGCCGCACCTTAGACACCGATTTCGAGGTGCTAGCCGCCCGAAACACGGAAGAAGCCTTCCGTTTTTTAGAGGAATACCGGATCAAGGTTATCTTATGCGACAACCGCATGCCGGGCACCTCAGGGGTGGCGTTTTTAGCCGAAGTAAGGCGGCGTTGGCCCTCACCCATTCGCTTGCTGATCTCGGCTTATTCCGATGTGGACGACATTATTGAAGGGGTTAACAACGGGGGTATTTACCAATTTATTGCCAAACCTTGGCACCCGAGTAACCTCCTATTAATTATTAAAAACCTAGTTAAACTCTATGACCTGCAGGCGGAAAACGCGCTTTTAGCCAGCGAGACACGGGCAACCACCGAACAAGTGGAACACAGCAATCGGCAAACCAAAAAAAAGCTAGCCCAACGATTTCAGCTTGATTCGATTTTTCGCTGCCAAAATTCCCCACTAAACCACGCTTGCGAGCAACTAACCCAGGTCGCGCCTTTTGATGTATCCGTATTAATTACCGGGGAGTCGGGGACCGGCAAGGAAATGTTTGCCCGGGCGCTACACTATGGCTCCCACCGGGCTGAGCGCCCCTTTGTGGCGGAAAACTGCGCCGCTTTATCAGACGAGTTTTTAATCAGTGAGCTTTTTGGGCATGTGAAGGGGGCTTTTACTGGGGCGGTTTCCGAGCATATTGGACTGCTTGAACAGGCCGATGGAGGCACGGTTTTTCTCGATGAAATTGGCGATGTGACCCCAAGTTTTCAGGTTAAACTATTACGGGTTTTGCAAGAGGGTGAGCTACGCCCCTTAGGCAGTAATAAAAGTCGCCAAGTCAATATTCGGATTGTTGCCGCCACTAATCGAAATTTAGAGGAAGAGGTCCGCGCAGGGCGGTTTCGCGCTGATCTCTATTACCGATTGGCCACGGTTAATATCAACCTCGCTCCTCTGCGCCAACGGCCTGACGACATTGAACTAATCGCCAATTACCTCTTAAACAGCCTCGCTATCAGCTTTGGTAAAAAGATTTCTGGTTTTTCGAAAGAGGCGATGGGGCTAATGAGGGCCTTTAGCTGGCCAGGAAACGTGCGCGAACTGCAAAACGAGGTCAAAAGGTGTTTGGTTTTGGCGCAAGGAAAAAAGATTGAAGCCCAAGATCTTTCTCCAAAACTGCGCGGGCTGGTCCAGGCTCCACTTAGAGGTGGGAGTTTAGCCCAGCAGGTTGGGGAGTTAGAGCGGAATTTGATCGAGGAAGCGATTCGCAAACATGGGAACCATAAATCCAAGATTGCTACAGAGTTGGGACTTTCGCGGGTAGGGTTGCGCAATAAATTGCTTAGGTACCAAATCGAAATTGCCGACCAGGGTAGCTCTTTAGATTAAGCAATGAAAACATAGTTTCCATTAGTGTAAACTATGTTTGTTTTTATTCCTGGCGCCCATTTGTGTACATCAATATAAACAATGCAGTAAAAGTTGGTCTGCTTGTTGCAGAATACCAGGGCCAGAAAGCTAGGGCTATGGGTCCAGTCCCAATTGGCGCTCCCGATTGTTTTTAACCCCAAGTTGGTCTTGATAATGAAAAAACACCTTCCTCTCCTGCTGATCGGTTTTGCTCCGAGTCTAGCCCTAGCCCACCCTGGACACGCGGCCCTTGATGGGTTCCATCTACATGGGGTGACCGAATTTTTAGTGGCACTAGCCCTAGGGGTAGGGGCTTATTTGTTGTTTGGTCGGCGGTAGGGGATACTATGTGTCGAGACTGCGGCTGCATCGAAGGGGTCACCCCCCTAATTGATGGCAAGGCCCCTGAGACCCATCACGAGCATGGACATGACCATTCTCACGGGCACCACCACGACAAACCAGCAGGCCAGGAGTTTAGCCTTAAAAAGGCTATCTTAGGCCGCAACGACCACCAAGCAGCCCACAACCGGGAGCATTTCCAGAGCGAGGGCATCTTTGCCTGTAACTGGATCAGCGCCCCAGGCTCAGGAAAAACCCGACTTTTAGAGGCGTTAATCGAGGAAAACTGGTTGAGATTGCCCCTTTATGTACTTGAGGGAGACCAGGCAACTCAAAACGACGCAGACCGGATCAAAAAAGCAGGCGCACCCGTGGTGCAGATCAACACCGGCTCCGCCTGCCACTTGGACGCTCAAATGGTTCACCTAGGGCTTCACAAACTAAATCCGACACCCAATTCGGTAGTAATGATCGAAAACGTGGGCAACATGGTCTGCCCCACCGCTTTTGACTTAGGCGAAGCGGTTAAAATCGCCTTGGTTTCAGCAACGGAAGGCGACGACAAGCCAGCTAAATACCCTGACTTGATTCTAACCGCAGACCTCTTAGTGATTAACAAAATTGACCTGATCCCTTACCTAGACTTCGACCTGGACGCTTGTTTAGCCAGCGTCCGCAAACTCAAACCCAATTTGCCGGTATTTGCGGTTTCTGCAAAAACCGGCGAGGGCCTAGAAGCACTGGCCAACTGGCTACAAAAAGAAGCAATCCAAGCACAACGGCATCAAGAGGCAGTATGAAAAACCATCGTCCCACTATTTGGGAACAAGCCCAAGAAAAGGGTTATTCCCGCCGAGATTTTATCAAGTTTTGCGGCTGGATTGCCGCAGCCAGCGGCATCGCTTCTTCCCAGTTGGATCAAGTGGTTTGGGCCCTAGAAAACAACCCCCGCCCCCCGGTAATCTGGTTGCATTTCCAAGAGTGCACCTGTTGCAGTGAGTCCTTTATTAAGTCTTCGCACCCGATTGTCGCCGATGTGGTCCTGGATATGGTTTCCTTAGACTATACCGAAACCCTGCAAGCGGCTTCTGGTCATCAAGCCGAGGCGGCCCTCCATAAAACCATGGAGGAGTTTAAGGGCAAATATATCTTAATGGTCGAGGGCTCGATTCCATTGGCAGACAATGGCATTCATTGTGTGATTGGCGGGCGAACGGCCAAGAGTATTGTGGAGGAGGCGGCCAAAGACGCCTTCGCTGTGGTTGGCTGGGGTAACTGCGCTTTTGCCGGTTGCGTCCAGGGCTCTAAGCCCAACCCAACCCAGGCCACCCCGGTTAAAAAGTTTGTGGGCTCGACCCCTTTGATTAGCGTGCCCGGATGCCCTCCAATCGCCGATGTAATGGCCGGGGTGGTTACTCATATCTTAACCTTTGGCAAACTCCCGGCCCTCGATGCGCATGGCCGCCCCAAAGCCTTCTACTCTCGGCGAATCCACGACACCTGTTACCGGCGGCCTAACTTCGACGCCGGACTCTTTGTGGAATCCTTCGACGACGAAAACGCCAAGAAGGGCTACTGCCTCTACAAAATGGGTTGCCGTGGCCCGGTTACCTACAACGCTTGCGCCGTAACCAAGTGGAACGAAGGGACCAGTTTCCCGATCCAATCGGGCCATGGTTGTATCGGTTGCAGCGAGGCCGGTTATTTTGACAACGGCAGTCTCTATGAACACTTAAAAGACACCAAAGGTTTTGCTATCGAAGGTACCGCCGACAAAATCGGCGCTGGTTTGGCTGTAGCTACTGGCGTGGGTGTGGGTGCCCATTTAGTGGCGGCCAACCTAACCAAACGCACTGAAATCAAAGACCGTATTGAGGAACACACTGGAGGCCATCATGGTTAAGCGTATTGTTGTTGACCCAGTTACCCGTATCGAAGGCCACCTGCGTATCGAAGCGGAAATTACCGATGGTAAAATCAGCGATGCCTGGTCCTCAGGGACTATGGTTCGAGGCTTGGAAATTATTTTAAAAGGCCGGGATCCTAGAGATGCTTGGGCCTTGGTGGGCCGGGTTTGCGGGGTTTGCACTAGTATGCACAGCTTGACCTCGGTCAGAGCGGTGGAAAATGCTTTGGGTATCGACATTCCGCCTAACGCAGAGCTGATCCGCAACCTGATGTTTGCCGCGATTTATATGCAAGACCATGTGGTGCATTTTTACCACTTGCACGCCCTGGACTGGGTTGATGTGGTTAGTGCTTTGTCTGCGGACCCCAAAGAAACTAGTGAGATTCAAAAAAAGATATCCAACTGGCCTAAGTCGAGCCCCCGTTATTTTGCAGATGTGCAAAACCGGGTTAAGAAATTTGTCCAGTCTGGCCAGTTAGGTGTTTTTGCTAATGGTTATTGGGGGCACAAGGCCTACAAGCTGCCGCCAGCGGTCAACCTTTTGGCAGTGGCGCACTACTTAGAGGCCTTAGAATGGCAGAAGGAAGTGGTCAAGATTCAGGCGATTTTTGGAGGTAAACACCCCCACCCTAACTATGTGGTGGGTGGTATGCCTTGCGCGATTAACCTGGACGAGGTTAACGCGATCAACATGGAGCGGCTCAACCACGTTCACTCCTTATTAAAGGATGCCAAAGTGTTTATCGATCAGGTTTACATCCCCGATCTATTGGCCGTGGCCCCTTACTATACGGACTGGGCGGCGATTGGCGGTGGGTTGACCAACTATATGGCTTACGGCGACCAACCGACGGGCAGTTATAATGATGCCTCTGGCTTGCGGTTGCCTCGCGGGGTTATTTTGAATCGCGACCTTTCCCAGGTGCATCCGGTGGACCCCACCAACCCTCAAGAGATTACTGAAGAGATTGCCCATTCTTGGTATAGCTACCAAGGAGGCGACGACAAGGCGCTACACCCTTATGATGGTGAAACCGAGTTTAACTACACCGGTCCTCAGCCACCCTATGAAAACCTAAATGTCGAAGGCAAATATTCTTGGGTTAAAACCCCACGTTGGAAAGGTCACGCGGTCGAGGTAGGCCCGCTGTCTCGGATGCTGGTTGGTTATGCTTCAGGCAGTCACGATATCAAAGAGGTAGTTGGTATGGCTTTGGGTAAACTGGGCGTAGGCCCAGAAGCGCTCTTTAGCACCTTGGGCCGCACCGCCGCGCGGGGCTTGGAGTCGGTCTTGATTGCCCAGTGGGCGCTTGACGATTATGCCAAGCTAATTGGCAACCTCAAGTCTGGCGATGACCGAGTGCACAATTCGGCTAAATTTAAGCCTGAGACTTGGGCCTCGGAGGCCAAAGGGTTTGGTCTTTCGGAAGCTCCAAGGGGCGCATTGGCGCATTGGGTGCGGATTAAGGATCACAAAATCGAGAATTACCAATTGGTCGTCCCCACCACTTGGAACGCCAGCCCCAGAGATGCCAAGGATCAACGCTCGGCCTTCGAAGCCTCTTTGATTGGAACCCCCGTGGCCAATGCGGACCAACCTTTAGAGATTATCCGCACGATCCACAGCTTCGATCCTTGTTTGGCTTGTGCAGTACATTTGTATGATGAAAAGGGCGAACATAAACATCAGCTTAACACCTTTTAGGAGGGGCAAATGGCAAACCAAGAAGTCCATATTGTTAAGCCGGTGTATGTCTGGGAGGTCCCGGTTCGGATCTTCCACTGGATCAACGCCCTGGCGTTAGTGGCGCTGGCGGCCACTGGCTATTTAATCGGTAACCCTCCAGCGCTTTTAACCAACCTGGAGGCTTACGACGGATACTGGTTTGGTACGGTGCGGTTTATCCACTTTGGCTCGGCTTACCTGTTTTTATTTAATTGGGTATATCGGGTCTATTGGGCCTTTGTGGGCAACCAATACGCCCGCTGGAATACCTTTTTGCCGGTCACCAAAGCGCAGTGGCAGGAGGTAGGGCAGGTTTTGGTAATCGACCTTTTTATGGCTAAACAGGGCGAGATCAAGTCCGTGGGTCACAACGCCTTGGCCTCGATGATCTACTTGGTATTGTTTGGAGCGAGTATCTTCTCCATCTTAACCGGCTTCGCGCTCTACGCGCCCATGAGTAGCTCCCTGATCCCCGGATTTTTTGCTTGGTTTGGGGGCTTTTTTGAGTCTGAAATGACCTTGCGGTACTGGCATCACGTGGCCATGTGGTTTTACGCATTGTTTGTGATTGTTCACGTTTACTTAGTTGCTTATCACGACTATGTGGAGGCCCGCGGGGTGCTTTCGAGCATGGTGGGTGGGTGGAAGTTTATTTTTCAGAAAAAGGGGTAGCCCGTTGGAGCCCGGTAAAAAGGAGGTCCTCGTGATGGGGATAGGCAATATCCTCCTTGCAGACGAAGGGATCGGACCCAAAGCGGTCGAGCTTTTAGAAGCCAAAGGCTGGGGCGCGAAGGTCGATCTCCTAGACGGAGGCACTGGCGGGTTTCATTTGTTAGGGGATTTACAGGATTACCGGCATTTAGTGTTGATCGATGCCACCTTGGATCAAAACCCGCCAGGGTTTGTCCGGGTGATCCGGCCCAAGTTCGCCCAGGACTATCCCCCAAGTCTTTCAGCACACGACATTGGCCTGAAAGACTTGATGGATACGGCGGAATTAATGGGTTACAAGCCAGACACCCATTTGGTGGTTATGTCCGTCGAATTGGTCCAGCCTGTGGGGATGATTTTTTCACCACCAGTGCAAGCGGCCATGCCCCAACTCTTAATTGAGGTGGAAAAGATTTTGGCTAAGCTGCTGGCCCCTGCGACCGTGGAGTAAACCGTGATCCCCTCCCAACAACTTGCCACGAGGCCCACTCTGGGCTAGACTTGGCAGGTGGAGTTCGTGAAGATAAAAACCAACTAAAATCCTAAAAACAGCCTTTTTTTAATTACACGAGGAACCATGTGCCAAGCCATCCCTGGCGAAGTATTAGCCATCACGCCTAATTCGCAGCCTCTGGTGGGGCGGGTGGATTTCAGGGGTATGGTGCGCGAGATTTGCCTTGATTGTGTTCCTGACGTGGCCATAGGCGAATTTGTGATCGTTCATGCCGGGTTCGCGATTAGTAAAATGGACAAAGAAGAAGCGAAAAAGACATTGGAACTGTTTGACATACTGGACTCTGCCTCATGAGCCGTATTGAGTTGGCCCAAGGGGCCGGAGGGCGGGGGATGCAGGAGCTTTTAGACCAAGTGATCCGCCCGGCACTTTCCAATCCGTTGCTTGACCAGGGGCACGATGGGGCCTACCTGCCCGGCCAAGGCTTGGTAATGACCACTGATTCTTATGTGGTCAGCCCACTTTTTTTCCCAGGGGGCAACATCGGCAAACTGGCGGTTTGCGGCACGGTAAACGATTTGGCCATGTGTGGGGCAGAGCCCTTGTGGTTGAGTTTGGGGCTAATTATTGAGGCCGGTTTCGAGTATGACGATTTGCAAAAAATATTAGCTTCTCTGGCCCAAACCGCCAAAGAAGCTGGGGTGGTGGTGGTCACCGGAGACACCAAGGTAGTCGAGGCGGGCAAGGGGGATGGGATTTATATTAACACCACTGGAATTGGCCGGAGCCGACTAGCCCAGCCCTTCTCGCCCAAGGCCCTTAAGGTTGGGGACCGACTTTTGATCAACGGCGGCCTAGCTGAACACGGATTGGCTATCTTGGCCGCGCGCGAGTCCTTGCCCTTCGAGACCCCGCCGATCAGCGACTGCGCTTGTTTACATGGATTGGTAGAAACGATGTTAGCGACCTGTCCCGAGATTCGCCTCCTGCGCGACCCAACTCGGGGGGGCTTGGCGGCCTTGGGTAACGAGCTAGCCAGCGCCTCTAGCTTGAGTATTTTACTTAAGGAAAAAGACTTGCCAATTAAGTCGCCAGTTCAAGCGGCTTTGCAAATGTTGGGAATTGATCCCTTGAGTGTGGCCAACGAGGGGAAACTAGTGGCCTTTTGCCCAGAAGCTTCTGCTGAAAAGTTACTCAAAGTTATGCAGGCCCATCCCTTGGGGCGGGATTCGGCCATTATTGGTGAGGTGATAGAGCGCCAAAGCGCCCCCCTGTGGATTCAAACCCAGATTGGCACTCGGCGTTTGGTTGAGATGCCTCTGGGTGAACAATTGCCCCGGATTTGTTAGTTTTATGAATCCATCCGATCCCTTTGGGACCCCCGAGCCGGTCCAGGCTCTAAGCGAGGCTATTGGAAAACTAGTCGCCCAGACGGGCCCTTTGCGACTCATGCACCTTTGTGGTAGCCATGAACACGCCCTTAATCAGCATGGTCTTCGCCAACTATTGCCCAAGGAGCTAAAAATCATCCCCGGTCCTGGCTGCCCAGTTTGTGTCTGTCCAGCAGAGGCGATTGACCAAGCAATTCAGTTGGCCAAACAACCCCAGACCACGCTGGTGACCTTTGGGGATATGTTGCGGGTCCCTGGTTCTCGGCAGAGTTTGGCCCAGGCCAAGGCGGAGGGAGCTTCGGTGCGGATGGTTTATAGCCCCTACGACTGCCTAAAACTAGCCCAAGAACAACCCACGCAAACCTTAGTTTTTTTTGCGGTGGGTTTTGAAACCACCATGGCTGGTGTGGCCGGTTTGATCGCGCAAAGCCTGCCTAAAAACCTCTATTTTTTGGTAGCAGGCCGCTATATGCCCCCGGTTTTGCGGTTGTTGATGGAGATTCACGACGAAACTATCAGGGGTTTTTTGCTGCCCGGCCATGCAGCGATTATTACCGGTTTGGAGCCCTACCGTTTTATGGAGACGCAGTACAAGTTACCCAGTGTGGTTGCCGGGTTTGAGCCAGCAGACGTGCTTTTGGGGATTTGGATGTTACTAAAAGAGATTGCCCAAGGTACGGCGGGACTCAAAAACGCCTATCCCCGCGCAGTTAGGGACGAGGGCAACCTTAAGGCTCAGGCCTGGATCACTCAAGTTTTTGACCTTAAGCCGGGAGTTTGGCGGGGAATTGATCTAGTTGAAGATTCGGCTTTTGTCCTTCGCGAGGCCTACCGGGACCAAGACGCTTTGCGGGCGCTGAACGCCGACCCCGGCTTCCCCGCCCAAGGGCACCCGCCTGGCTGCCAATGCCACCGCATTATGTTAGGCGAAAAACAGCCAACCGATTGCGGCCATTTTGGCCAAGCCTGCAACCCCCAAAACCCGATTGGCCCTTGTATGGTCTCGCCAGAAGGCACCTGCAATTCTTGGTCCCGTTTTGGTATCCGTTCCTTATAGGCCTTTATGCACGAGCTTTCGATTATGCAGTCGGTACTTGAGAGCCTATCTGAAGAGGTAAAAAACCGAGGCGGTGGCAGGATCACCGAGGTGACTTTGTCAGTAGGGCAAGCCAGCGGGGTCAACACCGAGGCCCTAGAGTTTGCTTTTGAGGCTTTGCGGCCTTCAAGTTTACTAAACAACGCCCAACTAACCATTCTTACCCCACCTTTGTTGGCCCGCTGCGAAGATTGTGGGCATGAATTCGAGCCCCCCGAACTTAGCCTAGCCTGTCCCCAATGTGGCGGCACCGGGCTGGTTTTGTCGGGTCGGGAATTGTTAATCGAGCGCTTCGTTTTAGAGCAAGAGGATTAGTGCACTTGGCACTGCATACAAGGGTCAAAACTTCTAATTACCAGCCCCAATTCTGGGCCGGGCTTACCCTTAAACAGGGGCAGGCCAACCAGCGCCTGTTCTGCTGGACCGGGCTGACCGGTTTGATCGCGAGGCGAAAAGTTCCAGCTTGTGGGGGCTAAGATTTGGTAGCGAGTGATACGACCCCCCTCGATCTCTAAAAAGTGCCCCAAACTGCCCCTTGCGGCTTCGATCAACCCAAAGGACTGCCCATCTTTTATCATTAGGTTGCCTGAGTGGTAAAAAGGCTGGTCTGGCTCTATTTGTTCTAACCACTGCCGCATTTGAGGTAGCAACCGACCCAGCTCAATCCAGCGAGCGAGTACTCTTGATAACACTCCTGACCCCCAAGTTTGGTTTAAAGCCCTGGCCAAGGGTTGGCCGTCGATCACTTGCCGGGCCCAGGGGCCCACTGAAACCACCTGCCCCTGATACCGGGGGGCCTTGGCGTAGCTATAGGCCCCTTCGCGTTCTGCATCTAATCGGGTGACCCCTTGGGCGGGGGAGAGGGGCTCAAAGGGGCCGTCTAGCCAGGAGCTAGCTAAGTCTTCGGTGATCTGGTTCCAATCAAAGGCCTCGACCTGGTTTTTCCAAACCCCGCCAGCAAAGAGCGGAAACCCGGCCTCAAAATAGGCACCATAACTTAAGAGGGGGGTCTTGATTAACCCCAAACGCTCCCAACCTTCCTCAAGGCCAATTTGGATAAACAGGCCCAAATCGGTGTGTTGGTATTCTAAAGCCCAGTCGGCCAGTTGCGCGGTGTTTTTCAAGTTAATAAAGGCTTGGAGCCCACCGCCAAACACTTGGGCGCTCACAAAGGCTTCAAATTCGCCTAGATGGTCCAAAAGCCCGGCCCGCTCGCTGGCGCCGATGGTTTTAGTTAAACCGCCGGGCAACATCGAAAGGCTATGGGGCCACTTGCCTGCTAAGGGGGCCAGCATGCCGAGTAAACCATTTCTGGCGGCAACCGCTTTTTTATAGGGCTCCGTACCCAACGCAAACCGTTTGGCTTGCGCAAACCACTTTCGATCTTTATAGCCTTGCCGCTGGAGTTCGGGGGCGAGGTAGAGATAAAAATGGGAAAGCAGGTCGGAAGTGTTTTCGATCGCCTGCATTAGGTTAAACACTCGCTCTGCATTGCGGGGCAATCTGAGATCCGTAAGGCCCGCTAAGGCCGACCGAGCCGCTAAAGATTGGGCGACCGAACAGATTCCGCAAACCCTAGGGGCGATAACCAATGCGTCTAAAGGGGCACGTCCTTCAAGCATGGTTTCAAAACCACGAAACATTGGGGCCGTCACAAAAGCCGCGCCCACCTGGTTTTCACGGGGCTCTAAGCGAATCTCTAAGTCCCCCTCAATACGCCCAAAGGGCCCTAAGATAGTTTGTGTTTGGCTCATTTTTTAGACTCAGCCCGTTTGTTCGGGGGCACCAATATCTTTGGTGAGGTGGCGTTTACCCGTACCCGTTCGGGCGTGGCCGCCTTAGCCAAGGCCGAAAGAGCGACAAACCAAGCTTTGGGCATATCGGTGGGCAAGGTCGAGGGTAACCCGGCCACTTTGGGGGTTTCTAAAAAGGGGTGTCCTGGGTTTTGGAAACCTGGGGCGGTGCAGTTGATACAAGAAAACCCTCCGCGCAAGCAGGACCCGCCCCCTGGCCAAAGCCTGATGTTACAGTCGCCCCGCGCTTGGGTCGCCTTGCAACCGAAGTTTTCCATTAAACAGCCCAAATCGTTGGGTTCAGGGGCGCTGGCTTTGTATTCGTAAAATTCATTTCTTGGGCAACCGTGGTGGACCAAGCCTTCGGTATAAAAGGCAGGGCGAGCCCATTCGTCGAGTACTAAATTCCCTTGGGAGAGCAGGCTTAGACTGTCGGCCAGCCAGCCAGGATGGATGGCGCAACCAGCAATATTAATTACAGGTCTTCCAGACTGGGTTCTAAAATCCCCACCTAAAAAACCACCTAAACGACCGTTATCATATTGCAGACCTACCGCGCCTGCGGGGTTGGCGCCCAAGGCGCTCATCCCACCAAAGGCGGTGCAACTGCCGATGGCCAAAACCTCTTGGGCAAGCCCACTTAATTGACGCAGCAGCCCGGCCATATGGCCGTTTCGTCCACTAAGCCGGTGGACCAGTCCGCCAGAAGCGAGCAGAGCCGAACCTTCGATACACAGCATGTCTAGGGCTACGGACCCCTCTAAAATCTGGTCAATCAGGGGCCAAAAGGAATCTTCTTCTTTAGGCGCTAAAACCGGATGCCAGAGCAGGTTAATCCCCAAGGTTTCTAACCGCTCAAGCAGCCGAGGTTGCAATAACAACGCTTGGCTACAGCCGCCACAGCCGCCTGATTGCAACCAAAGCAGATTAGCCACGTTCCCCCTGGGTTGGCAAAGTGAGGATAAATTCGGCACCGCCAGGGTGGTTTTGGGCTTTGATGGACCCTCCTAAATTTTCGACGATCCCTAAACTTATCGCCAGTCCCAACCCCGTGCCTTGGCCAATGGGCTTGGTAGTAAAAAAGGGTTCCCAGATTTTACTTAAGTCGCTCTCCTTAATCCCCGTACCAAAATCGCGCACCATCAACCAGCTTTCTTCCCCCTTTGTCCCGGCTTCTAGTTCAATGCGAGGTTGATCTTGGTTTTCTAAAGCATCGGCGGCGTTTTGCAGGAGGTTTAACACCACTTGATTGATTTGCCCTGGTGGGGCCCAGACCCAAAGTTCGGGGGGCATTTTGTCCTCGAAGGTTAAGGAAAGTTTGCCTTTAACCCAGCCTAGGGCGGTCCTAGCCATCTTGGCCAAATCAAATTGCACCCGCTCTTTTGCTTGACTGGAGGAGAATTGTTTGAGCCCGGCGATAATATCTTCGACTCGGCTGGTTCCCTCTAAACTACCATCAATCAAGGGTTTCAGGTCTTTTAGGAGCTTAGCGATTGGCAAGCCCTGGCGTAGGGTTTCAATCTCGGTGGGGCTTCGGCCCGCCTCTAGCCGGGTTAGGTAAAGCGTTAAATGTTCCAGGTAGGTTTCTAAAATGTGTAAATTGGCAAACACAAAACTGAAGGGGTTGTTCATCTCATGCGCTACCCCCGCCACCAAACGGCCTAAACTGGCCATCTTTTCGGCATGGATCAACTGCTGTTGGGTTTGTACCAGTTCCTGATGGGCGCGCTCTAATTCTTTATAGGCCCGCTGTAACTCCCCAATTGGCCGCCCAATCAAAACTAGCCCGGCGTAAGCCCCGTCCGCCTCGAAGCGTGGGGATGAGTTGATACTTAAACGCAGCGGACTGCCCCCGGTTTTAAGGTCGATCTCTAGGTCTCGGTGGATGACCCGGTTATTCGAAAGGAGGCGGGTTAACTTGTTTTCTTCGCCAAGCTCGAAGCAAGATTCTAAAGGTTGGTTTACCACTGTGTCGGGGCTTAGCCCACTTAATCGCTCGAACGATTGGTTCACCTGGATCACCCGAGCATCGGCAGAAGTGACAATTAAAAGGTCACTCATATGCCGCTGGATGTTGACCAAAAAATCCCGCGCTTTGGCCAACTCTTCGTTAGAGGCTTCCAGATTTACTTGAGTCTGGACTAACTCTGCATAGGCTTGATCGATCTGATAAATCACCTCAATCCAGACCGACTCCTGTTCAGGTAACAGGGAGAATTCAGGGGTGTTTTTTGCAGCCGATTCAGTTTCCGACATAGCCCACCTTCAGGGTTTAACAAAACCTCCGCTGCCTATACTCTAGCTGATCTAGCAACCGGGTCAAGGTGGAATAGTAAAAGCGATGTTCCTGTGGCGCAAAATCTGAGCCTAATTGTCCCGGTTTATTTGTTGGTAGGCTTCGCGGGATTTCAAGATCGCCTCCATGTGAACGACCGACCAGTTGGTCAACTGGTGAATACTAGGCAGGAGGCTTTCTCCCAGGGGGGTCAAGGAGTACTCGACCCGAAGTGGGACCTCTGCAAAAAGCTGACGCAAGACTAGGCCGTCCGCTTCTAAATGTTTTAGCGTAGTGACAAGCATTTTTTGGGAAATCTCACCAATTTCTCGTTGTAATTCATTGAACCGCATTGTTTTATCCCCGAGTATCAAAAGTACCAATACCGACCATTTATCGCCGATCCGGTCTAGGACGTTGCGGACAGGGCATTGGGCTACATTGCTAAATTTTTTTACTGCCGTTGCTTCCATCTTGGTTACCTTAAGGTAAGCACCTTTCAAAAAAGTGCCTACTTGTTTAGCTGCGTTTGTCTGGTTTATGGTTTAAATTATAAACTAGGTCTCTAAAAGAGACCACTAATTTCGACGGAGAAAACCAGATGAAAAAAACCTTAGTAACCGGCGCTACTGGCCCCTTGGGGCGCGCTGCCCTCGAAAAACTTTCGACTCTAATTCCCAAAAACAAACTAGTGGCCCTGGCCCGACAGCCGGAAAAGCTATCGGACGTTTCGAGTCGCGGGATCGAAGTCCGCCGAGGAGATTATAGCGATGTGTCCTCTTTGGAGGTCGCTTTCAGCGGAATCGAACAGATCTATTTCGTCTCTGGAAACGATTGGGCTCATCGCGACCAACAGCATTTAAACCTAATCGAAGCCGCTAAAAAAGCCGGGGTTTCACATATTGCTTATACAAGCATTACCCGCCAAACAGAGTCTGCTGACAGCCCTTTGGCTCCAGTGGCGCACACTCATTTGTTAACCGAAAAAGCGTTAAGAGAATCTGGAATTGGGTACTCGTTTTTACGCCACAATTTGTACTTAGAAGTCCTGTCTATATTCCTCGGGCCCGATGTATTGCACAGTCGCCAAATTTTCCTGCCCGCAGGAGCGGGAAAAGTGGCCTTCGCTTCACGTGCGGATTTGGCCGAAGCCGGGGCAGTGCATTTGGCTTCCTGCCCAACCGAGTCGGGAGCTTATGATTTTTCTAACTGCGCTAGTTGGAGCTTTGAAGACTTGGCCAAAATCTTAAGTCAACTCCAGGGCTCTCCCTTTCAATATAGTTCCCCAACAGCAGAGGTTTACCAACAAACCTTGGCTAGTTTTGGGGTGCCCGCTGAAGCAATTGGCATGGGGGTGGTTTTTGGCGGAGCTATTGCTGCCGGGGAACTTGACAAGCCAGTGCAAACCCTAAACCAGTTACTCGGTCGCACGCCCTATTCGTTGGAAGACTATTTGCGAAAAGCCTATACCTAAAAAAACCGTCGGGAGACAACCCCGCTCGGCTGGTTTTTAGGACTATTCTCTTTGGTAAATCCAAGAGTCCAGGTGGTTATGTCGGGACTGAATTAAACTAAACTAAAAAACCCAACGGTTTTGCTGGTGACCCCACGAGGACTTGAACCTCGATCTGGGGATTAGGAAAACCCAAACTATTCGTTTTATATGGTTGTTATTTATATGTTTTAAAAAATGGCCAAAAGACAAACTCTTAGATTTTGTCTTTTGGGAGTTTATCAAGGGCGGCTTGGGTGTCCAACATATCAGCGTTTACATATTGCCGAGTGGTCGAAAGGTCTTTATGCCGCAAGATTTTTTGGACCGTTGAAAGTTCAGCTCCAGCTTGGGAAAGCCAAGTGGCAACGCCGCCTCTTAGGCCGTGCAAAACCTTGATTCGAGGGTCTACCCCAGCGGCCCGTTTGTATGGCAATAGGGCCTTACTTAAGGCGTCGGCACTAGAATAGAGCGGACGCCCGTTGCCTCGGTCTAGGTAATAGTTTTCGCCAACCGACCGAGCGGCCAAATCCTTTGTTAAAAAGTCAAGCAGCCCTTGGGCTATCGGTACCCTTGCTTCTACCCGGCCTTTAACCTCCATCCCCATTTCCAAATTGTCTTGAAGCAAAATATAACCGTCCGCCAAACGAATGGCCGAAAGCTTCAAGGTGACCACCTCGGACGCTCGAAACCCGGTAAACCTCAAGAGACGCCAGGCCCGCAAATGAGATAGCGCCAACCTTTGGCGGTAATCTGAATCAGCCCGGCTGGCCTCGACCGCTTGGACCAATAGCGCATCGATCGCCAAGGCTTGCTCCAGTGAATAAACCTTGGCCTCCCTTTGGGTAATCCTTAGCTTGGGAACCGGGCGGGCAGGGACCAACACAAGGCCAGCGGCAAAGCACCAACTTAAAAAGGCCTGCAACTGGGTTGCCTCTTTGTTGATTGATCGAGGGGCTAACCCCATTTCGGCTAGGCTTCCCAAAAATCGGGTGGCTTGTAGGTGGCTATAGTCGGCTAAGGGATGATCTCCGTTGATTGCAAGATATTTTTCACGGGTTCGCCGATAGGTTCTAGCAGTTGCCGCCGATCGGGTGGCCGCGATCTGATCAAGCCAACCGTTAAAAGCCTCCGATATATTAGGGCAACTTTGCTTTGGCTTCTCGGCCAGTTCCTTTTTGTAATCGGCAACAGCTTGGTTTAATAACCCTACCAAGTATAGCGCCCGTTGTTGTGCCGATCGCCGCTTGGTCTTTCCATTGGGCAGGGTGATTGTAAACGATTCCTCTTGACTGCACAGGACACGCCGAGGGGGCTTTGCTTGCCCTGGCACCATATACTCCCACAGCTGGGCTACCACCATTTTGCGGCCAAGAATCATTCGCTCGACGAATAGTTGTCTCTCCCTCATTGTGCGCCCCTCCAGCGGGCCAGGAAACAACAACCCAACCCTAAAAAGCACTCCCCCGCCTCCCTTTCTTTGGGTGTTTTTGGGGGGAGGTGGCAATTTTTTGGCCAGTGATTAATTGTCCGCAAGGCCGCTAAATATAGGTTGTTGGCTTTATTTGGTAAAGTGACAGTAGGCCAAAATATGCTAAAATATTCCAAGTGTTGCCGGATCAATGGCCGTTTTTGTTTTAGCTTAAATGCTTTAGTAAATTGATATAATTTAAGATACATGGCTATTTTTAAGGATTTTTTTGGCTCCGTTTTCTTGGCTATTTCGCACACCCGGCAGCGGGGGTGGGGGCGAAGTCAAAAACGAAGGCGACCGATAGGGCAGGAACCGGAAACGAGCCCAAAGGATTGGTCAAGGTTTCGTTGTCCACGTAGGCGCCTATTACTCGGTAGCGCTTGCCCAGCTTAAGGGATTCCAGATTTTTTTTGTGACGGACCCGTGCCACAAAAGAGCCGTCTCTCCCAACAAAAAGGGCATTATTTCCCTCCACCTGGGCCAGTTCCCCAAACCAAGTATAAACTTGGTCGGCCGTCGGCTTGACGGGGATTTCCTTTTGGGGTGTGGTGTCAAAACTACTCCCTAAGCTCCAATGCAAATCAGCCCAAGTCCCCTGCACCTCCCCTTTTTTAATCGCTTGATCTCTTAAGGGCATTAGCGCTTGGCACGCTTCATCCTCCAAATCGGGCCATTCTTTTAATGCCGTCCCCCCTTGTCCCAGAAGGCTTTCTAATCCCTCACGGTTCCCTTCTTCTATTCTTTGTTTGATGTGTTCCTGAAACTCGAATTCAGTAGCCTTATCTTTCGCAATTTCCAGATACCGCCCGCCCTTGGAGCTTCTTTTCCAGTTATCAATAAATTCGTACCAGCCTGCCTTAGTGTCCACTCGCTGGGCTTCTTTGAAGTCCGATTCGACCATAGCGCCCTGGGTAGCGAAAAACCCCACCATTAACCAGTAGCCGCCAATAACTACTACCCAAATTGGTTCCATTTTTTGTTTCTATAAAAATCAGGGGCAAAAGGCCCTGGGTTTGCTTCGCCACGGGCGAAGGGGGGGGATTCACTTCGAATTAAGTAACCCCATTTAGGAAAAAAAATGCACGCAGCTTTCATTTGTTGTGGTCTGCAATGGCCCGCACCATTTTGTATCTATTGTGGCAAGCCGCAACCTAAGACTTGCCCGGTTTTTTTAAAGAAGGCGGTTTCAGTTCCCCCGCCTGATCCGGGCCAGGGCGCAGCCGCACACCGCACTGGCTACAAAACACCTCCACCCCGAAAGAAAAGGGATGGCCGCAATCAGGACATTGACTAATAGCCTTTGACCCACAAACGGGGCAAAAGTTAACCTCTTGCCCTGCTTCTACTACCAGCGAGATAGTAGCCCCCCAATCACACTGGGTGCAAATCGCACAATCAAACGTCCGCTCTTTGGATTCCCCTTTTGGCTGGCGATGGTAGCCCCACAAAGGTTTCCCCGCCAAGGCTTGCTCTAGGTCGAAGTCTGGGCAAGCGGCTACAATCCTAGACATCACCGTTGCGCCGGGTCTATTAGTCCCCGATTCATACTTCCTAAGTTGGACGGCATTGATACCGCAGACCTCGGCCATTTTGGCTTGTGACCAGCCTTTTTTTTCGCGGTATAACCTTATTGCCTCTGAAATATCAGCCATATAAACACGGAATGACGCAATGTTGCTTTATTAGTATTGCAATTAGTTGCACTTGTGCTATGCTCAACCCAACTTAAGCAAACTTAAGCCGATTACCCCTTGATTGTGGTTGTAACGACTTTTGATTGTTTTTGTCACCTTTTACCCGGCTTTTAAACCCTTAGCCCTTACAACGCCTATGGTATCTACCAACTGGCCCCGAAATCTGGGCTCAGCCTATCAGCAAACCACTTGTGCTTGCAACAAGCACTTTTGAACACAAGGAGACAATGAACATGCACTTTACTGGGCGGACTGATGAATCCGTCTTGGACAAGCTGGACATGATGGCTATCCAAGATCAACGCAGCCGCGCCTTTATGCTGGAATTGGCGATCAAAGAAGCGGTCGAGCGCTTCGAACACCAACACGGCCCAATCGAAGTCCAGCCCAAAAAACTGGAGGAATTTCGCAACCGGCGCCGCGCCGGGTAACGGACGGCTGAATTTTCAGCCCGTCCCAACCAACCATAAGGAAACCATGAAACATCAAACCCAGATCCAACAAATGCCCGTCTTAGCAATCCACGGTGGCAAGGCCACCTGTACCAGCCTGGGCTTGGCGAGGCATTTCGGTAAAAGGCACGACCATGTTTTAGCAGCGATCAAAAACCAGTTCAACGGCCCGAATTTTGGGGACGTTAATTTTGATCAGTTTAACCGACTCAATTTTGCGCCCGTTGAATACCAAGACGCCAAAGGCGAAAAGCGGCCCGCCTTCGAGATCACCCGCGATGGCTTCACCCTTTTGGCTATGGGCTTCACCGGCAAAAAGGCCCTGGTTTGGAAGATCAAATACATCCAAGCCTTTAACCAGATGGAAGCCGAACTCCTTCGGTTCAAACACCGCCCCCAAAAGGCCAGCCTGACCAACTGGAACGCAATCCTGGGCCTAATCGAAAAAGCCAAAATCGACAGCCCCCAAGCAGAAATTCTCCACCAGTACGGCTTCGCCCCGGACGGCAGTTTGCCGCCTGAATACCAACAAATCCCGCCGCAAGTGGCCGCCAAGTTGATGACCTTGGCCCGCAAGGCGAACGACTGGGCCAGAGCAATCCTCAAACGCTGGCTCGACGTGGACGTTGAACCCAGATTGGGGTGGAGATGAACGCCAACAACCGCCCCAGCGCCTTGGAAATTGTTAGGGCCTTGGGGCTGGTCCCCGGCCCGATCGACTACCCGCCGCCTGGTTCGTTGGTGGTACTCGAGGGCGAGGTCTGGGTTTTTTCCTGGGCCACTTTAGATCTTTTGGGCCAATTGGTTTTCGAGGTTGAACGGCTGGCGGATCAAGTGGACCCCCCCTTGCCTAAGCAGGTGAAACACTTTTCCCAGGACCAATTTAATAGCTTCACGGTGATCGGCTGGATCGACTTTTCCAAGCTTTAGTGTCTTTTTTTTGTCTTAAACCGGGCAGATTTTTTTTGCCCAAACTCTAAGAGGTCAAAATGGACCAAACCAGACAAGAGCCAGGATTGCTTAAACCCATGACCGAAGAGGCCTTGCGCGAACCGGTTTTGGTTTTAAACCAGTTTTGGACCGGGAAATATCCGAGGCTCACCAAGGCCCTAGGCCAACCGCCCCAGCAAACCCCGTACCTAACCAACTGCCTAAACCCAGACCAACGCCAATCCAGGCTTAATCTTTGGACCATGGGCCGGGTTTTGGACATATCCCCCCACCAGGTGCGGTTCGATTTTTTGACCAAGCTCATCGAGCGGTGGGGATTGGTGCCCGTTGAACTGCCCCCGGCCCCAGAAATCATAAACCTGGCCCACTTTTTTGAGGCCAACGCCGAGATCAGCCGCGAAGTGGGCGATGTAGCCCGCCAGTCGTTAGAAATGCTCAGGGACGGGAAAATCAGCAAAGCCGAGGCCGCCGCCAGTCACCAAGAAATTTTAGCCGCGGTCGCCGCCTTGTTGCGTCTCGATCAAATGGTCCAACTCAAAGCGAATTAGACATGGGCGGAACTATCGATGATTTAAACGCCCGCTTAGATCGGATCGAAGCCAAAATAGGAAAGTTGGTTGAGGCCTTGCCCCTCTTATCCGCCTTGGCGGACTCGACCGAGAGGCAGACGGCTACAAAAAACCAACAAAAAAACGTCTTGGCTCAAGCTAGGGCCTTTGTAAAAAACTCTAAAAAACCGGATGCCCCTTTATGAACACCCACCACCAAACCGGAAACATCCCCAAGGAAGCTTGGGCAGAGGCCAACAAAGAGCGCCTCATCCAGGCATTTGCCATGAAGCCCGGCCAGGGCGGCAAACTCCAAGGGGGTACCTGCCCCAACTGTGAGTACCGGGATCTGTGGTCGCCCGCCTCTGGGTACGAGGTGATCTGCAACCGAGTGCAGCAGTGCGGGTACCGGGCACAGACCAAGACCCTGTTCCCCGAGATCGCCAAGGAATTGGCCCAAAAATACGGCCAGGAACGGCAGGACCCGACCGAACGGGCGGC
>Ga0156797_104_pt1 | contig 50188 bp, 43 predicted proteins | sample RifOxyD2_FD_112098 | JGI IMG/M metagenome (GOLD analysis project Ga0156797, IMG submission 112098) | Candidatus Lambdaproteobacteria bacterium RIFOXYD2_FULL_50_16 | reverse complement strand
GTGTTTCGGCTGATTTTGCCCACAATCTTTGGGGTAGGGATTTATCAGATCAATATTTTAATCAGCAACCTAATCGCTACCGGCTTAGGTGAAGGGGCTCTCTCTTCCCTGACTTTTTCTAACCGTCTGTTAGAGTTGGTTTTAGGGGTAGTAGTGGTCTCGATTACTACGGTCACCTTGCCTAGGCTTTCTGGCTTTTTTACCAGTGGGGACTTGAAAGCGGTGACCCTTAATATTAGTCGCACCTTAAAGATAGTCGCCTTTTTTAGTTTGCCTGTGACCATCATCACCCTGGCCCTCAAAGAAGAGATTGTGCGGCTTTTGTTTTTGCGTGGAGAATTTAACCAAACCAGCTTGCAAATGACTGCCGGGGCCTTGTTTTACCACATTTTAGGGTTGATTTTTATCTCCTTTAACCGCGTGGTTTTAACGGCCTACCAAGGGGCGCGTCGGCTTCAGATAACGGTTTGGGTGGCCGGGGTGGCTATGGTGGTAAACCTCGCGGCCTGCTACGGGCTAAGCGAATTGATGGGCCACTTGGGCATTGCCGCTGCGTCCAGTTTAAGCCAAGCGGTGCAATGGTTTTTATTAGCCTGGTTTATCGGACGCTTAGGGCTACAGAATCTCTGGACCTGGGGTTTTTGGTTAAGCCTCATAAAAAGCACCCTTGCCGCCTTAGCCCTCTATTACCCCCTCCTCTGGCTCAAAGCGTTTATGATTGATTGGCCCTTACTCATCAGTCTTCCCTTTATGGGGCTCTTGGCGGTGGTTGGGTATGTGGTCCTGGGTCTTTTGTTTAAAAATCCAGAGTCTGAAGAGGCGCTAGGACTGCTACGAAAGGCCTACCGGAAATAGAGAATTCCTTGTCTTTAATTGGCAATTCCACTAAAAAGAAGACTTAATCCAAAAGCAAAAAAGGGTAAAAAGAAATTATGGGTAAGATTATCAATCTCGAACGGTTTATTAAAAACAAAACCCTACGCGAATGGGCCGAAGCACTTTTGTTTGCTGCTATAGTGGCCTTTATCTTTCGCACCTGGGCTTGGGCTCCTTACCGGGTGCCAACGGGCTCGATGATCCACACCATTGAGATTGGGGATCATATCTTTGTTAACAAACACGCTTACGGTTTTGTGGTCCCCTTGACCGATACCAAATTACTCATCAGCCCCGTACAAAAGGGTGATATCATTGTTTTCCCTTATCCTGAAGACCCTTCCATTGATTTTATCAAACGGGCGATTGCCGTAGGTGGGGACCAGGTCAAGCTTGAAGGTGAAAACGTCTGGGTTAACGGGGTATTGGATCAATCTCCATCCCTGTTTTTTGACGACAGCCTTTTAGGCCTGCCCATGGAACGTGAGTTCACCGTGCCTCAAGGAAAGGTCTGGGTGATGGGCGACAACCGCCGCAACAGCCGCGACAGCCGCTATTGGGGCTTTGTGGACGAAACCACCGTAGCCGGTAGGGGACAGATTATCTATTGGTCCCACCATTCGGACAAAAGTCTTTTAGAAGGATATCGTTTAGAGCGGATTGGCAAATTCCTGGAGTGAGTGTGAAGCTTCTTGGCCTCTTGATCGCTGCTTTCCTTGTCTGGACCCCCTCGGGTCTAGCGCAGCAATTTGTCGATGCTCCGCCTGTCTTTAACAACGCCCCTGGGGGATCAGGTGGTGGGGCTGGTGCAGCGGCTTTTATTAAGGATCGATACCACCAAATTAACTCAGGAATGGTTAACTACGGTTTTTCTAACCATCCTTATAAACAATACACGGGCTACGATGGGTTCAGCCAAGGCGCTGGCCCCCAAGGGCTTTTTACCAATATTGGTTACCTTTCGGTTCGACCCATGGATTTTTTGGGTTATCTAAAGGGTTGGGCCTGGGGTCTCGAGGTACTTAATTTTTCCAGCTCTACCGAGTCGGTCACTGCATCCTACGATGCTGGGACGGTGCCCTCGGTGGATATGACGGCCAACTTGGTAAGCGTCAATGGCCGCCTCTACTTCGCCGATGTTTCAACCTCCACCTTACAACCCTTTATTGGCTTGGGCTGGGGGGTTATCCAAGGGGAATTTGCGGCAATCACACTGTATGGGGCTCGAACCAGAACCACCTTTATAGGCCCCACTACCTTCCAAACCTTTGGTAGCAACGTTATCATTGGCCCCCAATTGGGAATGCTTTTGGAACTGAGAAACGCCACTTCCAACCAAGTTAAAACTAGCAACGACCCTTTTAATCAGAACGGGGGGGCCGCACAAGTATTGGATTTTACGGGGACCATGTTAAACATGACCGGTTATTACCGGTTTTAACCTGGATCAAGGAGTATTGGATGAGCGGAAAAATGAAAATCGAAACCATGGCGGTTCACGCTGGACAGGTTCCCGATCCCACCACCAACTCCCGAGCGGTCCCCATTTACCAGACCACAAGCTATGTTTTCAACTCGGCCGAACACGGGGCCAACCTCTTTGCTCTAAAGGAGTTTGGCAATATTTACACCCGGATTATGAATCCGACCAACGATGTCTTTGAAAAAAGGATGGCCGAATTAGAAGGGGCGTTGGGGCATTGGCCGTGGCTTCGGGTCAATCGGCTGAGTTTTTAGCCATTACTAACATCGCCGGGGCCGGGGATGAGATTGTTTCCGCCTCCAACCTGTATGGGGGTACCTATACCCTATTTAGCCATACGCTGCCCCACTTTGGGATCAGCGTGCGTATGGCAGATGTGACCAAGCCTCAAAGTGTCGAGGCCTTGATCAACGATAAAACCAAAGCCGTCTATATTGAGACCATTGGCAACCCTGATGGAAACGTCCCCGACATTCGGGCGATTGCGGATATTGCGCACAAACACAAAATCCCTCTGATTATTGACTCCACCTTTGCCACCCCCGTAATCTGCCGCCCCTTTGAACTAGGTGCCGATATTGTAATCCATTCGGCAACCAAGTTTATTGGTGGACATGGCACCAGCATTGGCGGTGTGATTATTGATTCGGGCAACTTCGATTGGGCCGCTTCGGGCAAGTTTAAGAAGTTAGTGGATCCCAATCCGGCTTATCATGGGGTCAGTTATACGGCGGCAGTGGGCAAATTGGCCTATATTATCAAGGCTAGGGTGACCCTGCTGCGAGACATTGGCCCGGCAATGAGCCCCTTTAATGCCTTTATGTTCCTGCAAGGTTTAGAAACCTTACCCCTGTGAATCGAGCGTCATAACCAAAACGCCCTAAAATTGGCCCATTGGCTTGAAAAACACCCCAAAATTGCCTCAGTCAACTACACCGGGCTGCCTAAACATCCCTGCCACAATTTAGCTAAAAAGCAGTTTACCTCAGGGTTGTTTGGCTCGATCTTCTGCTTTGAAGTCAAAGGTGGACTCCCCGCCGGTAAGGCCTTTATTGATGGAGTCCAGTTGGCTAGCCACTTGGCCAACGTGGCTGACGCCAAAACCCTGGTGATCCATCCAGCCTCGACCACACACCAACAGCTAACGGTGGAAGAACAACGCTCCGCCGGGGTAATCCCTGAATTGGTGCGGGTCTCAGTGGGGATCGAGCACATTGACGACATTATTGCGGACTTTGATCAGGCGCTGGCAAAGGTCTAGGTTTCTACTTGGTGGCCCTTACCCTAGGGCCGCATTTTGACCAAGCCTTGCTCCGAGCAGTTCGAAGCGGAAAAAATTCTTTCTATTTTGGTTAAATAAGTTTACACTTCGAACAGAAGAGTTTGATCTGTTGTAACCTCGGCCTAGGGGAAACCCAAGCCATTTGAGACCTCTGTTCATGAAGCACACCCCCGAAGCTCAGGCCTCAGACACCGATGTGAGCTACTGTAGCCCGCAGGATGCCTATTTACTTTTAGATCTGATCAATCGCTGCATCCAGTCTAACCAATCTGAAGATCTTGACTCGATCTTTGAAGGGCTTAAGGGTTTGATTCGTTTTAAATATTTAAGTTTTACCTTGGCCGAACTTAACGAAGACGATCTTTTGTTGTCCCTGGAGCAGCACCTTTACGACTGGCCCATCTTAGATGCGCCACCTAAGCAAAACAAAAGTGTGGAACAATTTGACCCGGTCTTTTCACTTTTAGCTGGGCAGAAATTTGAACACCACTATTGGAACTTGGCTGCCTTTGAGTATCCTGGAGCATCTGAATGGTACGAAATTGCTCGTCAGGCGGGGCTAGCCGAGGGTTATGCCGTACGCAGTTACACCCACAACAAAAATGAGTTTAGCCAAATTGATCTTGCTGGAGGGGTGGAGTTTAACCGGCGTACCGAATTTATTTTAGACACGGTCAAACCCCATATTCACAAGGCTTGCACCTTAATTAAACAAAAACAGGGGCAGAGTATTCTAGACCAGCGGGAAAAGTTGATTTTACAACTTTTGCAACGAGGGATGAACCGACGGATGATCGCGGACGAATTGGTAATCTCTGAATCCAGAACCCAGCAATTAATGAATAAAATCTACACCAAGTTGGACGCCCACAACGCCCCCCACGCGGTGGCCATTAGCCTTTCAAAAGGGCTGATTTATTTTGCTTAAGGTTTTTTAAAAAAATCTTTACACAAGTTCCTCGATTCGGCCCCTGTTCGGAGCTTTGAAATTGGATCCGCCCGCCGTAAAAATCGAGGAATTTTTTAAGTAGAATAAGACCATAACCGGTTCCCTCCTCCCCTTCGGTTCCTAGTCGGTGTACGTTTCGGGTTAGATCAAAAAGCTGGCTCATCATTAACTGTGGTATGCCAATCCCTTGATCCCTTACATCAAAACAAACCCAATCACCCTCAAGCTTGGCCCCGACAACCAAGGGACTTCCGCGCATAGAAAACTTGATCCCATTAGAAATCAGGTTGGCTAGGACTGAATTAGCTAGGGAAACCGGCTCCGCTAGGACCTTTAAGCCAGGTTCCAGCTCAAATACTAAACCCACCTTTTTTTGGCGCAAGTGGTTTTTCATGTTGTTAACCACCTGATTTATCGTCCGGTCCACCGAAACCGGCGCCAGTTCCAAGGGGTGGTCGCCAAAATTCCGAAGTTGGCGAACCATATCAATTACCTGTAGTCCCGCGTTTACTGAATCCTTTAAGTTGGGCAAAAACTCGGGCAACAATTCGGGGCTTTCTTCGACTAGGTTTAAAAAAAGCGCCACACTGCCCAAAGGGTTTTGCAGGTCGTGGGATAAGACCGTTAACAACTCTTTTTGGCTGCGTACGGATTGGGCCAACTCTGCTTGGACCCTTCGCAGTTTTAATTGGACCTTAATCCGAGCTTTAAATTCAGCCACATTAAGGGGCCTGACCATCAGGTCAGCCGCACCCCCTTCAAAGGCCCGACCTAGGGCCAAGTCGTCCACTTCGTCTAACAAAAAAATCACAGGACCTTGGGCTTTTCCCAGACGAAGGGTCGCTTCAAGTAGCGCTTGTGGGTCAGACCCACCGAAAAGCACTAAATCAAACACCTCTTTTTTTAAGAAAAATAAGGCCTCCTCATCCGATTGCGCTAGGGTCCAGGTGCAACTTGGGTCGCTTAAAAAGCCGGTCCACTGGGCCAACTCTAGTGCAGAGGTGACCGCCAAAATTTTTGATATCCGAACCGAGGGTGTCAAATTCAAATCGGGTCACAAAAAAGGTGTTCAAAACAAAGCGGTTTTGGAGGGGGTATGGTAACTTGGTCACAAAAGTGAGGGTACTGCTCAAAAGAGGAGCCCCCCCCTTAAAAAAGGGGGGGCCAAATAAGACTAGTCTTCGTCGTAGCTGATCAAGGAAATAAAGGGATATTTTCCAATCCGTTGGCGACCCTTAAGTGGGGTTAACTCAATAATACAAGCAGTCGAAACCACCTGCCCACCCAATTTTTCTACGAGTTTGGCCGCGGCCTCTAAGGTGCCACCGGTAGCCAAGAGGTCGTCCATAATCAAAACCCGCTCTCCAGGCTTAACGGTGCCTTGGTGCATCTCAATCTCGTCCGTGCCGTATTCTAGTTCGTAGGTTTGGCGAATCACGTCCCCTGGCAACTTGCCTTTTTTCCGTACTAACACCAGTCCGGTTTTCAGTCGGTCGGCCAATGCCGCAGCCAACACAAAGCCCCTGGCTTCCACCCCGGCAATTTTGTCGATGGGGGTATAACGCAAGATGGCTTCAAAGGCGTCTAAACACATCTGCCAGCCATAGCGGTCTTCAAACAAGGTGGTGACATCTTTAAACTGGATCCCAGGCTTAGGAAAGTCGGGAATATTGCGAATAAAGGATTTTAACTCTTCCATGACTCTTAATAAAAGGGGTTAAGATTTGGCCGCAGACCCCTCGGTCTGGGCATCGGGCAAACTGGGTTTTTCTTTAAAATCACCACCTTTCTCAATTACTTGGGCAGCGGTTTCTAAGGTTTGGGCTAGGGTCTGGGTAGGCAAGCCGCCTCGCCTTACATCTTGAGCCAATTTAGACAAATCGGCGACATCTGGGCCCACGACTTCTTTAAATTCATCATGCACCTGCGCTTTTAGATCGTTAGTGGCGCGCCTAAACTCGGTCAAACCCCGGCCCAAGGCCCGCGCGAATTGGGGCAACTTGCTTGGTCCCAGAACAATCAACGCGATAGCCGCGATGATAATCATTTCGGTCATACCAATGTTAAACATAGCTTCCTTATGGAATCAATTTTTCCAGTTGGTCTGTAAAATCCTTCTGGTTCCAATTACGCGGTCCAATCGCTTGGCCCAAAATCTCACCCTTTGGTCCAATAATCAAGGTCGTGGGCAACATCGAGACCTGATATTGGGCGCTAATGGCCGAGTTTTCGTCAAAGGCGAACTCAAACTGATATGGAAAATGCTTTAAAAAAGGTTCCACCTTTGCTGCCCCTTCTCCAGCACTGACAGCCAAAACGCGAAAATTCCGGCCTGAAAACTGGGTGTTTAACTTTTCAATATCTGGCATTTCCTTTTTACAAGGGTAACACCAAGTGGCCCAAAAGTTGAGGAAAACCACCTTACCCCGATTGTCTGAAAGCTTTTCCTTCTTGCCCCCTTTGAGGGTATATTCGAAGTCGGCAGCGATGGCCCCTTCTTTCTCGGGAGCCATTCCCGAAGACTTAGCAAAACTAGTCCAGTCGTTGGCTTCAACCGTTTTATTAGGCCTGCAAGCGCTAAAAACAAAAAGCAGCAAAAACGCCAACCAATAGGTTTTCATAGGGTTCAAAGTTGTTTTAGCAAATTGCCAATTTGAGCTACTTCCCCTGGGGCCATGGCTTTGGACAGGTCCATTAAGATGATGTTTTCGTCATTATAGTCAAACAACCCGTAAAGGCATCCCTTGTCTAGGCCCTTAATAATTACCGGAGGCGGAGGCTTTATCTGGGAACGTTCGACCTGCATGACATTATTAACCTGATCTACCATATAACCGATGGTGACCTCTTTAATCTGGCGAAGAATCACTTTGAAATCCGCACTTTTGGGCTCAACCCCAAAAAGCTTGCGTAAATCTACGACCGGAATGATCTCTCCTCGCAGGCTGAACACCCCTTCGACAAAGCCTGGAGCCTTGGGGATATGGCGGATATCAGGTGGGGGGATCACTTCGCGGACCTCCATGATGGCAATAGCGCATTCGATCTCGCTGATCGAAAACCGCATTACCTTCAAAAACTCAAAATCTTCTCTTACGTAATTGGCCATCTTTGTTCCCTAAGCCCTAGTAGCATACGGTTAAATTTAGGTTTATACAACTCTTTTGGGCAACCTCGGGAGTCGCTCCCGGTTCAGACTGGCAATCAGTCCTTCTTTGATTTGTTTGACCAGCCCCGGCCCTGAAAAAATCAGCCCTGAATAGACTTGTACAAAGGAGGCGCCTAGCTCGAATTTTCTAAGGGCTTGCGCTGCATTCATAATCCCGCCGACCCCCACCAAGGGGATTTGCCCGTGGGTGTAACCAAACGCCCAATCCAAGGCCTGATCGGCTTTGGCCGTTAAAGGAGCCCCCGAAAGCCCCCCGGTTTGGCTGCGGTTTAAATCGGCCAACGCAGGACGCTCCAAGGTTGTGTTTGAAACCACCAAGGCATCGATTTTTAGACTCAACGCAATCTGGCAGATCACTTCCATTTCCTTTGCACTCAAATCAGGCGCAACCTTGAGCCACAAGGGTTTGCGCTTGCCAGAAAACCGCGCTAAATGGTCGCGCTTGGCGGTAATCTCTTGTAACAAGGGCAGCAAACTTTTTTCTTCTTGCAGCGCCCGAAGGCCAACCGTATTGGGACTAGAGATGTTGATCGTAAAGTAGTCCCCTAGGTCGTAGGTTTTTTCTAATCCGTAACAATAATCCGCGCCCGCTTGCTCATTGGGGGTGTCTTTGTTTTTCCCTAGATTAACCCCTAAAGGTCGCTTTCTGGTTTGGCCACTGACCCGATTTACAAACCGGTCAATACCGCCATTGTTAAACCCCATTCGGTTGATCAGGGCTTTATCTTCGACCAGCCGAAAGAGCCGGGGCTGGGGGTTGCCCAGTTGTGGCTTGGGGGTCAGGGTGCCTACCTCAATAGCGCCAAAACCAACCGCCTCCAGGAGTCCTATGGCCACGCCGTCCTTGTCAAACCCAGCGGCCAACCCAACAGGGTTGGGAAAAACCAAACCCCCAATCTCCACGGACAATCGGTCGTCCTCATAGCCCCACAAAAAATCGGCCAGCCAAGGGCCGGTTTTGGTGTGGCTCAAGCCTTGAGCTAAAAGCAAGGTATGTTCATGAGCCCATTCTGGTTCAGCTAAATACAAAAGGGATTTAAGCTGTTCGTACATTTATGCGTAAAGGGCTAGGTCGAGGTTTAGTTGAGATCTAATAAGGCTTCCAATCTGGTTCAGCTCGCCCAGCGAATAGGGAGCTAATTGTTTTTCTTTAGGCGGACGGGCGAGGGTATAAATCTGTAGTTTTTCCACTTTTAGCCCTTGATTTAAAAGCCCTTTTAGTTGATCCACCCAGGCTTGGGCCGCCCATAGGTCCACCTCGGCCAAGGCCTCTGGTTTAAAAAAACAGGCCTGTAAGGTTAAGGGGTAACGCTGACCCAAATGGAGGAGTTTTTCTAACACTTGTCCCCGGTCCCCTTTGGCTCCATTGACCCGCAAATAACTTGGCTGATCCCAAAAATCCAATTTAAACCACACCTGATTGTTTCCGCCGAAATATTGGGGCCAAACCGAATCTAAATCAAGCCGAGTGATCTTAGCCCCGTTGGTAAAAAGCACTATCTTGGCTGAAAGTTGGTATTTGGTTTTTAGCTTCATCAGGCTGTTAAGCAACTCGGGCAGCGGGCCAAACAAACTAGGTTCACCGTCTCCGGCCAGGGCGAAGTCTTTAATCTGCATCCCCTGCCAATGGCCTGCTTGTTGGTAGCTCTTCAAAAAGGGCTCCAATTCACTTAGTATCTCGTCTATACTAGGGTTTGGGATCCCCCCGGAACTGCGCTGCACTTGGCAATAAGCACAATCAAAATTGCACTTCTTGTCGGCATTAAGGTTGATCCCCAAACTCAGCCCGCCCGCCCGCCGGCTTTTCACCAGATAAACGTATTTCCCTGGCCCGCCCTGGCGAGGATGGCTTTTGGTGTCCAAGTCGGCCACGATTAAAGGGTGCTAGGTTGGCGAATTTTGTGGCTCATAATCAGGTCATTAACCGAGGAATCATGAGGAAGGCTTTGGGCAACCTCGCGGATCAACTCCAAGGCCTTGTTGGTTAACTCCTTGTTCCCATAAACCGCTAGCTGCTTAACTAGCACCTGATACAAGACCGACTCGATCTTCATCTTCACCAAGGGGTCAATATTTTGAGGACCGCAATTTTCTAAGATCTCATTAAAGACACGGTTGGCTTCAGATTCGATTTTTCCGGTTTGTTCCATCAGCCCCAAGATCACGCCGTTTAGCGCACGTTTGATCTGGGCCATCGATTCTTGGTTGACCACTTCAGCCTTGTTGGTTTCTTGCAAATACAACTTCAGCAAGGTTTCGGCGGAACGGATCATGTCTTTGTTGTCGGGCAACTGGGCCAGATCGACGGCGCGGGTATTGAGGTTTAGTTTAATCGCGTTTTCGGTCTCTGGATAAAGCGAATGGGGCCCCATCGAAGCCACCAATTCACGCAAGATTCCAACTAGGCGGGTCTTAATAATCTCGTTTGAATGTTCGCAAGCAAACTTTAAAAGTTCTTGGTTAACATGGGCAACGACCTGTTTGGTCGATTCAGCATGCACGTCAGTTTCGGTCAAAGCTTCGATAATCTTGGCCGAAAGCGACTCTGCTTGTACTTTGACCTCTTTGTTGCCTGCAGTGGTAGCGATTTCTTCCACCTTTTGAGAAACTTGAGCCTTGATCGCATCAACCGCATGGGCAGCAATGGCCTCGGTGCGTAGGCTTTCGATAAATTCAACAAATAGGGCCATTGATTTAGCCCCGACCTTAACTGCGCCTTCGCTATGGGTCCAATGGATCCCCTGCTCATTGATCTGGCGGTTAATGGTCGCTTGGGTATCGCCAGTTAAAACCGAGCCTGAAAGCCGCTCTATAAATTCGCTGGTCAAGGACTGTACTTTCCCCGCCATTTGCTGATTATCCGTCGAAATGGCCAGTTCAACAATCCGTTCGTTAACAAAACGCTCAATCTCTTGGGCCGTAGGGGTAAATATTTTCGCTAGCCCCATTTCGGCTAAAAAGTCAGTCAAAAGCGTATCAACCTTTTCCACCGCTCCAGGGTATGGGGTCTCTAGGTTGGTAGCGATGCTGGTGATCTGCTGGTTCAAGAAGGTGTCCAGTCGCTCTTGGGTTTCCCTGGTGAGGCGCTTAGAATCGTAGTTTTTCAGAAACTGATTTAAAAGCCGCTCGATTTTATCATCCATCAAAGGATTTTTCTCGGCCTCGGCAAATTCCAAAAACCGGCGGTTTAAGGTTTCTTTTACCTGCCCTTCTACGTGGGGGGTAATAACCTTGGAACCGTAATTTTCTACCTGGGTTTGCAAAAGCTTGCGGGCTTTAAGCTTGATCTGCTCGTCAATCGATTCTTCTTCATCATCACTAAAGGTTACCTGTCTGGCCTCTTGGATAAAGGCAGAAAAGACCCTCAACGTAAAAATAAAGGATTTGATCAGTTCGAAGGGCAGTGCAAAGAGGCCTTTCTTCGGTTTGCTCGACATGGGCTATAGGGGCGCGGTTTCGGTTGCCAGGGGCATGGGCCTTGGAGTACAACCCAAGTAGCCCTTGGGGCCCGCCCCTCGGATAGACAAATAGTATAGACAAGCAAGTCAAAAAGCAAACCATCCCTGGCCTAAACCCCAGATCGCGATATGCTCACCACCCAAAAGGCCCTTGAAGAGATCAACCGCTTGACCGACCTGCTGCTTAGGGCCAGCGAGGCTTATTACAATAGCGGCGAAGTCTTGATGGAAGATGAGGAATTTGACTTAATGCTTGGCCAACTGGCCTCCCTAGAATCCCAGTTCCCCGAACTAGCCCGCCCCGACTCACCTAATAAAAATGTGGGTACCCCCACCAAAAGTGACTTTAAAAAATCAAAGCATCAGACCCCCATGCTTAGCTTAGAAAACCTCTCGACCCCAGAAGAATTGGCCCAATGGGGGGAGCAGGTGGAAAAGAAGTTAGACGGTTTGGTGCCCTTGTTTTGCTGCGAAGCTAAGTTGGACGGGCTTTCGATGTCGGTGATTTTTGAAAAAGGACGGCTGGTGCGGGCGGTGACCAGGGGCAATGGTGAAGTCGGCGACGAGGTGACTGAAAATGTCAAAACCATTAAATCCCTACCTCACCAGCTTAAGGAACCGCTAGACCTGGAACTGCGCGGGGAGGTGGTCATGTCTTGGGCGGAGTTTGAAAAAAACCGAGCCCAGTTCCCAGACCAAGTGATTAAAAACCCTCGCAACTTCGCGGCGGGCTCGCTGCGCCTAAAGGATCCGGCCTTGGTCAAAAAACGGGGTTTAGATATTCTGCTTTATGACCTAGTCACCCCTGGTTTTAAAGAAGAACACCAAGCCAACTTGATCCTTTTGGAAGGGTTAGACCTGCCGGTCAACCCCTTTCGCGAGCTTTGCCATAACCTAGATGAGGTCTTGGCTTTTTGCCAAAAAACCGAGGCCCTGCGTGATCAGATGGCCTTTAAAATTGACGGAGTGGTGATCAAAATCAACCACCTTGAACAACGCGCAAGACTAGGGCGAACGCAAAAATCGCCGGTCTGGGCTCGGGCTTGGAAATTTAGACCACAACGCAAATTAACCCGGCTTTTGGGGATAGAAAACAGCCTAGGCCGCACCGGGGTCTTGACCCCGGTCGCCCTGGTGGAGCCTGTGGATATAGACGGAACCGAGGTCCGCCGAGCGAGCTTGCATAACTACAAAGAGGTGGTTGATCGACTACACCTCCATGAAAAGGATTGGGTTTTTTTAGAAAAAGGGGGAGATATTATCCCCAAAGTGGTAAGTATCGACTTGACCCAACGGCTACCTGACGCCCAAGCCTATGCCAAGCCCCAGGCCTGCCCTAGTTGCCAAGGCCCCCTAACCCACGCCCAAAAATCGGGTTCCAAACCCAAAGAGGACGGCACAATCGAATACGAGATTGACCAGCGCTGCACCAACGCCCGATGCCCGGCCCAGCTTTTAGCCAAGATTGAACATTTTGTTTCCAAAAAGGCGATGGACGTATCCAGTTTGGGAGCTAAGATGGTAGAGTTGCTGATGCAAAAGGGTTTTGTCGCCCAAATCGACGATCTGTTTCGTTTAAAGGCACATCGGGCCGAATTAGAAGCGATTAAAGGTTTGGGGGATATTTCAGTTGCCAAGTTTTTAAATGCGTTAGAAACCGCCAAAACCCAGCCCTTGGACCGGCTGATTATTGGACTTGGGATCAATAATGTGGGCGAAAGGGCCGCAAAGACCCTAGCCCTTTTTTGTAAGGACTTGAACCATTTTAAAGGTTTGAGCCTCGCCGAGTTGGAATCTATTCCCGAATTTGGCCCGGTGATGGTGCAATCGGTTTTAGATTGGACTAAAGCCCCAGAGAATCAGGATTTGCTGTTGCGCTTAACCAATTTAGGGGTGAACCCCGAACCCTTAGCACGCCCCCAGAACCAGCCCTTTAAAGGCAAATCGGTTTGTATCACGGGGACCTTGAGTAAAAAACGCTCTGACTGGAAATTTCAATTAGAACAGCTTGGCTTTAAAACCGTCGAGGCGGTCTCGGCCAAAACGGACTATCTCTTAGCAGGGGAAGAGGCGGGCAGTAAGCTTAAAAAGGCCCAACAACTTAATATCCCGATTTTATCGGAAAAGGATATGAACGAGCTAATCGAATCAGGACCAACCCTATGAGAACCCTGATCATTGGGGCCGGGGAAACCGGGTACCACATCGCCCAAGAACTCTCCTCTGAAAAGATGGAGGTGACCCTAATCGATGAAAACCCGACCCATCTGCTTGCAGCCCAAAAGGAGCTTAACGTCGCCTGTGTAAGGGGTAACGGCACCAGTCTTTCGGTTTTAGAACAGGCGGGCATCGAAAAATCAGACCTCCTGATTGCCGCCACGGACCAAGACGAAACCAATCTAATCTGCTGCCTTTTGGCGAACCACTATGGGGTTGAGACTAAAATAGCCATTACCAAAACCGGCAGCTTTTTCAAGCCGACCCTAATCAGCAAATACCTCGAATCCGGGATTAGCCAGATCATCAACTCCAGCATGGTCGCCGCCCAAGAGATTTTAGACACCGCTGGCTTTGCTTCTGCCGCAGAGGTCTCGGCGTTTGGGGAAAAAAACGTGCTTTTGATTGGCTACAAGGTCAAGCCAGATTCCCCTTTGGAGGGAAAGGAATTGATTGGCCTTCGCTCTGAAGCACTGGACCAATTTCTGATCGGGAGTATTGTCCGCGAAGGAGAATCCTTTATCCCTTCAGGTAAGGACCGTATTTTGGCCGGGGATTACGTCTATATATTAGTACCCCGCGAAAAACAGGAGATGTTAAATCAATTTCTCAAGGTGCAGGTCAACCGCAGCCGCCGGGCGGTGGTGGCAGGTTCAGGGCAAACGGCGCTACGCGTGGCCGAAGGGTTGATCAAGAGCCATTATGAAGTCACCTTGATCATTGGGGAACAAGAGCACCCTGATATTAAACGGAAGATTTTAAACAACAAAAATTTCCATATGATCCGCGGGGACGCCGAATCCGTCAGGCTGCAACTCCAGCTAGACGTGCCCGTTGCCGCCCTGTTTATTGCCGCCACTAAAGATGACTTTGTAAATATCGCTGCCTCAGTGGTGGCCCGATATTTAGGGGCGCAAAAAACCATTGCCTTGGTTAACAAAGAAGAACTGGCCGAGGCCGCCCGCAGCGCCGAGATCGACGGGGTGATATCGCCCCGGCTTTCAACCGCCAGAAGGGTGCGCCAAGTTATCTACAGTGCCGAAGGGGACCTAAACTTTACCACTATTTCTGAAACCAACATGGAGGTTCACGAAATGGTCGCAGGCGAGGACGCCCCCATTTTGGGCCTACCCCTTAAAAAATTCCGCCTCCCCCAAAACAGTCTGGTCGGGGCTATTGTCAAGGGGGGCAATCAGGCGATTATCCCCAACGGGGAAACCGCTATTGAGGCCGGTAATCAGGTGATTATGTTGACCCTACCCGAGGGGGTGCCCCGCCTTCGGGAATTAATCGAAGGTAAAAAATAACGCCTAAGCTTGAGCTTTGAGGGGGGTTCAACTAGGATAGACCCAATAACGATCAATCTAAAAATAACTCCTAAAGAGAAGAATGACCTCTTACGACCGGCGAAAAAGCGACCAAGAACTACATTCAACGGTTGGCTTTATTCTTGGGTATGGTGCGCTTTTTTATTTAATGGGGTTAATGGCTTGGCCCTATTTAAGTGCCATTGTCTTTGGTATTATAATGGCTGGCACCTTTTATCCCGCCTTGGCTCAACTTCAGCGCTGGAAATTCGGACCCAGGGTTTCGGTGCTTTTGGTAATGGCCTTGATTGTATGCACCTTTTTTGTCCCTTCGATTTATTTAGTTACCGAAATAACCAAAGAGGCACTGCAACTCTTCCAATACCTAAAGGCCAACGTTACCGAAGAAACCTTAGAAGAGGTCTTTTTTGGTGAAGGGTACCTCCCCAAACTTTTAGAGCAAATCTTTGAAATGCTGAACATTAAATACAATGTCAGTTCTATCCAAGCCTTGATCCTAGATTCCGCCAAAACCACCAGCACCTACTTGCTAGACACCGTAAACAGTTGGGTGGCCAACTTGCTGTCCTTTATGTTGCAGTTTGTAGTGATGATGGTGGTGATTTTTGGGATCTTATCCGAAGGTAAAAAAGTCAAAGCCTTTGTGCTCGACATCAGCCCCCTGCCCCGAGACGAGGAGGAGTTAGTTTTTGAAAAGTTTAATCAAATGAACTTTGTCACCTTGGTGGGTAACGGCATTGGCGGGCTGATCCAGGGCGGATTGGCAGGTATTGCTTTTTGGTTTGCAGGCATTGAATCCGTATTTTTGTGGACCACTTCCATGGTGGTTTTGGCCTTTATCCCCATGGTAGGCATGAGTGTCATTTATGTGCCCGCGTCCATCTATTTGTGGTTTGCCGGCAAAACCGTGGGTGCAACGGTGGTGCTGATCTTTTGCTCCTTGGTGGCCTTGGTAGTGGAGCAATGGTTCAAACCTAAGTTTGTGGGCAAGCGGGTATCTATCCATTCGGTACTGGTTTTTTTAGCCATCTTGGGTGGGATGACGGTTTTTGGGTTTTTAGGGATTTTTTACGGCCCTTTGATCATGTCGATCTTCCTAACCTTTGTGGACCTATATAAAAAACGATACTCCCTTGAGACCCCAGACGGGTCAGTCCCATGAAACATTATTACGAGCACCCCGAAAAACTAACCGACCAAAGCCGTGCGGACCTGCTGATTCAGGCTCGCAAAGATCTAAAGGTCAAGCCCATGACCTTAGGCGAGATGACCGGCAAGTTAGAGATTGTTTGCTTTAACGGCTCTAACCTCTCTGAGTATGTCCCTCCTGGCTTAGAAGGGATGTTAAGTGTTAGGGGCCAAGGGCTCGACAAAAAAATTGACGGCCAAATCAAGATTAACCTCATCAAGGAATTTAAAGGTAAAGAAGAACAGTTTTTGGCCTACATCCTCTCCAATATCCAAATCAAAGAGATCGAGGATTTTTTAGAAATTTGTTTTATGTTAGAGCGGGGCTTTGAGTTCCCTCCGCTTCTCTTGACCCATTTCTCGGATCAAGAATTAATCCAATATTTGACCTTTTTTTTGGCCAAGGGCGGGGGGCGGCAAGCGGAATTTTTTGAAGAGTTTAAAACAGATTCATGGAAGACCTTAACCCATCCAGACGATCTCAAAGGAATAGGTCAGGGGCAAAGGCGCCCGGCCATTTTAGACAAGAGCTTTTTTTCAGAGATCCAACTTAAAGTCAAGCAGGGCGGCCAGTCGAAGATATTGCAACTCCCTTTAGGCAAGCTTAAAAACGCGCTAGGTTACTTTAACCGCAAAAAGGATGCGGGAGGGATATTGTCTCATGCTAAACATAGTCTCCATCTGAAGTGGGACGACATCCAGGCCTTCAAACTGACTGCGGCCCAATCTAAAAACGTGGCAGGTTTTTCAGTAGGTGGGGAGTTTGTCGCCACTGGGCATATTATGGCCAAAAATCTCGATGGGGGTCTGTTGACCCCAGAGCAAATCGATTTTATTCGGGTTAAGGTGGGACCAGAGATGGTGGACCTAACCCCTGGCGAGATTACAGAGATTGAACTTAACCTCGATACCCAACAGGTAATTTTTACCCGTGGCGTGGGCCCAAACGAGTACCACATTGCCCGGGTACAAAAGATCAAACTCCACAAAGAAGACCAAAGCTCTATGATCGACCGGGTTATCCCCTTTAACCGGGGTGAATCCAACTTTGCTTTAGCCGCCCAATTTTTGGGTCGCGGTTATACCGAATACGAGCGCGCAAAACGAATTCGCCAGTCCGATCTGGAGCTTAGACTTTTGACACAACACAAGGTGGTGGCGGGCGACGTGGCCAGCCAGCTGGTGCTGTCTTCGTTGAAGTCGTTAGATATTTTACCTTTAGACGCCCCTTGTGTAGGCTTCGCCCCCACTGACCTAAAAAACCCCACCAAGCTAGAAGCCGACTTCGCCGCACTTCACGGCGAGATCAAAGAACTCGTGGGCAAAATCACCGATCTTTCGAAAAGCCCTAATTTTACGGATCACGATTTTTTGCGTCTTACCAAAAAAGCTCGGGCTTATTTAAGCCTACAAGACCCCAAAGCGGCCACCCCCGAGGTTTTAGAGGGGGCTTCGATAGAGCTTAAAGAATTGATTAAATACATGGATGATTTCTTCCAACTCAACATCCATGACCGTTATGATCAGGACCTCAAGGTCGAGCAGGAAATGGGCACCGAGGCCGAAGACCAAGGCGACTTGGCCATTAACAAGGAGCGCCTAGACCCAGGCCAGCGCGACTTTATTGGGGACAACTTCTTTTTTTTCAAGAAGCGCGAATTGGTGCAAAGGGCGGTGCTGTTGGTAGAAAAGATGCTTTTTTACCATCACCATATCAAGCCTATCGCTACCGATCCAAACTACCATCCAGACATGGTTATCTTTACCAAGCGCAAGGACCTGATCACCCATTACCGCCATACCGCTTACCCGGCGCTTTGTTTAAACGGGATTTTAAACGCCAAGATTTTTATTGCCGCCTCTGAAGACGAGGAGATGCAATTTATTCAGTTTATGCGGGGTTTTACGGAAAAGGTTTTGGCCAAGGCAAAAGAGCTAAAACAGAGTTTTCACCATCAATACAAGCACACCCTTGCCGAACTAACCTATTTAGCCGGTGAGCAAAAACAACGCCTAAGTGATGAATTGGCTTTTTTAGAAAACCCGGCCAACAAAGAACAGGCCTACGTTAAATTGCTTGAACGGATTAAAGGAATATTCACCGGCCAACTAACACAAAAAGAAGAAAACATCACCTCATTGCAAAAGGAAAAGGCCGAGATTGATATCTTGGTTGAGTCTGGCCGAGCCAAATTAAGTGAACTGCTAGGCCGCGACCTTGCCGGAGGGGCTTTAGAGGCGTTTTTAGGGGACTATCAAGGCGAATTGGCCCGAATGCGGACCCATATTATGGGGCTACACAAGGTAAAAAGGGGGCAGGTGGTAGCCCTGTTTAACCCGTTTACCAAGGTGCATGGGGCTTCGTTTAAGTATTACGAAAAAGTACTTTCCTTGGCAGGGCTGTTCCAAAAGGCCTTGTGGATTCAGACCCGCAAAAAGATGCTCGATGAGGTCAAAAAATTTGCCCAAGAACAAGCGGCCACCGATCCAGCCCGCATTCGTAGCCTAGCTATCGAATTAAAAAAACAACTGGAAACCGAGGTGCAAGCAGACCAATCGAGCCAGCAGCTGCCCCTAGCCCTGGTTAAGGAATTAAAAGAAAAACTACTTGGACTTAAGGATTGTAACGTCAAAGGGATGTTCCAAGACCCGACTAAAGAGCGGGGTAACCTATTGGTTTATATTAAGTACTATCTGGCCGAAGCCGAGCGGATGATTAGCATCGCCAAAAACTTGTCTGAGCGTTTGACCGAGTTGGGGCAATTAGACCAAGAACTCTTTCGGGCTCAAACCCAAGCGGTCGAGGTTCATGTCATGGCAGAGCGAGATAAACTGAAGCTGAAGGCCTTGCAGATGTTACTCCAGGACCCCGCCAGCCTAACCAAGATTCAAGAAAGTTTGCAAAGCAAACAAGAGGTCCCCGAGGAGATTCGAAAAGAGTTAAGCACCTTGCGGGCCCAAATGGGCGAGGCCTTGGTCAGCTTTAAAGAAGCCCTCGAACCTGGCAAACAGCTTAGCTTGATTAACTTTGTTGATTTAATCGAACAGGCCGAAAAAAGAGAAGCCATAAACGATTGGTCCAAGGACCTAGTCAACTGGACCCAAGGGGTAAACGCCATTGGGGCAGAGATAGAGGGGGAACAAAAGGAATTGGAATTCCTACGCGCCCAAGAGCCACTTTTAGAAAAAGTAGCTATGTCCAAGGCGCTACCTTCGGCAAGGTTACTCCTAAAAACCCAGTATATACCCTTAGTTGAAAGGGAAATGGAGCTTTTAGCTCGCGCCGATACTTTCTTAACTGAAGTGCTTTCTAAGCAAAATCAAATCAAGCAGGCCCTACTTGACGGCTATTTCCGCAAGCGCCATGGCTTTCCCCAGTTTTTCAAGGGCGGATTTTGTTTGGAAGTTCAGTCGTCCACCAAAAATCATACTGAAAAAAATATCAACGCCGCTTTCCAGTTACTCAACGAAAAGTACCCCCAAGGTTGCGCTCCAGCGCTGGCCCATATGGATCGCCCCGGCCTCAACAAGGTTGAAACCCATGGGGTTGAATCCATCAAATCTCGGATTTCGCGGATATGGGAGGGGGACATTGACGAACGTTGCTTATATTTGCCCTCGTCCATATCTATGGAAGAGGCTCTACAGCTTTGTAAATTCAAGGAGGACCTGGCCACCAGCAATCCTAGGCCTCAAAAAAGTAGAAATAGTTTGGTACTGGTTTATGTTGGCACTTTGCCCATATATAAGCTTAAAGAAAGCCCCGCCTTACTCGAATCCTACCACTTAGCGATTCAGTCCAACGTCTTTATAGATGTAGATGGAGTGAATATTTTCAACAACCGAGAGTCGATCTATGAGGCCCTGATCCGCTCTTGCTTTGGAGCCAGCTCGGAACAGGTTTCTCTGCAAGTGGCCCACCACTTCTTAAACGAAGTTTAGTGAGCCTATAGGAGGTTTTTTTATTTACAAGCACCAAAGCTGGGTTTAGCACAGGGGGCCTCGGTAATCCCGGTTACCCCTGAAAGGTTTGAGAGTTTGAGGTCAGTATTGGTTAGGACCGTGTCCTTAAATACACTGTTTTTAAAACTGACCCCTTTGAGAGTACCGCCGGTCAGTTTAGCATCGGTTAAATCCGCATCCTCAACAGACACCGCCATCATCTTGACCCCATCCAAATTAGCCTCCTTAAGTATGGCCTGATTGAGGTTTACCTTGGTCATCCTTGCCCCCTTGAGGTTGGCTTCGGATAGGTTGGCTTTAGAAAGGTCCACATTTTCCATGGTGATCCCTTCTAGGTTAGCCCCTTCTAGTTCGGCCCCATTGAGGTCAATATCCATCAAGCTTGCCCCAGAGAGGTCGCAACTAGAAAAGGTAGAAGCGTTGCATTTTTTGGTACTGCGCAACTTTTCTAGATCTGCTTTCTCAAATGCCATCGCCGGTAAAGCGAGTAAGCTGAGTCCAAGTCCCAAAAGAATGGGTAGTTTCATGGGTTTTTCCCTGGTTTGGGTTTTGGTTAATATATATAGTGTAGGAATCCCGTTATCAATAGGTAGTCCTTGCTTGCCTTCGGGTAAAGCTTACTTCGTGCCAAGAGTCCAAACTAGGTACAAAAAAAAATTATTCCCAAAAGATTTAACCAAATCACCCAAATTGATGGTTTTTGGTATTTTTTATTATATTTTTATGTGCTATAAATACAGATAGATACGCATAATCAGCAAAAAAATGTAGGCGAAGTGTAAAAAACCTCTGGAACAGAAAAAAAAAAAATGTTACCAATGGACAACTTTAGATTAGTAAGGCCGTTTAAAAAAAGCTTGACTTCCGGCTTGGGTTTAAACAGTGTCTTGTCTAAGCTGAACGATGAGCAACTTAAGCATAGGCTCGTTGCAGGGTTGGTTCTTCGGAACCATTTGTATATGCTTAAGCCATCAACAAGTCCGATAGTCGGGCTTAGCAGTTTGGGGTTGACCCCCGCCTCGGAGGATGCGGGTTAGACTTCGAATTCTCGATGTGACGATAAAGCGGAATGGGCTAATTCGTGCATTACGCCCCGGGTTGTGTCACATTGGTTCCATTCCTACCTGTGGGCGGAGCTCACTGGTAGAAACCTTTCAATGGTATCATAGAGGTATCCGATGCGAAATAACTTTGCGAAAAAGTTAGGATTGTCCCTGGCCGCTTTTGGCCTCGTTGCAACTTCTGTATTCACCGGTTCTGATGCTCAAGCCGTACCGGCTTTTGCTCGCCAAACCGGCATGGCCTGTAACTCTTGCCACTTTCAAAACTTTCCCGCCTTGAACCAGATGGGTCGGTCTTTTAAGGCTGGCTCATACTCGATGGAAGGTTCACAGGCTTCGATCGAAGGCGAAAATGCCATGAAATTGCCCGACACCTTGAACATTGGCGCGGTTTTGAAGATGCGCCATAACAAGGGTAGCGGAGACTACACCGAGACCGGTAGCTCGATGGACTTCGGTCGAATTGACTTCCCCGATGAATCGGCTTTGTTAATTGGTGGTCGTGCTTCGGCTAACGCTGGCTTCTTGTGGGAAGTTTCACAGACCGCCACTGGACCTGGTTTGTTGGGTTCGAAACTGTCCTTCCAAGCTGGTAAAGTTGGTGATATTGACTTGTTGGTGATTCCTTACATGACCGACGGTCAAGGCCCCACTTACGGTTTCGAATTGTTGAACACCGCTTCTTTGGGTCTTCAGCGCTACTCGGAATCTAAGGTTGCTTCGGCTCCCGTCCAAGTTGGTTTCGTGGACGCTGCGGCAGGTCTAGACTTAGTTGCTTCGGCTCCCAACTGGTACTTTACTTTTAACCAATGGGCTCCGGTTAACTTCCCTGAGGAGAATGAGCAAGCAGGCAACTTGACCACCATGGCCACCTTCATTCGTGGCGTTTTCATGATGGATCTGGCTGGCTTCGATACCGCCTTCGGTATTGGCATGTTCTCTGGTACCGCTCAGACCTTAGACCACACCCACCAGACCGCTGCTGGCAAGTATGAAGCAATCAAAGTGGCTCCTGCGGGCAGCTACTTCGACTTCCAAATGCAGGGTGACCTAGCTGGCATGATGACGGGTATTTACGTCACCAGCGCTAGCGTACCCGCTGGCTCTGCAACCGCTGATGGTTACACCAGCGCAGTAAACACCTTTGCTGCTGGTGCAGATGCGGATGGCAACTTCAACGCTAAGTCTGCTAGTGGTGTAGCGGCTAAGATTTCGGTAATGCCCGAACTGTCCTTAGTAGTACAAACCGGCAGCCTCGACGATGGCTCGGGCCTTGGCTCACAGTCGCTTTCGGACATCGGTGTTCAGTACATGATCGCTCAGAACATCAAGTTCGAATACAACATCCAAACCACCGCCAAGGCTAACACCGCCGGCGATGCTTACGAAGCTTACACCAATAACCAAATGATGCTCTTCATGGCCTTCTAAGCCAAGAAAAGCTCAAACGGTTAAAGAAAGGGCCCGGCGCGTAACAGCGGCGGGCCTTTTTTTTTGTACCCAGTTTCCCTGCCTCCCAGATGCAATTGATCGAAGCGGTTCCCAACTTTTCCGAAGGCCGGGATAATCAAACGATCCAATTAATCGCCCAAGCCTTGGCCAGCGTGCCTAAGGTGACCTTGCTCCACCTAGATGCCGGGATGGATGCCAACCGCACGGTTTACACCCTGATCGGGCCTCCTGATTTGGTGCTAGACGCCCTCCTCAAAGCCAGTAAGATCGCCTTTGAACGAATCGACATGCGCCAGCACCAAGGGAACCACCCCCGGATTGGAGCGCTGGATGTCTGCCCACTGATACCCTTATCTAAAATTACCCTCGATGAAACCATTCGACTTAGCCAACAACTAGGTAAGTCCTTAGCCGAGACCCATCAATTGCCGGTTTATCTCTACGCCCAGTCTGCGTCTTCACCTAAGCGAAAGGATTTGGCCTCCATTAGAAAGGGGGGCTATGAGGCTTTGGGGGATAAGCTGTCCCTCCCAGAATGGGCCCCCGATTTTGGACCGATCCTCCCCAATCCCCGTTTGGGGGCCAGCGTGGTCGGGGTTCGTCCGATATTAATCGCCTTTAACCTCAACTTGAACTCCTGTAATCTGGAACAAGCCCAAACCCTAGCCAAGGCGCTCCGCACCCGCCGCAATACAGACCCGCAGTTAGCCTCGGTTCGATTTTTTGGCTGGGTAGCTCCGCAGCTGGGCCGCGCTCAATTAAGCACTAATCTGTTAGATTACCACCAGTGTTCGATAGCCCAGGTTTTTGCGCGGGTCTCCGAAGTGGCTCAAAACATGGGAATGCAAGTCACCGGCTCCGAATTAGTTGGGCTCTGCCCCTTAGAAGCACTAATTGATCAAACTCAAACTTTATCTGATCTACCAGCGGCAATCTCGGCTTTGGGGCTGGACGAACTGGGCCACTTCGATGAAGACTCAAAAGTGATCGAGTTGAATCTATTAAAAAAGGGTAAAATCCATGAAGTTCAATCTCTTAGTTGGCGCTTCCCAAATCAATAGCGCCCGCGCGCGCTCCTTTGGCACCACCAGCTTAGACGGACTGCGTCACCTAGGCGAGATTGTAGGTCGTTTAGGACTAAACTGCGACCTTTATGATTTGCCCAGTGGCGCTAAGTCGCCTGGAATGGCTAGTCCCTTCTCTTTGAAGTCAGGATTTGCCCTAGACCCTTTGCAACTCGATCTTAACCGCATCCCCGAAATAACCCCGGCACTGCCTATCTTCGATCACCTAACCGAGATTAATCGGCATTACTCGGCTCATTTCAAGGGAGACCGGACCCTAAGTTTCCCTTTAAAGTTAAGCCTGATGCCTTGGATTTTAGAGGCTTGTTATTCGTTTTTTTTGGCCCAAACCCGCACCAATCGCAGGCAGGCCTTTGAAAACTTTGTACAAACCCAGGATTACTGGCTGCCACATTATGCCTTATATGAGGCCGCCACTAGTCAAGGTCTTTCTGGATCAGGCCTGGAGGCACTTAAAGACCCAATATTAGCGCGCGCCTATGCCGGAAAGCACCAAGAGAAAATTGGCTATTTTGAATATGTTCAATTTCTCTGTTTTGAGCAGCGCCGTGCCCTAGTTGAGGACTTGCGGCGGCTCAAGGTGGGGCTGATTGTCAACCTACCTTTTGGTGTTGAATTCCATAGTGCAGATGTGTTTTTTCATCCTGAAGTTTTTGACACCCAAAATCAGGTAGGTTGCGGCCCTGAACCAGAAAATGGGTACCCAGAACAGGCTTGGGGCATGGCTTTGTATAAAGAACATTCTGCTGGGTTGGAGACCTACCTCAAAGAACGACTTGCTTGGTTGGCCCAACTGGGCGATGGGGTTTTTATTGATCACTTAGTTGGCTGGTGTGGCCAATACGCCCTGCCCCGCAGGGCCAATCCCGCACCGGGGCAACAACTTGGGGCTTTTTTAACCGAAGACGAATCGGTTCGCGAAGAAAATATCTGCTGGTTTTTGCAACTGGTGACCGATTCAGGTCTCAAGGTTCGGGGGGAAATTGCGGGCGATTTTAATAGGGTGGAGGTGACCAAGCGGGTGGCGTTGCAAATGGCTAAAGCCGGAGCGCCGATCAGCTTGATGATGATCCCACGTTGGGAGCGCGAAGGCGACCGGTTTTTAACCTTAGATCAATATCCAGAGCAAGCCTTATTGGCGGTCGAAACCCACGATACCTCGACCTTGCTGCAATACCTAATTAACCAAAAAGGCCGGTTCCCCGACTTTGAAAGCCCCCATTTAATTCTTGAATTTTGCCGGCAAGTGTTAGGCATACCCTTGTATAAATCCCAAATGCCCCTCACCCTAGGAGCGTTTTCTGGCGATTTTTACGAAGAGGTCCTCACCCGCCTAGCCTGGGGTTCGCCAGCGAAGGATCTGCTTTTTACGCTACCTAGTCTTTTAAGTTGGCTTACCCCAGAATACCGAAACGCCTCTAAGTTTAACAATATCAACGTGCAACCCGGCACAAGTGGCGAGGTCGGAAATGAAGAGGGGAACTGGTCCTATTTTTCTCCTCCCATCTCCTTGTTAGAACGTCCTGAAACAGCGGCTATTCTCAAGCGTTTGGGCCAGCGACGTTTTGTGCGGTTTGGGGTCTTTGAAGAACTGGCTTCACCAGCCGGGACCCGAGCACTCTGGTCTCAACCCAAAGGTCGGCAAATCCTAAGGCACCATTTTAAAGCGGGCTGGGAATTGTACCCCGGTCCAGAGGCGCTATTATCAGGATTAATTGAGCTAACCTTAGCCAACGAAACAGACCAAGAGTTAGAGGGGATGTTGCAGATAGCCTCGGTTTTAAAACTGTCCGAAGGAGCTAGACACGCCTTTTTAGATTTAAACCTAGAAAGCCCGGCGTACCACTATGAAGATAAAAAGATAGCCGCTGAGGGGCTCTATTTTAAACTAAGACCCGGCCAAATCCATCATTTTTTGGTTTGGCCTGAAGGTCGAGGCTACCCTACCCCCCAAATTAAGGCTTAGTTAGCCTTGGGGATTGGCTGAATCTTTTCTGAACTAAAGAAGTGAGTCGGGTCGATTTCCCGAGCCAATCCCTTTTGTGATTCTTGGTCGAGACTGGAAATCTCTAAGTAGTACTCGGCATCGTGGGCATGCTGGCTGATAAAGGGCAGAAGATTTAAAATTGCTTCCATTTGCCCTTTTTTCCCTTGCTCTGGAACAAAGATGACGCAGCGTTTTACCTGCAACTGCAAAACCAAGTCACGGCCCAAGGTTAATTCCATCAGGAAATTGTCATTTTTGTTGCGCTCATGGCTAAATACCTTATGTGGTTTAGCGATGGTATCATCTTGGGGGTAGCGTTTGATCCACTCCTTTTGCAGCCTAGCCACCACCGCATCGCCCGAATCGCTATTGTCCGCCATTTGTTTCATTTGCATGGAGATTTCTTCAATTTCAGCCAATTTTTTAGCAGTAAACAGTTCGACTGGTCGCTCAAGCAGTTCAGTTAATTGACTTAACTTTTTTTCGTACCGTTTGAACTCACTGGTCTTTTTAAGGGAATCAGAAAAACGATCAAACAGTTTAGCCAATTTTTTAGTTTTTTTGGCGATCTCCTTCATCTTTTTACCGCTGTTTTGGTAATAAAAAATCCCTTGAGCGAACTGCGCTAAACTTTGGTTGTGAACCGGGGGGCCATCCCCCCGTTTCGAGTCCTGAACAAAGTTAATCATCTTCGCGAGATTTAGCCCCTTGAGGTTGCCTATAACCAACTTGCGGTTATCTGGTATCCAATATTTGATATGGGACGGGCTGTTCATCGAGGAACTTTCGCGCAATCGGTGATAGGCGTGCAAAAAACGGTCAAACAAAAACAACCCTAAAAATCGCAAATACTCTTCCGCCCCTTTTTGGTATTCAGCAATCATCTGCATCGCCTGAACCAATCCCTGCCGCTCGGCCTCGGTCCCACCCTTTAGATAAGCACTCACCGCCTTGGCAAAGTCGCGATGCGCCCCAAAGAGTTCGCTCGGTTTTTTGGCCGGGTGCAGGAGTAGATGAACCTTGAGTTTTCGGTTCGCCACGCGGATGTTAAATCGGCGGGTCATATAAAAAATACCCGCCAAAGGCTGGGGTAAAAAGAGGGCTAATTTGCTCCCTTTGGCATGTTCAGCCAGGGTTTCTTTTAACTCGGCGGTGCAATTGGAAATCACTTCTTCTAGTTCATCATGCAGATAGGTTCCCTTGAGCCAATGGCGGAAAGCAGGGGTGCCGAAGTCGAAGATGCCTTGTTCAAAGCAGGAAAGTAGCAGTTTGGCCGGGTTGTATTCTTCGTTAGCCGCAAAGCCATGGTTACGCAACTTTGCAAAAAAGGACTGATATTTCTGCCGCGCATCCTGGTAAGCGACCGAAAATTCGTCGGGGCCCACGTCTTTGGGGATAATCGAGTTCCCTGTGCCCTTTAAAACATCGTCGTTTATCCACGCATCTGGCGCTTCCTCTTTTTCGTCAGGGACAAATCCCATGGCCTCTGGATTTTCCAACATCCCTAAAGAGGTCAACCAACGGCCAAACTGGCCACGGGTCACGGGCAAAGCAGGTTCGACTACACACTTAAAATAACAGATCTCAAAAAACTCTTTACCCATCCTTTTACCAAGGGTAACCGCGTCCGGCTTCAAAAAATCGCTGGCAGTCGCTTTTAACATCTGGGAAATGGTATAACCATAGGCCCCGCCTATAGTGGGCATAGAATAAATAAGCTTAGGGATCGGAGGTTGTTCGGAGGTAAAAAGGGATAATTGGTCTAGTTCATCTGTAGCCAATTGGAACCCCAGGCGTCGCTTGAGCCACTGTTCGGCAATGGACCGTTCTTGTTTATCTAATTGGCCAAAACTTAAAGGGTGGCGTTTTAGATAACGATCCGCGTTTACTGTGTCGAAGATGTCCTGCAGGCTTTGACTGCTGGTGGCCATCCGTTTGATATATTCATTTTTAAATTTAGCCCCTAAGCGGACAATCGCCTCTAAGCTAGCCTTGGTTTCGGTGCGTTCGTCCTCGGGATTAAAAAAGAAAACACACTTCCCCCACAAATCGGGGTCTATTTGGCTTCGGCCAATAACCATCACCCCTTTGACCAAGGACCACATAGCAGTTGGGGTGTAAAGCTTTGGGTCCCCTTTAAAACCGCCCTTATCCATCTCTTGCAAACAGGCAAACAGGCTTAAAAAGATTTCGGCGTTGTTTTTGTATTTGCGCTCTGAATCCAAATAAACCGAAAACTTTTTGACCAAGGTCATCGTTGGGATGCCATCGCATAAAAGTTCAAACTGCTTGGCCAAGGCGGCAGGCGGGTGGGATTTGCGTTTAACATCTTCCCAGAACTGGATCAAAATAGGCTGGTATCGGCTATAGAGGTCTGAGAGCAGTAAAATGTTAACCGCTTCTTCATCGGTCACACTGGCCGCTTTGCCCAAGGCCACTTCTGAAATCCGTTTGGAAACCTCTGGCGAGAGACCTTGCAGGTCCATTATCTCGCGTGCTGCTGACTGAAAACCTTTTTTGCGTTTACTGCGCGCGACCAAATCCTCCAAGGATTCTTTGTCCTCGGCGAGGAATTCGGAAATTAGGTTTAGGCCAATATCGGGCTTCGCTAGCAGTTGGGAATGCACCGATCTGGAAAGTCCGGTCACCAAAATCGCTTTGCCACTTTCTAAAACCTCGCGGTAAATCAAGGGCACCGCCACCGACTCCCCTTTGAGCCGTTCTAACTGTACGAGGAGTAAATTTTCCTCATCTTTGGTAGCTCGCCAAGCCAATTGCCGCAAATGCCGAATCGAGCCGTTAACATTAATTTTTTCCTCAATCACCACCGTTTCTTTAGGCCCATCTGGTTTTTTGGGATTGATAGGCCTTTTGTGTTCGGTTTTTTTGGTGATTTTATATTCTTCGTGATCAACCTTAAACCCTTGAGACTCCAAGGCTCTAACAATCAAATCATGCCCGATCACTTGGCGACGCTCGGCTGTGGAGACAAACCGGACCACCCAGTCTGTTCCTTGCAGGCTATCGGTAGCGATTTTGGATGGATCGGTCATGAGTGCAAAAGTTTGGATCTTGAATAGGGGTTTTGACACCCAATAGATACAAGTATTAGACCTAAAAACCTAGTCAAGGTAAACAAAAATTAGCAAATCCGGTCTGAGGATATCGATTTTGCTTTATTGAACGCAATCAAGTATAAACCGGAACCAGGAAACAGGGAGGAAACCGATGTGGGTTCAAAGGGCATATTTTTATTTGTGGTTTTTGCTGCTGGCTTTGGCCAGCGCGAGCTGTGCCCATCGTTTTGGCCCCCAAGAGGTTGGGATTTGGTATGAGATTCAGTCAGGCGAACAACTCGAACAGATCGCAGCTCAATACGGGGTTGATCCTTACGTAATTAAAAAAAGAAACGAAATTTATGAGGCCGAGGATTTGTCCGAAGGGATGGTTATTTTTATCCCAGGCATTGCTCCAGAGCCTCCTGAACCTGCCCCGGAAACGATCGGGATGGCGCGGCGAAAGGGGGAGCGGCGTTTTCCAAAGCTAACCGACGCCGACCCCATTGGCAGAAGTGGCAAGCGGTTTATTTGGCCGGCTAAAGGCTCGATCTCGTCTGGGTTTGGACCTCGCCACGGTAGGGTTCATGAAGGAATCGACATCACCAAAGATCAGGGCGACGCTATTTATGCAGCGGGCGGCGGTGTAGTCGATTTTGTAGGTCGCCAGAGGGGATATGGCAATGTGATTATTGTTGATCACGGCAATGGCATCAAAACCCTTTATGGGCACAACAAACGCCACTTGGTGCGCAAGGGAGACCGGGTTCGCCAGGGCCAAAAAATAGCTCGTATCGGCAGCACGGGCCGCTCGACTGGGCCTCATCTGCATTTTGAGGTTAGGGTTCATGATCGCGCCCGTAATCCGATGCGATATCTTCCCTTAAGATAGTTTTCCTCAAATGGCTGACATTTCCTTTTTATTGATGTAATTTGGAGCAACTCAACTGGCGTGGTAATTAGTTCCACGGATATCAACCTATTAACCGCAACCTTTAGCAAATGCGATACCCCTATCTAAGCTAATGTATGTTTGATTCGAACATAACCCTTTCGGATACATCGCTAGCCGAAGAGCTAGCTCTGTTGGAACAAAAAAAGCACTCCGACCAAAAGCGTATGCTTTGGGCGGGTCTGTTTTCTTGTATTTTACTTTATTCTCTCGACGCCATTATTGACTCTTTTGTGTTTGAAAAAGAAGAATTTTTGGAGACTTTGCTTTTCGATGTGTCTGCCTTTGAACTCTACTTTAGAGGGGCTTTAGTCCTTGTCTATTTGTCCACAGTTTTTTTTTACTGGCGCGCTCAAAATCGCCTTTACCACACCCAGGCTGAATTGATCCAGGCCAAACATAAAGCCGAACGTATCAGTCAATTTAAAAGTTCGTTTGTCTCTAATATGAGCCATGAGATCCGAACGCCCCTCAATGGGATGTTAGGGATGGCCCAACTTTTATCTATGGGTAATTTGGAAAAAGACCAGGAAGACATGGTCGAAACCATTATTAATTCGGGCTTTTCCTTAGTAAAGGTGCTTAATGACATCCTAGATCTTGGCCGTTTGGAGGCCTCTAAGATGGAGGTGCATTTAGGCCCCCTACATTTAAACGAACTATTTGATCAGATTAGCAAACTCTATATAGGTAGCGCGCAGATTCAAAACACCGAATTGGTCACCGGGATAGACCCGAAGATCCCTCGTGAGCTAGTGGGGGATGACTATTTGATCAAAGAGATCTTGGGCAATCTGGTAGGCAACGCGATTAAATTTACCCAAAAAGGCAAGATTCGCTTATCCGCCCAACATATAAAAAACGACGAGACAACACAAACGGTTCGCTTTGAGGTGAGTGATACAGGGATCGGGATTAATTCTGAGCATTTAGACCATATTTTTGAAGCCTTCCGCCAGGCAGATGCTTCTACCACGCGCCGTTTTGGCGGCTCCGGTCTTGGCCTTACTTTATGCGCCGAATTTGCTAAATTAATGGGGAGTAAAATCGAGGTTTACAGTCAACTAGATAGCGGTAGCCGGTTTTGGTTCGATTTAACCTTGTCTTTGCCCCCAAGCCCTAACAAACTGGGGGCTTAATTGGCGTCTTTGGCGCAGCGAAATCCAACATCCTGCCAGCCATACTTTGGGTCTGAATGGTGGCGAATATATCCCCGCGCGTCCACCTTCGATTTAGCCCAGGATCCGCCACGGATTACCTTTTCCCTGGCGCTGACCCTATAGTTGCTGCCTGGATAAGCAACCAAGTCCGAATCAACCCACTCGCGAACGTTACCCGCCAGATGCATCACACCGTAGGTCGAGATATCTGATTCTGGCTCATAAACGCTAACCGGGTCCTGCACCCCAGATTCGACTGTGCGCGCGGCGTTGCGTTCAAACTGATCCCCGGGCCAAGGATAGATATTCCCGTTAGATCCTCGATACGCCTTTTCCCATTCGGATTCGGTGGGCAGACGCTTTCCAGAGGTTTGGCAAAAGCGATGGGCGTCTTGCCAGTTAACGTTTACCACGGGCTGATCGTCTTTTCCCATTGGATAACGTCCGCCAGACCAATGGGGCGGGGCCCGATGCGAAAAACGGTTGATATAACTCAAATAATCTCGGTTTGAAACCTCGGTTTTGTCGATAAAATAACTACCCGTCCGATTTCGAAGAATCGGAGTATAGATCAGGTCCCCCTCATTATTACCCATAATAAACTCCCCGGCTCCGATCTGAACCATCCCGTTTTCAGCAGGGCCAACCGCACTTTGCCGCCGCTTGTCCTCTTCCGGCTCCCCCCCAAAACGCAGCAAATCGGCCCACTGCATTTCGCCAGTGTATATATTTAACATCTTCAAGCTGGCTACCCATTGGCCTTTTTTCTGAGTGATCGAGCCGTAGATAAAGGCGTCCACCCCATAAAGCTCACCCATCTTTTTGGCCTTGTTTTGGTCAATAAAATCGGACATGGAAAGCTTTTGTTCCTCTAAAATCAAGGACAGGTTGTCCCGGTCAACCACTCTTAATAAGCCCGCTTTAGTGAGGCTCGCGGACAAAAAATCGACGGTCAGTTCTGAGTTAAAGCGGCTGTTGATATTCCAGAAGCTGATCTGATTGATCTTTTCTGCGTTGAGCCGTTTTATATCTTTGGAAATTGAACTGGTGAAAACCTCTGAAAGCTGGCTTAAAGCAAGGGTTTGAGGGTCCAAGGGAGCGGTTTGAATGATTTCAGCCCAAACAATAATCGAGCGTTCAACATCAATCGCCTTCATCACCAAAACATCATTATAAAATCGGCCATAAACAAACAGGTCAACCCCTAAGAGTTTGCCCAGTTCTTTATAAGTGTCTTGGGTGACCATCCCCGAAAGATTAAACTTCTGCTCTTCAATAATTAGGTTTAACTTAGAGCGGTCAATCACCCGAAAGGTGCGGGAGCGAACAATGGCGACGTTGGTAAAGTCGATTAGCTCGTTTTTAGTCTCTAGGTCCAGATTGCCCTGGATGCGGCTAAAGGCAATAGTGGCGTATTTGCCCGTGGCAACTGACTTTAAACTTTCAGCCAGTTTCTGGGCAATCTGTTCGGTGTCTAAGGTGACCGCGCCTGCTGGCGAACTCAACCCTAAGGCCAATAAAAAAAAGCAGAAAAATCGCCACATACCCAAGGACCTAGGGGTTTTTGTTTCGGCTCGGCTTGGCAGAACCGGATATTTCGTGGAAAACATCAAGTTAACAATCTCCTTAGATTTAATCAAGTTGGAGCCCATATGCCCCTCTACGTAGTCGCCACCCCCATTGGCAATCCCGACGATCTCAGCCCTAGAGCCCGGCAAGTCCTAGAGTCCGCCGACCTTTGGGTGGTTGAAGAACCCAAGGTAGGACGGAGGTTTGCCAAAAGCCTGGGCCTCCAAAAGGAGATGATGCCCTTAAACGAACACAACGAAGCCGCTGAAGCTGCCCAGGTGTTGCAATCCCTTTTAGAGGGGCAAAACCTAGCCTTGATTTCGGACTGCGGCACCCCTTTGTTTGCCGATCCAGGGGCTAAACTGGTTGAGCTTTGCCATCAAAACGGGGTACAAGTCATTCCGGTCCCTGGCGCGGCCAGCTTGACGGCGGCTTTAAGTGTCTCTGGCCTTTTGTTAACCGAATTTTTGTTTGCCGGCTTTTTGCCCCGTAGTTCGCCAGAGCGCCGTGCAGTAATCACCTCATGGCTGCCACTCAAAAGGGCGGTTGTGGTCATGGATACCCCCTACCGTATTGCCGCCCTAGTCCAAGATTTATTGCAGGAACTAGGCCCGGTCCAAGGGGTTCGGGTTTTTTTCTCCCTGACCCAACCGGAGGAAGAAATTTTTGTGGGGAACTTGGCGGAACTGACTACTTTTCTGGGTCCAGAGCCACCAAGGCGGGAATTTGTAATGATCTTAGAGGCCGCCCCATCCAAACACGAGCCCAAACCTGCCAGGGTCAAAACCCGCAAAAGGCGCTAAAGAATACGGACGACCTTTCCCTGTTCAAAGATCACCTTTTTGTCTTGATAAGCCCACTGGATTGCACCGGTCTCTAAGGTTTCGGTTTTAACCGGCTCGCCCAAGGCTAGCTTGACCTGTAATTCGTTAAACCCGGTTTCCACCTGCCCTTGGATGATTTTGTCCGTTAGCTTGGCGCTGAAATTTTGGCGGATTAACTCTTCGTTGGTGCGGTTGAGCCAATCGGCGTCCTTGTCGGGTCGGTAAACCCCGGCCCATTCATCAACCCAGTAGGGTTTAGGCAGTTGGGCTTTGAAGTTAACCGCCCTAAAATTAAGGTGGGGAAAGCCTTTGGCCTTTTCGGTTTGGCCCGTGGTCAGGAGCCCTACTGAAGGCACCAATTGATAATGGGTCAGGTCAGAGCCGCTATCGGGCATCTCAACATACACCTTAACCAGTCCCCCCTTTTTTTCCTCTAATTCCTGATCACTTTCAACAATAAAACCAGAACCAGTGGTCACCCGTTTCGAGGGCACCAAGATCTGGAACATCGTTTTTTCCTTATTAATCACCTCCAGCCCTAAGACCGGGTAGGCCTCGCGACTACGGGTTAAAATCTTTGGCCCATTTGCGTCTTTATCAGCGTAAAAATATGCGGATTTAAGGATAATAAAACTCCCCATCTCTGCTTGGACCGGCAAGGCGGACAAGAGCGCAACCAATATGCAAAGGACTATTTTCATGGGTTTAAGGTAAAAAAGTCGAGCCTCGCTCGACCTAGTTTTTTAACCATAAAACAGGTTAACCCTGGCCCTTCAAAAACGGGCCGGTCCGCGCTTTCTTCGAGTACCACCAAAGACCCAGGCCAGCGGTCTTGGTTTTGGCCCAAAAAGGCCAGTGCCCGTTCGCCTAACCCTTGACCCCAAGGGGGATCCAGAAGAAACAAACAAGGCTTGCCGCCTAGTTTTTGAGCCTTTAGCCAATCTAACCCATCGCCCTTAAAAAGGAAAAAGGAATCTGGTCCAAAGAGCGGACCCAGGTTTTTTTGTAGGGCCAAGGCGCGCTCTTTATGGTTTTCCACAAAGGTCACCGGCTCTGCCCCGCGGCTATAGGCTTCGGCCCCCAAAGCCCCGGAGCCCGCAAAAAGATCGACCCCTTGAAAGTCACTTAAGCGGTAGCGTGCCGCCAAAACCTCAAAGAGTACAATCCGGTTTTTCTCTAAACTAGGTCTAGCGCCCAATCCCTCTGGCGAAGGGATGCGGCGCCCTTTCAGCCTACCTGAAACAATCCTAAGACCGGCCATAAAAATCGATCACCGGCAGATATACCAATTCTGCGCCTACCGCTTCAATAGCTTGTTGTTCGGGTAATCGTTGCCCCTTGAACTGGGCACCTTTGATCACCTTTTTGGGACGCAGGAGGTTGATTAAGCGGCTGGCGTCTTCTTCTTCGAAGATCAAAACCCGGTGTACTGCGTCCAAGCTGGCCAGGAGCCGGGCTCGGTCCATTTCCTTAAGCACCGGCAGGCTGCCCTTAGAGCGCTGAATTGACTTGTCCGAATTAATGGCCACCACCAAGCGCCCTTCGATCTTTCCGGCTTCCAGCAAAAAGCCTAAATGCCCAGCCGAGAGTTGGTCAAAGTACCCGTTAGTAAAGGAAATAGGTTCCTTTTGGTGGGCCAAGTCGCGCAACAAAAAGTCGAGGCTGGTCACCTTCGAATGGGGCGTGCCGGTCTCGATCAAGGCCAGAATCTCAGCCCAAGGAATCGGCACAACTCCCATATGGTTAATCTCTAATTCGGCGGCCAGATTGGCCATAGGTAGGGCCAACATAGGTCCATCCCCGGTGGCCAGCATCACCGATAAAAGGGTGATAACCATATCCCCCGCCCCGGTTACATCAAAAACCTCTTGTACTTGCGTAGGGAAAAAATGGTATTCTGTGTCGTTTTTGTAATAAAGTAACCCGTCTCGATCTAGGGAGAGGCTCAGAAAATCGGCTTTAATTTTTTCTTGAAGTTTTTTTGCTGCCGCCAAGATACTAGGATTGTCGGTTAATTTGTGGCCCACTGCCGCTTCGGCCTCAGCGCGGTTGGGCTTGATACTAGTAACCCCTTGGTATCGCTCGATCGGCACCCCTTTACCCGGATCCGCCACCACCGGGATCCCCCGCTTTTTTCCTTCTTCTATACAAAAGCGGATCAACTCCTCGTCCAGAGCGCCCTTGGCATAGTCGGATAAAACAATCCCTTGGACCTGATCTAGGTGGGCTATTACCTTGGACTTCAGCCAAGCTCGCGCCTCATTACTAACCGCACCATCGGCCTCGCGGTCCATACGGATTAATTGCTGTTGCTCCGTTAAGACCCGGGTTTTTACCACTGTGGTCACATCGGCGCGTAATTCTAAATCGGCCGGGTCAAGCCCCATTTCTGTATAAATCCGGCGAAACCGCTCGCCCGCCTCGTCCTGGCCCAAAAGCCCCACTGTTACCGGGCTTACCCCCAAGGCCTTTAAGTTAGAGACCACACTAGCGGCCCCACCCAATCGAAATTCGTCTTTGGTGATTTTTACCACTGGGATAGGAGCCTCAGGCGAGATTCGCTCGACCTTCCCCCAAGCGTATTGGTCCAACATTAAATCCCCGACCACCATCATCTTAGGTGGGGAAAAGTCCAGAATATAGCGGATTAATTGATCTTTGAGGGTTGAGCTGGCCATAATCGACTCCAAGGTTCGCCCCCAAGATACGGCTGGATCGGCCTTTCGTCAACTTTGCTCAATCAGTTTGCAAGGTTTGGGTAAACCTTTTATCTTAAGCGAAACGCAAACGGAGTTAGCGATGAAATTAAGGTTGGGTTGGATGTTGTTGGCACTGGTTTTATTGGGAAACAACGCTTTTGCGTTCCAAAAAAGAACAATCACCCAAATCTCGTTTGGGAGTTATCAAGTCTCCGATAGTGAGGCCAACCTTTATGGAACCAGATTGGCGGTTGGCGTCAAACAACTTCTCGATCCCAACTGGGCTTGGTTTGGGGCGGTTTCCCAAGGCGACGCCATTGGCTCTGAAAAAATTAACGGCATTGAATATGAATCCACTGCCAGCAGCACCGCCCTTACTGGGGGCGGGGAGTGGCGCACGCAAGCGGCTGAAGACATCGAACCCTTTGTGGGTCTCGGGATGATCGCCGAATCTTACAGCTATGATTTCACCAGCCCAGGAAGTAAAACCGGCAAAACCTCGGGCACCGGGTTGGGCCCCATGGCCAACCTAGGCGTGCGGTTCCAACTGGGCCAAAGCTTTATTTTTATCCCGACCTATCAATACAGTTTGCTCCGCTACCAGACCGAAGCGGGTGACAACGCCAGTATGATTAGTTCGGGGCTGTATATAGCTTTGGTGTTTCGCTTTTAGACCGCTTGCCTTGGTGGGGCCCTTTCTTGTAAGATAGGGCCGAGAACCACCTAGGGCTCACCCCGCCCAACTAAACCCGCGCTCATGACTAGGCTTTTTATTGTAAATGCAAAGGGTTCCAAACGCACCGCTTGGTATTGGCGGCGGCACCAAAAAGCCTTGCGCGAAGCATTCCAAGGGTCTGAATTTCTGGTGGTTGACGCCAAAAAGATGCAGGGATTGGGCAGTTACTTGGAATTTGACCAGCTGGTTTTGGTGGGGACCGATCCCTTTTTTAGCCTTGCGATTAACCAAATCTTTGGGGAACGCCTGACCCAAGGGTCTGAACAGGTTTTTGCTTTCTTGCCCACTAGTCGAGAATCCTCCATTGCCGCCAGTTTGGAATTACCTTTTGGGCTCAAGCAACAAATCGATTTAATCACTTTAGGTCCGCAAATCCCGTTTGATTTGATCCGCTGCCACTGCATTAGCCCAGAAGGTCTCCCTAAAAGCTATTTGGTCCTTAACGACGCCCTGATCCGCCTGCCCCATCTAAAGCTACCCCTGCTATTTAGGACGGTGGTGCAGTTTATGCGGACCCATACTGGGCTAGGAGCCAAGGCCCCTTCTAAAATCACTTTGTTTGAGCGCGGAGTGAAGTTTTTTGAAGGGGAATATCTCTTTTCGATTATACTCCTCGGCAACAAGATCACAGGCGGGCCTAGGCTGTTGCAAAAAAGGCGTTTTATGGTTAAAAATTTCCACTATTATCAGCTTAACGGCCAAGGGCTGCGCGAGTACACCTCAGCATTACCCAAACTGTTTTCGACAGAATCGGAAAACCCCGCCTTATTTAAAGGAAAATATACGGAGCTAGAACTGCGTGGGTTAGGGGAAGAAAACCGGATCGTTGCCGATGGCAACCTGATTGGGCGCCTGCCCGCCTCGTTCACCCTGCTGCCCAAGGCTATCAAGGTGATCAGCCCCTTAAGCCCCATTCAGCGGGTAGAGCCGGTGCAAAGCCGGGTGGCGACCCAGGCCAAGCCAGTGGGCAACCTGAAACTTGGGGCTTAGGTTAACTCGATTACGTTGACCTCAAAGGGCAACTCACCGGGTTTAAAATCAACCTGCCTGACGGTTTTTTTCCACTGTTTATTTTTACCATCCCAGCGAAAGCCTTGTTCCTTGGCCTTGTCCCGCTCGTCATAGGTCACCCTCGCTATCAGAGATAGTTTGGGGCTGGTGGCATTTTTGATCGCGGGCTCTAGGGGATAGTGGGATAGTACCTTAAACATGGTTAACACATCGGTCACCGCCCGATGGGCAAAAGGGTTGGCAAAGCCATGGGCGCCCGCCAAGTAGATCAAACTTTTAGAACGAATTGCCTTGGGATACTCCACATCGGCCAGGGTACAAAGCCAATCCTTCTGGGGGAACTGCCGGTCCCATCGCTGATAAAAGGCCTCAATAAACCCTCGATCAAAGGGGGCGTTGTGGGCAACCATCAGGTCCGCTTGCGCAACCATCTGGTCTATTTTATCAAAGAGCCGACCATCTGGAGCGTCGGCGAACTGGTGTAACATAGAGGTGGTAATCCCGGTCAACTCCTCAATCTCTTTAGACAGCGCCAAATCGGGCTTTTCTAAAACCAATTCGCTAAATATACGAACCGGTTGGTTAAGCTGGGTATCCCAAAGTACCAAGCCAATTTCAATAATCCACTCTTCAGTCACGTCAAGCCCGGTGGTTTCCACGTCTAAACCTAAAAGTAACATTTAAACCTCATCACCGGATTTGAAATTTTGGTAATACAAAGGGGTCAACCAACTTGGCCCAATGTTGCGCAAGCACCGCTATTTTTTCTGCTGGGGCCCCTCTGAGCGTGCTGGCATAAAGGCCTTGTGGGTGGAAGTTCCATTCGGTTGGAGCCTGAATTTGGTATCGTTTGACCAATCCCCTTTCGAGTTCAATACGGTGGACAATTCGCCCACGTGACCCTTCGGTCTGCGCCAGCCCAAGCCCCGCATGTTTAGGAGAGCCTGGCGAAGTCACAGGAATTTCCAGCCCCTTTTTTAACGCGCGAAACTGAAAACATAGGTCTAACAATTGGGCAAGACAGTGGCGCTTTAGGGGGTTGGTTGATTTAAAATCTTTTAACATCAAGCTCCTCGCTTGGCGAGCGTAGGCTCCAGTCTGGCGGCATTGCCCCGCCCATTCGGGAAGATAAATCAATTCGGCGGCCAAGAGGTCTGTAAAAAACTGATTCCAATTTTGGGTGCTATGCCACTCAAGGGGCTCGATAGGCACCTCAACCAGATCGGGCAACTGGCCAAGCCAGCGGAAATATTGAGCAGCCAAGGATTTGGAATCCTCCAACCAAACCGCCAAAACCTCCGGGGTTTGGCTGGCCCAGGTCGAAGGGTCCAGCCCTAACAGATCAGTCAGCCCTAACTCAGCCGCCTGGACGATCCGAGCAAAGGCCTCTGGTTCGGGTTGTACATGGCGCAGGGTCAAGGAAAAGGGCTCGCCCGTGGGGTACAGGGCCTTTCGGGCTTGCTCCTTTAGCCTTTGCCAGTCGCCTTCGGGCAGGGAGCGCCCCAAGGTTTGGGCCCAATCCTGGCTCAATCGTTCGGCTGGTTCGGCAATGTTTTCCAGATGCACCAAGAGGGTTCGGGCCTTGGCGTGGTGCGCGGGGGCGTGGATACCGCTGGCTTCTTCTAAAGCCTGTACCGCCGCATGGAGATGGGCTGCGCGAGTAAGGGGGAAGAATTTTTCGATTAGCCGAATGGCCTCTTCGGGGCTTCGGCCCATTAAGATCTGGGCGTATTCCAAAGGCCTTCGCGAATGGACCTCGACCTTGGCCACGTGGGCTCCGTCCAGCCGGATTCGAATTTCTAAGCTTTGGTCTTGTTCAGACATGGGCAACTTGGGGCTAAGGTCGGTTTAAGCCTACCCCAACGAGGGCCCATAGCCAAGCCCCATTTAGCCCAATTTAGTCGGCATTGGCCAGGAGCCGCTTGAGCGCCCTTTCCCGATTTTCCAGCTCCACTCGTTTGGCTAAGAGGTAAGCAAAAAGCAGATAAAAAACAAAGATGCTTAGATACAGCATCCATTTTAAGGGGTCATCGATTACCCCAGCCTTTTTAGAAAACAAGGTCGAGGTTTGGTGTAGGGTCCGCCACCAAGTAACCGCTTGGTGAATCAAGGGGATGTCCAAAAAACCAATAATCGCAATAACGGCGGCAAACCGGGCCTGTTGGTCTGAATATTCCACAAACCGGCGCAGCAGGAGGTAGCCCACAAAAATCAAAAAGAGGATCAAGGTTGTGGTCAACCGAGCGTCCCAGGTCCAGTAGGTATTCCAAGTAGGGCGGCCCCAAATGGCGCCAGTAACCAGGGTCAAGCCACAAAAGATCACGCCCACTTCGGCAGCAGCATAAGCGGTAACATCGAATTTTTCTTCTCGTTTCCAGAGGTAACCAATACTAGCCAAAAAGCTGATAAAAAAGGCGGCATAGCAAACCAGCACACTCGGAACATGGATATACATAATCTTTTGCACAAACCCCATGGCCTGCTCTATGGGAGCCCAGGCAAACACCAAATAGGCGGTCAGCGCCAAACCTAACAAGGACAACCAACCCAGGATCGAAGAATACCGCATTAAAGCTCCATTACGAAATCGAAGGTCAAATAGGCGATGATCAAGAAGATAAGATCAAAGCCGATCAGCAACTTTAACCAATCTAGCTCCCCTTGGAAACCCTCCCCCACCAAAATTCCTGCCAAAATCCGCACGGCCGCCAAAAGTAACGGGATTAACAGGGGAAAAAGGAGAATGGGTAGCAAGATCTCTTTAAAGCGCACGTCGGTAGTCAGGCCCGAAAGTAAGGTGCCTAGACTAGAAAAACCCAAAGCGGTTAGCGCCGAAAGGGCTAGCATTTCCCCAAAATGATCCATCGCCGGGGCAAAAAACAGCAGCGAAAACAGAGGGATTAGTAGGCATTGCATGACCAACACAAAGATCCAGTTGCCTAACATCTTGCCTAAAAAAATGGACCCCCGACTGATGGGAGCCAGGAGCAGGGCTTCCATTGAGCCCATCTCCTTTTCCATCTGGAAGCTTTTAGAAAGCCCTAAGATACCTGAAAGTAAAAAGGTCACCCAAAAGACGCCGGGTGCGAGGTTTTTATGCATCTCTTCGTCTTGGGGCAAAGCAAAGGAGAAGACCAAGAGGATAATCACCCCAAAAAACAACATGGCCACAAAGTTTTCCATGCGGCGCAGGTCAAGGATCAGGTCCTTTTTTAAGATAACGTAGGCGTCACCGATCATTGGGTTGACCTTTGGTAATGTTCAACTAGTTCTTGATATTCAAAGTCGGAGCGTTGGTGTTCTTGGTCGATTACGCCCTGTTCTAAAATGGCAATCTTCCCGGCCAGTTCAAAGCAGCAGTCTAATTGGTGACTTACCAATAAAATCGCTCCACCGCCTTGTTTAAACTGGGTCAGGTATTCATTAAAAAACTCGACTGATTTGTAATCCAACCCGGTATAGGGCTCGTCTAAAAGCAGCACCCGAGGGGCGGTAACCATGAGTTTGGCGATGGCCAATCGCTTAAACATTCCTGAACTAAAATTTTTGACTTGCGCGTTTTTAAACCGCTCTAACCCAACCTGAACCAAAGCCTTCTCCACCTGCTCTTCCAGATCGGCCACGTGGCGCAGCCTTGCAGCAAAGATTAGGTTTTCTTTAGCACTGAGGTCTCCGTAAACCTGTGGATGATGGCCAATAACCCCTAAGGCACGGCGCAAGCCGTCTGGGTCCTCAATGACTGGTTTACCCTCAAAATGCACCGCCCCCCCGGTAGGCCGCATCAGGCCCGACATAATCTTTAGCAAGGTCGATTTCCCCGCCCCGTTTTTGCCCAGCAGTAAGGTTGCGTCCCCTTTAGACAAACCAAAGGAGACCTCTTTAAGGATTTGTTTATACCCAAAATCCTTTTTTACCCCCGCCGCGACCAAGAGGGGCCGCATTAAGTATCCTGAGGGAAAAAGGATTTTAGCTCACCATGAATAATGGGGAACAAGGCGCGGAATTCGGCCAGGGCGTCTTCTAGTTTGGGCTGGTCAATGTTTTGGTGGCTAACCAAGGCACGCAGATGCACCGCCTCCTTGACCAAACAAAGGCGGGTTTCTTTGACATGATGGGCGTTTAATTGCAGCATCTTTTTATAGGCCCCTTTGGAGTCAGTAGGCATTTTTTCAAAGAGTTGCGCATCCAACACTAAAAGTAGGCTGGTGACGATGATATCCATAAAAAAGCCCGCTTCTTCGACCACCCAGACATTAGGTTTGATCTGACTCAGCTTGGTCAAATCCTCCCCGAATAGTTCACGCAGCAGATCACTGATGCGGCTTAGCAGTTCCTTATCAAGCGACGGTTCATAGGTTTTTTGAAAATTGTGCTCACTCATCGGCTTAATACCCATCATGGTTAAAACAGGGCTTACTGTGGAAGAGCAGAAGCAAAATGTCAAAAGGGGCTTGATTAAAATAACAATTGGCTTGACGCCTAGGACGTTATTTCTTATGGTATCGGGAAAGGCGTTATGGCCTTCAAATCCTGCTTTTTACGCTTGAGTCGAGTTGGTTATGAACGAAGAAAAAAAGGACAAAAATCCCCGTTTGGTTGATCCAGAGTCGGCTAGTGCTGTCGGTTCAAGGAACAGTGCCAACCGCGACGAACGTAATGAATACGTTGAATCCCAACGGATAATCGACGAAGAAGTAGATAAGATCCTCAACCATGTAGCCTCTAAGTTACCTCCCGAGGTCCTAGAAAAGCTACATGTCACCGGCTCGATCAAAGAAATCCTGCATAATTATTTTAACCAGGGTTTCCACAACATGTACAACCGCTACTTGGTCACCGTCGAAGACGAGATGTCCAAGAAATTTAACAAGCTGGTTGATGATGAAGAACAAAAAAATCTCTCCCGCTACACCCCTCAAGAAATGGGTGAGCTGATCGACGAGATAGGTGGAGCCGAAAAGTTTAACAACCGGGCGCTGGAGATGTCGGTCGTTAACATTTACCAACACCTACAAGGCCACTTGGAACATGGCGTCCACGACATGTCCCAAAAAACCGCCAAATTACTGCGCGAAAAGACCGATATTGGTTTAATGGTGGGTACAGACAACGCCTTTAGTTTAGTAAAGGGACATTATTCGGACAACAAGCTCAAGCCCGAATGGGTGACCGATGTATCTTTAACAATTAACATCGCCGAATCTGAACTTTTAAACCCAGTGTTCCATTTCCAAGTCGGCACCGAGACCATCATCAGAGAGGTGCTTTCTGACTATATCGTAGGCCTGCTGGATAAAGAATTAGACGGACTCAATGCCAAGTTCGCCGAAGAAGGGCAAGCCGCCTTAACCGAAGCAGAGCAGATCATTGAGAAGTTTAAACGGCTCGAAAAATATGTCGATTTCGAGGCAAACGCAGAGTCCCCTCAATTCCAATGGGTCTCTAAAGACTTTTTGGACGCCATCCACGATATGGGTGCCCCGGGCGACAGCAATGACCCATTAAACCTGCGCGAAAATATCCAGAGGATTGTTGGCCGGGAGAATCTGCGTAATCGCGGGTTTAATAAAGCAGTCAACGCGTTGACTGAAATATTAGACAAGACCCGTTTAGGGTACCAACACATCGAAAACTTTAAGCAGGCGGGCAAGGTGGTGATTCGCGAATATTCCGAATCGAGCCTACACGACCTTCCTGACGAACGGTATTCTGCGACCTTGGTATATTACGACAACCTCCAATTACGTGAGATGCGTAACGCCTATTGCGCCCAACTCGATGAGTTTGGTGCCCAGGCTAACAAGCTTTGGAACGTGTACGAAAAAGTCCATGAAAACCACAAAAAGGAACAGGGATTTTTAGACTATCACGCGATTACCGAGAAATTTTTAGGCGGCGGCACCGCCCCGGCTCAAGACGCTGCCCAAGGCAGACGAGGAGCCGCCCCCGAACCCCAAACGGCCCCAGCGGCAGCCCCCAAGGTTGTCAAAGAATGGGACGAAGTGTTTTTTGTTCAGCCTAAAAAGAGCGATATTGAAAAACTCAACGACACCTTTGGTGAGCGCCGCCAATATCTGACCCGCAAGTTCCAACTGCTGCGCGAAAAGATCCACGAAACCTTTAAGTATGAAAACCCACCTGAGCGGGTGATTTTAGACCAGCGGTTAGACTTTTTGGAATCTGAGTTTTCCACCTATAATCGGCAGGTGAATCCGTATCACTTGCGCTCAGGCTTAGTCTTAGAGATCAACCTGACCACGATTAAGCGTAAAGAAAGCACGATGCAGGCGATTAGCAACGTTATCGCTGACTTCTTGGACGCGGTGGCTGCTGGGTTTGTTGATCAGACCCAAGAGTCTCATATCCACGCCAAACGAGGCGATATTTACGAGCCTAGTTTCATTCCGCCGCCAGGGTTGGCAGCGGGTCTATAAAACTCCTGGCCCAGGGTTAGGCCATGACCGGACCTTTGGCGGCCCGTTCCGACTTAGAAGCCGGAACGGCTGGGCTTTTTTCTTGGTTTTCAACCCAGGACCCTTCGCAAATGGGATTGTTGCCCAGCCTCGACGCGGGCCTGGCCGATCTCGGTTATCTTTGTCGCAGTGTTAATCTCAAAGCGGAACCTCAAAAATGGGAAGTTTTTTGGGGCGAACTCAAAAAGTTTACTGGCTTTAAGTTTATCTTGCTCTTGCCTAGACCAGAGCACTTAGTTTGGATCGAGCCGGGTCGCATCGAAACCCGAACCCCATTAAAGCCTTTTGAATTATTGCTTATATATATAGGCGTAGCTGACCCACAAGCGGTAGGTTACGAAACCTCGGTGCTCTCCCAGATTACCTCGCTGATTAGGCAGGGGAGCCCTATTAGCCTAGACCGGTTGACCTCCGAACCCGCCGCCCCCAACTGGACCCCAAAGACCCGCCAAGGGCCCAAGAGCCCGATTTACTCGATTGAACTTTCAAATAATTTACTACACCACGGCAACGTAGAAGCCTTGACCAAAATCATTACCGATTTTGAGGAAACCTTCCCCCTGCTTGAACTGAAACTCTATTTTGAAGGCGAATTGGTCGAAGACCTGTTTTCCTTATTCGGCTGGACCCGGCTTAAAAAAGGGGATCATCTAGAGGTGCAGATCGAAGGACCGGGCTTTTACGACCTAGCTCACCTACGTGGGCTTTTAGGCCGAGCCCTTAGCCCCGCCTTCCAAGCTTTGATCCTACCTGGGCGGAGGTTTTTTATATGAACCACTTTAAGCCCTTGGCTAGCGAAATCCCCGAAGATTTTCCCCTCTGGCTTCGGCTTCAACGGGAATTGGGGCAGGCGGAGTTGGTTTTTTGGATTGAGGCACGCACCTTGGTTGGGCTGACCAACAGTGAGCTTGAACGGATCGTTAAACCCACTCTGGTTGAAATTAAGCAACAAGTGGGCGGGATTCGAGCGGCTAGGGGGCTTTTATATGCCGCAAGAATTTACGGCATGGTGGACCTAGAACCTTTAGCCTCACTCGATCACTTAGGTTTTAATGAAAAAATTCTCCAACGCCTAGGCGCTCGCTATCCTGAAGACGATATCTTGCGAGCTTGGGCTTTATTGCTGCAAGACTTTGGTGACCTTAGCGACCGCCCTCCCAGCCAACCAGAGGGCAGCGCCCAAGAACAGGTTCAACTACTGCTTTTAGGCCGCGCCCGTGGCTTTGCCCACACTAGGCAACATCAGATCGAAAACTGCCTGCAACTTATGGCCAAAAAAGCCCCAGAAGGGGCCATCCTAGTGCTAGAGCCGGTCCGCCTACCTGAACCTGGAGAGGTTTGGGCCTTGGGCGAGGTGGCCCCCAGAGATGAGTCTAAAGGTGGATGGGATCCGCAGATTTGGGTCAAGCCATTCCGTGCTTTTAATGAGCCCTTCCGCGGGGAGCCCGAAGGCCAGCAGCCGCCTTGGATCAAGATGGAGGAGCTTAGCGCCACTTGGGCCAAGGGAGACGCTTTAGACCCGCCCCTCGCCCAGATTGTAGCATTGGTCGAAGAGTCGGTGCCTGAACGCTGCGCCGTGCGGTTTTTATGGGACCGAAATCAAGTTCGTCCTTTAGGCCTAAGACGCTTAGAGGCAGGCAACCTCACCTCCAGATTGAGCCAGCTTTTAGACCGATTTGAGCGAGGCCTGATCCCTGCGTCTGACCTAGCCCGCTCGATCACCCCTAGCCAACTAGAAGACCTTTTAGCCACTAAGCTAGAAGATTTAGACAAGTTGATACCTATCAAGACCCAGACCCAATTTATCGGGGCTCCAGGGGCCGCTTCGGGAAGGGTCTATTTCTCTGCTGCCCGGCTATTAGCCGCCCCAACAGGTCCTAAAATTTTGATGGTCACCGAGATCACCCCGCAAGATACAGAGGCCCTGCGCCAATCCTCGGGTGTGATCACTGCCCAATCGAGTTACGCCAGCCACGGCCCCGTAATGGCGCGTAGTCTAGGTTTGCCTTCCTTGCTTTTGCCCAAAGCCAAAATCAGCCTCAAATCGGCTCGGATTGGCGGCGACGAAATTAATGAGGGCCAGTGGATTAGTCTGGAAGTCCCCCAGGTTGGCGAGCCCGGCCTGTATAGGGGCCAGTCCAACACCCTTTCCCCTGATCCCTCCACAGTCGCCCGCTATACCGAGGCTTTGCGTGGCCTGCCCATGCCCGCCGAGGTATTGGCGAACACTGAGGAGTTAAACGGGATTAAAAAAGCACTTAAATGGGGCGCTCAAGGGATTGGGCTTTTTCGTTTAGAAAACCTAATGATGGAAGGTCCAAGGCTAACCTGGTTGCGAGGGTTGGTGCTAGCTGGAGAAGACGCCGATGGAGTGCGCCAACTTAAAGAGTCACTCAAGTCGGAATTGATGGAGTTAATGGCTCCCTTAGAGGGCAAACGCTTTTGCTTACGGCTACTTGATCTTTCGATTAACGATTTATTACCCAAGCACGGACTAGAAACCGGACTGGCGGCCCAAGACTTGGCCAAGGCCTTTATTCGCAGCCGTACAGACAAATGGATCGAACGGATCGAGGCCCACCGGGAAACCAACCCAATGTTAGGCCACCGAGGGGTTCGGATGGGCTTGACCAGCTATTTTATAACCCGACTCCAGGTGCAAGCGCTTTTAGGGGCTTTAGACGCGCTAATTAGAAATGGCAAAAAGCCCCCCAAGGTCCAGCTTTTGATCCCTTATGCGGCTACTGCTAATGAGATCAAACTGCTGCGACGAGGTGGGCGGGACCCGGTTGATGGGATTGAAGAAACCATTGCCAGTTGGGCCAAACTAAAAGGGTTTAATGAGGTTCCCTTTAGTATTGAGTTGGGTGCTATGATCGAACTGCCTTCAGCGGCGCTAGACGCCTATGAGATTGCCCGCGAGGTTAGCTTTTTTAGCTTTGGGGGTAACGATTTGACCCAGTCAACCATGGGGCTGTCGCGGGAGGATTGGGGACAGATTCAGGTAGGGTACGCCCCCTTGGGGCTGTTCGGATCGGACCCCTTCCAACACCTAACTGGGCCCGTAAAGGAGTTGATTGGCTTAGGAATCAAACGGGGTAAGGCCTTGCGGCCCGACCTAAAGGCTCGTTTTTGTGGCGAACAGCCCTTAGTCGAAGAAGACCTGCTGTTTTTACTGGATCAAGGGGTCAGCCAAATCTCGGTGCCCCCAGGCCGGGTGCCGGGGATGTTACTAAAATTGGTCCGCTTAAAGTTGGCCATCGAACAAGAATCAACTCTGGTCAACTCGGCTCCCCAAAAGGTAGCCTCCTTGCCCAGCGCCTCCCAGCCAGAGGTGCCAGAACCCGCGCTAGTTGCCCCCCAAGGTTTGGAGACCCCCCAAGAGGAAGAAGCCTTTTTCGAAGCGCCTGAAGACCAACTCTAGCGAGCCTTGCGCCGATTGATTCGGGGAAACTTCGGTTTCACCGCAAAGGCCACCTTAAAGACGTCATCATAATGTTTGGCATAATGAATCGTTAAGCCTTCCTTAAGATGTTCGGGCAATTCGATAAAATCCTTCTTGTTGGCCCAGGGGATAATAATCTCTTTGAGTCCACTACGCCGACTAGCGATCACCTTTTCCTTAAGCCCCCCAATGGGCAAGACCTCACCCACCAAGGTTAGTTCGCCGGTCATACCTAGTTTAGGGATAACCGGCTGATTGCGGATCAAGGAAATCAACACCGTGGCCATAGTCACCCCTGCAGAAGGTCCGTCTTTAGGGGTCGCCCCGGCAGGTACGTGCAAATGGACCAGCTTGTCATCAAAAAAGTCGGTATTTCCGCCGTACCGATCGGCGGCCGAGTTCACAAAACTATAAGCAATCTTTGAGGACTCGACCATCACATCGCCCAACTGGCCAGTCTGCTGAAACCCTTTGGCTTTTGAAGGCACCCAATTGGCCTCGACCGGCAAGATACTGCCTCCCAAACTGGTCCATGCCAGCCCGGTGACCACGCCCACTTTGCCTTCGCCGTGAATCTCGTCTTCTTCGTAAATTGGGTTTTTTAGGTATTTTTTCACCTCTACCACCCCAATCCGGTTTGACTTGACTTCCGTACCTCGAACCAGCTCGGTCGCCCGCTTGCGGCAGATCTTTTGAATCATGTTTTCGAGCTTTCGGACCCCCGCCTCGCGGGCGTAGCCGTCGATAATATCGCGAATGGCCCCGTCGGCAAAAGCCACTTGAGACCCCTTTAAACCATGTTCTTTGCGCTGTTTGGGGATCAAGTAACGTTTGGCAATATGCATCTTTTCTTGAGCAATGTAGCCCGAAAGCCGCAAGACCTCCATCCGGTCCAGCAGCGCCGGCGGAATGGTGTCTAACTGGTTGGCGGTCGCAATAAAAAAGACCTTAGAAAGGTCAAAGGCTAAATCTAGGTAGTGATCTGAAAAAGCGTGGTTTTGCTCTGGGTCTAGGACCTCTAAGAGGGCTGAAGCCGGATCTCCTTGGAAACTGTTGCCAATCTTGTCGATCTCATCAAGCATGATCACCGGGTTGGCATACTTAGACCCTTTAAGTGCCTGAATAAACTTACCTGGCATAGCCCCTATATAAGTGCGTCGGTGCCCCTTAATCTCGGCCTCATCTCGCATTCCGCCGACAGAGAACCTGAAAAACTTGCGCCCCATAGCGCGCGCTATCGACTTGCCGATACTGGTTTTGCCCACCCCTGGTGGCCCCACAAAACACAAAATAGTCCCTGAGTTTTCCTTCTTTAGGATCATAGTGGCGATAAACTCCACAATCCGCTCCTTTATGTCCTCTAAGCCGTAGTGATCCTCTGCCAAGACCCGCTCAGCCCGCTCTAAGCTAAGGTTTTCTTTAGAGTAAACCCCCCAAGGCAAGGATACAATCCAGTCCAGATAGTTTCGGCTGACGTTAAATTCCGGGGACTGTACGTCGAGCAAGGAAAGCTTGTTCATCTCCTCTTCGAAGCGTTCCCGGGCCTCCTCACTAAATTTAAGAGACTTTGCCCGCGCCTCTAACTTCTCCATTAACTGGGCTTTTTCGTCTTTACTGATACCCAGTTCTTTTTGAATCTCTTTGAGCTGTTCGCGTAGGAAAAATTCTCGTTGGTGTTCTGAAATCCGGTTTTCGATCCGCTCGGATATCTCTGCTTGCAGACGGCTAAGCTCAAGCTCCTTTTTAATGAGGAGCAGGGTTTTACCCAAACGATCAATAATGTCTTCGGCGGCCAGAATCTGTTGTAACTCTTCTTTTTCAGCAGAGGTTAAGGTGGCGGCAAAGTCGGCCAACCGGCTGGGGTCGTCGATAGATATTTGGTTAATAAACTGATTTAGTTCCTCTTTAATCAGAGGATTGAGCCGAATCAGTTCTTTCATATTAGTCAAGATTTCGCGGCTATAGGCTCGAATCTCGTCGTTAACCTTAATTCTCTGATCCCGTCGATATTTAACGTGAGCCCGCATCAATTCGCCCGCCTCAATAGGCGCGACAATGGTCACCCGCTCTAAAACATCCAAAAGCACTTGGCTTCCGTGGTCATCTTGGGCAAAAACCTTGGCAATTCGGGCGACCACGCCCACTTTGTGCAGGTGTTCCACTTTTGGATCTTCCGCATCAAACTGGGGCTTAGCTAAAAAGATGCCCACATAATCCTGCTCCTTTTGAGCCTGATTGAGGGTTTTTTGATAGATGTCACCCTCGACTACCAGCGGAATGACCATATGGGGGAACAAGGGCCGGTGCTGAACCGCTATAATACCAAGCTGTTCGGGCAATAGGTCGGCCTTTGGCAAAAGCGCCCCAAAGTTTGAATCTGGGGACACGCCTTGCAAAATCACCTGATCCGGTTCAATCACCTCCCCCTTGGAGGGTTCCTCTTCAAAATCCTTTAGGTCCTCTTGTTCGCTCATAACCTCATCCTTGATGAACGGCAAATTTTTGGGAAACTCCTCGGTATGCTAGCCCAATCGAAAAAGGGGGGCAACCGATGTTTGGCGCTTTTAAAACGGATTAATAAAATTTTAAGCAAATCGAGTTTTTTTTTGATAGATTGGAGTATATAAACCGGAAGAAGCAGAACCGGTCCGGCCTTCTTATTTAGCAAAGGCAAAGATAAAGTTTTTTTCATAAAAAATCTTGCAAGTTCGGGTAAATTGGACTAGTGAAGATTGGTATTAAAGCTGCGCTACCGGTCCGGTCTC
>Ga0156797_126_pt3 | contig 53176 bp, 48 predicted proteins | sample RifOxyD2_FD_112098 | JGI IMG/M metagenome (GOLD analysis project Ga0156797, IMG submission 112098) | Candidatus Lambdaproteobacteria bacterium RIFOXYD2_FULL_50_16 | reverse complement strand
TAACGATAGCTAAGTGTTAAGGCGGACAAGCTGCTGTGCCCAACCCTCTGATCTTGCTGCTCAAAAAACGAAGCAATTGATCTGGATTAAGTAACGCCTTGGTTTCTTGGTACAAATAGGTTTTATTGGCCGAGCCCCCCCCCTTAGCCATAAATAAAAATTTATACTGGGCTCCCTGGGTAGCGTAGAGATCTATTTGAGCGGGCAGGTTGGTACCTGTGTTTTTTTCATCATACATGGTCAGGGGGGCCACTTGCGAATAACGCAGGTTGGCCTCTTGGTAGGCTTGATAGATCCCCTTTGAGAGCGCTTCGGTATCATTGGCCCCGGTAATCACCTGCTCCCCCTTTTTACCCATCACAATGGCCGTGCCCGTATCTTGGCAGCTTGGAAAGACCCGTTCGGCGGCAATAATAGCATTTTCTAATAGGTTCGTGGCCACAAAGCGGTCGTTTTCGCTGGCTTCAGGGTCTTCCAGGATTCGTTTTAGGCCTGCCAAATGGGTTGGTCTAAGGAGGTGGGATACCTCTTTAAGCGCCTGTTTTGCCAACAAAGTAAGGCCTTCAGGCTCAACCACCAAAAACTCCTTGCCTCCCACTTCCAACGACTGGACATGTTCACTGCTGATCTTTTTATAGATCGTTTGATCTGGTCCAGACTCAAAGATTTCTTGAAAATTAAAATCTGCCATGGTGATTTGTGGGCAAAGGTTAGGCTGCAAAAGCTTATCGAGTCGCATTCTGTCAAAAATAGGGGCAGCTTGTCACCTATTACTTGAGTAAGTTGCTCGACAAATTTATTTTATATAGTTTTATATATTTTATAGAATACCCTTGCAAAAATAGCGAAAACTTTGTAAGATAGTCACAACGAACCAACCTAGTCTGTAAGGAGACAACATGGGAGTTTCTGGATTGATCGGGCGTGAAACCTACCAAAGTTTTAACGCAATAGAGGTTACCCATTTCTTTATGGAATGGGCTAAACTGACCACCATTCCAAGGGGCACCGTTTTGTTTAGCCCAGGCGAACCTGCCGACCAAGTCTATTACTTGAGCCACGGTGAAGTAAAAATTTACCGTAGCACCAATGAGGGCAAAGAGATTATTTTGGAGCTTCTGGGCCCAGGTAACGTCTTTGGCGACACCGAAGCTTTGAGTGGGATGGATTGGAAAAACATCGCTGTCACTAAACAAGACAGCATCGTGCATGTGATGAGCAAAAAGGTGTTGCTTGACCGGGTGGCAAAAGACCCTAAGATCGCCCAGTGGCTTTTAGAGCGGCAGTCCAAGAAGCAAATGCAAACCGAAAACCTGATGGAAGGGTTGCTGTTTAAAAGCGCCAATGCCAAGGTGGCGCAATTGCTGCTCGACCTTAGTGCTAAGTATGGCGTGGCAGACCCCGAAGGCACCTTGATCGACTATTTGATCACCCATCAAGAGATTGGCAACACGATTGCTACCACTCGTGAGACCGTTTCATATGCTTTTATGGAGTTTCGCCAAGCTGGGCTCATCGACACGATTAAGCGCCGAACGGTTATCAAAGACCTTGCCGCCTTAGAAGAAATCGCCCGCACTTAATGCCTGATCAGCCCGCCCAAACACGGGCTGGGGCCTAAATATTCCCCTCCATTGCCCTTTTTTTTTAAACCTGCCATCTTGGCCGAAACCTTAACCAAAACGGGCGATGTACAATACCAACGAATTCAAAAAAGGTCTCCGGATTGAGATGGACGGGGTTCCTTATACCATTGTTGAGAATCAGTTTGTTAAACCGGGCAAGGGCCAAGCCTTTAACCGAGTCAAGATCAAAAACCTGCTTAACGGCAACGTGATCGAGCGGACCCTGAAGTCTGGCGAAAAGGTTGATAAAGCAGATGTAATTGAGCGGGAGATGCAGTACCTCTATCCTGAAGGCGACAAGTACGTCTTTATGGACACCGGCAATTATGAACAAACCGAAATGTCCAAAGAACAATTGGGCGAGGAATGGAAGTGGTTGCTCGAACAAATGTTGGTGCAGGTGATCTTTTATAAAGGTCAGCCCATTACCTTAACCCTGCCCAACTTTGTGGAAATGGAGATCACTTACTGCGAACCTGGTTTAAAGGGCGATACCGCTACGAACACCCTAAAACCAGCGACCATGTCCACTGGGGCTCAAGTGATGGTTCCCTTATTTATTACTCAAGGGGAGCGCATCCGCGTCGACACCCGCACTGGCGAATACATGGAGCGGGCCAAGTCGTGAGGCCAGTTGGTCCGCAACTAATGGCGAGGGCCGGGCTTTTAGCTCGGCTTCGTCAATTTATGGCCAAAGCCGGACTTTTAGAGGTGGAAACCTCGCTGATGGTTGCCCACCCGGCTTTAGAGCCCCATATCGAGCCTTTTGCCATAGGCCCGCAAGGTCCTTACCTCAACTCCTCGCCCGAATATGCCATGAAACGCCTCTTAGCAAAGGGGTCTGGCTCAATTTATCAAATCTGCAAATCCTTTCGCAAAGAAGAACAAGGCCAACGCCATCGCTCTGAGTTTACGCTCCTTGAATACTATGTGGTGGGGGCGGACTTAGCGGGTTTGATGGATTTTACCGATCAATTGCAGCAAACCGTTTTTAACTGGCCCAAAGCCGAGCGCGTTGCGTATGGCGAGCTTTTTAAAGCCCATCTGGGTTTAGACCCTTTAAGTTTAAACGAAGCACAATTTTTAAACCTAATAAATAAACGAGGGGAGAGCGCCCCCTCTTTTCTTTTAGGTGCTGCGGTGAGCCAGGAGGATCGATTAGATTTTCTTTTTTCTAGTTACATTGAGCCCCACTTGGGAGAAGTATCCCCGGTTTTTGTGTTCCACTACCCCCCTTTTATGGCCGCGCTAGCCCGCCTGGACCCTTTAACCGGGCAAGCCTGTCGCTTTGAGGTCTTTTATAAGGGACTGGAATTGGGCAATGGTTACTTTGAATTAAAGCAAAGGGCCGAACAGCGGAATCGCTTTGATTTGGTTAATCAGAAACGTTTAGAGCGCGGTGATTTAGCACTACCTTTAGACGAACCACTTTTGTCGGCGCTAGATACCCTACCCGATTGCGCCGGATTGGCCATGGGGCTTGACCGAGTCTTGATGATTGAGTTGGGTTCGGACGATATCAGAGAAACCTTGGCGATCAACGATTAAAGCCGAAAGGCCGCCGCAATGGGTAGGTCCGACTTAGGTGCACTGCCTTCAGCAAGGGCTGGCGGGGCCGGGGTTGGGCTTATGTTTGGACCAGGTTGCACGGGGGTTAATTCTGCGATCGTAGAAATAGGCTGGGTCTCCAATGCCCCTTGGCGAATAAGCAGTATCGCCTGATCAATCAGAAGATTGGCTGCTTCTAAAAGCTCCTTATAACCCGCCGCTTGGTCGCAAAGTTGACCCGCAAATTCCTTGACCTGGGCGTTTAGCGTTTTTTCGTCCATTTAACCTTTTCCAGTGAAAAGTAAACCGAGGATAATGGGTTCAATGTTCAAGTTTTATGCCCCCCGATTCTTCCCTGGGTCCCGACTCAACACCGATTCGAGAACGGCGCTCCCCGCGAAGGTCAATCGTCTCATATTTAATTCCTTCTAACCAAGCCTCAAGTTCGGGAATGGGCTCTTCATCTGCTTGGGCAATCGCTAAGGCACAAGGGCTTTTTTGCAAAAACTCTAAAAACAGGGCTAACATCGGTTCGTCTAAGGCCTTAAAAAAAATCTGGCTTAACAGAATTAAGCCAGTCTCCTGAAAAGCCAGATGCAGTAGTGCAAAACGAACCCGATCAAGGCCATGTAGCTTGTAAATCGGGAAATGGCGCAGGTGCCAAGCCTTGATCTGGAGCATCATGGTTTGTTTGACCCGGCGCTCCTCCCCAAAGCGAAAAATCGGCTGACTCTCCACCGCCAAAATCGCCCCTGCGCTCCGGCGGTAAACTTTATCCCCCAGAAGCTGCCGATCTGAACGACACAAATACTCACGGGTTTTGGTGACCACGCCCTGGTCAGCCTTAAACCGGCCCTCCATGATCCCCAATAGCCCATTAAGCTGGTCTTTTTGTTTTAATTGAATCAGGTATCTACGCCCCCAGTGAAGCTCCAGATCAACCCCGCGAAGCCCCCATTCTTCACCAGGGAACAATCCGACATTGCTCATCTCTACCAGCGCGGCCACTTATCGCTCCAACCAGCCCATTTCTTCCTTGGCCAATAGGACTAATTCTTCCAGATAAACCTTGGCCTTTTGGCTGCCCTCTTCTGGAGCCCAATCAGCAAAGTCCTTGTGGTTGGTTGGCAAATAGGGGCCTAATTTAACTTCGTAAAAAACACTGCTCTCAGCCAAGCTTAAGATGGTGTGATAGGTGCCTGCGGGGACATCGACCCCAAAATAGCCCGCATTGGGCTTTAACGGACAAAATTGGGAGACACTCCCTCTTTCATCAAAAACTACCAACGCACCGGCCCCTTGCAGGCACAAAAATATTTCGTCTTTGCGAGGGTTAGCGTGACAGTGAGGGCGCACATAGCTGCCCGGTTCAATCGCGTTTAGCATTCGTTGAACCAAGTCTTGGGGCTGATGAAAATTATGGTTCATCCTCAATCGAGGGTTGGCCTTAGCCTTCGCGGCTACCTGATCGATCAGTTTTTGATCGATCTTCGATACGTTCATAGTGATTCGTCAGTTGGTCAATAAAACGACGCCGGTTTTTTAAGAGTCGTCTGATTTCGACAAGTTTTATGACAATCCCTAAAAGCAGGGTCAAACAAAGAAGACCAAGCCCCACAAACCATAACCAATCGGGTTCAACCATTTGGCCTCTTTACCGCTGATAATTCGTGATAAAGGATTTGAGTTGTTCGAAATTAAAGGGTTTTTGCAAAACACCAGTCGCACCTGCTTCTACGACCAATTGGGTGTCCTCTTCAGCGGTCGAGATCAAAACTGGAAGAGTTTTATAACTTTGAAGGCTACGCACTTTTTTCAGTAATCCCAAGCCAGAGGCAAAGGGAAGATTTACATCTAATATAATCAACCCAATATCAGGTTTTGCTCTTAATATAGCGTACCCCTCAAAAGCATCGCGACACAATAGGGTCTCTACCCCTTCAATCTTAGCTATGATTTTATTGATCAAGGTCAATTGTGCCTGACTATCTTCAACGACCAGTACCACAAAGTTTTCTTTAAACAGTCCCATTTTATCCTCTTCCTTTTCCCTTTTATAGTCCTTTAAATCCGCCTTTGCCAAGGGGTTTGCGATTGCTCTTGCCGTCACCATTAAAATTTAGGTACAATCAAACCCTGAGAAGGCGGTACCGTTTGGCAGAAGAAGAGGTATTTTTTAAACAAAAAGCATATAAAGTATTGGCTCCAGATCCAAGGTTTTTTGAGGGGTTGCCTCCCAAAATCGGTAAATCCGTTTTTGGCCCTTTTTGTCAGCACCCCTACATGGGGATGTATCAAGGCCGTAACGGAAATTTTAACCAGGGCAAAAAAAAAGCTTGAAAAAAAGTAACAAGGGGACCAGATTATCTTTTTTTCTAGCCCTGCATAGCTCATTCCTTTCGCCGTGAAGCCGCAATGAGACAAGTAATCCACGTTATCGCCGAATACATTCGTTGCCGCAACAGTCGGCATCTTTTTACTGACCAAAAAGCCTTGTTAGAGGTTCTTAAACTCAAGGTGAAGTTGGCTGGTCTGGAGATCGTTGCTGAAGCCGGTTACGGTTTTGGTGACGGCGGAGGGGTTACGGCCTCGGTGGTTTTGGCCGAGTCGCACCTCAATATTCACACTTGGCCAGAGCGAGATTTTTATCTCAACCTGGATATCTCGGTGTGTAATTACGAACAGGACAACACCAACAAGGCCTTGGTTTTAGCCCAAAGCCTAAAAGACCTGTTTGAGCCTTTGGATGTAAACGAGAAGATCATCAAAGGTTATCGAGACTTCGAAGACGATAAATATACCGAGTACTTTTCTAAAGACTACGGATTTTTTATCAAACCCGAAGCGATCCTATATAAAAGTGAAGACTCGCTTCAAGAAGTGGAGGTTTATCACACCAAAGACTTTGGTCGTTTACTTAGAATCGACAAGTTTTATCAGACCTCTGAAGAAGACGAGCATTTTTACCATGAACCCTTGGTTCAGCCCGCCATGACCGCTCACGAGCGGCCAGAGCAGGTTCTAATCATTGGTGCTGGTGATGGAGGTGTGTTGGCTAACGTGCTTAAGCACAATACGGTCAAGCGGGCGGTAATGGTCGAAATTGATGACCGGGTGATTGAGGTCTCAAAGCGATTTTTGCCAGCTGTTCACCAAGGGGCTTTCAAAGACCCTAGAACCGAGCTTATTATTGGTGACGGATTTAAGTATCTTGCCCAAACTAAGGAACGGTTCGATGTGATTATTTTAGACCTGACCGATCCCATCGGTCCGGCGCGTAGTCTTTACACCAAAGAGTTTTACGAAACCGTAAAGGGTGCCATGAAGGGCCCTGAGTCGATTTTATCATTGCATACGGTTTATCCCTTTTTCCACCCTGCTGTCTTTGGTCGGATCGGGGTGACCTTGGCTTCTGTTTTTGGCCAGGTTGCTCATGGTCTGCAATTTGTACCGTTGTACGGAGCCGAAATGGGCTTCGCATTCTGCTCGGCTCAAACCCAAGTGGACCACCAAAGCGTCGATTTAATCGAACAACGCCTTAAGGACCGTGGAGTAACCGGGCTCAAGTTGTACAACGGGCGGACCCATCAAGGGTTGACTGCCCAACCCCCTTTCGTCGCCAATCTTTTGGCCGGCGATTTCCAAGTCATAACTAAGGAGAGCGGAATCGATGAATTCGACCAGACCTATAACGTCGCACGTAACTGAAACTCAGCCCTGGGGCTGGTCAACGGCGATTGATTTGTACGAGTGCGATCCAGAATTGATTCGCAGTCGCGAAGCAATTACTGAATACGTAGCACGTTTAGTGAAGTTGCTGGAAATGAAAGCTTTTGGGGAAACTCAGATCGTGCATTTTGGTGCCGATGAAAAAGTTACCGGCTTTTCAATGACCCAGTTGATCGAAACCAGCCTGATTTCAGGCCATTTCGCAAACAACACCAATGCTGCTTATTTGGACGTCTTCAGCTGTAAAGCCTACGACGCCGATGCCGCTGCTGCTTTCTCGGCCGAGTTTTTTAAAGCCAAGAGCTACAATCAGCAAGTTTTGACCCGTCAATAGTAAGGGTGAGCCCCTTTCCCAGGGGCTCATTTCTCTCCCCCATATTAAGTTAATTGCAGAATTGTCCGGTTTATCACACAATAGGGCCATCCGCTTTATTTTTGTGCATCAGTCCCTTTGACCACAAAACATGCTCGTTCAAAGAATCAGCAAAAGACAGATTTTAAAGGTTTTTTTAACCTTGTTCCTGCCTTTTTTTCTTGCAGCTAGCTCTCTGTTATATGTTTTTGACCAAAATCATTGGAACGAGTCCAAGGAAACACTGGTTAAGCAGATCGGGCAACATCACCAATTGCAAATTCAATCCATCGAAAACAATCTTTCCAATCTGCTGGTCGCGTTTTATTTTTTAAGCCAAGACATTCATCTTTTTCAGCAGCTTTCCCAAAAGGATAATCTTCAAGAACATGACATTCAAGATATTCTGAACTTTATTAGGGCCAACCAATCCATTGACCAATGCCGGTTACTCGACCTAGACGGTCATGAAATATTTAGAATCCACCAGCACCAACCAGGTCAACCGGTTGTGGTTCCCAAGGAATTGCTGCAAAACAAACAGGAAAGATCCTATTATAAAGAGGCAATGCCTTTAACCAGAAACCACTATATATTCAGCGATTTAGATCTTAATATTGAAAATGGGGACTTAGAATACCCGCTCAAGCCAACCTTGCGAATATCCATGCCCATTTATAACCAAGGAAAAAAACTGGGAGTATTGGTAGTGAACTATTTGAGCTACAAGATATTGGCCGATATTAGGCACAACGCCTATTTAGGTGACGGAGAATTAATGGTACTCAACCAAGCGGGTTTCTTTCTTTCCCACCCTAATCCCGAGCAAGAATGGGGCTTTGCGGTGCCTGGGAGAGAAAAATTCCGTTTTGAAAACCAATTCCCAGATTTTTGGCCAATAGTAAGTAAAAATGAAAACGGCAATTTTTTTGATCTCCGAGGTTTGGTTGTATTTGATCAAATTAATTTAGGGGCGCTGGATATTTCCCATTTGCCTATTCGGCCCTCCAGTCAAAATCCGCCAAAATGGACGATTGTTACTTTTGTTTCCAAGGATTCCATTCGCGAAGATCACTACCAGCGCATGACCTCCATTTACTTGGGTTACGCTTCACTCATTTTTTTGCTAACCTTTTTTTCGATCTACCTAGCTTGGCACCAACAACGACTGGCTTTTTCTGAATCCCAAAAAAGGGCGCAAAATGAATTGCTTCTAAAGCGCAATGAAGAGCTACATTTTTTATACGATATCAGTCGTTTAACTGAGTCGGACAGGTTAGAATTCAAAGAAATGGTGGGTCAGTTAATCGAACTGATCCCCCGGGCCTGGACCTACCGAGAATCCTGCGTCGCTTGTATTACCATCGACGGATATTCTTGGCACTCCAAAAACTACCGTCAACCGGTCGTTAGTCAGCGAGAAGAGATTGTAATCGAAGGTCAATCTACGGGTTTTTTAGAAGTTGGTTATATTTTTGAACCGCCGGGAGAGCCGTTTTTGCCCCAAGAAAACGAACTATTAACCTCCCTGGCTCTGCGGATCAAAACGGTTCATCAATTCCAATTGGCTCAAAAACAGATTTTTAGCCATCAAGACGAGTTGGAGCGAAAGGTGGTGGTTCGAACCCTCGAACTCGAAGAGGCAAACGCCCGCATGTTGGCCGAGATTGCAGAGCGTCAAATCTTGACCGAAGGGTTAGAACAAGCCAAAAAAGCGGCAGAAGAAGCCACTAAAGTAAAAACTGCGTTTTTAAGCTTGGTAGCCCATGATCTTAAATCCCCGTTTTTTTCGATCTTAGGGATTCTACGCCGAATCGTAAAAAAAGAGCCCAACCTAGACCCTAAACACCGGCAATTAATGGAGTCTAGTATCGAATCTGGGCAAAGATTGCTTGATATGGTCGATAAGTTGATCAATATCAATAAAATCCAAACCGGGCGTATTCGCATTGACAATCAAGAATACCACCTTTTTGACTTAATCGAGCCTCATATCCATCAATATCAAGATGCTGCCGATCAAAAGGGGATTATTTTACAAAACCTAATTCCTACCGATGCCATCGTGGTGACCGATGGATTCTTGTTTGGGGAAGTGGTAGCTAACCTGCTTTCGAATAGTATCAAATTTTGCAGTAGTGGCGACCAAGTGACCCTCTATGTCCCAAAAGGAAAAAATTCGACTCTAGTTGTTGAGGACAATGGCCTGGGGATCGAACCTGCTATAATCGAATATTTGTTTGAAGAGCAATATTCTACAACCACCTTAGGAACCCTTGGTGAAAAGGGAACTGGGTTAGGGCTGCCATATTGCTCTGATATCATGAAACTATTAAAAGGAAATATCAGCGTTGAGTCTGAACCCAATAAAGGTGCCAAATTTAGCCTTAGCCTACCAGAACCCTCCAAAAAGGACATTAAGGACCATGAGCTCAACTAGTCTTGCTAGCCAAGCAGAGCAGTTTTTACGGCTCCAGCGCCGGCGACGAATCGAAGCCCCTGGGCGAGATGTAACCTTGGTTCAGCTAATCGAATCTTTTCCGAAAATGGACCCTAATTGGATCAAAGAGGCGGTGGGTAATGCACTAGAAGGCGATGAAGCCATTATGGACCAAGCAGTTCAGTCTTTTGGCGAAACCTTGTCCAAGCTAAATGGGTTTAATCAAGCTAAACGACTCTTTACTCTGGAAACCTTGGCTTTTCTATCCAGTCAGGAGGCCATTACCGAGTTAATGTCTAACCTTTCGGATCCAGACGAAGCAAGACGTTTGGCCATGAGTATTCTTTTGAGTTTTGAGGGAACGGATCGGGTTACCTCCAAGGTTATCGAGCGGACCGATTTATTTAACGAGCGCACGAAAGACAGCCAAATTCACGGGATGGTTACCTTTCGGTTTGAAATGGCCGAGTCTTTGCTCGAATTAATTGACCCAAAACAGCTTTCTGAAGAAGCCAACCGGCTAAAAATTGACCCGGATCTAAGCCTTGATTTACTGCGCCAATTCCTTAAAAACCGCGCTTTGACCGACCTTGCCTTGACCTTAAAACCCTCTCCCGATCTTGGAGTGGTCTTGGCCAAGACGATAGGCAACTTGCAAGGGCATAAATCACTGCCTATCTACGCAAAAAAACGCTTTGATTATTTACGCGACTTTTATGTAAGGCTGTTGGAGCCTGGTCGGTTTATGGGGGTGGACGGGGCCGATCTGGCAAAAATCTGCGCAGCTTTTTTGTGGACCAACCGCCAGTTGATCCCCCCTACCTCCTTGATAAAAAAAATGACCGACGTTGTCAGTTATGGTTTACCCTCAACTAAGCTGGAACTGGCTAAATTTTTAGAAACCTTGGCCCCCACCACCTTGGATGCTTTGATTAAGGACTTAAAGGACCTGTTTTCTAAACTCCTTAAAGAACCCTATCCCGATCTAGCCCAACTCTTTGCTAATGCCAAAGCTAAATATGAAAAAGGGGTCGAAGACAAAAGTCTCTTGGGACAGGTTTTTTCTGGTCTAATGGATTTGAAATTCCAAGGGCTTTTGGTGATTCATGAGGTCGAAGGCTTTATTGGCAAGCTAGTTTCGGAAATCAGTGGCAACGAAGCCGCCATAAAAGATTTAGAGGACTGTTTTAATGAGGCCCCCGGAATAGAAGGAATTGAAGCTCCTTTGATCCTAGACAAGGACGACAACTTTTCCAGGCTTCTTCGCAAGATGAAACCAGTCAAAACCTCGGTAGTCGGCTTTAGAGGGTACAAACAGGGGGGAGGCCTGCGCGCCACCGCTGCCAATAGCCGTTTGATTGGAGGAATGGCGGAGTTGGACCGGTTCAAAGATGGAATGGAATTGCTGCTAAAACATATGTCCAAGAAAGGGGTATTTTTGGATCATTGCCGTTATAAGCCTCCTCAATTCACTAAAGAAATTAATGAATCTCACGCCACCTATCTTGCCCGGGACGCGGAAAACGAACCTATTTTGCTCTGTTTTGGTATCACCTATCTGGAACCCGACGGAACGATTAAAGCCAAAGATGAAAATAAATTGGATGAACTCTTAGCACTACAAATCCAGCCCTATTACTTTACTATGTTAACCGGAAACTTTAGCCCTGTTCTCCATGTGCGCAGTCGCAAACTAGAATTGGACGAAGGGAACGAGGATCAGGAAGACAGTGGCTACGAGGCAACCTTAGATATGTTGGAGTTTAAGGCAATCGATTTAAACCACCTACAGGCCCAGAAAACGGCGGCTAGTTTTATGCTTGCAGCATTCCATTTTTTGCCGGATAACCTCTGGCGGAGCCCAGATGTCCAAGGGGCGATTGCCTTATTATTTGATAAACTCAAGCTTATTCCCTAAGTCTTCGATGTTCACGTGGCACAACCTGCAATTCGTGCGAGGATAGCTGCGCGGCTTTTCCGCCCACTTGTGTGGAAACCTCGGCCACCAAGTCTTTTAACATCTGCGCTTGGGCATTGAGTTCCTCAGCGGCGGCCGCGGCCTCTTGTGAAGTAGCCGCATTAGACTGGGTGACCTTGTCCATCTCTTCTAGGGCCCGGTTGATCTGCGAAACCCCCAAGGATTGCTCTTTTGAGGCAGAGCAAATGGTTTCCACCTGTTCGTTCATCAACAAGATTCCATCGACCTGTTGACTGGTTTTTATACTCAATTCATTCATTATCTCTGTCACTTGCCCTGAATGCTGCAAGATTTCTCGTAGCACTTCTTCCCCTTTATGCGCCAGTTCGTCCCCGGTTTCAGTATTTTTTGCGTTGCTTTTGATCAGATTGGTAATCAACTTAGCTGAAGCCTTGGAATTTTCTGCCAGCTTGGCGACTTCATCGGCAACCACTGCGAATCCCTTACCATGTTCGCCAGCCCTAGCCGCTTCAATTGCGGCGTTTGTCGCTAACATCTTGGTCTGGTGAGTAATTTCAGAGATTACCGCTACAATTTCAGTGATCTCGTCACTTCCCTTTTTGACCTGATCCATGGCTCCTAAAATATTTTCCATCGCCTCCATCCCTTTTTTCGCGGAATTATTCGCTTTCCCTGCTAATAAAGACGCATTTTGCGAGGATTCGAGCGATTTTTTGACCACTTGAGCTAAACGAGTCATGCTTTCTGAGGTCTGTTCGGCCGCCAAAGCGTTGCCCTCGGCCTGCCTCGCCATTTCCTCCATCGAGGCGGAGGATTCTTCTAAGCTAGCCGCCTGTTGGGTCGCTCCCGAAGAAAGGGCATTTGAACTGCGGGCGATTTCATCAGCGGCCGAAGCTACTTCATTAGCCGAATGCCGCAAATCGGTGATCAATTTTTCTAAAAGCGCAACAATATTGCGGCCCTGGCTCACCCCAACAAACAAGGTGGCGACCAACACCAAGCCTGCCAATAAATATACAAGCAAGATCCCTGATTGCATCTGGTCGGCTTTTTTAATGATTCCGGCCATCAGGTGATCTTCAACTTCCTTTAGTAAGTTGATCTTTTTTGTAATTTCATTGAACCAATGGGTCGGATCGACCTCAAATCGGCGGATTACCAACGCCTCCAACGCTTTTCTAGCTGGGGCGTCGTCTATTTCAATAGATGCGTCAATTTTAGTTACTGGAGTCTGCTTGCTCCACTGGCTACTGACAAAAGGGATTTGGGCTCCATAAGCCTCCAAAGTGGACAACACCACCCTTAGGTTACGCAAGTCTCCTTGGTCCAGATCTGGGTTGGCCTCTAATTCTGCGCCAATCTTGCGAAGCGATGCTAGATTTAACTCTAGCTGTTCCTTATATTTGCGTTGTCCGCGTAAAACGTAATTTTTATAGTTGTGAATAAAGTTGGAATAACCAAACTCAAATGCCAGCCGGTTAAACAACTTACCTTTGGCTTCTTCCTTAAAAGCCAATTGGATCATCCGCTCTACTTCGGTCACCGAAGGGTCACTCATCTTTTCGATCAAGTACTCTCTATTTTCTTGATCTGAAAGGGAGGTGAAAACCTGCAAATAGGTTTTATGCTGGGTCACTAATTCAGAAAACCGGTTAAACAGTTGCCCTGTAAACTCCCCTTTAGCAAAGACGTTTGAAAGCACTGCCCGTATAATTCCGGCTCGTTCCTTAGCCTGCAAAAAAGCGGCGTAACTGGTAGATAGCCGGGCCATGTCTGGATCTGGCGTTATCATAACCGTCGCTTCGACCGCGTTTAGAAGCTTGCCAATAGTGCCAGAGTAATATTCCAGCACCTCACCCACCGGTTTAGATTGGCTTTTCACCCCTTCGCGGAGGTTTTCAATCTCGCTTAACCGCTCGTTGGCCTCACCGATTAATTTACTAATCTCCAGGCTGCCTTGTTTTTGATCAAATTCTTGCCAAAAACTGCGGAACTGCTGGAGTTGAAGATTGGTCACTTCCTGTTGGCGGGGCAAATCTTCAACAAACTTTGTCCCCTTAGAGCCTAGAAACCCCGAACTTAACCCCCGTTCCTTTTGCATCTCATGGATCAAGGAACTGCTCCTTTGAGACAGCCGCGCCAAAACCCGCACTCGGTCAATCTCACCAGAGAGTTTGTTTTGGCTTAAGATCTCGTTGATGGAAAAGCCAGCAACCCCCAAAAGGGGTACTGCTACCATTAGAATCAACTTCGCTTTGAGGGTCATATTTATTCCTAATCTTCGATTTGACCGGTTTTCAACCGTTTTGTGTATAGCCAGGTTAACTCATAAGGGTTTTGTTGCAACTCTAAAAAGCCAGACCAAGGGCCCCGTATGGGGCTTCCATCATGGCTCCGTGGCGTGAACCCGCGACCAATAGGGCCGCCTCGAAATAAAGGCCAAAGATTTCATTACAATTGGATTGGGCCGGTTTGGGAACTGCCACTGGGTCAGTATATTGGGTCAAAGTGGAATAAACAATATATATTTGATAGGTGAATACAACTTAGCTCACCTTTTGGCCAGCCCCTTAAACAAGAGCTGTAAAACAGACAAAGCTTGGGATTCCAACTCGGGTAGTGGGGGGGCGGGGGGGGCTATAAAGTGGGGCATTAGGAACTTAATCAGCCCGTTAAAGAGGGTTTGCCCTGAAACCTCGCCAGGAGCAAATTCGCCATTTTTAAGGCCTAAGGTTAAACAATGTTCGAGAAATTCAACCTTGATCCCCACATGTTCTTTGGCCATTTGCGGCCTTATGTTAGAGATCAACCGGATCAGCTCAAAAAGATGGGTTTGGGATAAAAAGACATGGTGGTTAAACCGAAGAATTTCTAGGCAAAATCCCTCAATTCGTTTAGCCGCGGTCAAATCAGGAAGGTTTCTAAATTGATCCGCTAACGCTCGGCTATGCTTAACAAATCTCGCAACTACTTGGGCCCCAATCTCCTTTTTTCCGTCAAAATAACGGTATAAATTCGCGGGAGACATTTGGCAGTCGGCTGCCAAATCGGCGATGCTAGTTTTTTGAAACCCTTGAGTCAAAAACCGGGCCTGGGCAGCGTCCAAAATCGCTTGGGCGACCTTTTGGTTTTTCGGGGGTTTCATATTGCTTTTGGGGTCGGGTTTAGGGCTAAATAAAATAGGCGGATCAAATATAAATGTCCCCCAACTAAACCCAAAGCGGCCAGTCCAAATAAAACCGGTGCGCCTAAGCTATATCCAACCAGTAATGCCGCCAAGGAGCCATTTAAAATCAAGCCTTCTCGGTAGGCTTGAGGGTCAGTCAGTAGGTCTCCCATCAAGGGTACCCCTGGTTCTCCAACGCGGGCGCTGTATCGATGAAACCAGATTAAAAACGGAACAATTTTATAAAGCATTCCGTGAGTAAAATTTACGGACACCCCCAATAAAAAAATCAAAACCGCACCTTCTTTAAGGGCCAAATCCTTTCCCCAAAGCCCCAGCACAAACAGCCCCAACGCCACCCAACCCCAAGCAATCGCTAGGTATAATAACCGAGCGGCTGGATCTACTTTTTTTCGTCGGCGCCGGTTTAGAATTTTGGTTAATTCAAATAAATACAATCCAAACCCACTAAACCCAAAAGCCACCGGAACCCAGAGCCACGCTTCTATACCAGTTAACTGGATAAAGGTTAGCAAAACTAGGGTGATACTCAATAGCCGCAAAACTCGTTGGGCTACTAGTTTATCAAAGGGTGGGGTAATGTAAAACATGGGTACTAAATGCAGGCTGACCCCAATTATCAAAAATCCGACCCAACCAAACAAAGCAAAACTCAAATGCAGGTCACGGTTCACGCCGTGAATTTCTGGCCCCCACCCCCCGTGCCCGGCCAGCAGCCAAAGGCCCAAGAACCAAGTGATACCCAAACAAACTAAGGAGAGTCGCATGGCGCTCAAAGTAGGCCGGTTTTCACCCTTTACTCGCACCAAGGCCCAAGCGATCTGCCCAATAAACAGGCCGATACTTAGCCCAAGACTTATCCCCGCCAACCAGAATGGGGAAAACTCGGGAAAGAGGAAATAACCTTGAAACAGCAAAACCCCTAAAGCCAAAAGTCCATGGACCCATCCGCTCAGATAAGGGGCCGGGACTTGACCGCCAATCATCACCGGGATCATCTGATAGTAGGCCCCAAACATCACCATCGCCAGCCACCCCAAGGTCCAAAGGTGGATCCAGGCGATTGCCGGTTCGGCGTAGGCCGCGCCTATAAGGTCACTGCCAAACCATAACAACTCTATTCCACCAAGAACCACAAACAAGGGGGCGCTAAGAAAAAAACGGAGCGGAACAAAAAGGGGAGGGGCTTGGTCGAGACTGATTCCTTGGTACATTTAGGGTCTCCAGATCAACACTTCGATCTGATTTTCCCCTTTTTCTTTGACTTGATAGGCAAAACCTCGGGCCGCTAAAATGGGCAGAAGATGAACCGGGTTGTGGCGATGAATCATCAAAACTTGATCCTCAGGGGCCAGATTATTTAGCGCCTCTAAAACCGCTACCATCGGTTCAGGCGGGGCCATTTGGCGGCATTCTAGGGTAATCAGCGACATTTAGTGGTTCAATTCTTTGAGTTGCTTAATTACATCGGGGACATTTAAGTGCATGTCCATCATCTGATACAACATATTTTCCTCTTTGAGATTATGCTGTTGCATCAATATCAGCAAGGTTTCACCGGCCCTGCGCACCTGCTCGAAGTCTTTAACACTTATGGCCCCTTCGATTTGGGTCATTAAAGCTCGCATCTGTTTGTGCTCAATACGCATCATCTCGGTAGGGCCACTGCCATGCATGCCCGTTTCTTCCTCAAAAGCCCCGAAAAGAAGATCTTCCTCTAAACGGAAGTGTCGGGCCATTTCTACTAAAAACTGTTCCATTAGAGATGGATTTTGCTGTTCAATAGCCTCTTCTGCCTTAGCAAATAGATGGTCGCAGTGTTGATGGTCGGCGGTCATAAAACTGGTAATTGATTCAGCCATAGGTTCCTCTCGGTTAGACTTCTGACTCATAGACTAGCGGTCTAGAGGCTGCGTGGCAACGCAAATGTGAATATTTTGTGAAATATTCACATTTTGAAAACGAAGGGGGATTAATAGTTGAAAGCTAAAAAGATCTCGAATTGGTCACCACGATAGGTCGCCATAACCGGTAGGTCCGTATAGCGATAACTCCAGCCTAAAAGTATCGGGCTAGACCAAAGGTGGGTCTGGCCCTGGTAAACCAAAGACTCTCGTAATTCCCCGCCCGCCGCATCGACCCGGTAAGGGGTTTGGTAGTCGGTCTGATCAAAGCTTTCCTTGAGGCTGGAAAGCTTAAGGTGAAGCCCAATTATCTGCTGCGAATCAGCCAACATAAAGGTGAAATCGTTTTCCAGCCGAACCGCAATCCCCACAGTTTCGCCTAACATATACTGTTCCACCTTAAACAAGCTCGACTTCCAATAGGCTTGGGTGGAGGGTTTAGCGGGCTGATCGTTTTTATATTCGAACCCAGTAAGCCAATTTTTTTGCGCCAACACCACCGGAAAAACCTCTTGCCGCTGGCGTAAGTTGATCCGCCAACCTCGCTGCCTTTGGTTATAGGCCCCCAAAGCAAATTCTTGCCAAAGATAATACCGCTGCTCAATTTGGGAACCTTCAATTAGTTTTCGATCCCGGTCAAAGCCCAGGTTAAATTCGATGTATTCCCGATTTTTTTCCACCTTAGCCCTTAAGTTGTCCAAGGGGAACTGTTTGTTTTCGGCCCAAGCCAGACCATAAGTCCCGTTTTGCTCAAGTGGGCTGAGAATCTCACGCCACAAGGAAAGTTGAAGATTTTTTTTATGATAATCCCAGCGTGGAATGATTTCTTCACTAACCCTTTGGTCCAAAACTCCATCTATCCGGTTCAAGCTTTTCTCGGTAATCTGTTTCTTTTCTGCAGAAAACCGGTGGTTTCCCCAAGCAAAACCCATCTTACCCCATTGGACCGACTCTTCGTGGCGGAAGTCTTGTTCGCGACCGGTTAACAAGCTTTCTCTCGAATAATACCGGTACTGATCCTGATGGGAACCTACCTCCGCCTCAAAGCCAAAAGCGAGCGGGCAAAAAATTAACCACAAAAAAAGTAGGTGTCCGATTTTCATGGTTACTCTAACTGAAACCGTTTGACGTCTTTAAGATCAGACTCGGTGATTTCTTTAACCACCCGAAAGCCGATCCTCCGGTCAATCTCTTGGTCCATCATAAAACTGCGTTTTGAGCAGCGAATGTGGCTGGCTCCTGATCCATAATGGCCTCCTCTAACCCCATGGGCTGAACGCTCCAGTTTTAATTTGGGATTGGCGGCAACGTCTTGTTGATAAGCGTTGGTGTCCCAAGGGTCGCCCACCAATTCAGCGACGTTGCCACTCATATCATATAACCCTAAGCGATTCGGTTTAAACATCCCCACCGGTACCGGTTCTTCCCAATTAAGACCTGATTGGTAGATTTTATTCTCCTGGCGCAACAGACGTTTTTGTCCAAGCTCACTCATTTGGGCATTAAAAGCAATTTCCTTGGGATTGGCTAAATTAGTGCCGTTACCAAAACGCCCGTTGCCCCCTAAGTCGCGACAAGCATACTCCCATTCGGCTTCGGTTGGTAGCCTAAGGGTCCAGCCTGATTTAGCCATTAAGCGAACAATAAAATTATCTGCTTCCAAATTGGAGATGTTTTCAACGGGGGTGCGTTTTTCGCGGTTTCGATGATAGCTAGGGTTGTACCCCATAACCGCTTCAAATTGCTCTTGAGTCACTTCGCGCTGCGCAATAAAAAAATCCCCTAAACAAACCCGGTGTGGGGACACATCAAACCCGATGTCCTCCCCGAAGGTATCCCCCATCAGATAACATCCCATCGGGGCTTGGACAAATATCAGCCCAGAATTCTTTTCTGTTACCGTGGGAAACAGGGCGCCCGTAAAACGCACTCCCGAAAAATCGGTTTTATAAAGCAAGGCTTTAGAAAAATCAGCTTCCGTAATATTGGCGTTGGTTAATTTAGAGTTTTTTAAAAGCACGTCCTCTAAAAGGGCAAACGAAAAATCGGCTTGTGTCAGGTTGGTCTCGATAAAACTGGTATGGCGAATCCAAGCACCTCTAAAGCTGGCTTTGGTGAAGTCGAACCCGTCAAAATTGATCCGGTTGATCTGGGCCGAATTAAATTTAGGCTTTACTAAGATAGCCCCTTTAAACGTTGCCGACTCAATCACTGCGCCAGAAAAGTCGATCCCCGCCAGATTAGCTTTGGTGAAATCGGTGCCATTAATTATGGCATTTTCAATTTTGGCCCCCTCCAGGTTGGAGCCATGAAAAGAGGTGCCCGTCAGGTTAGCTTTGCTAAAGTCTGCCTCTCTAAGGTCCTGATTACTCAAATCGACGCCAGTTAGATTGGCGCCGATAAACTTTGTTTTGGTTAGCTGGGCAAAATTGAATTGGGTTTGACGTAGGTCGGTTTCGGAAAAATCGGATTGCCTTAAATCGCAACTTTCAAAGCTAACTCCAGCCAGCAGCGACCGCTTAAAACTGGTATTAAATAGCGAAGTCCGTTCGAAATCGTAACCTCGCCAATCTATATCGTCGTATATTCCGCCCCGCAGGTCGGCTTCAAAGAGTTGCGCTAATGGAAGGTTGGAGCCGGTAAAATCAGCGCCCAAAAAACGGGCCGCGCGGAGATCTGCATATTTGAGATCGGCCTTTTTTAAAACCGCCTTTCTAAGGTCCGCGTAACGTAGGTTTACCTCTTTCAGGTTGGCTCCAGAAAAGTCCATCCCCCTTAGATCCCAGTTTTCGAAGTTATAGGCTTGGTAGGGTCTGTCTTTGCCAGACTGCTGTTTTAATTGTTCTAATGCTCTATCCCCGCAACCGCTGAGGGAAAAAAGGACCATTAATAATAAAATCAGAGTGCGAGACATAACCTTTAGCGGCTTAGGGAAACTGGCCCTTTCAAATACAAGGATCATGCCGATTTGACCTTTTTTTATAGCTAATCAAAGAGGAACTCGGGACCAGACTGGCTTAAAGAAACAATCACTGTTAAACTATCTTAAAACGAATAAACCAAAGGAGAATTATGACCGAGAGCGTCTATAAAAAGGTTGAGATCATCGGCACCTCGCCGCTTGGGGTTTCAGAGGCGATCAAACAGGCCATCGACAAGGCTGGAGAGTCGCTGCGCCACATGTCGTGGTTTGAAGTCAAAGAGATTCGCGGGCACATCGACGCGGCCAAGGACAACCAAGTTTTGTTCCAGGTGACCTTGCAGATCGGGTTTCGCTTGGAATGATTACCAAGCCAAACGTCGGCCTTGGTGATTAATAAAGCTACCCTGGCCACTTTGGGTCAGCTTATCGGTCTGGGATCAACCCCTGGACCGAGTCCTCAACACTCAAGGGAGCCCCCGCCCCGCCCATATCGGTACGAACCCAACCTGGACAAAAGGCTACACACAAAAAACCAGGCAATTCAAATCTCCCTACGCGCCCCAGTGATCAAAATTGAGGGTCGTTTGAGCAAACTACTCCTCTTCTTTTTTAGCGCGTTTGAATTTTTTAATGTGGAATCCATCTAGCTCCGCCTTGGCATACAGTTCGCGGCGGTCCCAAATATTTCCCACTTCCGTAAAATAGCGCATAAATTCGGCCTGCTCTTCATTGGGCAGCCCCTTAGCGCGTTCGTCTTTAAAGGTCCTAAAAAATTCGTAATATTGGCCCATTTTGTCGCTACTAGTAAAGTACAAGGCCCCCATCAACAACAATCGACCCAACCTAAAGGCAGTAGTGTTTTCCTTTGATTTAACAAACAATCGTTCCGCCTCGGTTAAAGCGTCTTGCAGTTTTGCTTGAGCTTCCTCATTGCGTCCTTGGCCCCAGAGGATTTCGGCTTGATGCATTTTCAGGTTGATCACCTGCGCCCGCCACTGGTCCGAGTCCCACTGGGCGGCCAGCTCTTGGGAGGCTTGAATCGCCAATTCGTAGGTATTTAAAACCGTGTTGTTGCTACGACCAATGTCCTTAATCTCAAGGCGGTACTCACCTAAAAGTGCAGCCCGCTTTTCGATCGAGCCGACCCATTGTTCTTGGAACCGGCGGTCATCTAATTCCTTGGGAGTCTTTTCTTTGTCATTAAGCTTGAAGTGGCCCTTTTTGATCGAAGCGAAATAACAATGAGGGCAAACACAGACCCGAACTTTGTTATAGTCAAACAGGTCGAATCCTTCGTTTGCTTCTTTATACGCCTGGACGTTAAAGATATTGTTGGCCAATTTGTGACTGTTTGCTTTGATTTGAAAGAAACTGAATTCCTCGGTCGATTCGCAGATAAAACATTTAACCTTACGCACTTGGATACTGTTGCACTGGGGGTGTGTGACCAAAAGGCCCCTGCTTTCGGCCTCTTGATCCTCGTCGGAGGTGTTAAGCCGGACGTTAGCGAGCAAGTTTTTTTTACGTTGCTTCCAAGCAACCAGCCGGTTGCACCAATCCATAACGTCTGTATAGGTTTTTGTGGGCATCCGGCTCAAATCGGCCAGGACCTTAAGATATTGGGAGGCGGTATAACCCATTTCGCCTAAGCGAATCGAGATCTGCACTACTTCCATAAAAATCATCACCAACAACTCGTCCGGCATTTTTGGAGGCCGTTTGAGCGGGGGGCGGTGCTTCATTAATACGTGCTGACGTAACTGCAATTGTTCGTCTTTCGACTCAGAACTCATCAGCATCTTTTTCAAGAGATCAACTTCGTATTGTTCCTTGACCCCTTCATTGATTAGTGTCGAAACAATCACATCTACGTACCACTTTTTTTGTTCGACGTTGAGCGCCTTGATCGGAACAATAAACTCTTCATCATTAATAGTTTTTGAGATCAAGGTTTGTTGGAGACGTTTGGCAACCAAGCCCTCGTTAGCCCAAGTGATACATTCGCGGGTGTACATATCATGGAAGTCAAAAACCTTAGCTACTTTCCAGGCCCATTCCTCTTCGATTCGTTCTAGTTCCAAATCGGAGATACAAATTTCTAAAAGCTCGGTCAGAATCTCTCCCAACTGGCGTTTTACCAGTCCTTTGGGCTGGGTAAGCGGGGTGAGCTTTTTGTCTTCTAGGGAACGGATAAGTTTATCGCGGGCGTCTGGATCGTCAATTACCTTGATTACCTGTTTGATATACTTTACCTCTGAACTAGCGACGTTGGCGTCTGCTAAGACGGTATTGATCAAAATAGAGGTGTACCAGCTTACTTGTTCTTGATTTAGCTTGGTGACGTCGATGGGCATCCGCGCTCCGCTTTAAATGATTCCAATCTATATAACTCAATTATTCGTCTAAGGGAAGCACCCTAGAGATTCTTTGGCTCTTCCTTCTTGGGTTTGGGCTGATAAAACCGCCATTCTTTGGATACAATTAGTCTAGCCCCACGGGCTTGACTAAGATAGGCCCAAGCCCATTGGACCATCACAAACAGCCGATTTTTAAACCCTAAGAGGTAGTAAATATGGATCACTAACCATAACACCCAGGCAAAAAATCCAGTTAGTTTAATAGGCCCATACTCAACAATTGCCCGCGATTTGCCAATCGTAGCCATTTGCCCTTTGTCGAGGTAGTTAAAGGGTTGGCGAGGCTTACCCGCCAGTTCAGCCAAAATATTTTTTGCGGTTTTCCTCCCCTCTTGCATAGCCACTGGAGCCATACCGGGCAGGGGCTTGCCATCATAATGAGAAAAGCTGGCTTGGTCACCAATAACAAAGATCTCTGTTTTCCCAGGCAGGCTTAAGTCAGGCTCCACCACAATCCGCCCTTGCGGGTCTCTCACCACTTCTAACGCTTTATTAAGTCGGCTAGCCTGGACCCCGGCTCCCCAAAGTACAGTCGAGCATAAAATCCGCTCTTCCCCCACATCAACCCCGTCCACATCCACACCCGTTACCAAGCTACTGGTCCACACTTGCACCCCAAGCCCCTCCAGATCACGGGCTACGCGGCTGGCTAATTTGGGGTCAAAACTCGGCAAGATTCTAGGGCCAGCCTCAATCAAAATCACGCGGGCCAACTTAGGGTCTATATGCCAAAAATCCTCAGCCAAAGTATAGCGGCTCATCTCCCCAATTGCGCCCGCCAACTCGACCCCCGTGGGCCCGCCACCAACCACCACGAAGGTTAAGTGTTTCTTTTGGGCTTGGCGGTCTTTTTCCTTTTCGGCCATTTCAAAGGCCGTCAATACCCGGCGGCGAATCTCGGTGGCTTGCTCGATGGTTTTAAGACCTGGAGCAAAGGCCTCCCATTCTTCGTGGCCAAAGTAAGAGTGCTGCACCCCGCAGGCAAGCACCAGATAGTCATAAGGGTAATCGCCATGATCGGTATTGACCTTTTTGCCCTCTTGATCAACCCCGGTCACTTCAGATTGGATAACCCGGATGTTCCGGCTGCCCCCAAATAATCCCCTAATTGGCTGGGCAATCTCAGCAGGGCTCAAGCTGGCCATGGCCACTTGGTAAAGCAGAGGCTGGAAAAGATGATAATTGCGCCGATCAATCAGCGTCACTTCAACCCCAGATTTATTGGCAAGCCCCTTGGCTACGTTGAGTCCGGCAAACCCACCACCAACAATCACCACCTGTTTAGTGTCCATTTTCCTCCCAAAACCTCGACTCCGGTTAATCTCATCAATTTAAGAGGCCTTAGGTTCTTAGGCAAGCCCCAAAGCGGATTCAGCATTTTTTTAATTAATAGTTTGGGCCGTTCTTGGAAACCGAAAAAACCAGCAGAAAGGTAGCAGTACAAACTTGCGCAAGCTTCCTATTGAGCGTATCCTCAAGGTATCAAAAGGGGGCGTGCCTATGTCAAAAAAATTCGCTATTCTGACCAGGGATCGACAATCGGAAGCTTTACGAATGGCTTTAGGTCTATTGCTTTTAGACGACCAAGCCGAGGTGTTCCTCTTAGAGCGCCCTTTAGCCGAGGACGATGAGACCCAATCCCAGTATAAAAATTGCCTCGAAATGGATCTGACGGTTCACTCCAACTTTGCCTCTGCTGCCGAAGGAATGTCTCTTAGTCCAGAAGAGCTTGCCCAAAGACTAACCCAGTTTGATCAAATTTTACCGCTCCTATGAAGATTTTATACCTTTATAAGGAACCCCAAGAAGACCCCGATCTTGCTCAGTTGCAAGCGGCTCAGCGAAATTTGGGCCATGAAGTCCTGGAGGAACCCCTGTACCCAGCCCCTGACTATGAAACGCTCTTGGCCAAGGTTGTGGACGCGGATCAAGTAATCACCTGGAAATAGGAGACCAATGCAGATCGGAATCTTGGTGATGGATGAGCAATACTTGAAACATCTGATTGGATTTTCCAAGGCGGCTCTGGGTCAAGGCTATACACTTAAAATTTTTATTAATGATCAGGGGGTTAAGCTCCTTCATGAACCCGCTCTTTTAGAACTAGCTGAATCGGGGGCTGGGATTAGTTTTTGCGAAACCTCAGCGCGTAAATTTAAAATAGATCTTCAAACAGTCCCCCGAAAGATCAAACGTGGCACCCAACTTCAACACGCTATGCTGCAACAACGTTCAGACCGGATTCTGGTTTTCTAGCCTAATGCTTGGGTAAATCCCCAAAAGCCTGAACCTACGATAACAGATTGCGATTTTGCTCAAGAGTAAGGTACAATACCTAGTGAAAAGAGCTTTTGGTTTGGTTCCTTTAGACACCCTATGCAAGCCTGGTCCAGAACCAGGCAAACGGAGAAACCCATGAAATCCATGACCTTCAGCCGAAAAGTACTAGTCGGGATCTTGTTAATCGCTATAATCGGCATTGTTCCTTTGGTGTCCCTTAGTTATCTGGCACTTAGCCAGTCGGAAAAGGCCTTGGAAGACCAGGCTAGAAACTCCCTGCTAGCGGTCCGAGAGATCAAAAAAAGGGTGCTTATCGACTATTTCGACCAAGTCGAACATGAAACCCACCAACTGTCTCTAGTCGTTGAAAGCTTTAACGAGAATTATACCGCCAACGAGCGATATTTGGAAAAATACCAAAAGGATTTTGGGTATTATGACCTCTTTTTGATCCGCCCTGACGGCTATGTTTTTTACACGGTGGCCAAGGAAGCGGACTACCAGACCAACCTCTTAAATGGCAAATATGCCAACACCGGCCTAGGCGAGGTTTTCCGCCAAGCGGTTAAAAACAAGGATTTCGCGATTGTGGACTTTGCGCCCTACGCCCCTTCGAACGGGGACCCCGCTGCTTTTGTCGCCCACCCGATTATTCATGAAGACGGTTCGATAGAAGCGGTGGTGGCCTTGCAGCTATCAATTGAGGAGATCGACCATATCATGCAAATCCGCGACGGCATGGGGGAGACGGGCGAAACCTATCTGCTGGGCTCCGACCTGCTGATGCGCTCCGACTCCTACCGCGACAAAGAAGGGCATAGTGTCCTGGCCAGTTTTAGAAACCCGGAAAAAGGCAAAGTGGATACGGTTTCGTCGAGGGAAGCGTTAGCGGGAAACAGCGGGGTCCAAGAGATCCTCGACTATAACCAAAACCACGTAATCTCCGCCTACGCCCCCATAAAGGTACAAGGCCTTAATTGGGCTATCTTAGCCGAGATTAGCATGGCCGAGGTGGATATCCCGGTGGTCGCTTTAGAAAAACAGGTTTATGGGATTTCGGCTTTTGTGCTAGTGGCGGTGGTGCTGGTGATCCTGCTTATTGCTTGGGCGGCGCGGGGCGAAGTGGCCTTTTTATCCCGGTTGGTGGCCGACCTCAATGTGGCTTCCGACCAAGTGGCTTCCGCTTCAAACCAGATTTCTAGCGGCGCCCAGCAATTAAGCCAAGGGGCCACCGAGCAAGCAGCCAGCCTCGAAGAGGTCTCCGCCTCGATGGAAGAGGTTTCAGGCCAAGCCAAGGGCAACGCTTCTGGAGCCGAGCACACGGGAACTGCGGTTAAAGAAATGACCGAAATGGTAGCCCAGTCTGCTGAAAACGCGCAATCCGCCTCGCAGCTTGCCCAAGAGGCTAGGGATTCAGCCAAAAAGGGCGTTCACGCGATGGCGCAGATTAGTAAATCAATGCAAGAAATTTCGGATACGAGCAACAAAGTCTCTGATATTATCGAGGTAATCAACGAAATCACCCATCAAACCAAGATGCTGGCTACCAACGCTGCTATAGAAGCAGCCAGGGCTGGCGAACAAGGTAAAGGGTTTGCGGTGGTTGCGGACGAGGTTTCTAAACTGGCCGAAAATTCCAAGTCCAGTGCGAAAGAGATTGCGGGTTTGATCAAAGAATCCAATCAAAAAGCCAAACAAGGGGCGGGCTACGTCACCGATGGTGACCGGGTATTGCAAGATATCTTAACTAAGTCCAATGAAGTGGCTGATTTGGTTAATTCGATCTCAGGTTATTCGAAACAACAAGCTTCAAAGATGCACGATGTAGATGGTTTGGTGGAAAACATCAAAACCGCTTCAAGGGAACAGGCGATTGGGGTGGAAGAAGTGACAGAAGCTATCGCACAGATGGACCAAGTTACCCAGTCTAATGCAGCCAATGCCGAAGAATCTGCCGCTGCCGCAGAGGAGCTGAATTCTCAGGCTGAAGCTCTAAAAGCACTGGTCGAGCAAACAGCGTTGCACTTTGGGGTTAAAACCGAACAGGATACGGCTCCTAAAAAACGCCTCAACCTAGGTAAACACAAGTTAACTAAAGTGGAAAACCAACAAGAGGCTAAAGCGGTTCCTCGTCAGTCCCTGCCCCACACGGGTCAAACAGGTAAGACGGGCAAGGTGGTAAAACCCTCCCATGCGATTCCCATGCGGGACGACTTCGCCGAATTTTAGGGTCTTTAGAGTTCTATTTTTAGGTTCCCAGCTTCCAGGTTTAAACCCTCTTTAAGGCCTGGAAGCTCCCAGCCCAGTGCTAAAGCTTTTACGTAAGGCAAAATCGCCGCTGATAACATCTCACTGGCAGTTTGGGGGACCGCTGCTGGGAGGTTGGTGATTGCTGAACGCAAAATACCTCGTTCTATATAAAAGGGATCCTCGTGGGTACAGGGCCGGGGATTCCAAAAACAACCCCCCTGATCTATCGCAATATCAACGGCCACAGCCCCTTTGGGTAAGAGTCCTAATAGGGCTTTCGAAACCACCAATGGGGCTTTTTTCCCTTTCAAATAAACTGCACCAATTAATAAATCGGTATTCGGAAGCAACTCCTCCAAGATATTCCCTTGATTTAGGGCTACCTGTAAATTAGGCAATTCCTTTTTTAACTGGGACAACCGATCTGCATTTAGGTCTAGTAAGGTGACCTTGGCCCCTTGCCCCAAAGCGATTGTGGCCGCTTCGCGCCCAGCCACACCGCCTCCCAACACACAAACTTGCCCGGCTGGATGCCCATTTACACCCCCTAATAAGGTCCCTCGTCCGCCTTTTACCCGATGTAAAAATCGCGCACCTAATTGCACTGACAAACGGCCCGCTATGGCTGACATGGGCGCCAAGAGTGGGGTTTCTCCACCTTGGCCTACGGTCTCAAAGCCGTAAGCTTTTAAGCCAATGTTTTTAAGTGCTTGGCAAAGTTTGGGATCCCCACCCAAGTGTAAATAACAAAAAAGCTGTTGGTCTGGGCGCAGGTCGGCCCATTCAGAGGGTTGCGGTTCCTTGACCTTAACCACCAATTGAGCCTCTTGGTACAAGGCGGTTGCGTCTTTTACTAAACCTACCCCTACCGCTTGATAGGCCCAGTCGGCAAAACCGGCCTCATCACCGGCCAAGGTTTCTAAATACACCTCTGCCCCGGCCTGTACTAATGCCTCACAAGCTTTTGGAGTCAAGGCGACACGCCGTTCGGCGGTTTTAATTTCTTTAGGGATGCCTATTTTCATCGGTTGGTTAGCTAGGTTACTTTTGGCACTAGACAATTCCGTTTATCGGAATATAGATATATTCTATCAAAGGCCCACGCATCGGTCTAGTTTGGGCCCGTCTTAACTAAAGAGGAAAATAAACCTCGGGTTTCCTCCAAGGTTTAGGCGGGCCTTTTTTTCCGAAGGCCCCCAAGGTGGTGCAAGTTCCCCAATTTGCTCTCCTACCACTGCGGGGGTCTTTGTATAGCGCAAATTCCAGGCATAAAAAAACCTCGCCTAGCAACTGGCTAAGCGAGGTTTTTTTATGCTTACGCAAAAACCTTAAACCACGTCGCCACCACCGCCGCCGGAGATGATGATCTTGCCTTCTTCTTCGAGTTTTCTGGCCACCTTGACCAGCTTCTGTTGCGCCGCGTCCACGTCGGCCACCCGCACCGCGCCCAAGGCTTCCAAGTCGTCGCGCACCATGTCGGCGGCCCGTTCGGACATGTTGGAGAAGATATGTTCCTTGAGGGCGTCGGACGCCGTTTTTAGTGCCAAGACCAGATCGTTTTGCGGAACCTCTTTGAGGATAAGCTGCATTCCGTTTGGATCGACCAAAACCAAATCCTCGAAGGTAAACATCAACTCGCGGATTTGTTCGGCCAAATCGGGGTTCGATTCCTCGATAGTTGCCAAAATCCGAGATTCGGTCGATTTGTCCATGGTGTTGAGCATCTCGGCCACTGACTCGATACCCCCCACCTTGGCGGTCGAGGCGGCCCCGGAGTTTTTAAGCTCTTTGGCCAAAACTTCCTCGATTTCTTTAACAACCCCTGGCGGGATGGCCTCTAAAATCGCCATGCGGTAGGTCACGTCTGCTTGAAGGTTTTCAGGCAGTTCTTTGAGCACCATCGCTGTTTGTTCTGGATCTTCTAGGTGGGCTAGGATCAAGGAGATGGTTTGGGGGTGCTCGTTCATAATAAACCCGGCAATCACCTTGGGTTCGAGCCACTTTAAACTATCCAAACCCTCTTCGTCGGTCGAAGACTTGAGGTTATCGACCAAGTCCTTGGCGCGGTCATCACCCAAGGCTTTAGAAATGGCGTTTTTAACGAAGTCACCGGAAGCGTTGATCGCCACCCCTTGGTCTTGTAGGGCGACCTTTCGGTAAAACTCTTCTAACACGTTATCCAACTCTTCAGGGGCCACGTCGGTGAAGCGGGCCATGTAATAACCGACCTGTTGAATCTCGCGGTCTTCCAGGTTTTTAATAACGTCTGCCGAGCCGTCCTCGCCCAGCGCCAGAAGCAAAATGGCCGCTTTTTTGGGCCCGGTTAACTTGCCTACTGCCACCTTTTACCTCAACGTTTGGGTGCATTTTGGGGGATTATATCCCTTTTTTTAATGCAACTCAAAGCCCATTTTAACCAACCTATTTAATTTTTTCGTCAATAAGGTGGTTGGAATAGCTAAGTTATTGGCAGATTAATGTTTTTGTACTAGTCGGTATTTTTTAGACCAAACCCGTCTTTACCCAATGATAGAGTACGTTTGTTCTTTTTTCACTTCCCTAAAAAGTCCAGGTCAGATTAAGATAGAGACGAAATTTGCTAAAAGAGGGTCTTAGACCGTCACGCGGTCTTGCTTAGCTGGCTCAACTAAAGCCGCCCGATCCGCAGCCGGGGCTTGCGGTTTTAGAGGTACTTCCGCCTTGGCCACCCAGGGCGAAACTAGTCACTAGGCGCTGGGTTTGGGTGCTGCCGCAGCTTGGGCAGTCGATAGGTTGGTCTTTTTGCTCGCCTTTGCGAAGCTCGGTAAAGGTTTGACCGCATTGGTCACAATGATAATCAAACAGGGGCATAGTTTCCTCTAACTTTTGTTTATGTTATTATTCACATATTAAGATATGTTCAGTCAAGCCCTATCCATTCAAATCCTTTCTGGAGGCCAGACCGGGGTGGACCGGGCTGCATTAGACCAAGGGCTGGACTCTGGGTTTAAGATTGGCGGTTACTGCCCCAAAGGCCGCCGCGCTGAAGACGGACCTATTGACCGAAAGTATCCTCTAATCGAGACCACAGGCGGTTATGTAGGCCGGACCCAACGCAATGTTTTAGAAAGTCCCGCTACCATAATTATTGCTAAAGGTTCTTTAGAAGGTGGGAGTGCCTTGACTCAAAGATTCTGCCAGGAAGCGAACAAGCCCCACCTAGTTATTGATGCCAACTTGCTCACCCCCGCAGAGGGAGCCAAACTGCTTTTAGCTTTTTACTTAGAGACTCGAGTGCATGCCTTCAATTTCGCCGGACCTCGCGCCTCGGGCTGGCCGCAAGGTTATCTTTACACTAAACAACTGATAAAACATTGGGTTACACTTTTGGAGATGCTGCCCTCCCCCTGAACAAGGGGTTATCCCATGGTATTATATCCCAACCCTCCCGGTCAGTCTTTACCACACTTAAGATTAGCGGGCACCGATTGAGCCAAACGCTGCGGAGGGGCCAGCTTAAGATTGTCCATAATTCGCTTAAACTCTTCCAAACTTTTTTGGCCCCCCAGTCTGGGATTATACATTTTTTCTTCTCCCACCGTGCTCCATGGATGCCCTTGATAGTTGTGACCTGGATAAATCCGGGTTTGATCGCTTAGGGAAAAAAGTTGTTGATGCACACTTTGGTATAAGACCTCGGAGCTGCCTTGCTGGAAATCAGTCCGCCCACATCCCCGGATCATTAGGCTATCACCAGTAAAGACCTGGCCCTCTATTAACCAACTTGTGCAGCCGGCGGTATGCCCTGGAGTCGAAAGACCGATGATTGAGGTTCCCTCCAAGTCGATTGACTCGCCGTCATTGATTAATAAATCCGCACTTTGCACGCCAGACTTGGCCCCGTAAACTATTTTAGCACCCGTTTTTTCGGATAATAAGCCTGCTCCGGTTATATGGTCTGCGTGGACGTGGGTCTCTATTAAATATTTTAAGGATAGGCCTAATTCGGAGACCAATTTTAAATCCCGCTCGAACTGTTCCTTTACCGAATCAATCAAAAGCGCTTGCCCAGTTTCTAAATAAAGCAAGTAGGTAAAGGTAGAAGTAGGGGCGTCGAAAAGCGGTCTTATAGTTAACTTGCCCATAATTTCCTTTAGAGTTGAATTTTTTTCTCAAACTGCTTAGCTTAGTTTACCATCGTCTTTGTCCGATGGCGAGTAACCACCTTGACTGGGCTTATTGAATGGGAAGCGAACTATGAAGTGGAACGATGTGATGCCTCCGGTTCAAAGTATTAGCCTAGAAGAGGCCAAAGCCCTGATGCGCAGTAAAAGCCTTAGCACCTACGAAATCTTAGACGTACGCCAACCGGCTGAATATGCTGCTGGGCACATCCCAGGTGCTCGGCTGGTTCCTTTGCCAGAGTTGATTGCAGGCAAAGGCGAGATAGATCAAAATAAAGAGTATTTCGTATATTGCCGTGCGGGCAGTCGAAGCCAAGCAGCCTGCCAGTGGCTTTCGCAATTTGCTCGGGTTAAGGCCCAATCGTTGGCCGGGGGATTTTTAGTTTGGAACGGGAAATCGGCCACTGGCGCTTATGAACACAACCTTCATTTAATTCATCCTCAAACCCAATTCAAAGACGCCTTGGGAATGGCCTATGTAATGGAAGAGGGTTTAAAGCGGATTTATATTGATTTACAACAACACATTGTTGACGAACCTTGCCGAGAATTACTCAAAAGGTTAGCCAGTTTTGAAGACCAGCACAAAGAGTCTATCGTTTGCAGTTGTGAAAATCCAGACTTTCTCGAAGACAATCCACTTTTAGGTCAAATTGCCGAGACCGGCACCCGAATTGACCAATTGATCGAACACATTCGGTTATTTCTAAATCGGCCTGAAGATGTCTTTGACTTTGCCATGGGGATTGAGGCTCAAGCCTATGACTTTTATATGCGTCTGGCTCAAAGAGCCGAGATCGGAGCAACCAAACAACTCTTTTTAGACCTTGCAGAAGAGGAGACCAACCATCTAGACCTGCTCTCAATTGAAACGGAACAGTACCACAAAAATCATCCCGAAAAGACTTTTTCCCCTTAGAAAAGGGATCGCTCGGTTGCAGACGTGGAAACAATCAGGCGGCAAAAATACTTTTAACCCTGCTATAAACACCTCTTCAAAAAATCCCCCCGGTTTATTACGCTTTCAATAAAGATCAAGTGAAAGTTTTAAAAATTGGTTTGTTAAAAAGCCACTTTAATTATTCAGCACTACTTGCTTTTTGCATGCCTTTCTATACAATGTAACGAGATAAAGGCGACCCGCCTGTACTGACCACCTAAAGGTTCCCATGTCCGCAAAACCCAAAGTTACTCTTCTCGCTCTTGCTGGTGTTGTTTCCATCCTACTCAGTTTTTTTGGCGCTAGCCAGGAAGGCTCAACTAGTTACCTTTTGTTGGGCTTGGCTTTTGTCGTTTTGCTGGGGGCCTGGATCGCGATTAACGCCAGCCTTTCAGGCGGCTCGGGACTGGATAAATACCTTGACTACGTCACTAGTACCGGGGACCTCACCGAAACCCCAGGTATAAGTGAAACCGAATTAGGGCCTGTGGCGATAAAATTTAAAAAGTTTATTAGCCAACTGCAAAATAAGGTGGATGTCTTAGATGAGTTGGCGGTGGGTGAACGCTCGGTCCAATTAGAGCGGATCAGCGCCCAAGACAGTTTGGGGGAGGCGGTCCACAATCTAATCAATAATTTAAGAAGTAAAATAAAATCAATGCAAGACATTGCTCATGGCAACCTTGAGATTGAAGTGGCCCAGATAGGTTCAGACGACAAAATGGGGATGGCCTTAGAGTTAATGGTAAAAAATCTTCGTGAAAAAACGAAGATCACCGACTTGATCGCTACGGGCAACCTGGCCATGGACATTACCCTTTCTAGCCCCCAAGACGGGCTAGGTAAGGCCTTACAAAAAATGACTTCCGAGCTCAACAACATGATCCGCGAGATCAACACCTCGGCGGTATTATTGAACCAAAATACGGATGATATCAATCGCCGGTCTTCAACCGTCGCCGCAGCAGCCCAAGAAATGACCGCCACCGTCATTTCTGTAGCCGGACGAACCAAAGAAATTAGTGAAGGCGTAAATAGCATATCTGCCGCTGCTAACCAAATCGCCAGTACCATGGAAGGGGTGGAGATTTCTATTGAACAGATGGCCACGAGTAACCAGGAAGTAGCCAAAATGTCGCAAGAGGCCACCACAGTAATCGCCGAAGCCCAAACCATGGCCGCCAAAGCGGACAAAGCGATGCAAGAGCTTAACGACGCGGCTATGGAGATTGGTTCGGTTTCTTCAATGATCAGTAAAGTTGCGGCGCAAACCAACATGTTGGCTCTTAACGCTAACATTGAGGCCGTTTCCGCTGGCAAGCTGGGCAAGGGTTTTGAGGTAGTTGCCCATGAGGTCAAAAACTTAGCCGATCAGACCGGCAAGTCTGCCGAGTCCATCTCCAACAAGATTTCCGGCGTCCAAGAGCAGGTTCGCCAAGCCTCTAAAATAATCAATCAAATCGTTAAATCAGTCATTGGAATTGCTGATAGCTCGCAGGCGATATCAGGGGCAGCAGAATCCCAATCCGTGACCAGCCGGGAGATCACAGGTTCCGTAAAAGAGACCACTATGGCCATTGGTGAGATTGCCAAACTACTTTCAAATTTAACGGGCGGGGTCGAACAGCTAACCGCCAATAGCGCAGAGATGGCGCTAGTTTCCAGAGAAGTGGCTAGTTCGATGCAGCAAATCAACGATTCGGTTAAGGAAACCGAAGACGTTTCTGGTCAATTAGGGGAAATGATCAAACGCTTTAAGCTTGCCGACTCCACCATTTTCGAAAAAGCAATTAATGATCACCAGCTTTGGAAAGGGCGACTTGAACGCCTAATCGCAGGCCAAGACCCAATTGATGATGCTCAATTTGTCTCCCATCAGGCCTGCCGGTTTGGTAAGTGGCTTTATGGTGGGGCGCTTCAGGAATACGGCAGTTTTCCACAAATGGCCAAAATTGAGCCGCTACATGAAGAGATTCACAATATCATTGGTAACGTTATCAATGCCCTTAGAGCAGGTGAAGATTCACAGGCAAAGATAGGTCTGGCGAGGTTTTACCCCTTGTCCGAGCAGCTTTGCGGCCTGTTAAAAGAAATGCAAAAGGCCACACACTAGACCGTGGAATTTCAAGACCATCTGGGATGGGGCCTATTGTTTTGTCTGCTTTCCGGCTCCTTTTCTTTAGTCGGAGCTGTTCTTTTATTTAAAGCCCGCTTTAACCTTGTGGGTTATACTTGGGTGGTTGGTTTTTCCTCTGGGGCTTTGGTTTATACCGCTTTAGCAGTGTTATTGATTGAGGCCCAAGCAGGCCTGATTGGGTTTCTTGGCGAAAATCCAGGCCGATGGGCGGCGGGTCTTGGATTTTTTTTAGGTCTCTTTAGTATGGTCCTTTTGGACCGGTTGGTACCCTCTGGGCAAAATCCCCACCAAGCCCGCAATCTTACTGATCCAATGTCGTTTACCCCCACTCGCCGTCAGGGGATATTTATGGTTCTTTCCATGGGGGGACACAGTTTTCCCGAAGGAATCGCGTTGTTGGTATCAACCTTATTTGATCCTTGGTTAGGACTTGCCTTGGCGATTGCTTTAGGCCTACATAACCTCGCTGAGGGTGCTACCTTAAGCCGCCCCTTGCAAGCTGCCACCGGTTCAAGCGATCAAACTTTGGTTTTAATAGGCCTCACTGGACTGGCCGAGGTCATCGGGGCCGTACTTGCCTATTTCGTACTTATTCACTATTTGCCTGCCTCTGTATTGGGTTTTATGCTGGCCTTATCTAGTGGTTTTTTGGTCTTTGTGGCCTTTGATAGCCTATTAAGTGCCTCTCAACTCCCGCAAAATCGTCGCATAATGCTCTACGCCACCTTAAGTGGTTTTGCTGCTTTTGGAATAATTCAGTTTTTCTAGTCTTAAATATTTAAAAGGCTTTGGCATTTGTGGGTTAATCCGCTACGATCCGATTGTCTAACTTTTTTAAGACAGGCCATGCCCCACTATCTCCTTACAAAACGTCGCCGCCGGATTTTGCTCCTCGATCCTTCCTGGGACGCAGCAAAGACCTATCTGGAGATGCAGCCCCAGTTTCAGCTAATTGATTCAAATCAGAACCCTTCGGGTGAATGGAGTCATATTGCCGATTTAATAATCGCCGAAATTGATACACCTGGAGCTTGGGAAAAAGCGCAAAATTTAATCAGCAGTCTTTACGCCAAAGGGGTCCCTATAATTCTAGTAGGGGAACATTTCCAAACGGAAAATGACCAAAAAGCGGCGGAAATGGGGGCGGAAGACTATTGGGTCAAATCTAATGACCCTATTCAAATCGGACACAAATTTACCCAATACTTTAGGCGGATAAGCAGAAAGCTACAAGATTTACAGAGCTTTATGAATGGCTTGTTTAAAAGCCTACCCAACACAGCGGTTGTTTGGTTTGATTCCTCGTTAAACGTGTTGCTAGCTGGCGGTGAAATCTTATACCGCTTAGGCCTAGCCCCTGACGATTTAACGGGCAAGCCGCTCGATCTTTCTCAGTTTGGTGAAAAGTTTACGGCCCATCAATTGGCTTGCAAGTCCGCTATTGAGGGCAAAGGAAGCCTTTTTGAAGTGGTAGTTCAAGAGTTAGAATTATTGGTTCACCTCTTGCCCCAAGCGCTATCCAATGCAGAACTCTCTGGTTTAATGTTGATTCAGGACGTTAGCCCACAGCGCGCCGCTGGGGAACAGCGGATTTTGGGTAGTTTGGGGGACTCCACTAGCCTCATGGTGGCCTATATCGACCAACGCAAAAAATATCTTTACGTAAATCGCAGCTATTGTGATTGGATAAATCGACCTATGTCGGATGTTTTAAACAAAAAAGTGGACGACATCCTTCCCAAATTCTTGGCTGAACAGACCTTACCTTGGATCGAAAAAGCGTTAATTGGCAAAAAGGTGCAGTTCGACATTGATTATAATCATCCCAAATTGGGTCGTCGTCATTGCTTAACAACCTACGTTCCACAGATCAGCCAGGGGGTTCCCCAAGGGTTTCTAGCCGTTTTGCAAGACTTGAGTGAATTTTATGAAAATCAAGAAAAGGCGGTTTTTTTCAAAGAGATGATCGATAAAAGTGCTGACGCTTTTGCTATTTTGGCCGCAGATACAGGACGCATTGTTGATTTTAATGAACAAATGCTTTCTATTTTTGGTTATACGGACGAAGAATTGAGGCAGTTGAGTGTTGTTGATATAGACGATAACTTAAAGGGACTTTCCCAGTGGCAAACTATCAGCCAACATACCAAGGCGCGTGGCCGAGCCCTTATTGAAACTGTCGGCTGCCGCAAAGATGGCAGTAAGTTTGAAGCCGAGGTTTCGAGTCACTTTATTGAAAACCGTGGGGCGGAATTTTTTGTAGTGGTGATTCGGGATGTGACTGCGCGGAAAAAGTTACAATACGAAAGTCTGGCCAAGCGAATCGAGGTCTCTACTATTTTCAAAGCGTTTGGGGATATCTATCTCTGGTTGGACCCTAAAGGGGTGGTTTGTGGGTATCAACTGGGAGATTTCGAGGAATTGGGAATTGGTGCGCACAAACTAATTGGTCATTCCTTTGCGCAGGCGTTTTCTGGTGAGCCTTGGGATAAAGTGGAAAAAGGGTTGGCCCAAATCGCTGAAGGTAGCGCCCAAGTATCGATTAACTTTGCCCTGCCCACCGCCAGGGGGCCCCAGGTTTTTGCAGTCCGAATGATCCCAGTCCTGGCCAACCAAATCTTACTGATTTTGCGTAATCAAAGTCCATTGGTTGAAGCCAAAGCCCAACTTAAACAACTAACAAATCAAGTGGCGGTTTTGGAAAACCAAAGCGGACTCCATAGTGGAGTAATTGATCTCGATAAAGACTGTTGTAGGTGGTCTGAAGGTGCTGGTCGATTGCTGGGACTAGACCCCAAAAAGGACAGTACGTTAGAGGACTTTTTAAGCCTTTTTGATACTTCAGCTCGAAACCAGCTTATTGAACAGTTGAGCTCGCAGACTGAAGAAGATCTCACTTTTTCCCTAAAACTGCCCTACACTCCCAAAAAACAGAACCTATCTCAGGTCACCATCCAAGGGCACCATCTAAAGGGCACCGTGGTTTTAGTTCTAAAGGAAGATCTGAAGATATAAAAAATCCGACTTTTCTTGTACCTAAGCCAGCTAGGTTTGTTAAGATGAGTCGTCTTACCCGCCCCGCAAAGCCTAACACTTGCGGGACGGGTAAAACTTTGGACTGGTTTCCGATGGACTTAGGGCTGAATTGCAGGATAACCCTAAAGGAGCCCAGAACGAAAGGTTCGTTGGAGGAGGTGTAACGGCCTTCACGCTCTAGGGCTCCTCAAGGCGGAATTCGTCGAAACGAACACCGACTTTGCTGGTGTTAAAACCCTAGCTTGTTAAAAGACAAGAAACAAGAAAATTGCCGGGACATTTTGGGCTACTTTGGGCCCAGGTTGATTAACACCATTTTAATTTCAAATATTTACATAGGCTAACCATGTTTGCGAGGCCCCTTTTGCCCAAACGAATTGGATGGTTGCTATGCTTATTTTGGTGCCTTTTGACCCCTAATTTAGCACCAGCAGCCGAGTTAAAAATTGAATATTTAAAAGACTCAACTGGTCAACTGACAAGGGATCAAGCCTTTGCTGCCTACCAATCTGGGCAATTCACCAAAGGACAAGGTCAAGTTTATAATTTCGGCTTTTCGAATTCAGCCTATTGGTTTTATCTATCTGCTTTGACAGGAGATGAGGATTATTATTTAGAATTAGGTTCTCCCTTAATAGATAAAGTGGAATTTTGGAACCTGCTTGACCCAAGTGGCCCCTTAAAGGCCGGTGAATCCGTACCGCTCGCTCAGCTGAGTGAGTTTCATTTAATGCCATTGTTTCACCTAAAAAATGGCCCCCACCTGCTGCGAATCGAAGATGAGGGCTCGGTTCCTCTCATTTTTAGCCTCTATACCCCCCAACAATTGGCACGTAACCGAAATGGGAATCTCTTATTTCATGGGCTTTTTTATGGTTTATTGTTGTTTACCTTTTTTCTTTCAATCTTTAGTTACCTGATTTTAAAGGACCAAGTATTTTTTGAATATTCTTTAATGATCCTGTCTGGGATATTTACTTTTTCAGTATTTGATGGGTTGTTTCGGTTTTACCTAATCCCTGACTTAAGCACTTGGACCTATAACCGGCTGTTTGGGTTAATGGTGCATTTGTTGCTGTTGACCTCATTGCGCTTCTCTTTGCAATTTTTGGCGATTAAACAGCATAACCCCCAGCTAATTTGGCCTTTTAAAATATTAAGTTGGGCGTTATGGGTCAATTTGCCCTTGTTATTTTGGATTGATTACCAATTGGCCTCAAAGATCTTGGTTCTCTTTTCATTGGCGGTTTTTAGTGGGATGTTCTTATTAGGGTTTTATTGTCGTCTTCGCCAAGTCCCTGGTTCCAGCTTTTTTCTCGCCGCCTTTTTTATTATGCAGACCTCTGGTATCGCGTTGGCATTGCAATTTTTAGCGGTGGTCAAAGGCAGTTTATTGGTGGATCAAGCCGTGCATCTTGGGTTAACCGCGTCTGTGCTGCTTCTGGTTTTTGCCTTGGCCCACCGAATCCGTTTGATGGATGTTAAGGTGATCGAGACCAGTCGGCAACTTTTGGAACAAAAGACCGCCTATGTAAACGAAATCGAGCATAAAAACCTGGAATTGACCCGGCTCGACCAACTTAAAGACGATTTTTTGGCCAACACCAGCCATGAATTAAACACCCCCCTTTTTGGGATGATTGGTTTAACCGAAAATCTTTTAGAAACCATTGGCCCAAAACTCACCGCTGCCGAACAAGACCAGATGCGCTTGGTGACCTCAATGGGGAAAAAATTAACCAATTTAATCCGTGATATTTTGGATTTTTCTTCTTTAAAAAACGGTAAAATTAAATTAGATATCAGGCCTCTGGACTTCGCTCCTATGGCCAGGATGGTGCTTGATCTCTTAACTCCCTTGGTCAAGGATCGAAACCTAAAGCTGGTCTTTAACCTCCCCCCAGACTTGCCCTGGGTGCTTGGCGACGAAAGCCGACTACAACAGATTTTATTTAATCTTTTAGGCAATGCCATCAAATATACCGAATCAGGCCATGTTACTTTGTCTGCGGAGGTTATGCCGAATTTGGTGTGGATTAGTGTTGAAGATACGGGCCAAGGTATTGCTCGAAAAAACTGGTCTAAACTGTTTGAACGATTTGTCACCCAAGCTGGACCCGTGGTCAGCGAAATGGGCTCAACCGGATTAGGGCTTTCGATAACCCTTAAATTAATTGAGCTTCAAGGGGGTGAACTTAAGTTAGACAGCCGCCCTGGGCAAGGGAGTCGGTTTAGTTTCAGTTTGCCCAGAGCCGGGCAAGGGGAAAACCCGCCCGTTTTAATACCAAAGGAAGGGATTGATTGGAGCCCGGCAAGTTCTTCATTAAACCAAAAGAAGACGGATCCTAGAGGGGTTAAACTTTTAGTGATTGATGATGAACCAGGCAACCGGGCCCTCTTACAAAGGATTTTGGAACAACATGGATTTGAGGTCCTTTTGGCGACGGGTGGACCAGAGGGGCTGGAAATATTAGAGGAGTACAGCCCTGACTTGGTACTTTTAGATGTAATGATGCCGATTCTTAATGGGTTCGAGGTTTCAACCAGGATTCGTCAGCAGTTTACTCCCAAACAGCTTCCTATCTTACTTTTGACCGCCCGCAATCAGGCTGGCGACCTAGGCATGGCGCTCGAAGCAGGCGCAAATGACTATTTGAGCAAACCCATTCTTCAGCAAGAGTTGATTGCCCGCATTGAAATGCATCTGCAAATCGCCGAAAACGAGGCCTTACGCTCCCAGGTCATGTTTTTAGAGCAAGCCCGCAGCCGACTGTCCCTTTCTCGGGACTTGCTACTGCAAACCCTAGATACCAACCTCCAACCAATCCTTTTGCTTGATTTCGGGTTTAAACCTATCTTTGCCAATAAAACCGCAAAAGGCCTCTTCGCCATAGAGACCGAGATTCTACCAAGCCTTGATGCATTGTTTCTGCCAATTAGTATAGATCAAATAACCAAACAGGATCCTGAAGCGCAAGCAGGTGAGTGGCAGAAGTTAGAGTCCCTTAAAACGGTCTCTGACCTATTAGAACCCTTAAGTGCCAACTTGGTTCAGGTGGCCAAAGGCGGCGATTGGATTTTGGCCTTAGGCCCGGTCTCGGGTTTACAGGCGAAACGAGCTGATTTACGGGAATTAGTGGTCAAAGTCATGCAATTATCCGTTGATTTCTGGGATCGTTCTAGTGGGTTAAATAAATTTGACCTTGCAGAACAATCTGGGGTCTGGCGGGTTTACCACGATGAAGGAAGGCTGCGAACCCGGATCTTGGATAAATATTGCAGTCTAAAAACCCTTCCTAAAAATCCCCGCTTTTTCGACGTGATCAGCACCGCCCTTTTTGTTCTGGACCGCTTCCCCGAAAGCAGCGAGCTAAAAGAGCAACTCAAACAAGAGCTAGACTTGTTGCAACGTTTGGTCTGACAGCTTGCAAGGTTCGTGTTTAGTTTAGCTAGGATTTGCAATGGAAATAAATTGTCAAGGGTCCCGCAATGGATTAACCTATCCAATAAGTACCTATCTTTGAACCCTTTACAGGCAACCTCGTGGGCCGATCTCCAGATTACGAAAATGCGATTGCTATCTTGCGCGACATTTATTGGGTAGGATTTTATGATCGGGAAGCTGACCTCCATTGCAACCCTTATCTTTTACTCGATGATGAGGATGTGATCCTATTTGATCCAGGCTCGATCCCACATTTTGCGGTGGTAATGCGCAAGGTGATCGACGTAGTCAACCCAGAGGAGATCAGTCACCTAGTTTTAAGCCATCAAGACCCCGATGTTTGTGGCAACGTGGCAGTGGTTGAGGATTTGATTGGGCGACCTGACTTGTTACTGATAAACCACTCTAGTCAAACCCGATTGATTCAACATTATGGGGTGCATTCTAAATTTTTTGAGGTGGACAAAAACCACTACCAATTAAAACTCAAAAGCGGGCGGGTCTTAGAATTTTTCCATACCCCATACCTCCATTCGCCTTTTGGCATTATCACCTACGATCACGAAACCAAAAGCCTGTTTACCTCCGACCTTTTTGGGGGATTGTCAGACCATTGGTCTTTATTTGCCACGGAGCATGTCTTTGAATCTATGAATCGTTGGCACCAGATTATTATCCCCTCTAATAAAGTGTTAGTCGATTTTTTAGACCGGATTCGAGGCTTGGACATCAGGCGGATTTTACCTCAACATGGTTCTATATTAGAGGGTGACTACATTGGACAGGCTATGGAGCACTTAAGAAAACTCCCCTGCGGGATTGACCTCCATCACCCATGAAGGACACTTCGAAAAATCGCACTCGTGATCTAGCCGAGGTCAGAGAAGCCAACCGCAATTTGGCAGAAAAAGCGCTTAACATGCGTTGTCTGGCCTACCTTAGCCAAGTCAAAGCCAGTCTTTTGACCGCAACGATTTACGATATAAACCACAGCAAGAAAACCCTACGAATCGAACTGGACGCCAAGGTAAAACTAGAAGCCGAACTAATTGAGGCTAATAAAACCCGCGAACGGTTATTACAGATCATGGCTCACGATTTACGCGCCCCTTTTGCTAATTTAGTGGGGCTTTCCCAAGGGCTGGCCGAGTCTTATGACAAGTTTGACGAGACCCAGCGCAAAGATTTTATCAACATGCTCCACCATCTTTCGGTGGGGACTATGGAGCTTATCGACAATCTCTTAGAATGGACCCGCACCCAAAATAAAAAGCTCAAACCACAGCCTAATAGATTAAAACTAAATACGATTTTTAAAGAACAGGTCTATCTTTACGACGAACTAGCCCGTAAAAAAGGGGTCGAATTGGTCAACCTGGTTCCGCAAGGGTTGGAAGTCACCACAGATTTGAATATGTTGCAAACGATTATTCGTAATCTCATCTCCAACGCAATCAAATTTTCTCCGCCAGCAAGCCGAATCACGGTGGATGGCGAATTAGTAGAGGCCTGGGTGCGGTTATCGGTGACCGATCAGGGGGTGGGGATGAGTGAACCACGGATTGCTGAACTCTTGTCGAATGGACCCTTTTTATCGCAACCAGGAACCCAAGCCGAAAAGGGCTGCGGACTGGGTCTGCTCCTGACTCAAGAGCTTTGCCAATTGATGGGAGGAAAATTTAGGGTCACTTCTATCGAGGGCCAAGGCAGTTGTTTTATTATTGAACTGCCCCAATAAACACGGCCAAAACTAGGTGGGCTGTACTGGATGACTTATAATCCAATTGGCCAACCTGCGATCCGTCCCGTTGATATGCTCTACAAACCAAATCTCTAAATCCAGGCTAAGGTCCAGCCAAGGGTTGGTTCCGGTGTAACCTTCTTCCGCCAATTCCTTTAGGTACAACTTAAACTCCCGCTTGGCGCGGTTGAGTTTATGGATAAAGATTTGGTGTTCCTTAAAGTGGTCTGCTGAACCAGGGTAATTAGACTGGTTCATGTAGATTTCTTCTAAGGAGAAATGGTCTTGCACATAATTTTCAAGCTGTAACAGGGCCAACTTAAAAGACCGTTTGTCTTCTAGCTTTGAGCTACGGGCTAGCTGGTCCCGAATGACAAAAAAACGCTTGTGTTGGTGATCCTGCCAAAGCAGGCCCACTTCTAGGTCAGCAGACCAAACAGCAGAGCCCATAACACCTCCCCCCCCCTCTAAAGTATATTAACAGGTACTCTAAAAGAGCCGAAGCTAATGGTCAACCAACCATTGATGCAATATAAAGGTAATGCCTTACCTACTGCGCCAAAGGCCGACATATTTCTACCCGTTCAGCAACCCAACTCGCAATTTCAGAGTCCAATTTGCCGGTCGCAGCAAAATCCAAAATGATCTGGCGAACCTTTGAGTCAGGTAAACCCACGCGGTAAGGACGATTTTGCACCAATGCTTGAAACACATCGGCAACGGCAATAATCCGGGCCTCAATCGGCAAATCCCCCCCTTTGCGTTGAAAGGGATATCCTTTACCATTGGGGGATTCGTGGTGTAACGCAGCCCAATTAGCCACATCCTCTAAGCCGGTAATTTTATGCAAGATCTGAAAAGTTTCGTAGCTGTGATGGTTCAGCCGAGCGCGCTCCCCTTCGTCCAATGGACCTGGTTTATCTAAGATTTCGTCTGGGGTTTGTAGCTTTCCCAAGTCGTGAAGCAGACCCGCAATTTCAATGCGCTCTATATTTTCCGAATCCACCTTGAATTGCACCGCCAAATACTTAGCCAACCTAGCCACCCCTAGCGAATGTTCGTGGGTGAACTGGCTTTTGGTATCTACGATCTCTGCAAAAATCTGGGCTAAACTCTTTAGTTCTTTGTAACTAATATCGACCAAAGGTAACCTAGCCACTTCATTTTGTAAAAATTGAACCAAATGGCGCGGCTCTTGGTCCAACCAAAAGGCGTCGTTTCCAGAAAGCCGTAAAAATAACTCCACCAATTCAGGGGCGAAATAACGCCCCTTTAAGTAACCGACCTTGGCAATGATTTCTTCTTTTTTTTCTAATATATCATGGGCATAATGCCCTGCGGCCATTACATCCACCCGGTCTGTTAAAAAAACCCAGTTCGCAATTAAGGCGACGTCTGGGGGTACCCCTAAACTGGGGTATTCATCCCAGCGGGTGTGGTGGTGTAACACATAAGGCGCGAGTTTAACCAAGGGTGCAAAGCGCATTAACCGGTGAAAACCCACATCACAGTGTTCTTCAGCCCCTTCCCAAGCTAAGTGTTTTACTAAATATTGATGGGTTTCGGTGCTGCTTACCCCTATGTCATGTAACATCCCTAACTGAAACATTTCCGTTTCATTTAAAATCGGAGGCAGTCCCGAGCAACCTTGTACCATCATGTAAGCAACCCGCTTTCCGTGTTGCAACCCGTCAACACCAACCAAATCCAATGCCTCTGAAAGGGCCAAAACGGTTTGGTGCAGATCAATCTTTGTGTTCATTGCGCTCCTATAAATAAAAAAACCGGTTGATTTTAGAATACCATTGTAGATCTAGACTGCATAGCACTTAGTAACCTTGACGATCTAACCTAAAATGGTCAACCTTTGCTCATCCAATCGTTTAACCTAATTGGTCAATTCTATCAAAACTTCCCCTATTCTCATGAGCGTAACAAAAGTTAACCTGCTTATATTATTTGCTCTTATCGCTACCTTTAGCAGTTGCGCTACGACTCAACAGAAAGATGATTACTTGGATATCTTTTTAAGTGGAAGACTTAAAATTGGTATCTGGATCGAACCCTCAAAACACCGTTCTGGAATCGCAGACCCGATCACTTTAGACCGGCAAATCGCCTCTGAACTGGCGCTCGATTTGGGACTTACTCCACAGGTTAAAACCTTTGAGCGAGTCGAGGACATGGCCAACGCGGTCAAACGAGGAAATGTTGATGTAGCCGCGATTCGTGGGGTTCCCCCAGGCTTTGCAGAACTCACCCAGTCGATAACCTATTTGACCATTGATCAAGTGGTTATCGCTCATAAAGGGGGCAAACCCAAGTCCCTTTGTTTCCGCCAACACAGCCCTGAAGCCCTTCTTTTAGAAGACCTGCCCAGTAAAGGGTACGAAAAAAAAGAGGTCTCAAGTTTTATTAACTCTCAAGATTTACTCGAACGGGTGCAAAACGGCGAGTGCGACGCCACGGTGGTCAGCAATTTTCTCTGGGACCGAGTCTCACAGGGATTCCCTAAATTGGAGATCAAAGAAACCCTTGTTCAAAATCAGGGGATAGCCTTCTTCATGCGCCCTCAATCCCAAGGGCTGCGCCAACAAACTAACCAGTTTTTATTTAGCCAAGCGTTGGCGAATAATGGTGGATTGTTAGGCAGTGTACAAAACGGGGCTGGGCGTAATTTGCGGATGTTGACTACCAATCAGTTACTTAGCTTTTTTATTGCCCAAGGTAACCACTTTGGAATGGATTACGAAATCCTAAAGGACTTCGCCCAAAAACAAAAATATCATTTAGAGGTGGTTTTACCTAGTTACCAATCTGAACTAGCCCCTTGGCTTAATGAAAAAAAAGGGGATTTGATTGGCTCCGTTTTTCCGATTACTGCTGAGTTAGAGACCCAAGTCGCTTTTACCAAGCCTTATCTGATTACCGACGAACTGGTGGTGGTCAAAGCGGGCAACAAGGCGATTAAAGGACTTGAGGACCTTAAAGGTAAGACCATTCATGTGCGGCTAAGTTCGAGCGCTTATCAACATTTAGAAGCGCTTCAAGAAAAATATGGCCCTTTTGAGATTTCGCCGGTGCCCGAAGACGTGGAAACAGAACAACTGCTTGACCAACTAGAACAAGGATTGATCGAAGTGAGTGTAGCGGATCAAATCTCTCTGGACGCCGAGCGGTTTTTTGGCCGCAAGCTGCAATCGATTGGGGTGTTATTTAAAAACCAGCCGTTGGCATTTGCTGTCCGCAAAGACAATCCCGAGCTTTTAGCCGAGTTAAATGATTATATTGATCAAAACCGCAAGTCCGGTTTTTTCAATATAATGAAGATCAAATATACTGCCAACAAGGGCCTAATAAATATGGCCCGTGGAATGGACCGGGCCGACGCTTCAGGAAAAATTTCCCCTTACGACGAGATTTTGCACCAAGAAGCCCTCAAAGCCAACCTGGATTGGCGACTTGTTGCTAGCCAGATGTTCCAAGAATCTCGCTTTGACCCAAAAACCCGTAGCCGAGCCGGGGCTTTAGGATTGATGCAGGTTATGCCTGCGACAGGCAAAGAATTGGGCCTAAAATCCCCTGCTACCGATCTGCTGGAGCCTGCCACAGGCATTCGCGCCGGGGTTACCTATTTTAAACGAATGTTTAACCGCTTCGAGCGGGTCCCTCGTTTAGAAGATCGGGTCTATTTTACGCTCGCTTCGTACAACGCTGGTTTTGGGCACGTCAGTGACGCCCGTATTTTAGCTCAAAAATTAGGGCTAGACCCAGACCGTTGGGAGAACAACGTGGAGCGGGCAATAATCCTTTTGGAACAGCCCCAGTACCATAAGTCCGCAAAATACGGCTTTTGCAGGGGAAGTGAGCCCGTTGGTTATGTCAAAGAGATCCAAAAACGTTATGTCATGTACGCCGAATTTATCCCCTCACAGGCTTTTTAATGAAACACATTGCCCTAATTTTCACCCTGGTTTTTGTTTTGGCTCTACCCCTCTGGGCCCAGGTACCTATCGATGGGGACTACCTCAAAGAGCCCTATGTTTACCCAAATGGGGATCAGTATTGGGGCCGAATCAAAGCCGGACAGAAAAATGGCGCAGGAAAATACCTGTATAAAAACGGTGACCTCTTTGAAGGAGCCTATTCGGAGGATCAAAAGTCAGGCCGTGGCACCTTTAATTATTCAAATGGGGACAAGTACATTGGTGAATTTAAAGGGGATAATAAGGAAGGCCAAGGAGAGTGGACCAGTCATTTTGGGGAAAAATATGTGGGTAGCTTTAAGGGGGACTACAAACATGGCAAAGGGGTTTTCACCTCTGCCAATGGCGACCAATATGACGGCGTGTTTATTTTAGGCAAAAAGCAAAACTTTGGATTATATCGGTTCGGCAATGGCGATACGTTTGAAGGGACCTTGTTGCAAGGTAAAAAACAGGGCAAAGGTCGCTATAAGTTTGCCAACAACGATGTTTATGAAGGTTATTACGTAAATGACCTCAAAGAAGGTCCTGGAAAATTCACTCATTATACAGGGGGTTTTTATGAAGGGAACTTCAAAGAAGACCGGTACCACGCTCAAGGGTTATTGGTAACAGTTGGCAATGATCGGTATGAGGGCAACTTTGTGATGGGCCAGATGGACGGTCAGGGAGATATGACCTGGGCGAATGGTGACCATTATATTGGCAGTTTTATCAAAGACAAAGCCACAGGCAAGGGCGAAAAAACCAACCGATTAGGGGACTCCTTTTCAGGCCAGTTTGAAGACGGCTTACTAAACGGCCAGGGCAAGGAAAAGCTAGCCAACGGGGATAGCTATGAAGGCGGATTTTTCAAAGGATTACGCCAAGGCAAGGGCCAAGCGATCTTTGCCAATGGAGACCGATACCAAGGGCCTTTTTTGGGTGGTAAATTTGAAGGTAAAGGTTTGTACTTCTATCAAAACGGAGACCAGTTTGAAGGGAACTTCAAGGAAGATATCAAACAGGGCCAAGGGGTGATGCATTTTGCCAACAAAGACCTGTACCAGGGCGAGTTTAAAGACAACCAGTTTTCAGGCAAGGGGGTCTTTTTCTTCACCGAAGGCCATGTTTACAAAGGGGACTTCAAATTGAGCCACTTCGACGGCCCAGGAGTCTTGACCTATAAAGACGCAAACCGCTTGCAAGGGGACTTTAAAAACAGCCGCGCCCAAGGCCAAGGCACCTTAACCTTTACCAATGGTGACACCTATAAAGGGGAGTTTGACCTAGGTATGTTTTCAGGTCAGGGGGAGTACCGCTTTAAAAATGGGGACAAATATCAAGGCGAATTTAAAGAACAAAAACGCAGTGGCAAAGGAGTCTTTAGTTTCCGAAACGGCGATCAATATGAAGGTGATTTTCGAGATGACCGCTTCGAAGGGAACGGAAAATACAAGGCCAAAAGTGGTTTTGAGTATGTAGGGGAATTTAAAGCGGGTCTTTATTCTGGGTCTGGAAGTCTGTCTGACCCTAAGTCGGGGGTCTATAAGGGCGACTTCGCCCACGGGCTTAGGCATGGAGCCGGTACTTTTGAGTATAAAAATGGGGACATTTACCAAGGGGACTGGGTCGAGAATCGGCCCGAAGGGTCAGGGCTTTATAATTACCAAATGCCCGACAAAATTTACTCGATCTTTGATGGACACTTCCAAGCGGGCCTGCGCCAAGGTCAAGGGACCTATACCTCGGTCAACGGCGCTGTGTTTTCTGGACTTTGGTATCAAGACCAGCTTTTAGAGGCAAAATGAACAAGCTAATCCTGTTTTTTGGACTGATAGCCTTGGCTAGTTGCACGCAAGTCAAAACCGGCCCCGCTCACTTTGCAGATCAAATTGACCAAAAGAAACGAATTTTACCCAAGGTGCCCTCGCCGGGGATAACTCCCATTGAGGCTCTAAGTTTTGAACTTTCCCAGCCCCTTGAACTGGACCAAACCAAGAGGTCGCCGAAGCGGTAATCCTTCAATGCTTTGGTTTGTCGGGTGGAATGCGCCTTAAACCAAGAGCTTCCACAGGCCAAGGGATACCCTTTTACGCTAGCTTGCTGGGGGTAGGCTGTCCCGGCAAAGTCCATAACAGTCGGTTAATTGAATTTTAACAAGGGCCCCGATTCCCCTGGTTTTCTTCCCGCATTAATTCCAAAGAAAACACAGGCTTGGTGGTCTCGGCTGGAGATTTTTTGATCTGTACAAGTGCCTTCCGTATCAACACAGCGTTGTTTGCAGAGTTTTATCGGTTTATAAGCAACCTTGCTGGCAAGCCCAATCAATATGGGGCTAGTCTCACAGGTCTGCTGGCACCGTTTGACGTATGGATTATTAGAGTCCGAGTTGCAACCGACCAATAAAAAAATCCCACCCACCATCCACCAAATCTTGATTCCCTTAAACATCAGTTTTGCCCCTTTTCTGTAAGAAACTTCCCCATATTCGAGTCGATGACCATGATATGTTTGGTCAGCCAATCCTTTAAAAAACCTAACAAATGGTTCGAAATGTCCATCGGATGTGATTTGATCTCACCGGTAAGGTAACCCACCTTGGCCACAAAGCTGTCATGTTCAGCTTTGTGGTTAACTAGTCCAGGATAAGCATATACCCGCATCAATTCCTCTTCGACCACAAAATGGGTTTGGGTGTAAAAGGTCAGGTCATTAAGAACCTCCATAACCAAAGTATCTCGTGCCTGTTGACTCAATTGAGACTCGTTGACCACCTCATGGAGTTTGTTCAACGTCTTGATCAAAAAGCGGTGTTCCTGATCAACCACAAAGATATGGGTCGCCAGTTGGTCTTGCCATTCAATAAAGGACATAAGTTTCTCCGAGGTTTGAAAAGTCAAGTCTTCTGGCAAAACTACAACAAAAAACCAACCTTTGTCACCCCTTTTGCTTATACTACCAGAGGATAACCCCTTGTGCCAAAAGTTCTAAAGGCGCTATGCTAGCGGAAAACTGGATTAAGTCGCCTTTTATGGATCAACTACCTAAAATATTGATTGTTGACGACCAAGACCCAAATCTACAGGCCTTGTCGAGGTTGTTGCGTAAATTCCAGGCTCAAATTGTCTCTGCGCATAGTGGGCGGGAAGCTTTGGCTCTATACCGGGAGTCCGAATTTGCCTTAGCCATTTTAGACATCCAAATGCCCGAGATGGACGGGTTTGAAGTCGCTGAACGAATGAGCGACATTAAACCTAGTCGCCCGACGCCTATCCTTTTTTTAACCGCCGCTTATACCTCTGAGACCAATCGCGAACGGGCTTATGCGGCCGGTGCGGTGGATTTTATGACCAAACCCTTTGAGATGAGTGAACTACTCTCTAAGGTACAGGTATTTTTAAATCTTGATTTAAATCGAATATCCAAAGCTAGAAACCTAGCTCAACTCTCTGAACTAAACCTGCGGTTATCCTCTGAGGTTTTAGAACGCCAAGCAACAGAACAGGCACTTAAAAACAGTCGCCAAGCGTTGCAGGCGATATTCGACGGGATGTTGGACGCGATTTTGATTTTGGACCCCTCTGGCCAAGTTACTGACACCAATTACAAGGCCGAGTTAATGTTAAGGCAAAGCCGCGATCAATTGATCGGCAGTCGGTTAGAAGACTACCTTTTTGGGCCCCGTTGCCCTAAACAAGGCCTCGCCAATCAACTATTTCTTCACGATCAAGCCGGGAGCCAACTTTTTTCTTGGCAAGCAACCGCCAAAACCGGTGGTTTTTTTGAGGTGGAGGTAGCGCTTTCGCGGATTCCTAAGGGAGGGACGGTTTCAATCCTGGTGGCGATTCGAGATGTTAGCATTAAAAAACAAAGACAAGATCAGCTTCGCAAACTGTCTTTGGCCGTGGAGCAAAGCCCTACCAGCATAGTTATCACTGACACCAAAGCGCATATTGAATATGTAAACCCAAAATTCTGCGAGCTAACGGGCTATACCAAAGAAGAATTACTGGGCAAAAATCCTCGGATCTTAAAATCAGGTAAAACACCTAAAAAAATATACCGCTCTATGTGGTCGAGCCTTAAAAAGGGGGAGGAGTGGCGCGGGGAATTACTAAACAAGAAAAAAAACGGAGAGCTTTTTTATGAACTCACCCATATTTCCCCGATTTTAGATGGCCGCGGAATCATCACCCATTATTTGGGGACCAAAGAGGATATTACCTCGCGGAAAAAAGTGGAACAAACTCTGATCAAGGCCACGATAGAAGCCAAACAGGCTAATCGCTCAAAATCAGCTTTTTTGGCCAACATGAGCCACGAAATCCGCACCCCAATGAACGCTATTTTGGGATTTACCGACCTCTTGCGAAGTACAGCGCAAAATGAGGAGGACAAGCTTTTTCTTAACAGTATCTTTAGCGCAGGCCAAGCGCTCTTGACCTTGATCAACGACATTTTAGACCTATCTAAGGTAGAATCGGGCAAGTTGATCTTAGAATATCACGCCATCGACCCCAGGCCCTTACTCGGCGAAATCGCCCAACTTTTTGCTCACAAGGTAGAAGAAAAGGGGCTGGAATTTAGACTAGCCTTAGACCCCAAACTTCCTTTGGCCCTGGTTTTAGACGAAATAAGACTGAGGCAGATTTTGCTAAATTTAGTTGGTAACGCGGTTAAATTTACGGAATCGGGTTATATAAGACTTTCTGCCAAAACGAGGCCCCAAGCCGACGGGTTGGTGGATCTGGTGCTTAAAATTGAAGATAGTGGAATTGGTATCGCCAAAGAGCATCAAGAAAATATCTTTGGGGCCTTCGAACAGGCTGGGTCCGCTTCCCTGCAAAAGGGAGGCACCGGCCTAGGGCTTGCCATTACCAAGAGATTGGTTGAAATGATGGGCGGCCAAATCTTGCTTAAATCTAAGTTAGGTAAAGGTTCGAGCTTTACGGTACTCCTTAAAAACATCAAAACGGCCCCCTTCCCTGAGGCCAGAGTCAATGAACTTGAGGAACCCTTTATAGAGCGAAAATTTGCGCCCGCAGTGTTGGTATTGGCGGACGATCTGGAGATCAACCGAAGTTTAATTAAGAGTTACTGCGCTGCCTGTCCTTTTACTTTTTATGAAGCAAAAAACGGTTTAGAGGCTTTAGCGTTGGTCGAACAGGTCCGGCCTGATCTGGTTTTAATGGACATGAAAATGCCCCAAATGGACGGTTACGAAGCGACTGCCCAATTAAAAAAGGACCCTAACCTAAAAAATATCCCCGTCATCGCGGTGACTGCTTCGGTAATGAAAGAGGATGAAGCCCGAATCTTATCCGTTTGTGATGCGTTGGTCCCCAAGCCGGTTGTTAAAGCCGTTTTGTTTGCTAAGTTAGCACCCTATCTTAAAGAGGCTTCCGACTCGGATTTGATCCAACCGAAAGAAGAGGGCATAGAGCCCCCTGAACCCGCGGTTGCTGATCCCAAAGCCTTATCTGCCCTACTAAAACGCTTAGAACAACATTATAATCCCCGCAGACTTTCCATTGCAAAGACCCTGACTTTAAACGATGCGGAAAAATTTGCTGAAGATTTATTAAAAGAAACCCTAGAGACGCCCTATCCACCCTTGTCCGATTGGGCTAAGTTAATCTATACAGAGGCACGTGATTTTGAGGCCAACCGTTTAAAGGAAAGTCTGACCGGCTTTACGGGATTGTTAAGCGATTTAGAAACCTTTCTTCAACCCAATTGATATGTCCAGCGTCACCTCCGAACCAGCTCGCATCTTGATTGTCGATGATACCCAAAAGAACATTCAACTTTTGGGCACCTTGCTTAAGAAAGAAAACTATCTTATTAACGTAGCCTATTCGGGCGAGCAGGCCATAGAGGTGGCGCAAACGGTTGCTCCTGATCTGGTTTTGCTGGATGTGATGATGCCCGGAATCGACGGGTATCAAACCTGCGAATTGCTCAAGCAAAACCCTGCTACTACGGAAATCCCGGTGATTTTTTTAACCGCTAAAACCGAAGTCAAAGATATTATTCAAGGCTTTGCGGTGGGCGCGGTGGATTATGTGACCAAGCCTTTTAACGCCGTAGTCCTGCTTTCTAGGGTTCGAACCCACCTAAATCTACGAAGGGCGTTAGTTACACTAGAGCAAAAAAACCAACAGCTTGAGCGAATGGTGGTTACCGACGGTCTAACCGGGCTTTTTAACCACAAATTTGTGTTTGAAATGTTAGCCCGCGAGGTCTCCGAAGCCAAGCGGTATAAAAGCCCACTTTCGATTGTAATGTTTGACGTCGATTTTTTTAAAAAAGTAAACGACAACTATGGGCACCAAATAGGTGATGAGGTACTAGTAAAGGTCTCGGCGACCATCAAGTCCGGGGTGCGGCAGGCGGATATTGCTGGGCGATATGGAGGAGAAGAGTTTTTAGTGATTCTGCCCGCAAGCGACCTAAAATCGGCCCGACAGGCCGCCGAAAAAATTCGGGTGTCCATCGAAGCAATCGTTTGGCCCCACCAGGGTCTAAAAACCACCATCAGCGGTGGCGTGGTTCAATATAGCAACGAAACTGAGTTAGAATTAATCGATTCAGCCGACAAGCTTTTGTACCTCGCCAAACAAACAGGTCGAAACAAGATCTGCACCCCTGAGTCAACAACGGTTTGAAAACCTAGTTCATGTTATCACAAACGACCAATTGGCTGTAGTTGGGGTATGTTTAGATACAAAAGCGGCCCGCGCTATTTTAGGGCCGGTCTTAGCCAAGGCCCCTGCTACTTCTGGCGGGGCGACTGGAGAAGGCAAGCTTAACGCTTCGGCTCTTTTGCCAGCTACTAAAGCAGGTACCAATACCCAGGTTCTTTTACCCTTCCTCCCAAGGCGGAAGGGTTTAAACGGTTTGTAATGCAAACTCCACTGCCCCTAAGTCAAGATTAAGTGGAAATTTTTGGCAAAATCGTAGGTGGAAACAACCGCCTAGTTCAGCCATTTAACAGCCACAAAGCTATTAAACAAAGCCATCTGCAGGAAATATTTGGGCCCTTTGACCCACTTTTTTTTTAACTTGCAGAAAAATAGAATAAAAATATATTGAAAAAGGGTGCCTAGTATGCAGAGTGGCTGCCACCTGTTACGCTGGCTTCTTTACAAC
>Ga0156797_106_pt2 | contig 53874 bp, 42 predicted proteins | sample RifOxyD2_FD_112098 | JGI IMG/M metagenome (GOLD analysis project Ga0156797, IMG submission 112098) | Candidatus Lambdaproteobacteria bacterium RIFOXYD2_FULL_50_16 | reverse complement strand
GAAACCAAAATTGCAATCGACTGGTCCCCCCGTTTTAGGCTAAGCGGACTCCCTTCAAAAAAGACCTTGCCCGCCCAGCGGTAGGCTCCAAGACGGCTAAAACCAGCAACCCCAGTCACTAAAGCCCGCTCTTCGCCGGTTTTTAGGTAGCTGTGGCCCACTTGCATCTCTTTTTCGCCGGAGGCAAATTGGGCTTTTGCCTGCCCTTCGACCAAGGTCCAGGCCGCCGTCTGGCCGCTTCCTTCAAAGGAAAGCACTGCGCCAGGACTGCTTAAACTAAGCTCAGCCAACTCTGTTTTAACGGGCACCCCAGGACGCACAATAATCTGCGCCTTGCCTTTGAGGTCGATTTCGTGCCCTTTCAGGCTTACTTCGGTCTCGGGTTGAATCACCAATAAGATACGATTATCCAACTCAAACACCGCATGCGCCCCGGCGGCACCGGCTAGCTTAAAGGGTTTATCGGCGGCTAAGTCTTGAGGTTCTACGGTTTTCCAGACCCCTTGGTCTTGATTCAGCAAAGGCCCGCTGGCGCCTATAACCGTTAAATTCGGCGGGGCGGTATCGCAGCCTGCACCAACCAACGCTACCGCACCCAAAGTCATCCAAGCCCAAGCCTTCATGAGGACATCCATTTTTGAAAGATTAGTTCCATTTGTTCATAAGGCGCATAACCGGCGGCCAGCCTTTGAAATTTTCCGTCTTTGTAGCCGATCATATTAGGAAAGCCGCGCACCCCCATCTCTTGGGTGAAGGCAAAGGCGTCTTTGGTTTGCATCTGCAAGTCGGGGTCGTTAAAGGAGGCCAAAAACTGGGGTTCTTCTATGCCCACTTTCTCGGCTAGTTGCACCAGGACGTTGGGATTGGTCAGGTCTTGGTTGTGTTCGTAAAAGGCTTTGTGCAGCGCGGCCAAAAAGTCGAACCGCTTGGCCTCGGCCAGATTTTGGACCACCATCATCGCCCGGCAAGCAGGTTCGGTGTCGTAACAAAAGCTTTCAGGAAAGTTAAAGCCAAAGTCAAAGGGTTGGCCAGAAGCCACCTGAACTTGGTGCCAATGGTGGGACAGTTCCTCTTTTAGTTCCTTGGATATCTGCTCGGTAACATAAGGCCGGAGTCCGCCGGGAATCAGCGTCCAATCTAAGTGGCTAAAGGTTTTTTGCAACCGTTGCACCACCGGAGAGAACCCATAACACCAAGAACACATGGGATCAGCGAAGTAAAGGATTTGAATGGAGTTTTCCATGGCAGTTTCTTTAGGTCCGAGTCCAAGATATAAGCCTCAGCTCCTTTAAGCAAACAAAACCATCCTACCCAATTGAGGGGCCTATTTAATCAAGGTATTTAATTGTTTTTTATATCCTTTTTTAAAGTTTTTTTGCGAGGCCCACTCAATTGGTGCCCTCGAATCGGGAGGCCTGCCCATATTAAGCATGCAAAAAAACGCTACCTACAAGCCTCACCTGGCTTATAAATATTACCTAGTGCCGCTTTAGCTGACTCTCACCCTGCGAATACTAAGGGTTTTTAAAGGACATTTCGGCCCGAATATTTAGATAACATTGGCCCCTAATTTGGTAGGTAAAAATATCCAACCCGCCCCCCCAAAAAGCCGTTTCCTCTAAATTGCGGCAATCAAATAGCCGGTTTATAATAAAAGTGCATTGGAGCTGCTCTTGTGTGTGGACTCCATATACATATGCATGCCCACCCCATTTATAGGTTTTTTACATAATTTATCAGCCAAAAGCGGCAATAGGGCTGCTCTATTAATAAAAAAATAAACCCAAAATAAACATAAATAATATATTATTTCATATTGTTGCCTATTGTGGCACATTCCTTGGAAAAGATAACCCGAGCCCAAAACGGGCACCTCGAACTGGCAATCAATTGCGGTTCTAGCCATCCACGATCCTATGTTTGGAGAAAAAATGACTCATTACGGCGCTTGGTTTGCAGTAAGTTTGGTTTGGATTTTTGGCATTTTTTTGCTGGCTTCCCACTAAACACCGGTAGCCACGCTTAGAAAGCGGTGGTTTTTTTTGGGTTAAAGCAAGTCTATTTTTTAGAATTCTAAAAAATAGGCAATCCTATTGCTTTATTCCTAATTTTACGAAACTTGATTGCCTCTTTCTGGCCCACTCCCATGGGCTGGGCCTACTGGGGACTCAAAGGGTGTGGTAGTTAAAAGAAAACGGAAATTTAAATTCTGTTTTTGCTTTGTATTGGCCTAAGTAAGGCTTTGTTAAGCTCTTTAAAACAGTCGATTACGCAGAACGGCACGAACCTTGGAATAAAGAATCCCTGGGCTCAAATTGGGCTCCGGCTAGATCAATTTGGTCTGGACCTAAACGATTATTTAATTCCTTGGAGCGGTCATGACTCATTACGGAGCTTGGTTTTTTGTGTTTGGCGTGTGGGCGTTTGGCGTCTTTTTGCTATCCTCTCACTAAAAAACCCCAAAGGGGAACGGCCTAAATCCGCTCCCAAGCTGTGGTTGTAAAAGTCGGGTTCGCAGCCGCGTTAGACGCGAACTAACTGCGATCCCGCACCAGCAAAAAGCTGGAAAACAATTCGCTCGGCTTCCTCGCGCTTTTTTTCGGAACTCCCGAAAAAGAGGGTGTTTTTTTTTGCTCGCTGCACACCCCCATAAAAGGCGTTGGTTTAAAAGCTGCAAACCTTTATCTGTAAGTAGTTTATAGGTTTTAGCCCCAATGCAGTTCCTCCGTTTTTTCCAAAAAAGCCTAGAGCCTTTGCATTTTTGTTCTTCCCAACAAAGCCCAACTTTTGTTATTTCGGTTAAAAAAGGCCAAGTCTGTTTTACAGATAAAGGCCGAAACAGGTTTTGGCGAAGCGCCCAACCTGCATTTGTTAACCGTCACTTTAGGAGACATAATGAATCCAGCATATGGAGCTTGGTGGGTAGTCGCGTTAGTTTGGGCATTTGGCATCTTTTTGCTTGCTTCCCACTAATAATCGGGCTGGTTTTCCAGCCTGAATACCGCTCGGAACCCCGTTTATTGCGGGGCTCTGAACTGTCCGAATCAGTTCAGGTGTCCCGAATCAATCAAAGTCTGTTTGTTGTTTAAAGCAAAGCCCGTATTGGGTGGCTAGATCTAGCCTTTGGACTTGAAACTTTCTTTATGTAACTCGTATTTAATCATCAGGTTACGAAGTTGCCTTGTACCCAAACCGGCCTCGTCGGCGCTGGGTTTGATCCTGCCTTTATGGCGGCTTAAAAGCCGTTCTAAATACCGTTTTTCAATCTCTTCAATCGCCTGTTGACGGACCTCGGCCAAAGAACGCCGCCAATCGAAGGGGCTCGGACTTTCTATTGGAGTGGCTAATTCGTGGGGCAGGCTAAAACGTTCCAACCGAGGACCGGTTTCTAAGATGTACGCTCTCTCCAAAATATTTTCCAACTCCCTGATATTGCCTGGGTATTTGTACTGCTGCAACACTTGATACACTTCAGGGTCCACTGCCTGGATCTGCTTTTGGTAACGCGCCTCTAACCGTTTTAATTTATTGTCCACTAGCAACGGAATGTCTTCTAATCGCTCACGCAGTGGGACCACTTCGATCGGAAAAACATTGAGCCGATAATATAAGTCCTCTCTAAAGCGCCCTTCGCGGCTCATCTCCCAAAGGTCTTGATTGGTCGCAGCGATAACCCTTACATCTGTATTAATCGGGCTTTCACCGCCCACTCGTTGCATAATTTTTTCTTGCAAAACCTGCAAAAGTTTGGTTTGGGTCGCTCCGGTAATGGTCGAGATTTCGTCCAGAAAGATGGTGCCCCCTTTGGCTAATTCAAATCGACCCAACTTGCGTTTGGTCGCGCCAGTAAAGGCACCCCGTTCGTGACCGAAGAGTTCGGACTCAATCAAGGATTCGGGAATAGCGCCGCAGTGCACATGAACAAAGGGCCCCTTCACCCGAGGGCTGGCTTGGTGGATTAAGCGAGCGATCACGCCCTTTCCCACCCCAGTCTCCCCTAAGAGTAAAACCGCAGAATCAGTAACCGCCACCGAATTGACCTGCCCGTAAAGCTGCCTTACTAAAGGGCTATGGGTGCGGGTCACTGCTGGGCTGCCCGAACCAAAGGAACGCAGCATCTCCAGTTCGGACTCTAACCGAGCCCGGTTCTCTAAATCTTCATAAAAAAGCTTTAGCTGCTCCTTGGCTAAGGGCTCTTGCCACACCTCAGTCGCCCCGGCCTGCACTGCGTCCAAAAGTCGGGCCCCCAAATCTTTACCCCCCAAGACCACCAGCCGGTTACAGCCATATTGGCGACGCAAACCCTGAAACAACCGCATCAATTGCCCGCCGCCATTAAGCAGGGGCCCTAATTCCAAAAGCAAACATTCAAATCGTTGGTCTCGATACTTGGCCTCGCAATCTCTTAGGTCACGTGCGCAAAAGACCTCGAACCGATTACCTAGATATTTACAAATGGTCGAACCCATCTGTGTTTGTGAGTGGACAATTAGTAGAGGACGCATGAAGCTTATATAAAAGGGTTGTCGAAACCATAACCCCAATCCTTTGATAAAGCCAAGAAACAAAAATTTTAACCCCCTCACCCAAGGCTGATGTAGAGCCTGGCCCATTTAAATTGAAGCCAATTCTTTAAAAAATGAGAACTGCTTTTGACAACGGTTTCTTTTGATATTTGCCGCTAAACCGGCTAATCCTAAGCCAAGAAAAGGAGACAGGATGCAATCGTTAATGAAACAGCTCCTCCCGGCCCAACAACTCTGGTTCGCGCGCCTCTGTATCGGCGCTATCCAGGCGGATGGCGTGGTTCGCCTGAGTGAGTTCGAGTATTTCAGCCGGTTGGCTAGCCTGTTAAGCGCCACCCAAGAGCGCGAGGAACTAGTCAAGCAGGTCGAGTCTGGCGAACCCCTCTCCGTCGAGATCAAGCCGCCAGCGGGTCTAGCTAGGGAGATATTACCCCAGATCTTTGTTGAGCTAGGTCGGATCTGTTTAGTTGACGACAATTTGAGCGCCACTGAAACCACCTACCTAAGGAAAATCTCCCAAGCCTTTGGGTTTAGCCCCATTTATGAGGCCCAACTGATGGATTGGTGTTTAGAAGGACTCAACTGGCGTCAGGACCGGCTTGACCTGTGTGGGCTAACACCCCACCGCGGGCGAGTGCCGGTACATCAACTTAGCCAAAGTCAACGCATTTGGTACGCCGAACTTTTAATCAGCGCCCTGAACCAAGGCCATCCGACCCGGATGGAGATGAGTTTTTTACAAGGCGCCTTGGGTTTTTTAGAGGACCCCGCCCAGCGGGCTCGGTTAAGCCGGATGATTGACCAAGGCGAACGCCCCGAATTAGGCGAGGTTCCCCAAATTAAACCCGAATTTATACGTCTGGCCTTGGCAGAGGCCTTGGCCTTGTTAGGACTGAGCGAAGGGGGTCAGACAGCCGGTTATTTAGCCCGACTGGTCCAGGTAACCGGACTGCCTAAAGAGCGCGTCGAGGAGATTTCCGACTGGTTAGACCAGGGATTGCAGTGGACCGCGACAGGGCGGGATCTGGCCCAGTGTGGAGAGTTTGTTTAGCTGGGCTTAGGCAGGTTATCGTGGATCTCGCGCATTTTATATACGTAGGCCTCAAATTCAGCAGGGGCCAGCGGCTTGGCGTAATAATAACCTTGGATCAAGTCGCAACCCAACTCCCGAAGCACCTCTATCTGTTCCTCGGTTTCCACCCCCTCGGCGATAACCGTTAGTTTTAGGTTTTTCGAAAGATCGATTAATGCCTTGGCAATCATCCGGTCGTTTTCGTTTTCAACGATACCAATCACAAAACTACGGTCGATTTTTAATTTATTGATTGGGAAGGTTTTTAGGTAACTCAACGACGAATAACCGGTCCCAAAGTCATCAATCGCCAGCCTAATCCGCCGAGCCCTAATCGCCTGCATCTGGGCGATAGTGGCTTTGGTGTCGCGCATAACCAAGGTTTCAGTTAGTTCTAAATCGAGCAGCTCTGGTTCTAATCCGGTCTCTGCTAATACTTGGTCTAAGAGGGTCAGGAGGTCGCCTTGGTGGAATTGGCGGGCCGAGATATTGACCGCGACTGGAATCGATACCACTCCTCGGTCAGCCCAGTTTTTATTTTGCTGGCAGGCTTGCCTTAGGATCAACTCACCTAAGGGAATGATCTGCCCCGTTTCTTCGGCGAGCGGTATAAACTCCATTGGCGAGATCAAGCCTCGCTCTTTATCTTGCCAACGAACCAGCGCCTCGGCCCCTACCACTAGGCCGGTCTTCAACTCCACTTGGGGCTGGTAAAGCAACACAAATTCTTTGGCCTCAATCGCCCGGCGTAATAAGGCGTCTAAAACCAGCCGGTTTTTGACTTGGGCCTCCATGGTCGGGTCATAGTAATGGAAGGTCCCTTTACCCGCGTTTTTAGCGCCGTACATAGCGGTGTCGGCATTTTTGATTAATTGCTCAGGGTTTTGTCCGTCTTCAGGGAACAGGGCTATACCCACGCTGGCTGAAATAAACACCTCTTGCCCTTGAATCTCGATGGGCTTTTCCAGTTCTTCAATGATTTTAGCGGCCACCCGCCCAACCTGCTCGCTGTGCTCAATCCCAGGCAGGATTACTGAAAACTCGTCACCCCCTTGCCGGGCAACCAGATCTGATTCCCGAATCGAGGCACCTAATAAAACCGAAGCCTTGGCCAAAAGCTCGTCGCCAGCCTTGTGCCCCAAAGAGTCATTTATGTATTTGAAATGATCCAGGTCTAAATACATAACCGCCAACCTAGTTTTATCGCGACGGGCTTGCTTAAGGGCTTGCTCTAAAGCCTCTAAAAAACTCGCTCGATTCGGCAGGCTGGTTAGTCCATCGTAGAAAGCCAGTTGTTTAAGTTGGGATTCAGATTTTTTTTGTTCCGTAATATCAGTGAATATAGCCACATAGTTGACTACCTCACCCCTAGAATCGGAAATCTTGTTAATGGTGCTCCATTTCGGATAGATCTCGCCCGTTTTCTTACGGTCCCAGATCTCCCCACTCCAGCTACCTTCGGTTTCCAACTGGCTCCACATATTTTGATAAAAGCCTTCGCCGTGCCGACCAGATTGAAAAACTGAAGGATTAAGACCTAATATTTCCTCGCGAGAATACCCGGTGATTTCATGGTGGGCGCGGTTGGCATCAACTATTTGGTTGTTTTTGTTTGTTATTAGGATAGCTTCGGAAGTGTTTTCGAAGACCTTAGCGGCTAAAGCCAGTTCGTTTAAAGCTTTTATGTGTTCCTTAACTTTATTGTTTAGTTCGTCGGTGCGCTGCTGTACCCTAACCTCTAGTTGGTCTCTGGCTTCTTTAAGTTCCTTTTCAGCCCGTTTTCGTTCGGTAATATCTTGAATAGTAGCTGTTAAATAATGGACCCCTCGAAGGCTAAATTCAGAGACCGAAAGGCTAATGGGGATATGCTCCCCATCGGCGTTGACCGCTTCCATCTCTCTGGTAAAACCAACCACATTACCTATGCCGGTTTCTAAATATTTCGCAATATAGCGATTGTGCAGAGCCGAATGCTCTTCTGGCATTATCACATTAATATTCCGCCCCACTATCTGCGAGGCGGGGAAACCAAATAACTTTTCAAAGGCCGGATTGACCAAAGATACGGCCCCTTTTTGGTCCATAATCACAATAGCTTCGATCGCAGTAGCCATTACTGCGGTCATCTGCATCTCTTGCTCTTCAATAGCGCGACTGTGACGGACGAGGTCGTCGGTCATTGATTTAAAAGATTTAGCTAACAACCCTAGTTCATCTTTATAACTACTAGGAAACCGCAACTCCCCCAATTTAGGGTCAAATTGGTTTAGGGTGTCACACATCTCGGTTAAAGGTTGGGTCAAGCGGCGGCTGAAGAAAAATACCAAGCCAATTCCCAAGCCCAACAGCAAAACCCCAACAATCCGATTTCGACGCTCTATTTGCCCCAAGCGAAATAACAGATCTTCTCGATTCGATTCCAGGATCAAACCCAAAGAAAGGGGGTTTTGCCCCTCTTGGAGGTTAATTTTATCAAAAAAGAACACCCGTTGTTTCAGGCCAACTATCTGTTTTTTGGACCCTAATAACCTTTCGACAAGTGGGTAGGGAGGCATATCAAATCCAGGGAAATTTGGGCTCACCGAGGTTGGGTCAATAATATGCTCAAATTCCATTTGCTTATTGGGGTGGATCAGATAGTCATTTTTAGAATTAAACAGATAAATTTGGGTTCTCTCGTTTACCGAGTTCTTGATGGTTTGCAAAAAATAGTGGGCATCGAGATTGGTCACAACCAACCCAAAAACCTTCCCCTGTGAGTCTCGAACCGGAGTTGCCATCCTCAGGGTTGGCTGATAGGGGGTCACGATCTGCCCATTTTCTACCTTTAAATCAATTTCAGAAATATAAACCTGTCCCTTTTCTAATTTTGCCACTTCTTGTAAGTAAGGGTGTTCCGCCTTGAACTGCAAGGCGTCCCCCTTAATAATTTCAATAGTTCCTGATTGCTTTTTAACCTGGATCAGTTCGGTTCCGTTATTGGCTAAGCCAATATAGCGAACCTGTAAATATTCAGGGTTGACCTCTAAAAATTCTTTAAAAATAAGTGCCAAACGATCTTCCCAGGCTTGCAAACTGCTGTGGTCTTTTTGGTCAATACCCGCGCCCAACTTGGCCCTAATGATCCCTTGAATAGGAGGGGTGTTAGCAAGAAGGTTGAGGTTCCCACGGGAAAGCCTTAGGAAATTGTTGGTGTTCAGTTGGACTTGGTCGTGGTGATATCTAAGTTCAGAGAGGGATTGCTCGACTATTTCTTGGTAGGCCTGCTGATAAATGACCCAGCCCAAGGTTCCACCGATCCCCAAAACAATTAAGGTGAAACCAAAAACAATTTTTTGCCTAAGTCCGCTTATCATTGTTTTTACTGGGAACAGTTGTGCAATTGCAAAGAATAGCCTTTCACACCCACCCAAATTGTAGCAAGCAACCTAACTACAAAACCGAGAGATTTTGAAAGATATCTAACGCCTCATTAGCAAAATATTCACGATGGTCCACCGGTTGATCCACCGTTAGCGCCGCAAACTCTGGGTCCGAAAGGTCGATCAATTGGTGGTGCAGAATCTGCTTACCCTGTTTGTCGATCACAGGGACAATCTGCGGGCGCGCCGTATTTGTCCCTTTGCCCACCACAAAGGCAATTTCCCCTGATTTGAGGCGTAACGTAGAACCAATCGGATAGACCCCCACTGACTTGATAAAAAGGATCACCAATCTGGGGTCAATTTGGGTTTTTGATAATTTAAGCAGGGTTTGTAACGCCGAGCCTGGAACCTCAGTGGTTTTATAGGGCCTTTTGGTAGTCAGGGCTTGGTAGATATCGGCGACTCCTGTTAACCTAGCTAGGTTACTTATTTTGTCGTAGTCCTGGCGAGGGTAGCCCCCTTGCCTTAAAACGTGGTGGTGTTTGGCGATGTCGATCTGCAAATCCGTATAACCCAAGTCCGAAAGTATTTGCGCTCCCAACTGGGGATGCTGCCGCATTAGCTCTTTTTCTTGGGGAGTAAACTTGGTCTGTTTTTTTAATAAATTTTTAGGTAATTTCGATTTGCCAATGTCGTGTAGTAAGCCCCCCACCGCCACCGATGCCAACTGTTTGCCTCCGTAACCCTGCATTAAATGACATACCGAAATCACATATTGGGCCACATCAATCGAATGGTGGTAGGTGTATTCATCCTCATCTTTAAGAAGGCTGCGAACATTGCCCGCATGAGGATTGGCTTCAACCAACTTGGCCATTTCCACACTTAATTGGTCCGTTGCTTGAACCGCCTCTTTGTTGATAAAGTTGCTTTCGTAAAGCTCTTCTAAAATTTGGTTCGACTCTTTGGCTAACCTCTTGGCCCAACTTAGATTGTCTTGAATCTGGTGCAGATCCCCGGCATCATTTTTTCGTTTTAAGGAAGGCTCGTTTGGTGGGGACTCAACGGCAATTGGTTCTATAACTACAGATGGAGCTTTGGGCCGGGGCTTAGGGGGCTCAACCTTAGCCCAAGGAGCCTGGGCAGGGACGGCTAAAGTGAAAGAGGTGTTGGCGGCAGGTTGTTGGGCCCGGACCGGTTCGACCACCAAAACCTGTTGAAACCCAACTTTAATCAAAACGTTTAAATGTTCTTGCTTGGCGATCATCACCGGGGCCGCCAGCCGCCCAAAGGTCAGCACCCGGTCACCAGGGATCAACTCGTCGGCGTCGATTAGTTTATGCTCTGCACCTCGCCGAACGGTTAGGTTGCTAAAGTCGAATTTTCTTAAAAAAGCAATTGTATCCGCCTGCATCCGCTGGAACTTCTCGGGCACATCTAAAAAACGCAGAAGATACACCCCGAGTTTAAGCTCGGCGATCCGCATGGTTTTTGACTCGCCAAAAGCGGCCATTTTGCCTTTTTATAAGTTGTTTTAGCCCTATTTTCAATTGCTAGACCCTTTGTTGGCAAGTCCTTGTTTAGCAGACCTTGGCAATTGACTCAACTTTTACCCCTAATATCCCAAAAACGCCTTAAAATAGGACCACTTTTTGAATTGCCAAGGGTGGGGGGCTTTGTGCCTATCGAATAATCCATGGGGGATTGGCTTGAAACTAGGGTACCTGCTATTTTTTGTGTTTAGTTTTTTATGCGGGAGCAACCTCCTGGCAGACGAAGCGATGCACGACCGCTTGAGTGTCCGCGCTTTGGGCATGGGCAACGCTTTTGTGGCGGTTGGCGGGGATGAGGGGGCGCTCTTTTATAACCCAGCAGGCTTAAAATCAATTAAAGCTGGTCTTTTACAGTTTTTCACTGCCGAGCTTCACGCCTCTAACACGGTGATTGATGCGGCCAAGGCCTCGGATATCCAATCGATTTTGTCCGACATTGCTGGGAAAAAGGCTTACGCTGAAATAAACGCCGACCTCTTCTCTGCCTCTGGCCCTGGTTGGGCCTGGAGCTATTCAAAAGGCGGTTTTTTAGACCTTAAGATCGACAATCCGGTCATCCCTTACGTCACTTTAAGGGCTTATTTGCAAACCCTGGCAGCAGGCGGCTTAGCTTTTGATTTTAATGAGAAAGTGACCTGGGGATTAACGGTCAAAAAAATTACCCGCCAAGGGATCACTCAAGAGGTGCATATTGTTGATCTAGCTGAAGATACATTCATTTCAAGCCTGCAAGATCAATTGGTGTCGGTCAGCGCGCAAGGGTACGATTTAGGATTTTTGTATAGGTTGGACAAAGAATTGGGGTTTTTAAGTACCCCCCGGGTTGGCTTGGTTTTTAAAAATATAGGTGGCATGGACTTTGGGGCGACGGGCAAGCTAGAGCAAAGTTACGATCTAGGGTTCGCTTGGGACGCAGCCCTGTTTGAGCTACCCGCCATTCTGGCTATAGACTGGCTCGATGTGTCCAATCAAAGGCACCAAGCCCCAAGTTATTGGCGCAACGTTAATTTGGGCAGTGAAATCTCCTGGGGAACCCAAGCCAACGGCAAACCCATTGTGGCCTACCGGCTTGGGATGAAAGGACCTTACATGAGCTGGGGCTTTACCTTAAACCCCTCTTATCTGCCGATTACCCTCGAATATGCTAGCTGGTCCCAAGAGATCGGAGACCGGGCCGGAGATGTGGCCGACAAGCGGCAATCTATGATCCTTAGCTTTAACTGGTAAGATGAACCTAAAACCCGCCTTATTAATTATGACCCTGGCCCTAGCCTTGGTCAGTTGTAAAGAGGGGGGCCGAAGCTGCATGAAACGGCTTAACTACCGCGAATACGCCTCGGTGGTAACCGATCCTAGTTGCTCCACTTATGAACGAGGGTCAGCCGAATTGGGTCTTGCTGGTTTTGAGATGTCTAGGATCTTGGCTATTAGCGAAGACGCGAGTCCCGATTACCGTTCTGCTTTAGGGATTAGCAGTTCAGTGACCGACTGGGAAACCTTTTCTGGACGGGAACACTATATTAAAGCTCAGATCTTAACTGGTGACGCTTCGGGCAATGAATATGAGGGTGAGCAACGCAGCGGTGAGGATATTGAAGTCCACTATTTTGCAACCTTGGGCAGCTTTTTAGCCCAGACCTATATCCTGTTAGACACCACCGCTGACGGCAGCATTTCAGATCAAGAACTACAAAATTTCACCAAACTAAATTCCAGCACCGCCGCAGATTACGGCTCAAACGACCTTACAGATTCAGGGATTTTGCAGTTTGTGAAGTCAGATGGTAGTGTTTACCTTTTAGACCTTGTCAATAATTATTGCGAAACCGACAGCAATCAAGATGGGGTTTGGGGTGGCAGTACGGCCAGCATGATTGACTGTATTGCCAGCTCCGCCGAAATCACCGCCGCTGCGGGCAGCACCCTATCTATCAGTGGCAGTTGCAATGAGATATTAAAGGTCAATTCAGTGCAAAAATTGTTTACCCAACGGCTCAACCCGGACAACAACGCCATCTTGCTTACCGACCAATTTGTGGCCACCGTCGAGCAAATGAAGGCAGATTTAACCGCACTGAACATTGGCAGTGACAGCAGTCTTTATACGCTAATGTCCGACTTTACCAGCAAGATGGATAACGGAGGCACTTGCACCAGTACTTCCTTAACCGAAATCAACCAGATCATTACCTTAGCCAACAACGCCGCGATCAGCGCCCAATCGAGTTATGCCAGTTACAACCTAATCAACCTTTCAGATTTTACCACGGTTTCGGACAATTCAGTCACCACACCCACCAGCTTCTCCTCCACCGTAGGCACTACCACCCTTACCTTTAGCTGCACCAATAGCAGTTCCTTAAAGGGCCGCCTGGTTTACAAAAACTCGGCAGGAACGGGCTATACCCCTTATTTAGCCGCCGCTAGCAGTGATTTATTCGACGTTTTCGCCAATATGATTATTTTGCAACAAGACTCGGTAGGCAAAACCAAACCCAACGTCCAAAATGACCAAATTGTCTCCTTTAAGGAATTGATGTGTATGAGTAACTAGCGGTAATACCTTCCTTTTTACTTGATCCCAGGCACAACCCAAGCTTTTTGTGCTGCCAACTTGGCTCTGGTATTGTACAGTCCCACTAAAAAACCGATCAAGAGGACCCCATGAAAAAGGTTTGGATTGCCACCACTTTGACTTTAATGACCGCATGGCCAGCCATGGCCCACAACGGGGCCACTGCCGAAGGGTTTTGGGCAGGGGTCGTTCATCCGCTTTTGGGATTGGATCATTTGCTGGCTATTTTGGCCGTAGGAGCGATGGTTTGGGGGCAAGGAAGTAAGGCTCGTTGGATCTATCCTGCTTGTTTTGCTTCGGCTCTTTTGATCGGGGCAGCCGTGGGGATGGGCAGCCAACCCAACCTTTGGGACGAAAATTTAATCGCCTTTAGCCTAATCGCGCTGGGTGTTTGGTTTTGGACCCAAAACCAACTTTCTGCGGGACTCGTAGCGGGTTTAACCTTTGTTTTTGGATTTTTCCACGGCCATGCTCACGGCATCGAAGCAACTGGCAATGGCTTCCATTTTCTCCTAGGCCTAAGCTTGGCAACGGCGATGCTACACCTCACTGGCGCTGGCCTGGGGGCCTTTTTAGCAAAACTAGGTCCCAAGCCGCTAAGGCTTTACGGTGCCATCACGGCCGCCGCCGGGGTGGTGTTTTGGTTGAGTTAGGGGGCTGGGTCTGGCTTTAAAATCTCTAAACCAGACTTAACCCGGCCCTCGGACAGCTTAGGTTTGCGGTTAAACAGAAATTGTTGATCTGTTTCTAGGTTTTGATAAACCAAAACCTCGTTTCCCAGTTCAATCCGGCCCAGGTACCGCAATTCCTGACTGTCTAACCGGAAGTTTGCCCGCCAAAGGTTAGCCTTATATTCCTTGACTGGGCCCGCCGCAAAACCTATAAATTCATAGTCCCCTGGCTCCAGGTCGAAATACCGCAATTCCCAACGTTTACCCTGCTCTTCAAAAACAAGTTTAGATTCCAGGTTTGGGGTCAAGTACCAAAATTCGCGGGTCTCCTTATTTTTCAAATAGAGCCGGTATCCCACGGGCGCAGAAAAGCCAAAAAAAACCACCCCATTTTGGCCAAAGTTGAAGGGCACAATCTGATCAATACCATCGCCCATAGGAGACTTGGCATCGGCCAATTGAAAAGCGGTTTGGCAGCCCCCTAAAAAAAACAGGGCCGCTAGTAGAAGCCTAAAAACCACCTTTATCCTGGACTGGGTTTGAAGGTGGGCTGGGCAAAAGGTTAAGGGTGGGGTTGCTCTCGGCTAGGCGAGGCACTTGGGTTTTAAACTGGGCTAGGTCTGAAGTGGATTGATCCTCCACCTTAAGGGTGGATTTATTCAATTCCCCATCAATCACAAAACGCCCCAGGTACATTACCCCTTTGGGTTCCAGCTTAAATCTAGCACCCCAAGGAATGTTGGCCAAATAGCCAGATAATTCCTGGCGTTGCCACTGATAAATCTCGTATTCCCCCGCTGGCAACATCAAGACAACCAACTTGCCCTGATAACCGTCTTGCTCAATTTCGGCAGCCACCCAGCGGTTAGGTTCGAATTCGGTATAAAGGCTCAGTTTGTTTAAAGGTAGAGGACGCAGATAGATCCGGTTTATACTTTTTTTGGACACTTGGCTAAAAACTACCAACGCATTGTTGCTGTTTTCTAAAAAGTGGAACTCCGTAGTAACCTTTGTTTTGGCTGGACCATTAATAGCACTACATCCGCTCAAAACCAACAAACCAAATCCAATCCAAAGTTTAAAGTTACCCATGATCTCCTCAAAATTGATTTTTCACCTAAACTGCCAAAGTTGGGGGCCTTTGTCCATGGTTGGTGACCAGTGTTAATCTTTAGCTTTTTAAGGGCGCGTGGGCCAGATAGTGGGCCATGGTCTCAAATAAGCTATTAATATCGATTGGCTTTGTTAGATAACCATCAAAACCCATCGCCTTAAACTCGGAGATTTTGGTCACGCTGGCAGAGGCGGTTAAAGCTAAAATCGGAATTCGGCTGGTCTCGGGGTCCGCCTTGAGCCGCATAGCGGCCTCATCGCCAGACATCATAGGCATCCTCAAGTCCATTAAAACCAGTTGAGGTTTTTCCCGTTTTGTCACCTCAATCGCCTCTTGCCCATCTCCCGCTTCTAAGGGGATTAATCCTGAATCCTTAAAATACTCAACCAACAACAGCCGGTTGATTTCCATATCATCCACCACTAAAACCTTTGCAGGAGCGAATTGGACCTTACTCCAATCCTGCTGGTTTTTTGACCAGGGCCCCTTGGTGGAAGGGACCTTAACCACGTGGGCCATATGCAAACTAACCTTGGTACCTTGGCCCAGTTCGCTATTTATCTCTAGCTCGCCACCGTGGGCTTCGACCAATTTTCTAATAATGGCCAAACCCAGCCCTGGGGCCTCAACAGGAGGCATTCCGGCTCCTTCTTTAGGCTCCTCCTGCCCTATTAAGCTAAGTAAGCGGTGCGCTTCGATTCCAGGGCCCGAATCTTCAATACTTAAACAAAATTCAGCCCGACCACCCCTTGATTTTACATTGGAAATAGTTAGGCGAACGCCACCCTCTTGAGTAAATTTTACTGCGTTGCCAATTAAATGGTAAAGAATCTGGTAAAACCGGCTCCTGTCCAGCATCAATAGGTCGTTAATAGCCGGGTCAATCTCAATGTTTAAATAAAGCCCCTTTTTCTCCAATTCTAATGAAAATACCTGTTTAATTTCCTCGAACAAAGCGGGCAGGGAAACCGGTTCTCGCCGCAAAACCAGTTGCCCCGCTTCAATCTGCCCCAAATCCAAAATATCCCCAATCAGATTGGTCAAGGCCTTTCCTGACGCCTGTATGGCTACCATATAAGACCGCAAGGGGCCATCAGGGATTCCGGGCGCCAAAAGATCGGCAAAGCCCAACATGGCATTTAGCGGAGTCCTAATCTCGTGGCTCATGGCGGTTAAAAACCCTGATTTTGCCTCTGAAGCCCTCTGGGCGATTTGCTCGGCCTTGCGCAGTTGGGCCTCAAGTTCTTTGGCAGCGCTGATCTCGACCATCACCCCATTCCAAAGTAAATGACCCTGCTCCACAACCTTGGCACTAAAGTCAGCCCGCATCCATTTGGGCGAGGGGCCCAGTATTCGGTGTTCCACACTAAACGACTCCCCGGTCACCCCGGCTCGCTCAAAGGTGCGAATAAAATATGCTTTGTCTTCAAGGTGTAGATGGTCAAATAGGCTTAAGGGATTATTCATCACCTCGCTTAACGTTTTATGATAAAAAGGAGTGACCTGCTCACTGACAAATAGTCCGCTCAATTGCCCTTTATGATCTTGGCCAAACTGCACCACCACCCCTGGAAGATGTGAGGCTAGCTCTTGGAATCTTTGGCTAAAGGTTTTTAGTTCCAAATGGGCTTGGTCCAACTCTTCCATCTGCCTAAACAACCGCCGGTTGTTTTCGGCCAGTTCCTTTTGCGACTCAGCCACCCGCGAGGAGAGCCGGTTAAATCCCTTTATTAAGGGTTTCAACTCATCAGTTCCTTGGGGAGCGACCTGCTGACCTAGTTCTAAAGGTCTATCAGCAATTACACTCACCTCCTTTGCTAGGTTTTCTAAAGGATCGGAGAAATAAAACTTCACCAATCGATTTTGAATCAAATAAAGTAGGCCTAGCCCTAAAAAAATCAGTCCAGATAGCTTGAAGGAAAGTTGGGTAACCTTTTGATAGGCCTCGGCGAGGGGGATTCTAACGGAAATGGCGCTGACCAAATCGCCTGATTGCCGGTTAAAACTACGCACCGGACCGTAATATTCCACCAAACCCTTCGGCGCTTCTTCCGGCGTGGAATGACACCGGAGGCAGTCGGGCTCCAAGGATTCCCCGCGGCGGATCACCTGAAAATAAGGGTCGCCATTAATAACCCGTATCTCGGTTTGCTCGACCAAGTGAGGGTCCCGATTCGCCCGGAGCAGAAAATCGCGCTCGAAGGAGTCAGCCTCGTTTTTGGGGCTGCGAGCATTAATCGCGGCTTCGCGGTAATAGTATTTTTCTGCAGAGCGTTGTTTATATTCCTCTTCAACGCGGCGCACAATAAAGGTTGAAGACATCCAACTAGGCTCGAAATAACCGGCTTGTATCTGACTGCGGAAGGCCTCTAGGAGTAGGGGTTTTTGCTGCTGATTAATAAAGGCATGGATCGATAGATTGCGCTCAATCATAATCAAAGCCTTTTCGTGGGCTTCTTCTAAAGCTTGCGCCCGCATCAGATAATTAACCGTCAACACGGCCAAGGTTCCGATTACAAACCAAACCAAAATACCGATAAGACCCAGCCTCTGATTGGCATTGCCCGATAATTCTTTTTTCATAGCAAACAATCCCCTCCTTAGAAAAAAAACGCTCACCTACAGTATGACTCTTTAATAGCTTTCCAGGCAAGAAAAAAGGGTTAATCACTCACTTTATAGACCCCCCCCCGGGCAAAAAAATTTTGTTATTGCGTTATATGTAAACATATGTATATACTGATATGCAAAAAAATAAAAGGCGTGATTCCAGCAGGTTAGCAGAGCCTCCTGCCGATGATCCCCAATAAAAAAACCACTTAGAGGTTATAACCATGGCAATCGTCGTCCGCAGGATCGAAAGGGCAATTCGCACCCAACTGCCCGGTCAGGGGAAAAAGAAACAATCAACCTTACTTCCTCAATACAATCAAAAGACTCCGCCTTGTACGGATTCTTGCCCTAGCGCGGAAGACATCCGGGGCTACCTAACCCTGATCGCGCAAGCAGATGAATATGGCCGTACGCCCGAAATGGCGACTCAGATGGCCTTTAACGCCTTAACCGACAAAAACCCATTGCCCGCAACCATGGGTCGGGTGTGCCCGCACCCTTGCGAGTCGGGCTGTAACCGGGGTGCCAAAGACGAGCCGGTTTCGATTAACCGGGTTGAGATGGCCATTGGCGACTTTGGCATTGGAAATCAGCTTAAATTTAAGCCACTAGCCGAAAAAACCGGCAAAAAGGTAGCGGTAATTGGGGCTGGTCCTGCGGGTCTGTCTGCCGCCTACCAACTGGCCCGACGGGGACACCAAGTAACCCTGTTTGACCAAATGGCTGAACCTGGCGGGATGCTACGTTACGGAATCCCCGCTTACCGCCTACCACGCGAAGTACTGGCTGCCGAAATCAACCGGATCTTTGAATTAGGCGTCGAATTCCGCCCTAATATTAAGGTTGGAAAAGACCTAACCCTTGATCAACTCAAAAAAGACTATGACGCGGTCTTCTCTGGGATTGGGGCCTGGACTGGGCGGAAATTGCCTTTGGCCGGGATTGAGGCTCCTAACGCCTTGACCGGGGTGGAGTTTTTATTAGCTCAAAACCTGGGCAAAGCCCCGAAAATGCCGGCTAAAGTTTTAGTAATCGGCGGTGGCGATGTCGCCTACGACGTTGCCCGAACCTGCCGCCGGATGGGGGCTTTAGAGGTGAGCATTGTTTGCCGAGAAACCTTAGAACTAATGCCCGCAACCCAAGAAGAGATCCACGCAGGCGAAGCAGAAGGAATTAAACTCTATCCTGGCTTTACCCCAAAAACCGTACACAACCAGGCGGGACAAGTGACTGGGGTTGAGTTTTTAAAGGTGGAACTAGGTGAAAAAGGGGAAAACGGTTGGCCCATAGTGACCGAGATTCCAGGCACCGAGTTTAAGGTAGAAACCCAATTGGTGATTACCGCTATCAGCCAGTCGCCTAACTTCGACGGCTTAGAAGTGTTGCACCACGAAAATGGCTGGACCGGGCTGGCCAACAACTTTGGCCGAGTGTCTTTAGAAGACAAGATCTGGTCAGGCGGGGACATTACCCGTAAATTAGGTCTGGTTACCGAAGCGGTTGGCGATGGTCGTATTGCTGCTGAAGAAATTGACGCTTTTTTAAAAGGCCAGGAGTACAAACCAGAGCCCAAAAAGAAGATCGTCAAACACCAGTCGATGAAACTCGATTTTTACCAAAAAACCCAAAGAAACCTAATCAGCGAACTCGAACCGGTTCAAAGGCTGCAAAATTTCGACGGCTATGTTTTGGGGTTTTCTAAAGAGCAACTTTTGGCCGAAGCCAGCCGCTGCATGAGTTGTGGCTCTTGCTTTGACTGCGACACCTGTTGGAGTTACTGCGGGGATTCGGCGATTAAAAAAATGCCCAAAGGCAAACACTACGAATTTGTTTGGGACAAGTGTATTGGCTGTAATAAATGCGCCGACGAATGTCCCTGTGGCTTGATTGACATGACTTAGCCATGAATCAAAACCGGATGACCTTTGACGACTTTTTGGCTCAAGTCCGAGGTCAAGTGGCCGAAGTGCTACCTTGGGAGGTGGAAGCCGCCTTCGAAGAGGGTTATTCAGGACTAGTGCTCGACGTCCGCGAAGAGCAAGAATTTGCGGTGGCCCATGTAAAGGGTTCGCTATGGGTCCCTCGCGGTATCTTAGAATCTGCCGCTGACCATGGTTTTGAAGACACCGTTGCCGAACTGGCCGATGCTCGGGATAAAGAAGTCCTGGTCATCTGTCGCAGTGGTCGCCGCTCGCTACTGGCGGCCCATTTACTTAACCAAATGGGATTTAAAAACACTAAATCCCTTCGTGGCGGGGTCCGTGGGCTTTATGACTCGGGCTATGCCCTCTATAACCGCTCTGGGCGCGAAGTGGGCGAAGACGAACTAGACCTCTTCTTTTACCCCCTAAGAAAGACCTCCCCTGTCCCCAAAGACATGGCCTAGCCCCAAGCCCCGAAAGGGGTTTTGGGTAGGTTTGCAAACCGTTAAAAAATTAACCCTTTATTTTGAGGTGTGCCTTTAAGGCCTCTTTAATTAATTCAGGCTTTTCGACCTCTAGGGGGCAGGCTTGCCATAGCCCTCTTAAAAACGCTAAACTTCTGTAGAAGAGGAGAAAAATGAGCCAGATGTATCCTGTTTTGGAGGTTGAGGCGGTTTTTTTGAATTTTGAACCTAGCAGTGGGAAGGTTCAAGGTTGAGGGATTCCTCCCGACATCGTGTATGTCGAAACCAGTGGGGGCAGACTGAAGCTGCTTCGGTTAGATTCTAAAACCCCTAAAGGTTCGGTTGACCCCGGTGGGCTTGCCCCTGGCCAGCGGGTAAAAGTCGCCTATAAAAAGATCTTTAATCACTTAATGGCCATTAGCCCACTTTTGAGCGGCCCGGAGGTTAAATGAGGCGAGGATGGGTTTTATTGGGTTTGCTTTTGGCCGCTTGCAGCGCCCAAGCGGGTTCGGTTTCTTGGGGGCAGTTAGCCTATCAAAGCCAAAGCCTACGCGGGCGCACGGTGACCCTCGATACGAGACTGCACTTGGAAGAAAACCTAATCTCTAAACCGGTTGGATATTCTAAAGAAGGGCGGCGGGTTTTTTTCTTAATGAAAGACGATAGGTTCAAAGAGTTGCAGGAGAAGTGTGGTCATGTTTGTGTTTTATCTGGCACCTTTGAAATTGATTGGGCCGGTCGGATTACTATGATCGATTACCAATTCCCCGAAACCGAATAGCCCCCTACTTGGCCCAAAACGCTCTAATTTTCGCCTGGGTCTCTAGTTGGGATAGATAGAAACAGGGCAGCAAAATCAGGGTAATAAAAGTAGCAAACATAATCCCCACGCCCAAACTAATGGCCATGGGAATCAAAAACTGCGCCTGACGACTGGTTTCGGCCAAGATGGGCATCAATCCTAAAAAGGTGGTTAAACTGGTCATAATAATGGGCCGCACCCTAGACTGGGCCGCTTCAATGATGGCCGCAAAAGGATCAGAAGATAGTTTGGGATGTAGGTTTATCGCCTCTACTAAAATCAAAGCGTCGTTAACCACCACCCCTGAAAGCCCCACTAGGCCAAAAAGGCTCATAAAACTAAGCGGGTGCCCCAAAATCAAGTGACCAAACACCGCCCCTGCAATCCCAAAGGGAATCGCCGACATCACCATCGCCGGTTGAAGATAACTCCTAAAAAAGATCGCTAAAATCGCGTAAATCAAGACCAGGGCCATAATAAAACCCATCCAAAGGCTATCTGCCGAGCGTTTGCGCTCCTTGTCCGCCCCTTCCATATTGACCAACAAACCGGGATGATGTTGGATCAAGACGGGCACAAAGTCTTGTTTGAGGCTGTTAGTAATCTGATCCGGGTCTTTTACTGAATCCTCAATCTTGGCGGTGACATCAATCACCGGTTGCCGGTTAATCCGCACAATCGCTGCTGGCTCTTGGGCCTCCACTTGGTAGGCTGCTTCCGCCAAGGTAATCTCCCCTCCTCCAGGAGAGGAGATTCTTAGGTTTTGCAAACTAGCCAATTGGTCTTTTTCAGACTCCCCTAAACGCAAATAAACACTGATCTCTTGTTTATCTTTTTGTAACCTCAAAACCTCCGTGCCAAAAAAGGCCCCTCGCAGCGCCTGGGCGAAGGCTTGGGGTGTTATCCCTAAACTACGGGCAGCCGGGCTTAAGTGATAGCGAAGTTCGCGTTTACCTTCCTTTTGGCTATCTTCCACCTCTTTGACCCCGACAAAACCAACCAAATGGGTCTTGGCCTCGGTGACTGCTTGATTCAAGACTTCAGGGTCTTCGTGGCTAAGGCTCAACTGGATATCCGCGCCAAAGTCCATCCCCCTTCCACTTAAAGCAAGTGATAAAACCTCGGGCATAGGACCTACTGCTTTTCGCCACCGCGCTGCAAATTCAAAGGTGCTAATGCTCCGCTTTTCTTTAAGCCGAAGTTTGACCTCTGCTTGGGCGTTGGGCGACCCACCGCCGCCTTGGTCTCGATAGGTAGAATAGGCATGATCAAAACTCGTTAATCCCTTGCCTTTTTCCTGATCAATCTTGGCCAATTCTCGCTTTCCAACCTCCTCTAGGGTTTCTAAAACCAGTTGGGCTTTGTCGGCGGGATATCCGGGAGGCAACTCGGCGGTCAGACTGACCTCGTCAGACTCGATCTTGGGGAAAAACTGCATCTTTAAGACCCCACCCATCACCAGACCGACACAAACCATCAGCGTCGCCAATGCCAAGGCCACCGTAGAATGCCGGTTATGCAGCGCCCAATTGAGGTTTTTTTTATAAGGGCCCTCGATGATTTGATTCAGCCAAACTTCCGCTTTTTCACGGTAGTGTTCTAGCTTCACCATGATGGGATTGGTGCTAATCTTTACTGGTCTAGCTAAATGGGAGGGTAAAACAAACAAGGCTTCGATTAGGCTAACCACCAAAACGGCCATTACAATCACCGGAATGGCCACCATAAACTTGCCCATCCGCCCCTCAATGTACATCAAAGGGGCAAACGCAACCAAGGTAGTCAGCACCGAATAAATGACCGGCCCACCCATCTCGTAACAACCTTGGATGGCCGCTTGCTGGCGGGGCATACCGGCCTCCAGATTTTGAAAGACCTTTTCCCCGATCACTATCGCGTCATCAACCACAATCCCTAAAACCAAAATAAAGGCAAAGAGACTCATCATGTTAATGGTTATCCCCGTATAGGGTAACAAAGCCAAAGAGCCCAAAAAACTGACCGGAATCCCAAGCATCACCCAAAAGGCGAGGTGGATCTCCATAAACATCGCCAAAATCACAAACACCAGCACTAGGCCCATAGCGGCGTTTTTTATTAACAATTGGAACCGGTCCACAAAGACGTCGCTACGGTCATTCCAAAGGGTCAAGTGCAAGGATTCAGGCAAGCTAGATTGCCGTTGGGTCAGGTATTCCTTAATGTTTTTAGAAACCTCGGCTGGAGTGACCCGGTCCGATTGGTATAGATGAAAATAGATCGCCGGTTGCCCGTCAAAACGCACAAAATTGCGTTTTTGTTGTAGCCGCTCCTCAATCTTGGCTATGTCACCCAACTCGACCCGCGCCCCGTCTTTGGCGGTCTGCACCGCTATAACCCCAAATTCTTCGACCTCTTGACGCTTGGAGATGCTGCGCAGTAAAATTTCTCCCCGCTCGGTTTTAACCGACCCTGCGGGTAAGTCTAGGGAGGCTTGAGAGATAATCTGGGAGAGGCTAGACAGGTTTAGCCCAAAGCGATTGAGGTCCTCGGATTTAACCTCTATGACCAGTTCCTTGTTACGATGCCCACTTATATCGACTTGCGAGACCCCCTCGACCAAAGCCATTTCCTCTTTAAGGCGGCGGCCTAGGTCGAACAGTAGGGTTTCTGGCACCGGCCCGAAAAGGATAACCGCCATGATTTCGCGGCGGCGTTGGGCCCTAGAGATGATTGGGGTTTCAGCGTCCGCAGGGAATTGGTTGATGGCGGTAATCTGGTTTCTTACCTCTTGCAAAACGAAATTAACATCACTGCCTTCGGTTAATTCCAAGATCAGTTGAGCAGAACCTTCCTGTGCTTGGCAGGTTAGACGCTCAATCTCTTCTTGATTAGAAACCGCCTCTTCCATAGGCAAACAGAGGGCCGAGGCAGTTTCAGAGGCACCTGCACCAGGGTAAACGACCGAAACTTCAATAATATCTAGGGCAATATCCGGGAAAACCTCTTGTTTGATTGTAGTCGCCGTAAAGCCCCCACCCAAGACAATCACCAACAACAAGATGTTGGCAGCGACCGGGTTTTTGGCCATCCATTCGACCCCTTTCATGGCGCTTTGGGGACTGGGTTGGCGGGGTCTGTAGCCGGTTCGCTCCCGGCTAAAGATTCGGTAAATACCTTTAGTGCCATTCCGGGAATCGGGGAAAGCAGGCTAGAAGTCACCAGACGTTCGCCCGGTTCTAACCCCTCCTCGACCAAGGCCATATCCGCTTGGCGGCGCAGAATCGAAAGGGGCCTAATCTCTAAGCGTCCATCAGCACCAATCAACCAACCCTGATCCCCTTGATGGACCGCCGAAATAGGCAGTTCAAAGACCCGCCCCAGCCTTGCGCCGGCAAAATTAACCTCAACCTGCAACCCTAGAGGCAAAGAAAATCCTTGGTCCGAGACCGGGTCTGCTACTTCAACCATAACCTGGGCCATCCGCCCTAAGGAGTCGATCTCTTGCAACCGCCTGACTGCCCTTCCCTTCCAGCGATGTAGCTTGGCCCCAATGGTTTTTTTAAGAACCACCTCTGCCCCTTTTTCGCCCACCTCGATCAAGGGTAAATCGGCCAGAGGCAAAGATACTTTAAGTAAAATGGGCATGTCCGAAAAGAGTTGGGCCGCTGCTTGATTGGCCGCCAAATTCTGCCCCAAGGCGACGGAAACCGATCTAAAATAACCAGTAAAAGGAGCCTTGATTTCGGTCCGTTCCAGCCGGAGCAGGGCCTGCTCTAAACCTGCTTGAGCAGAAACCAGACTTGCCTTCGCGTTTTTTACTTGGGGCTCAAAAAGGGCTAGGCCACTTAATTTAGACGGAGATTTTTGCACCGATTGATAGGCCTTTAACCCCTTTTTAGCGGTTTCTTGCTGGGCTAAAGCCATGTCCAGGTCATATTCGGCCTTGGCCTCCCCCGCTTTGGCTTGCTCAACGGCCAATTGGTAATCAGCCGGATCAAGTTGGAAGAGTAATTCCTGTTCCTTGACCAACTCCCCTTCAACCATCTTCTCAGAGATCCAAACCACGCGGCCCCCGACCTGGGGGGAAACGGCCACCTGCCTTGCCGGTTCGGTAGTAGCAAAGGCCGCAATCTCTAGTTGGCGAGCCTGGGGATTTAGCTCAAGCACCCGCACCAAGGGAAGTTGGGCTTCCGCCTTGGGCTTGCGTTTCGCCTCGGGGCGACCCATTACCAATAGGCTCGTGATCAAAAGCCCTAAACCTAAAATAATCAGAGGCAAAAATCGTTTCAGCCAGGTTTTCATTCTTTGTCTCTTAATTTAAGGGCTTCTTCTTGGGCGACCTGTTTAAGGTATCCATCGGTCCAGTTTCCTCCAATTGCCAAATAGAGTCCAACCTGTTGATCAATCCAGGCCCTTCTGGTGGTAAGCAGGCCTTTTTGGACGTTGTAATATTGATTTTGGGCGGCAATCACCTGGAACCAATCGGTTATCCCCTGGCGAAAACCGTCTTTAGTGAGTTCTAATTTTTGCTTTGAGATCTCTATCTGATTCTTTTGCAGGGCGATTTGTTGATCCAACAGTTTTAGTTGCCCCAAGGCGTCTTCCACCTCGCCAAAGGCCTTGAGTAGGGTTTGGTTATAAAGGGCTAGCTGTTCAGACAAAATCCCCTCTTGCCGACGGACCTCTGCCCGGCGTTTTCCCCCGTCAAAGATCGGCAGAGTGAGGTTACCCACCAGATTCCAAAAGGCGTTGCCTGGATCGGTAATCCCACTTAATTGGCCCGACTGATAACCAACCGACGAGCTTAAACTAAACTGGGGATAGCGGGCCGCTTCTGCTTGGGCGATACGAGCATCTTGGGCGCGTAGCTGCAATAGGGCCCGGCGCAGATCGGGGCGGCGCTGCACTAGGGTCGAAGGCAAACCGGGCTTGGGGGGCTCAAGCTTTACCTCCAAACCGACCGGCGAGAATCCCTGCTCCTTACGTGGATAACGCCCAGCCTGAATCATCAAAGCATGCTCGCGGGTCAATAACAGCGCCTTGGTTTGGGCCAATTGTAGTTCGGTTCCCATCACCTGTTCTTGCGCCTGCAACACATCGGCGGCCTTGGCAGTGCCTACTTTATAACTCCCCTCCACTAAGTCCAGATTGGCTCGGTCTGCTTGGGCGGTTTCTTCTAAAAGTGCGGCCTGCGCCTTGCTTTCGGCCAAGGCAAACCAGCCGCTAATCAAGGTTTTCGAAAGATCAGCGAGACTGGCCTTGTAATCTTCTAGGCTGGCTAAGAGATCAAATTGGGCGGCAGTTAGAGCAGATTGGTTTTTGCCAAAGAGGTCTAGCTCATAACTAAGACTAAGCCCTAAAGAAAAGCGGTTGGATTCCACCTTACTTTGGCCGGTGCCTAACTGTTGGTGACTGGCCGAGATTTCGGCTTGGCCCTGTGGCACCAGGGCGGCCCAGGTGACCTCATATTGAGCCAAACGTTGCTCGATGCGGGCACGGGAGGCCCTTAGGCCGGGATTGTGATTAATCGCCTCTTCCATAAAGGCGTCAATTTCTGGGGATTTAAACACCCGCCACCAGAGACCCGGCTCTGCAAAGTCGGCAGTTTGGGCGGACTGGAACCGGTCTTCTTTGAGTTGGACCGGGGGCGGCTCAAATTTTTGGTGCGCGCTGCAAGCTGATAAAAACACCAGCCCCCAACTAAACCCAATGAAGTTTTTACCCATGCCCATATCAAGTCCCAACCCTATAAAGATGGGTTTAACCTAGCGAAATTGGGGTTCTTGGTACAGGTGGTAATTGTAACTTATTGTAACCACTTGGCGTATTAAAAGCCGGCCGAGAAATAGATTAGCTGCCTAAGGGGGCTTTGCGCCTTAGTGGTACCATCGCCCAGTTCTTCGTAGTACCGCGCTCCGCCTAAGATTAGGCTGCGGTTAAAGAAGTTTAACTCAGCCCCGGCAGTGGCATATCCTTCGTTGCTGCCTGCTCGCAGTGAAAGCAGGCTGCCCCCGGTCGAGTTGGGGAACAGGCCAAACTCAACCCCTGCATGGACGCGGTTAGTGCGGGTCCTGGTGGTTTGAATCCCACGCAGATCAATTGCCGGGATCAGTTTGAGCAGTCCCAACTCTAAGTCCATACTCACCCCAAAATGGACCTCTTGGGGTTCGGCGTCTAAGGTGGTGCCTAAATCCAAGCCCCCAATATTTTGCGCCACCAAGCCAACAGTCATTCGCGTTGCACCGCCGGTCCGCCAGATCAGGCCTAGGTCCCCTGCTTGCCCGGTCTCGCTGGTGCCAAAGGTGGGGACACCCACCGCCGCGTCCGAGGTGGCGTCACGTCGCTCAATCCGGCGTGCGCCCAGACCTAAAACTATTTGCCCTGAAAATAAAGGGATCGAAATCCCTCCTTGGGTAATGCGGTCACTGCGCTGGAAAAGCTCAGCATTATCATTAAGCCCCTGGATCACTATTTCTCGCAAATAGTTAGCCCCCACCCCAATCCCTTTTTTGGTGATGTTGGCCGCAAAGTTAAGCCCAGCGTTGGCCCGCATATGGGGACTGGTTTGATTTAGAAAGCTGGCCCGACTCGATTCGGCCAGCCCGGTTTCGTTGAGGTAGGGGTATTGGACCGAAACCAGATTAGGGACCACATCCAGGACCCCTAGCCCGTCAGAAGCCTCCACGGTCCAAGCTCCAAGGTCCAGCCACCACCCTTGCACGTTCGCCAACACGGCGGGGTTATAACTCAACGAATAGGCATCATTCGCCGAAGCCACCCCCGTATTGCCCATGGCTATGGCCCGGTAGCTTTTAAGTGGCTGATAATATTCTTGGGCTTCAGCTACATAAGCCCCAAGAATAAATAGTAATAACAAGGCGATTCGTTTCATGAGACGAGCCTAGCAGAATGTCCAAAAAAGCCCAAGTGTTTTGCGCTTAAACGAAGGTCCAATTTTTAGTAAAACTGCAAAAAAGTGGCCAAGTCATTTGACCAGAGCGCCCACTTAGCCGATATTGGACGAAAGAGGAGAACATGGGCAAAAAATTATTAATCAAAAAAGGCCGCGAAAAGTCACTGTTGCGGCAACACCCCTGGGTATTTTCAGGGGCTTTAGCCAGCGTTGAGGGCGAAGTAAAACCCGGTGAAACCTGTGGGTTATTTGGATATGCTGGGCAATTTTTAGGTCGGGCCGCCTATAGTCCAGCCTCGCAGATTGTCGCCCGGGTCTGGAGCTTTGACCCAAAAGAAGAGATCGACGAAGATTTTTTTCGCCGCCGACTTGTCCGAGCATTAAAGCACCGCGAGCGGTTATGGAACGGGACGCTGCCTGTCTGTTTTAGGTTGGTTAACGCCGAAAATGACGGGTTGCCGGGGGTGGTTATCGACCGATATGGCGAATATTTCTCCTGCCAGTTTTTAAGTTACGGTGCCGAGGCTTTTAAGGACCTAATCGTAAAAATCCTGGGCGAGTTGATGCCCGCAAAAGGTATTATTGAACGAAGCGACGTCAAGGTGCGGAGCAAAGAGGGTTTAGAACCTGTCAAAGGAATCCTGGCCGGTACCCCCCCCGATGGACCGGTGGTGCTGGAGATAGAAGGATTGAGGATGGCGGTGGACCTGTTAGAAGGCCACAAAACCGGAGCCTACCTGGACCAGCGGGAAAACTGGCCACTGGTTGCCAGCGAGGCCAAAGGTAAATCGGTGCTCAACTGCTTCGCTTATACGGGCGGTTTTGGGCTCTGGGCGCTTAAGGCGGGGGCTAGCGAAGTGATACAAATCGAGTCCTCGCTCCCTGCGGCCGCTTTGATCCAAGCCAATTTGATCTCCAATCAGCTAAATGCTGCGCAGCATGAGGTTAAGACGACCGATGTGTTTACAGAATTACGAAAATTCCGCGACCAAGGTCGGCAGTTTGACCTGATCATACTAGATCCACCGAAGTTTGCGGAATCGGTTTCGATGGTACCTAAAGCCGCAAGGGGTTATAAGGATATCAACCTGTTGGCCTTAAAGTTACTCAATCCAGGGGGGATGTTGTTTACCTTTTCCTGTTCTGGCGCGGTTGATCCCCCTCTGTTCCAAAGTATCCTAGCCGGGGCCGCCGTGGATTCAGGCCGCTCGGCCCATTTAATAAAACGTTTAGGGCCCGCCAAAGACCAAGCGCCCAACCTCGCTTTCCCAGAAGGCGACTACCTAAAAGGCCTTCAAATACAGGTGGCTGATTGACTCAACTTAGCGAAGTATTGGCCAAACTAGAAAGCATGGCCAATGAAAAAAACCGGCAAGGACAAAAGCGTTTTGGGATCACCCCGACCCAAGGGTTAGGGGTGACCATGCCCCAAGTGCGGGCTTTAGCCCAAGCCTTAGGCACCAATCACCCTCTTGCCCAAGAACTGTGGGCGAGCGGAATTCACGAGGCTCGAATAATGGCCACAATAGTGGCCGATCCTGCCCAAGTGACCTTCGAAGATGCCAAAAAATGGGCCCTCGATTTCGAAACCTGGGACCTTTGCGACCAGTGTTGCTTAAATCTCTTTTGCCATACTTCCTTGAAATGGGATTTGGTCGAAGCCTGGGCCAATGCTCCTGAAGAATGGCTCAAACGGGCCGCGTTTGCTTTGATGGCGGTCTTGGCGGTACATGAAAAAAATGAGCCTGACGCCCGGTTTGTAGGCTATCTATCGCTAGTCGAAACCGCCGCCGAAGACCCTCGCAATTTTGTTAAAAAGGCGGTCAATTGGGCGCTTCGCCAGTTAGGAAAACGCAGTTGGGCCCTGCGCCAGGCGGCTTTGGATTTGGCTTTAACCCTAAGCCAACGCGCCGAGCCCGCTCCCCGTTGGATCGGCAAAGACGCCTATAAAGAACTCAGTGACCCCAAGACCCAGGCTCGAATCCAGCGGTAGTCCGCTCGATTTAAGGACCAGAGTTTAGGGTCTTTCTCTGGTTCAGGCCAGATTAAAGCAAAAACCCTAATGAGACCTTTTGACTCAACCAAAAAGTTGAATGTAACCGGTTGAATCAAATAGACTTAAGTCGAAAAAAGGGGTTTCCTAATTTAGAGACTGACAAACCTGCCCCCCCTTTTTATACTCCACCCCATGGCCGACGTAGCTCAGTTGGTAGAGCATCTGTTTCGTAATCAGAAGGTCGTCAGTTCGATTCTGATCGTCGGCTCCACTGCCTCCAGATAGGTTCCTTCGCTCCTAGCCCCCCTTTTAATCTCTATTAAAAACCAAAGGTTTTTCGAATTCTTTACTCACCTCAACAGAGCCGGCAAATCTATATCCTTCGGGACCGCCAGGGTATAATTTTATCGTTGGTTTCTTAAGTTGTTTGTACGCTCAAAATAAGCTACACTACCTCCAGTAAAAGGAAAGTTAGCGGTTACTCCCTGCGACTCTTGGTTGACCATGGGTATGAATAAATTGGACTTAGATAAACTAAAAAGCTCCTTTGGGGTGCTCGCCGAGCACATGTTCAACAGCTTTGCTCTGTGTGAAATCATTTGGGACGAAAAGGGCGAGGCGCAGGATTTTATGTTCCATGAAGTCAACCCGGCCTTTGAAGCCATGACCAATCTGAGCCGGGAACAAGTCTTGGGGCGGCGGGTGAGTGAGGCCATTCCAGGCATCTTGGAGGTCCACCCTGAACTGGTAACCACCTATGGCCAGGTAGCCAAAACCGGTCAATTGATCAAGTTTCAATTCCGTTTTTCCCCCTTTGGGGTCTGGTATGCGGTTTCCGCTTTTTGCCCCATGCCCGGCTTTTTTGTTACTCTCTTTGACGACATCACCCTCCAAAAAGAAACCCAAGAAAAAATTGAAGCGGCCAAACACCAGCTCGATAGCATCTTTGAGCATTCAGGGTTGGGCTTAACCCTCATTAAGGAACGTAGGCTGGTTCAAGTCAACCGGCAAATGACCAAGATTTTTGAAGCTACCAAGGGAGAATTGGAAAACTTAGCCATGGAGGAATTGATCCCTGACCCCAGCGATCAGAAACGCCTTGGCCAGGAGAGCTATGAGACGCTGAGCAGGGGGGAGACCTACAAAACAGAGGTTCAACTCAAAACCCTCAAAGGTAAAATTTTCTGGGCCCGTTTATACAGCACTGCCATTGACCCCCAGAACCTTGAACAGGGCAGCATCTGGAACCTAGAAGACATCACTAAAGAGCGGGCCGCCCGAGCCCAACTGGCTGCTGAAAGCAACCTTATCCAAAGTATCCTAGAAGGCGTAGAGGACACCATTTTTATGTTCGAACTAAAAGACGGACGGGCAGTGCGCTGGAATAAAGCCTTTAGCCAAATTAGTGGCTATACAGACGCAGAAATCGCCTCAAAAAAAGCCCCCGATGATTGGTTTGACGAGCAAGATTTAGCCCACGCCCATGAGGCCTTGGGCGCGATAACGCCAGGGGTTGACACGAGGCTAGTGATGGGGCTTTTGACCAAAAGCGGGGAAAAAATCCCCACCGAATACAGAGTAAAGTTAGTCTCTTACGAAACTGGAGAGGGGCACTACCTCTTGGCGGTGGGTCGCGACCTAAGGAACCGCCGGAAAGCAGAGCGGGAAATCCATAAAAAGGAACAACTCGCCCAACAATATTTAGATATCGCCAGCGTTTTATTTGTTGCCCTAAACGCGACCGGACACATAATATTGATTAACAAAAAAGGCTGCGAAATATTAGGGGCCTCTGAATCCGAAATCTTGGGCCATAACTGGTTTGAAGAGTTTTTATGGGCCGAAGACCGAGCAGAGATCGAAAAGGTTTATCAACAGGTAATGGGCGGTGAGGGCGACCTAGTCGAGTATTACGTCAATCCGGTGCGCACCAAATTAGGGGAGACCAGACTAATTGAGTGGCATAATGCGGCGGTTTATAACGAAACCGGGGAAATTGTGGGGTTATTCAGTTCTGGGCTCGACATCACCGAAAAAAGACAGGTTGAAGAAAAATTGGCCAATTCAGAGGAGCAACTGCGCACCCTGCTTTCGGCGAGCCTAGATGGGATTATCACCATCGACCAAAACAGTAGCGTGATCTTCTGGAACGAGGGCGCAACCCGAATTTTGGGCTATGACGCCCAAGAAATCCTGGGGACCTCTCTAACCCGGATCTTGCCGGAGCGGTTCCAGGCAGGGCACCTTGCCGGGGTGGCGCGAGTAATCAGGGAGGGGCGAAGTACTATGATGGGCAAACCCATAGAAATGATGGCTTTAACCAAAGACCAAAGGGAGATTCCGGTCGAGTTGTCCTTAAGCCAGTGGAATTTAAAGGGCAAAACCTATTTTAGTGGCATCTTACGTGATATCTCCCAGCGAAAAGAAACCGAGGCCGAGGCCCTGCGGTTAACCCAAGCGATTGACCAAGTGGAAGAAGCCGTTTTTATCACTGACCTCAAGGGCAACTTAATTTATACCAACCCCGCCTTCAAGTACTGCCCAGAGGTCTTTCCTCAAGCCTTATTCGCATCAAAATGTTTAGAAGACCAGGATCAGAGGTCTGAAAATCCGGCTCTTAACAAAATCTCTCACACTTTACTTGATGGGAACGCCTGGGCTGGAGAATGGGTCAATGACGCTGACCCTGAATCACCCCGCTATTTTGAATTAACCATCTCCCCTCTAGGAAAGCCGTCGGACCCGCAGTTTTCATTGATATTTATCGGTTTTGAAACCACCCAAAGGCACCTCCAGCGGGCCAAATCTATCCAGTCCCAAAAAATGGAAGCTTTGGGTACCTTGGCCAGTGGCGTAGCCCACGAAATTAACAACCCCATTAGTTATGTCTCAGCCAACGTCCGCGAGTTAGGCCATTATCTTGCTGCCTACCAAGCCCTGGTGTCCCTTTATGAAGAGTTAGAACCCTTTGCCCAAGAAAACAAAAATTTATTAGCGGCAATTGCGTCCCAAAGGAAGATCATGGACCTGGAATTTGTCAAAAGCGAAGTGCCTCAGATGATTAAAGATGCGTTAGACGGGGCGGCACGGATTAAAAATATAGTGCAAAACTTAAATGAATTTTCCCATAACAACTCCGATGGCCAAGAATGGGTGGACCTTAATTCAGCTCTGCAACAAACCCTCAAAATGGTCTGGAATGAATTTAAACATAAGTCTCTCGTTACCGAGAATTATGGCGTGATTCCAAACATCTTCGGCAACCGCCAAGAACTAACTCAGGTCTTTTTAAACCTGCTGATCAATGCAGGGCAATCGATTGAAAAACAAGGTGAAATAAACATTACCACCCGAGAATTGGGGGATCAAATCCTTATCGAAATTAAAGATACTGGAAAAGGAATTGCACCTAAGGATTTGCCCCGGATTTTTGAGCCTTTTTTTACGACTAAATCGGTGGGTCAGGGCACAGGATTGGGGCTTTCAATCTCCTATGGGATGGTTAAAAAACATGGGGGCCAGATTGAGGTTAGCAGCGAGCTTGGAAAAGGCACCTGTTTTACTGTAAAATTTCCTATAGCTTGGACCGAGTCTATGTCTCAAACCAAGGAAACTCCATGAGTCTAACCAGCGATCGACAACGGATTTTAGTCGTCGATGACGATGGCGCCATTCGCCGGATGATTTTGCGTACTTTGCGAAACCTGAATGTGGAACTGTTCGAGGCGCAAAATGGGGAGGAGGCGCTAGATAAAATGGCCAAAGTCAGCCCCCACTTAATTTTGTTAGATATAAAAATGCCCGGAATGGACGGCTACCAAATCTGCCGACAAATCCGCGCGAACCCCGCCAATCAATTGGCCAAAGTAATCCTCTTATCCAGTCTAAACCGCTTGCCTGAACGACTGGCGGGATACCAAGCCGGGGCCGATCTCTATTTAGTCAAACCCTTCGAGGAGGAGGAACTCAAAGCCTTGATCCGGGCCTTTTTAAAACTCCGGCACGCCGAAGAAGTAGAACAACTGCGGACTAATCTTTTGCAGTTAGTCGCCCATGAATCTCGGACCCCGCTCAATTCGATCTTGGGTTATGCAGACCTGCTAGTTGGGGGAAATTTTGAAACCTCCCAACTGTCTCAAATTGCTGGTGAAATTTCACGACAGGGCAAGAGGATGCTTCAACAGATCGAAAAGGCCGATCTTTATTGCCGGGTGACCAGTGACAATTACCCATTAAGGCCTTATCAGGACAACCTGGCCCAAGTGGTTGGCCGATTAACCAAGGACCCGCAATTTTTAGGTCTCCCCCTCATTCTGGAGATTGCTCCCGAATTGGAACTAGAATTTGATTGGGCGTTAATGGTTCAAGTCTTGGGGTTTTTATTAGAAAATGCTTTTTCCCATAACCCAGAGGGGCAGTCTGTCACTTTAGAGGCGCGGCGCCAAGAGGGGCGATTGCTGATCCAGGTCTCCGACCAAGGCCCAGGGGTGCTTGAGGAGAATCGTCAAGCCATTTTCAAGCCGTTTTATACCAAAAGCCTCATGCACCACCATGCAGGCCAGGGGCTTAGCCTAGCCTTGAGTAAAAGGATAGTTGAACTTCACGGCGGAACCTTAGAGGTCACAGGTTGCCCCCCTCAAGGTGCCCAATTTATTATCAGTTTGCCTATCATTCCAACCCCCTTTATCGATCTTGAATCCTTAGGAAGCTCAAAACTCTTCGGCCCGTCCAATACCTGATCGGCTCTGCCCACTCTTTTTTTACGTCAAACTCCGTGGGAACGTTTCGTAAATGAAACAAAGTTAGCCCCAACAATTCGACCAAAAAGGTAATTTTTAACCATAAGCAAGATTTCCATAAAAACCACTTCAAAGGGGTTGCTCCTTGATTACGGCTTTGTAAGGAGACTTTATCTCGTTTGGCAATCTGTCAGAAAGAGGGTTTCAATTATTTAACTGCCACTTATTTTTCCGTTTTATTCCCTAGCGCCCCCAATTCCATCAAAGACATTCTATTCGACTCAAAACGCGGTTATGCAGCCTCTTTTCCATAGCCAAAAATCCCAATTGTTCGAAAGCTTACAATAAATAAAGCAAGGAGTTACCAACAAATAATACTGAATTGCCCTATTCAGCCTTTAACATTTATGCAAGAATTCCCATAGACCCAAGGTTACCTTTCACCTAGAAAACTAGTCCCCTTATGATACCAGGTTATTTTGACGAGGTGTTCCAAAGCCCAAATGTTGCTCGAAAAGTTGCGGCACACTTAGCCGAATATCTGGGCCAGATTTCGCCTGAAGAGATGGAAGTGCTCAACGCCAAGGCGGAACTTTCGATGAGTAACCAAGGGATTACCTTTACCGTTTACGCCGATGAGCGGGGCACCGAGAAAATCTTTCCCTTAGACTTGATCCCTCGAATCTTAACCCACCAAGAATGGGCTCCTGTTGAAAAGGGGATCGTTCAAAGACTAAAGGCATTAAATCTTTTTTTACGCGATGTTTATAATGAACAAGAGATTTTAAAAGACCAAGTGGTGCCCGCCCATTTAGTGGTGCAATCCAATCAATATTGCCGGGAAATGACCGGGATCAAGGTGCCCAAGGGGGTTCATACCCATATCGGTGGGGTTGACTTGATTCGCAACGAAAAGGGCGAATTTTTGGTTTTAGAAGACAACCTACGGTGCCCTTCAGGGGTGTCGTATATGCTTAATAACCGGCGAATTTTAATGCGGGTTTTGCCCAAATTATTTCACCAATATAAAGTAAGGTCGGTTAATCACTACCCTCAAATTTTGTTTGACCAGCTCACCGGTCTTTCTAAAAGGGAGCGGCCCAATATTGCGGTCTTGACCCCCGGGGTTTACAACTCTGCCTATTTTGAACACGCCTTTTTGGCAGACCAGTTGGGTGGTGAGTTGGTTGAGGGGCAGGACCTTTTGACAGATCGAGACGTTTTGTACCGAAAAACGACCCGTGGCCTCATTCGGGTGGATATTTTATACACCCGTGTCGATGAAGCCTTTATTGACCCATTGGTGTTTCGGCCTGATTCTTACCTAGGCGTTCCAGGCTTGATGCATGTTTACCGGGCAGGTAACTTGGTTTTGGCCAACGCTCCAGGAAACGGGGTTGCCGACGACAAAGCCATGTATGCATACACACCTGAAATTATTAAATACTACCTAAACGAAGAACCCATTTTGCCCATCGTAAAAACCTATCTCTGCGCCAGAGCTGACGAATTAGATTATGTCCTTAACAACCTAGAAAAACTGGTGGTAAAACCAACCGATGCCTCTGGTGGCTACGGTCTTTTAGTGGGCAGCGCCGCAAGCGAGCAGCAAATGGCCGAGTTTAGAGTTAAATTGGCTCAAAACCCAACCGGGTACATCGCCCAGCCGATTCAAAAACTTTCGACCCACCCCACCTTTGTTGAACAAGAGGGTCAATGGGGTTTTCATCCAAGGCATATTGACCTACGGCCCTACGCCGTCTGCGGAGGCGAATCTATTGAAGTAATTCCTGGGGGACTAACCCGCGTGGCCTTAAGGCAAGGAAGCTTAGTGGTAAATTCCTCCCAAGGTGGGGGGAGTAAAGACACCTGGGTACTGCAAGAAGAGGAGGCCAGCCCATGTTAAGCCGAGTGGCGCAACGCCTTTATTGGATTGGCCGTTTTATTGAAAACGCAGAAAACCTAACCCGCATTTTGGATGTCTATCGACAGATGGACCTAGAAAAAAGTGGGTATGACGACATTGACGTTTGGACCCCGATTTTGCAGATCACCGAGTCGCTTGATTTTTATAAAAGCCTTCACCCAGAGGTGAGTGAACGTGAGGTGGTGGATTTTTTGCTTTTTAGTGAAGAAAATCCCCATTCTACGATTAGCTCGGTTTTTCAAGCACGTGAATCAGCCAAAAACATCAGGAACAACCTCTCTGAAGAGATTTGGCTGCATTTAAATGTGATGTATCATGGGCTTAAATCCATGACCTTAGATCAAAATAGGGTTCAAAAACTCGATGAATTTCATAATCAGATCTTGGTGTTTTGCAATTGCTTTCATGGGCTAGTAGATAACTCCATGATTCAGGCCCAAGGATGGCAGTGGCTTCGGTTGGGGCGCTATTACCAAAGGGCGATCACGACGGTTAACATCTTAAAAATAAAATACTTTATTTTACTGCCTAGCCTGGATGATGTGGGCAGCCCGGTTGACCTGCACCAATGGATGGCCTTGCTCAAAGCGGCTTCGGCCCATGAGGCCTATCGTCGGATTCATCAAGCCCGGATCGATCCAGTGTTAGTGGCCGATTTATTAGTCAACACCGGCAATTTCCCTCGCTCGATTGCCTATTCGGTGGATCAGGTCAATCTGGCTTTGAGCTCGATTGCCAAAGCGACCAATCATTCCTCTAGCAAGGTTTTGTTTACCCTAGATCGCTTGCGGGAATTACTCCATTATAGTGGCGGAATGACCAAGGTTTTTGGGCAGGGTTATAAAGAATATTTAGATGAAATTCTAAAGGAACTGACGGAATTACAAGAATTAGTGGATCAAAACTATTTTAACTCGCTGAAAATCTCTCGCGATAGAGGTAGTGACTTTAGTCTCGACCTAAGACAACTTCAACAGCAACAACAACAAAGCCGGTTATGAAACCCTTCAGCCCAGGCGAAACTGCGGTTTTGCAGTTTACCCATAGGACCCGTATCGACTACGACAAACCCGTGGTCCAAGGCCATAGCGAAATCCGCAAGACCCCCATTAAAACCGGCTTGCAAAAGCCTATTGAAACCAGCCTTAAGGTTTCACCAGAGGTCAAGGTCAAAGGTTTTTTTGATCATTTTAAAAATCAAATCTTTTACTTCGATATCTTAGAGCCGCACCGCCATATTGATATTGTTTCCTCTGGATTAGTCGAGACTACCAACGGGGTTTGTTGTGGACGTGAAGGCAGTAAAGACGAGCGCTACATCCCCGTTTTAGTCTCCGAATACACCGGCTGGAGTCCTGCGGTTCCGAAGCTTATGGAATATGAGACCATCCCAAACAAGGTCGATACCAAAATGAATCAGACCGAATTTGAAGGGGCGCTTAAGGAACTCGCCGGGCATTTCTTTTATAGTTTCCGTTATGACCCCGACGTCACCCATGTATTTTCAAATGCCAAAGAATTATTCACGCACGGGGGAGGTGTCTGCCAGGACATGGCCCATGCGATGATTGGGGTTTTGCGTTTGGCAGGGATTCCCGCTAGGTACGTAAGCGGTTATATTTATGACCCCAAAAAAGGCGAACAAGGGGCCCACTTAAGGGGCGCTTCGGCAACCCACGCTTGGGTGCAGGCATGGCATAAAGAAGCGGGTTGGATTGGTGCCGATCCTACCAACAATAAATTAGTCGATTGGCAGTATATCCGCACCGCCATTGGTCGTGATTATTTTGACGTTCCCCCACTTCGTGGAACCTTTGTCGGCTCGGCAAACCAAAGGTTAACGGTGGAGGTGGAGGTGACGCTACAAAGCACCTCCAGTTCAGATAAATGAACTGGTTGGATTGAACCCGCCGTTAACATATCCAGGGCGCCGCGCGTTTTTTGGCAAAGCGCCCTAGTTTAGCGGACCTTGAAGTAGATCATCAAGGCGATCACTAAGAGGAACACCGAGCGTAGATGGTTGTTCCAGATAACCTTATTATTGACCTGTTCGCGGTTTAGGTATTTGTCTTCATCAGGGACGTGGCCCCAACCTAAACGTAATGCCCACATATGCCAGATCGAGCGGACTTGGCGTTCGCTTTCGCGAAAGGTCAGGACCTCTTGGGCGTGGTGGTGGTAGGGAGCCCGATAAAAAAATCGGTTTTTTTCCGCATATTCGCGGCCCCTTCGTTTTAAGGCCAATTGAAACCACATCCGCTGAATGATCACACTAATCGCGGCCAGCAAGAAGGTTCCCCCAACGATGGGCAAATAAAGCTCGGTTCCGACTAAAACAAACATCGAGCAAATCGCCGCGCCCAACCCCAAGCTGCCGACATCACCCATATAGATCGAGGCAGGTGGGCTGTTGAATTTGAGAAAGGCGAAGCAGGCGGCAATCAAACCAATCGAAAATACGGAAAGCTCCTTTAAATCTTCAGAGATAAAAAGCAACTTCAAACGGTCCGACCAAAATTGGTCCCCCGCAATATAAGCGGCACTGCCCACAAAAATCGCCGTGGTAACAATAGGCACGGTGGCCAACGAATCAAGCCCATCGGTCAGGTTGACTGCGTTCGCCCCACCGACGATTACCATACAAACAAAAGGCAAAAAGAGCCAAAGCGGCAGTTCAGGCATCAGATTTTTCATCGGGAAACCGGGGATATGTAGATGCGCCTCTAGGCCCCCGTTTTCGTAGGTCAAGTAACCGATTACCAAAAGGGTTACCAAAAATTCCAAGCCCAGCCGCATTCCGCCAGAAAGCCCGTCGGCCTTGTCGGCGTAGCTTTTTTGCTCCTCTTCCCCCCTTAAAACGCGCCGCTTGTGCATCACCTTGGCCCAGTCGTCGGCCCCACCGATTAGGGTGAAGGCCAGGGTCAGGATCATCAAGGAGGTGGTGTACCGGTTAAGCCAGCCCCAAGCCAAAAAAGCGACCAAAATCGAGGGGATCAGGATGATCCCGCCCATGATAGGGGTGGCCCCTTTGTAAGGCCCGGTTGATTCTTGGTAGGGCGCGAAGTCCGAGGTGATCCCTTTACGCCTAAAGCTGCGAATCATTTTGGGCATCAGAGTATTGACCAGAAAAAACGCGGTCAAATAGGTCAGGCCAGCCCTAAAAAAAACGGACTTGAAGATCTGATAGTGAAACAGTTGGTATAAGAGTTCCGATAACATCAGGCCAGCCCTTGCAAAAAGGGGTTTCGTTTGATTTCGGCCCCAATACTACTACTTGGTCCATGGCCGGGGTGTACTTGGGTTTGTGAGTCTAGGACCAACAGTTGGGTTTTGATCGACTCCATCAATTGACTTGTATTGCCTCCAGGCAGGTCGGTGCGCCCAATACTGTAAGCGAACAGGGTATCCCCGGTAAACAAGTCGTTTCCCACTTTCAGGCAGACCCCGCCAGGGGTATGGCCAGGGGTTTCGATCACTTGAATCTTAAGTTTGCCCAAAGCAACCTCTTCCCCAGCCTTTAGATAACCCGATATTTTTGGTGTTTTTTGGTCTCCAAAACCATAAAAAGATTGGGAGGCGGTTAACATCCCTAAAATCGGCAGTTCCCTTTCATGAACTAAAAAAGGGAGCTCTAACTCGGCTTGGATAGCGGCAACCGCTGAAATATGATCCACATGAGCATGGGTAGCTAAAAGCAACTTGGGCACCAGACCTTGGGCCCTGACGGCCGCCAAGATTTGCTTTGGTTCATCGCCAGCGTCGATTAGAGCCGCCTCTTTAGTCTCGTTGCAATAAAGCACAAAGCAGTTTTCCTGTAGGGGCGAGACGGTTATGCAAAAAAAGTCATGCATTAAGCCGCTCCAACGCCTGTTCCACTAGCTCTAAACCCTTTTTGGGTCCCACAATCGCCAAAAAGGGCCCCATCTTGGGCCCCTGGTTTTTCTGCAACAAAGCCGCATACAAGAAGGCAAACCAGTCGCGAGGATTGGCCCCTTTCTCTTTGGCCAAACTGAACAGAGCGGTTTGCATCTCTTCGCCGTCCAGGGTTTGGTCTTTCTTGGCCAAAAGTTGGTCTTTTAATACTTTTAGTTCGGGCAAAAAGGTCAGGTCTGGGACCGGTGGGGTTTCTTCCTTTTTTTCCTCATTGGCCAATAAACAAATCCGCTGGCAAAGGTCTAAATAAAAAGCTGGGTCTTTAGCCACAGCCGGGTCATAGGTCTTGGCATAGTCAAGGAGCAGATCGGGCTTATATATACTCAAAGCCTCAGCCAAATTGTGTAGCAAGCCGTAGGTAATCTCTCCCTTAAGCTCTGGCTCGGCTTGCAAAGGAAGTCCTTGGATCTGAGATAAAAACCAAGGCGCACTAAAGGTTTCGCTAGAGGTCTCGGCGCGGGCAATTTGCAAATACTCGTCCACCAATCGTGGCAGCAAAGGCAGCCCCATTTTCTTAGCCTTATTGGGGTTACCCAAAAGGAAATGGAGTAATGCCCCTAACGGAGCATAACGGGTCCACTGCTCCATCGAGATTCCGTTACCAATCTTTTTGGAGATCTTGGCCCCTTCTTCGTCCAAAAAGAGTTCGTATTTATAAGGCACCGGGGGTTTGCCCCCCATAATCCGGCAGATCTTGGCCGACAAGGTGGCCGATTCCATCAGGTCCTTGCCATACATCTCATATTCCACCCCAAAGACGTACCAGCGGAGCGCCCAGTCCACCTTCCAACCCACCTTGACTCGGCCCCCTAAGACGCTTTGTTTGCCTTGGTGCCCGCAGGCTTGGTAGTTTGCTTCGGACTTATCACAAGCGTATTCCAATTGATAAGACACTCGGTCTAGCCCGGTGACCCTCGTGGTATAAATCTTTCCGCAAGACTCGCAAATCGGGAAAAAGGGGCTCCAATCGGCTCGTTTGTCTTCGGCGATGGTTTTGACAAATTCGGTCTTGATCGCGTCATACTGATCCATCACCACTTTTAGACCCGAATCAAAAACCCCGCTTCGGTAACATTCAGTGGCGCTTTTATATTCATAAAGAAAACCGTAGTGATCCAAAAACCGTCTAAGCTGACCATTCATATGACCAGAAAAACTTTCGGCCTCGCCAAAGGGATCGGGGATGGCAGACAAGGGTTTGCCCAGGTGGGGGCGGAGCAAATCGTGATTCGGCAGGTTTTCTGGCAGTGAGCGCAGCCCGTCAAGGTCGTCGCAGAATACTACTAATTTTGCTTTAAGATGAGGTGCTTGCGCTTTAAGCGCCTCCATAACAAACAGGGTGCGGACCACCTCGGCAAAGGTGCCAATGTGAGGCAGCCCCGAAGGACCAAAACCGGTTTCAAACAAAACGGGTTTGCTTGGGTCTTGGTGTTGGGCGATGATTTTTTCGGCCTCCCCAAGGGGCCAATTGACGATTGCCATAGTTTCACGTTTTAAGTTGCCAAAGGCCCAGATTCCAGGGGTAAGAGACCTGTGTCAAGGGTTGCTATTGGAGGATTAATCCTTTTTGGGGTCGGTCACGGTTATCTCGGCAATTTTATATGGAGACTCGGCGGTGTCGATTATCACACTCACTTCTCGCTGCCCAGCTTCACCAACAGCGGTCAAGCCATAGGTAATGTGGTCAAACGCGTATTCCACATCAACCCAAAAGCCAAAATCCACCACCGCTCCAATCTCTTGGGTCAAAGGGGTATATTGGGTAACCGCTTGAATCGCGAATTTGTAGCCGTCCGACTTTTTAATCGCCATGGGCTGATTAAAAACATACAAGGTCCAAAGGCTGGTCACCCCCAAAAGCACCGCCAAGGCCTTGTGGGTCACCCTTCTCACTTTGGGTGGTTTTTTTATTTCTAATACCACCGTTTGGGCCAATTTGTCGCCATAGCGCCTACAACGCTCGTCAAACAAGAGGGCAAAAACCTCGATCGGAGCCGCTACCAATACCAAGTTACGCAGAATTAGCTGTTTAAAACTAGCCGGGGGCAGGCCTTCTTTTATGTCGGCAACATAGAGATTTAAAAAAGCCTTGCCCGGTGAGCGCCCTCGCCAAACCTCCTTACCCAAGACCAACCCAATCCCCACCGCATAAACCGGAACCATGGCCCAGGCAATTTGCGAGTTGTCCATTCGGTCCCAATTTTCGGGCAAAAAAGTTGGATATACCCCGGCCATAAAAAGGGTTACCCAGGTATAGTCGATCATAAAAGCGAGATACCTTTTTGCGGTGGTGGCAATTTCTTTTGGGAAATCATCGCCTTCGGTCTCAATGTCGCTTTTGAAATTATCGAGCAGTTTTTTCATCGGAGTTTAGCGATTATACCCTTGGGGTTTTGGGGATCTTGGTAAAGGTCTCTAACCAGTCCCGAGCCTTGAACGCGGAGCGCTACGCCCTCTCTACCGGCCAATGCTAAGGCCTCGCGCAGACTTTTGCCTATTAACAAATGCCGCATCGGGCCAACCCCTTTGTTATCTAGGAGCACAGGGGCCTTGTCTAGCTTGATAGGACGAACCCCACTCAAGGCGGTCAACGGATTGACTTTGGGTGCGCTGGTATCTGGCGCAAAACCTTTTATTTTTTTAGCTATTTCCCGAAAAACGGGCACCGCACTTCGCGCCCCGCCGTAGTAGCGGATTGGCTCATCAACCATCACGTAGAGGGTCACCCAAGGCTTTTGGGCCGGGAAAAAACCAATAAAGCTGGAAATATGTTGGCTTGAGGAATACTGGCCCGTGTCTTGATCAAATTTACGGCTGGTGCCGGTTTTCCCGGCGATTTCAAGACCCGCAATTCGGGCCATAGAAGCGGTCCCTTCGGGCTTGGTGACAGCTACCATAAAGCGGGTTAAGAGCTCGGCCGTTTCTTTTTTTATGAGTCGCTTCGATTCTTGCTCTGGGCTTTTTACAACATGCCCCCCGGCGCTGACCAACTGCCCGATTACCCGAGGTTCCACATAAATTCCACCATTGGCCACCGTGTTTATCGCCGCGGTCATCTGCATGGGGGAGACACTAATCGCGTGGCCATAACTTATGGTCGCGGTTTTTACCGGGGTCCATTCTTCGGGGAGGTAGATTTTACCCCCCGCCTCGGCAGGCAAGCCAAGTCTGGTTTTGCTACCAAAACCAAAGTCTTTGATCCGTTTATAAAAATGTTCCCGATTCATCATCATGCCGATTTTGGCGGCGCAGATGTTGGAGGATTTTTGGATAATCCCCTCTAAAGACAACCAGCCGTGTTTGCCGGTGTCATGAATCACTCGGTCTTGGATCACGTAACTGCCGTTTTCGCAAAAAAAGAAGTCTTCTGGGCTGATCACACCCTCTTCTAAAGCAGAGGCCAGAGTAATGATTTTAAAGGTACTTCCTGGCTCGTAAGCCATCCCCACCGCCCGGTTTAAAAAACTGGCGCGGCCATATTGGTTCGGATCAAAACTGGGGGAGTTGGCCATCGCCAAAATCCGCCCAGTCTCGGTTTCCATTAAAATCGCCACTCCGTTTTTCGCCCCTAAACCTTGGACCCCTTTATTAAGCTCCTCTTCGACAAAATATTGGATTCGGTTATCGATGGTTAACTCAATCGAACCTCCAGACAGGCGGCCCACAGGCTCACCAGAGGAAAAGCTCGCCCAGGTCGCTTGGCGGTCGGTGCCGTCCATCAGGTGGTCATTGTAACGAAGTTCCAATCCTTCCAAACCCTTCGAATCGATCCCTACAATCCCCAAAAGATGGGCGCTATGGGTTTGGCGAGGGTAAAACCGCTGATACTCGCCCAACTCGTGCACTCCAGGGATTTTTAACCGACTAACAGCCTCGGCCAGACGCGGATGCAGACGACGCTTGAGCCAAGCGAAGGGTCCAGGCTCGGTCATTTTTTTTAACAGTTGCTCTTGATCAATCCCTAAGAGAGGGGCCAACTGCCTAGCCGCCTCGGCTGGCTTTTCTACCTCCGCCGGGACCACAAAGAGGCTGGTCATAGGTAAGGATACCGCCAACATCTCGCCCGCCCGGTCCACAATGGGACCTCGTTGCAACCGTAGGTCTTCAGACTGGCGATATTGCATCGCCGCTCGTTTGTCTAAATCAGATTTCAGAAAAACCTGTAAATAAAAAGCCCGCCCCGTAACCCCAGCCAGGGCAATAAAAAACAGCAGTCGCACCCATTTAAGGCGCTGATAAAAGCTCTGCCCGGCTAGTTGTTCGCTAAGACCCACTAGGGCTCCTCAGAAGCAGTAGGTTCAGGGGCTATGGGGCTCAATTTTTGCCATTCTGCCGCCGGATATAACCCTAAAGGTTCGGCAGACTCCTCAATACGAGCGGTCTGGGTCAGATAGGCCTCTTCGAGTTTCAGGGGTAACAAATCAGCCAGCAAGTCTTGTTTAACCAACATCAACTGTTTAACCCGCCGCTCGGCCCGTAAAAACTCCACTCGTTGGCGCACAAAGTAGAGCGCCACCAAAAACAAGAGGCTCCATACCACAATCGCCTTAAAATTAGCCCGGAGACGACCACTAGGGGCCTTGCGCTCTAAACGGCTTTGGTGGGTTTTGCCGTAGGAAGGAAAGTCTTTCATTGGGCCATAAAGGCTCTAAGTTTGGCACTTCGGGCTCGGGGGTTGTTTTCCCCGGCACCAGCGATTATTGGTTTTCTAGTAATCCGTTTCCCTAAAGGCAAAAGCCCACAAATACAGCGCGGCAGATTGGGCGGGCATTGGCAGGGTTTTTCCCATTTTAGAAATGCCTCCTTTACCCTTCTGTCCTCTAGGGAATGAAAGCTAATGATAAGGAGTCTGCCCCCTTTGTTCAAGAGGTGAGTCGCGCTTTCTAAAAAGCGGTCTAGTTGGCCTAATTCGTCGTTAATAAATATCCGAATCGCTTGGAAACTTTGGGTTGCCGGATGAATCTTTTTGGGTCGCATTTTCCAAGGGTAGGCGTCTTCGATGATCTTGGCTAACTGGCCGGTGGAGGTAATGGGGGCCTTGTCTCTAGCCTCGACCACGGCGCGGGCCAACCTCGGGGCCATGGGTTCTTCTCCATAGGAGTTAAACACCCAGGTTAACTCTTTTTGCGGAACCTCGGCCAGCCACTGGGCCGCGCTGATCCCGGTTTCGGGGTCCATTCGCATATCCAAAGGCCCATCTGCTCTAAAGGAAAACCCACGCTCGCTCTGGTCTAGCTGGGGAGAACTGACACCTAAGTCGGCCAAAATAAAATCCGCTTTAAGCCCGTCCTCTAGGTCCTTCTGGGCAGCTTCGGCAAACCAACCCTTACGAATCTGAGCCCGGTCGCCAAAGCTTTTTAGGTGAGCTTTGGCCGCATCAAGCGCCCAAGGGTCTCTATCGCTGCCTAATAGGGTCAGTTGGGGACAGGCAGCCAGTAGGGCCGCGGCATGTCCTGCGCCCCCCAAGGTGTAGTCCAATGCCAGCCGGTCACTAGGCAAGGCGAACGACAAAACCTCTTCTAACAAGACTGGTTTGTGCTCAAATTCCATCAACCCTCCGTTTAGGCCTTGATTTTGCTTTCTACCGTCTCAAAAGTAAAACCCGAAATGATTTGCCCAGAGGAACTTTCGTCTGGTATTCTATAAAGGGTTGGAAAAGCTAAAGGAATCTATGTTCGACGATCTTTTCAAAAGTTCCGAGGAAAAGGCCCAAGCTGAGGCAGAAGAACATTTTGCCAAAGGTATGAAGGATTTGGAGGGCAAATTTTTCAACGGCGCTATGATCGAGTTTAAAAAAGCCCTCGATCTAGCACACGATCTGATCTACCCCAAACTCCTCGCCGAACTGGACAGCGCTAACTCTGGCAACCAACTCGAAGCCGCCCTTTCGATTGGTCTAAACCTCCTCAAAGATAACAACCAAGATTTTGAACTGGCCAACAAACTAGGCAACTATGCCCGCGAATTAGGTAACTATGCCCAGGCGGAAGGCCTTTATAAAATGGCGTTGCGAGTCAATAGCCACTTTGAAAAGGCTTTTTACAACCTAGCTGCATGCGCCGCCCGAGTTGACACCTACGACGATGCGGTTAAGTCGGCCATTTCCCAGTTCGACAAGGTCGAAGACTTTGTTTTGCCCGACTACATGGGTGAGGACCCTAACCCTGGCGTAGCGATTATGACCCGCTTGGTAGAACAAAGCGAGGTCAACTTTCAAAAGTCTTTAGAAGAAAGGCGTCTGACCATCGCCAAAGCAGAAAAGGACGGAAACCTGGTCGAAGCCTCCCAACTACGCGCCGAGTTAAAACAACTGGGTGATAAAGCGGGCAAGATTACCCCGATCGAAGTGATTGCGGAATTTGATAAATTAGTCGCTTCCGAGCCTGAAAAAGCGAAACAACACCTTTATAACAAGGGTCTTTATGCCCTTTCGGTACACCTCTCTAAACCGGCCTTAGAGGCCTTTGAACAGCTATCGGTGGCCGAATTCGATCTTATAGAACTATTAAAAGCCATCGCCTTGGACTTCGCTGGGCAGCGCGACGAAGCCATTAACCTAGTGACCAAAAACCTAGGGGAAAACGAATTTAGCCGGTATAACAACGTCAACCTGGGATTGCTGTTCAAGCGGGCGGGCAAACGCTTTTTGTCGGCCAAATACTTGATTAAAACCGCCAACCTCTTAGAAAAATCGGGTGGGATCTACTCGATGCGCGAATTGGTGCGTATCGCTTATCAGTCCCTTGACGAACAAAACTTTAAAAAAGCAGCTAACTACCTTGAAATCGCGGTCACCGAGATGCCCGATATCAAGATGTGGACCAAGCTGGGCGAGACCTATGCCGCCTTAAAAAAATACGATGAAGCCGCCAGTGCTTTCCGAAAGGCCCTAGAGATGGACCCTAACGACCCAGAGGCAAATCAAAAAATTAAAGAAGTACACAACTACTATGCTGACAAAGCCAAAGGCCTAGAAGCCGAGCGCAAACTCAAACCGGCGGCTGAATATTATACCAAAGCCCTCACCATCCTTAAAGTCCCAGACACCATGAAACGAGCGGCCTCGGTCTTTAAGTCGCTGAATAACCTAGACGAAGCGGACAAGTTAATCTTTGAACTCCACGCCATAGAACAAGCAGAAAGAGACCAACAAATGGAAGTGGAGCGACAGGCCAAAATTAAAAGCGCCAAACAAGCCATGGCACAACGCAACTTCAGAAAAGCGGTTGAGCTTTTTGAAGAGGTCTTTCGGATGAAGGTCGATAAAAACATCTTTTTGCAATTGGCTGCCCTTTATAAGGGTATGAAAAAATTCGCTGAATTAGAAGAGCTAACCCAACGGTGGGCAAAAATGGTTGAGCGAGAAGAAAAAATGAGACTCTATGACCGGGAACAAGCCCGGGCCCTTTCCGAATAAAGAAAAAAAGGGGGAAGACCTAGGCAGAATGCCCTAAAAGGAATATTCTGCAACAAAACCTACAGCTAGGCCCCCTTATGAAACGTCTTTTTTTGTTACTACTTCCCCTCCTTTTTGTTTTAGGCTGCGATTCCGGTCTAGAACAGCAGTTAGCCGACAAAGACTCCCAATTGACCCAAGTGACCATAGAACGGGACCGGCTCAAAAGTGAACTGAAGGCGGCCTATGAGGAAGTGGAAAAACGAGGGGTGGCGCTAAAACAGCGTAGCAAGGCAGTCGAAGAACAAGACAAGATGATTGAAGAATTAAGGGCTTCCCTACGCCATACCAAGGCTACGGTGGAATCGGTAGGCTCAAGAACCCGAATTAGACTGCCCGAAAATTTGCTTTTCCGCTCTGGGGAGGCGGCATTAGCCGCTTCGGGAATCGAGACCTTAGAACAAGTGGGGCCGGTATTTGCCAAGCATGAAGGCTTTTATTTAGAGGTCGCTGGCTTCACCGACGACGCCGTCATTGGGCCCAAATTGAAAAAACGTTTCAAAAACAACCTTGAACTCTCCCAAGAGCGGGCGGCCCAAGTGATTAAGTTTCTAAAAGAAAACCAGGGGATCAAACACAAAATGGCGGCCATCGGATTTGGACCTCAATTCCCCGCCGCCTCCAACGCCACAAAAGGCGGACGCCAGGAAAACCGCCGAGTGATTATCACGCTAGTTCCCATTTCCCAACGACCGATGTAACTAGAACCCTAGCCTATGCTGGCCTAACAACCCTTAATCACTTTATTGCTGCTTTGATTTTTTTGACCGCCGCCTCGTCGTAATAAGAGCAACCGCCCTTCACCGACGAGGGCTCAAGCCCTAGGGTCTCGATTGCCTTTTTCACCTTGGCTGGGGTGGTCTCTAACGCTTGGGCGACTTTACCTGCCGATAACATTTCCCCGCCTTTTGCTGCCTTTGCCATCACTTCTCCTAGATAGGGTGACCGGTTGTGGACCCCTCAAATCGGGTCCATTTTGGATACCAAGTATCACAAACCAAGAGCCAGGTAAACTAGATCTTTTAGGTTCCCCTGCGTGTTCAGGGCGTGGCGAAGTTGACCGGTCATCAGCGAAGCCTGCCCCACGATCTTGGCCTCTAACATACTTAGCCATTGCTTGAGTATCTCTTGCACCTGTTCTCAGTCGCTCGCTGCAACGTTTAACAAAAGCCCTGGTTTATCAACAAAACTACCCCTAGAGACCGCCCAATCGAGGGCGTTTTTAAGGGCTCTGGGGAGGTTGTGTGCATACTAAGAGGTTTGGGCGAAAAGTTGGCGAAACCGGGTTAGCGCTGCTGGCAAGTGCTGGCCTTTTTGATCCAAGTCGGTAAGCAGGCAACCCGCCCAGGTCCGTAAAAAAACCAACGCCAATTGGGGGGCCCCGAGTGCTTTGAGGTTTTTTGATCAAAGATAGCCAAAATCTTTTGGTTATCTTTGATCCTTCTGGGATAAAGGGGCCGTTTAACTTCAAGCCGATTGGCGTTTATCGGCTAAGGCGCGAGTTCACTCTTTTATGCTTAAGCAATCTGCTCAAGGTTTAAAAGTTGGGAGCATACCTATAGACTACTAACTTTTACTTACCCTCTTAAATGGTGATCTGCTCCGAAGGGCTGGTCGCACCCACACGGACCTGATGGCAAGCTTTAACAAAGGCAGTGAACAAAGGGTGGGCTTGGGTCGGTTTTGATTTAAATTCAGGGTGATACTGAACCCCGACAAAAAAGGGATGGTCCGCAATTTCCACTGCTTCGACCAATTCCAACTCTGGGTTTTTCCCCGAAAAAATCAAACCACTTTCTTCTAGTTGTTTGACATATTTGTTGTTCACCTCGTAGCGGTGGCGGTGGCGTTCTGAGATTAGCTCCTTGCCGTAAGCCTTGGCGATTCTTGAGCCTGGCTTTAACTGGGCTCCATAGGCCCCTAGCCGCAGGGTACCACCTAAGTCTTTGACCTTTTTTTGTTCGGACATCATGTCAATCACGTTGTCTGTGCAATTCTGGTCGAACTCGACAGAGTTGGCTTCTTTGATCCCGCAGATGTTGCGCGCCCACTCCAAAACGGCCACCTGCATACCCAGGCAAATCCCGAAAAAGGGGATTTTTTTCTCACGAGCATATTGCACACAATTGATTTTACCCGCCACTCCCCGCTCACCAAAACCGCCAGGGATCAAAATTCCATCTAGCCGGTCTTTGAGCCCCGTCGGCAGGCCTTTGTCGTAGGTTTCCGAATCAAAATACTCGACATTAACCCGCAGGTTAAGCTCGATCCCGGCGTGGATCAGTGCTTCATGTAAACTTTTATAACTGTCTTTGAGGTTCACGTATTTACCCACCACCCCGATGGTCACTTGAGCCCTAGGATTTTTGAAAGCCTCAACCACATCAACCCATTGTTGCAAGTCGGGCAGCCTAGTCCACATCTCCAGCTTCTCTACCAACTTGTCGTCCACCCCTTCCTCTTGGAATTTGATGGGCACCTCATAAACACATTCCACGTCTTTCGCCTGGAACACCGCCCCTTCGGCGACGTTGGTAAAGAGGGCTAGTTTTTTCTTGAGGTCCGAGCCGAGGTCGCGGTCGGTGCGGCAGAGCAGGATATCTGGCTGGATCCCGATTTCGCGGAGTTTGTTAACCGAATGTTGGGTAGGTTTGGTTTTGAGTTCGGCGGCGGCGGCGATCCAGGGGATCAGGGTCAGGTGGACGTATAGAGTTTGGCTGGGTTTAAGGTCGTGACCCACTTGGCGAATCGCCTCTAAAAAGGGCAGTGACTCAATATCTCCGACGGTGCCACCAATCTCCACAAAGGCCACATCATAACCTTCTGCTGCACTATAGATGCAATGCTTAATATAATCCGTAATATGGGGAATCACCTGGACCGTTTTGCCCAGGTAGTCCCCACGGCGTTCGCGCTGGATGACCGAATTGTAAATCTGGCCGGTGGTGAAGTTGTTTTTGCGGCTCATCACTGCGTGGGTGTACCGCTCATAATGGCCTAGGTCGAGATCGGTCTCCGAGCCATCGTCGGTGACAAAAACCTCGCCATGCTGGGTCGGGTTCATGGTGCCCGGATCGACGTTGATGTAGGGGTCTAATTTAAGCAGCGTCACCTTCAGCCCCCGCGCCTCCAAAAGCGCGGCCAAACTAGCGGCGGCAATGCCCTTACCCAACGAGGAGACCACCCCCCCAGTAACAAATACTAATTTAGTCTTAGAGTCTAATGATTCTAGGTTCATGGCCCGGATTTGGATGCAGATTTTATTACTTCGGTACCTCCCATCTTGAGCGAATTGCGCCCCTTAGTCAAAGAAGATTGGGGTAAAATTTGGGGGGCACGAGCGAGCAAAGGAGGGGCCGGGTTTAAACCCAAAAGGGGGCTAACGAAGCGTTCCGACCAGGTAAAAGTAGGCACCCAAAAAAAACTCCCGTTTTTTGACCTCGACCAAATCCTTGGCCATCTGTTGGACAAGGTCTTGAGCATTTTGGTGCCCCTCTGGGGTACCACCAAACTTTTTGGCCATCAGTAAGGTCCAGGGGTTAAAGATCGACTTCCAGCCGGTCGCCAGTTGCATATCCCCGATGATCAGCTCCCCCGACTTTTTAATATGGGCGAGAAGATTAGCATAGGCACGCCGATAGTCGGGGATGATTGAAAGCCCCAAGGTGCAAACACCGATGTCAAAGGAAGCGCCGCCCGTATAAGCAAAATCAGTCACGTCCGCTTCCACCAACTCCACGTTTTCCCATCTGTTTTGCTCGACCTTTTTGGCCGCCTGCGCCAACATCAAACCCGAAAAGTCCACTCCCACCAGCAGCCCTTGAGGCCCGATCTTTTCTAAGATGGGCCCAAAATCAGCGCCGGTCCCACAACAAAACACCAAAACCCGATCCCCCGGTTTTAAAGACGATTCCTCAAAGGCCCGCTTTTTATAAACCGGAAAAAAATGCCCCATCGAAAAATCATACCCCACCGCCACTTTGCTCTGGTATATCTCCGCGATTTTTTTTGCGTCTAGGGGCATGGGGATTCCTTGGTGGGGATGGCCTAAAGGGTGACACAAAAGATTAATCTTCGGAACTGGTTTTTTTTGGTAGGGGGGAGGGGTAAAAACCTTTGCGAGTTTTTGATAAAACTAAACATCAACAAAATAATTTTGAGTGTTGTACTAATTCAACAAGTTAAATACATTCCCCTTGAAAAGATAAATGGGAAATGGTATAAACCCAATTAAAGTGAACACTCATTCACCATCGAGGAGCAATGAGCCCTAACCTACCAAGTGGTTACTCAAAAAGTTCAATAGATTCGTTTGCCGAAGAAATTGGTAAATACCTCAATTTTAATCCGCTAAAAGATAGCATTGAAAACGTAATCAAACAGCTAGGTGGAAAAATTGAATATGTTGAAGATATTGTGGTTACCGAAGGATCAATGGAGGTAAAAAGTAGCAAGGATTTTTTAATTAAATTGCCACAAACCGCCTTGACTGAGAAAAACAATTTCACTCTGGCCCATGAACTTGGGCATTATGTTCTGCACGCCAAGGCAGGGAAAATTCCAGGTGTGTTTTCCCGTCCGCTAATAGGTAGCACCACAGACCGTCTAGAGTGGGAAGCAAACTGGTTTGCTGCCGGTTTTTTAATGCCTCACGGTCTTTTTGAAAAAATGCATAAACAGGGAAATGACCTGTGGGCCCTCGCTGAAATTTTTAAAGTTTCTTATAAAGCTGCGGAAGTTCGTTCGCAATTCCTCAACCTATAAGATGCTTAGTCACATTCCTGACCTTGATACATACCCTCTTAAGCCTGAATTGCGACTTTTTTTGAGTGTCGATATTGTCGGGTCAACTGCGTACAAGGCAAAGGCGGAGCTTAAAAAAGGTTCTAATCGGGATTGGACCTTTTTTTCTGCCAGTTTTATTCAGAGTTTAAAAAAATCTTCCATAATTCCGCAAAAAATTGTGGTCAGCTAGACAGCAACAATGACCTTAAACCATGGAAAATGCTTGGGGATGAACTTATTTTTTGTGTGAAATTAATGGAACAGTCCGACATTCTTTCCTACTTGCAATGTTTCATTGATTCCCGGGAAAAGTTTAAAAAGGAAATTATCGACAAAAGCTTCCTAGGCAACGGGCTTGATTTACAGTCAACCGCGTGGATAGCTGGCTTCCCGGTTGGGAACCTCTCTTTGCGTAAAGGAAACGATTCGAATCCGTTCGATTATATTGGTCCTGCAATGGATACGGGGTTTCGGCTTTCAAAGCTATCCTCCCCCGAAAGAACCCCGATTTCAATTGATCTGGCTTATGCTATTTGTTGCGGAAAAAGTTTCGAATTTAAAATATACTACTTGGGGAAGGAAACCCTTAAAGGCGTCCTGCAAAACAAGCCCTATCCAGTTTTTTATATTGACCACCGGAAATCACCCCAACTTGAAGATAACCTATTGAAAAAAGAATCTCTATCAAGAGATCGGGTTGAAGGTTTTGCGAAAGAATTTATTTTACAAAACAATTCAAGTTTATTTCTTCCATTTATTTATACGGATTCATTGAAAATGGGGGAACTTCCAACTGATTACATTGAACAATTGGGGCAAGCAAACACCGGCAGCGAGGGTCTTGAAAGTGTGACCTCCTCTTCAGAAAATGACGGAGGCCATGACATATCTGGTGAAGAAAAGACAGAAATGATCCCAAAGCACGGGCAGTGAGATTGGGAAAAAAGCAATTACTCTTGAAGTTTTAAGCTCCCCCTTCACAAATGCTTCTTCAGGTATTGGCCGGTGTAGCTCTTTTTTTCTTGGATGAGTTTTTCGGGGGGGCCGGCGAAGACGAGTTGGCCGCCTTGATCGCCGCCTTCGGGGCCTAGGTCGATGATCCAGTCGGCGCATTTGATCACGTCGAGGTTGTGTTCGATAATCACTACGCTGTTACCCAGATCGACCAATCGTTGCAACACCTCCATCAACCGCCTAATGTCCTCAAAATGCAGCCCGGTGGTGGGTTCGTCTAGTATGTAGAGGGTTTTGCCGGTCGCTCGTTTAGAGAGTTCGGAGGCCAGTTTAATCCGCTGCGCCTCGCCGCCAGAGAGGGTCGGCGAAGGTTGGCCCAACTGGACGTAACCCAGGCCCACGTCGAGCAGGGTTTTTAACCCTTCGTGAATCTTGGGATGGTGTTCGAAAAAGGGGGTGGCGTCTTCGATGGCTAGGTCCAGAATCTGGGCGATGTTTTTGCCCTTGTATTT